>Ga0209237_1001436_pt1 | contig 14128 bp, 13 predicted proteins | sample GraSoi013_1_40cm_2_FD_185820 | JGI IMG/M metagenome (GOLD analysis project Ga0209237, IMG submission 185820) | Grasslands soil microbial communities from the Angelo Coastal Reserve, California, USA - Sample 10_02_2013_1_40cm (SPAdes) (version 2) | ecosystem: Environmental > Terrestrial > Soil >... | reverse complement strand
TCGCCTCTCTCGATGCGCGCCGCGCGGCGCTCGGCCCGGGGAACGAGATCGTCGAGCTTGCGTATCTGTCCGAGGACTTCCGCGAGGGCACGACCGCGTTCCTCGAGAAGCGCAAGCCGGTGTGGAAGGGGCGCTAGCAAGGGGTAAGGCACCGAGGTGTCCGATTGCGATCCCGGCCACGGAGCGCAAGTGAGACGCGAACTGGCCCGTATCGTGCGAACTTGATGGAGCGGAGCACGTACAACCTCACGGTTGAGCCGCGCGGGCAGACCTACAAGAACCTCCTGACCGCGGCGCTGCCGTATTGCGACGAATTCCTATTCGTGGACGTTCCATGGGCACGGAAGGGCAAGCTCGAGTCGTCGTTCCAGGTACGTGCGCGCGAGCTGGTGCGTGAGCTCGAACCGCACTTGGTCCGGGTCGAGCGCAGCATGTCGTGGCCTGGCACGGTGCTGAGCGAACGCCGTGGACTTGACATCCGCGCATACGTGTATCGCTACCGCTTCGAACCCAAGAGCCTCAGCATCCTCACGCGTGTCGCGGATCGCCTCTACGAGTGGTGCTGGCCCGAACTCCCGGCGGGTCTCTGTCTACTGCGCGCTGACGGCGAGGCCTGGCTGGTAACGATGGCCGACCACGATGACTGCTATCTCACGCTTACGAAGGACGAAGCAGCGGAGCTCGCCCGCGTCGTGCCGGGCCTGAACCTGCGGCGGCACTACTCCGAGCACTGACCCGCAAGCGCGGGAACGTCGGCCACCGACACGGCCGGGCGTTCGCGTCCGGTTCGTCGGCTGCCTGAAATAGATCGGCGCGTCGCCGTAGCCCCTGGCTAGAGCCCGAGGTACGCGCTCCGCACCTTCGGATCGTCGGCGACCTGGCGCGCGGGACCCGCGAGCACCGTGCGGCCGTTCTCGAGCACCGTCGCGGTCGCGGCGAGCTCGAGCGCGCGGTGGGCGTTCTGCTCGACCAGCAGCACCGTCGTGCCCTGCCTCGAGATCTCGCCGAGCACACGGAAGACCTCGTCGACGAGGATCGGCGCGAGCCCGAGCGACGGCTCGTCGAGCATGAGGACCGCGGGCTTCGCCATGAGGCCGCGGCCGATCGCCGCCATCTGTTGCTCGCCCCCCGAGAGCGTGCCCGCGAGCTGCTGGCGGCGCTCGGCAAGCCGCGGGAAGAGGTCGTAGACCTCGCCGATCGTCGCCGCGCGCGCGCTCCGCGCGCGCTGCGAGTACGCGCCGAGGAGCAGATTGTCCTCGACCGTCATGTTCGGCCAGAGATGCCGGCCTTCGGGGACCTGGACGACCCCGAGGTCCACGATGCGGTGCGCGGACCGGCCGCTGATGCGCTCGCCGGCCATGCGGACCTCGCCCGAGGTGGCCGGGAGCGTGCCGCTCACCACGCGCAGCGTCGTCGTCTTGCCGGCGCCGTTCGAGCCGAGGAGCGTCGTGATCGCGCGCTCCGGGACGTCGAACGTGACGTCCCACAGCGCCTGGAGGTCGCCGTACGCCGCGGCGAGGCCGCGGATCTCGAGGACGGCCGCCATCAGGCGATCGCCCGCTCGCCGAGGTACGCCTTCACGACCGCGGGATCCCTCGCGACCTCGTCAGCGGTGCCGAGGGCGATCTTGCGCCCGAGGTCCATGACCATGATCCGGTCGGAGAGCGACATGATCGCCTTCATGACGTGCTCGACCATGACGATCGTGATCCCCGAGCCGCGGATCTTGCGGATGAGGTCGACCATCTGGGCGCCCTCCGTCGGGTTGAGGCCCGCCGCGACCTCGTCGAGGAGCAGGACGTCAGGAGCGGTCGCGAGCGCCCGCGCCACCTCGAGGCGCTTGCGTCGCGCGAGCGTGAGCGATCTCGCGAGCGTCGCGCGATGCGCGGACAGCTGCGTGAACTCGAGGATGCGGTCGACCTCGGCCTCGGCCGCCGCTCCGCGCAGGCCGCGCCGCCCGTAGAGCGCGCCGACGAGGACGTTGCGGTGGACGGTCATGTCCGCGAACGGCCGCACGATCTGGTGCGTCGTCACGAGGCCGAAAGCGCAGACCGCGTGCGGCGACAGACCGGCGATCTTTCGCCCGCGCAGCTCGACCGTCCCCGCCGTTGGCGCGTACACGCCCGAGAGGAGACGGAAGAGCGTCGTCTTCCCCGCGCCGTTGGGGCCGATGAGGCCGTAGATCTGGCCCTCGTCGACCTCGATGTCGACGAAGTTCACCGCGACCAAGCCGCCGAAGCGCTTGGTGAGGCCTCGCCCGACGAGGATCGACCCGCTCACGTTGTCCCCTCCGCCGGCCGCAGGAGCCTGCCGAGCGGAGCGCGCAGCCGGCCGAGGAGCCCGACGATGCCGAGCGGCTCGAAGAGGACGATGACGACGAGGAGCACGCCGTAGATGAGCGACGGCAGATACGGGTTTCGGCTCGCGGACTGGATCTGGTCGAGCCCGGCGCTATAGAGGAGCGCGCCAAAGACCGGCCCCCAGACCGTGCCGAGCCCCCCCACGAGGGGGATGAGCACGAGCGCGATCGACTTGTCGAAGCCGAACATGCTCGCCGGGTCGAGGAACTGCTGGCGCGCGGCGTAGAGGGTCCCGGCGGTCGCGCAGAAGAACGCGGAGACCGCGAGGGCGAGGACCTGCAGTCGCGCGGTGGGGACGCCGACCGTTTCCGCGGCGTCGCGGTCCATGTTGATCGCGAAGAGCCCGGTCCCGAAGACGCCGCGCCGGATCCAGAGCGTCGTCAGCATTGCGAGGACGAACACGGCGGCGGTCGCATAGTGGACGGTCTCGGCGTCGTAGTTGGGCAACGACAGGCCGGTGACGCCCTTCGTGAGCGTGACGCCGAAGATGTCGTCGAAGTTCACCGCGAAGAGGCGCGAGGCTTCCCCGACGCCGATCGTCGCGATCGCGAAATAGGGGCCACGCAGGCGCAGCGTCGGGACGCCGACGAGGAACGAATACGCCGCTGCGGCGAGCCCGGCGATCGGGAGCGTGAGGAGCGGATCGATCTTCGTCGTGTACCAGAGCACGCCGCTCACGTAGGCGCCCATCCCGAGGAACGCCGAGTGGCCGAACGAGATCTGGCCGGCGTAGCCGCCGATGATGTTCCAGCCCGTCGCCATGATCGCGTACCAGAGGACAAAGAACGCGAGGCGCTGCAGGTTGAGCGCGCGCGGCTGCAGCACCGGGATGAGCGCGATGACCACGCCGATCGCCACGATGAGCGCGGCCTGCGTCCAGACGCTCGTCAGCCAGCGCGGGAGACCGAGCCGCGGCGGCTGCGGCGTCATGCGACGCCCCGGCGGCGGAGCAGAGCCGCAAGGCCGCCCGGCATGACGACGAGGACGACGACCAGCAGCACGAAGGAGACGAGGTTCTCCAGCTGCGCCTTCCACAGGGTCACCGTGAGGTTCTCGGCGAGCGCGAGGACGAACGACGCGAACGCGACGCCGACCACCGACTCGAGCCCGCCGAGCACGATGATCGTGAAGCTCTTCAGCTGGAGCACGCCGAACGGGTTCGTCGGGTCGAACGCGAAGACGAGCGTGAGGAGACAGCCGGCGGCACCCGAGAGGGCGGTGCCGATGCCGAACGCGATCATGGACACGCGCTTGGTGTCGATCCCCGCGAGCTGGCACGCCTCCACGTCCTGCGCGAGCGCACGGACGGCGCGGCCGAGGAACGTGCTGCGGAGGAACAGCTCGAGCCCGACGAGGATGACGAGCCCGGAGAAGAAGACGGCCAGCCGGTTGTAGGCGAGCGTCACCTCGCCGAGATGGACGACGGAATCGATGTAGGCCGGACGCACCGAGCGCACGTCGCCGCCGAAGACCAGGCTCGCGACCGCCTGCATGACGAGCCAGACGCCGAAGAGGAGCAGCAGCGAGATGATCGGCGCCTGTGCCGCGACGCGGCGCACGAGGAAGACCTCGATGACCGCGCCGAGCCCGAAGAAGAGCGGACCCACGATGAAGACGCAGAGCAGCGGGTCGAGACCGGTCGCCTGCCAGATGAGGAGGGTCACGAAGGCGCCGAGCATCATCGTCCCGGCGTTCGCCAGGTTGATGATCTTGCGGACCCCGTAGATGAGGGCGAGCCCGTACGACATCGTCGCGTACAGGCCCGCCACCATCAGTGCGCTGATCAGCGCCTCTACGAGGCGCATGTATTCAGTTCGTCGCTATTTCTTCGGGATCGGCACCGTCGCCGTGCCGGTCGCCAGGTCCTTCGGCCAGATGATGATCCGGTTCCCATCCGGCGTGTTCTGCGTCATGACGTAGTCGTTGTCGACCTGGCCATTCTTCCCGAATTTGAACGAGCCGCCGGGGAAGAACGTGTCCCAGGTCGTGTTGAAGATGATGTCGCGGACCTTCTGCTTGTCCACACCGCCGGCCTTCTGGATCGCGCCGGTGAGGATACGCGCGACCTCCCAGCCGGAGGCGAGATACCACTCCGGCGAGTCGCCGGTCACCTTGATCGTGTCGAGCCACTTCTTGACGCTGTCACCGGGCATGAGGCTGTCGAACCATGCCGCGGCGACGATGTAATCGCTCGACGCCTTGAGCGCGTCGCGCGCCGCCTTCTCGGCGCCACGCGGCCCGTACGTCTCGTACAAGTGGTACATCCCGAGCTGCTTGTACTGGGTCTGCATCGTGATGTAGTCGTTCACGCGAGCGTCGACCATGTACGCGTCTGCGTTCGCGTCCTTCACCTTGTTGAGGAGCGAGGTGTAGTCCTTGCCGGCGAGGTCGAACGTCTCGCTGAAGACGACCTTGAACCGGTCCGGCGACGCCGTCTCGGCCTGCTTGATGCCGGCGAGGAACTCCTTGCCATGCGAGCTGTTCTCGTAGGCGACCGCGATCTTGAGCGGCTTCGGCAGCTTGGCCGCGTCCTGCTGCGTCTTGATGAACTCCATCTGCGTGAGCGCGAGCTTCTCGATCGACGCGAGGATGCCGACGGCCCACTGGTTGTCCACGTAGATCGACGACGAGGCGCCACCGCCGCCGACGTACGGCATCTTCAGGCGGTTGACGACCTTCACCTCCTGCGCGACGGTCGTCGTGTTGTAGCCGCCGAGCATCAGGTCGACGTTGTCCTGCGTGATGAGCTTCTCGATCAGCTGGCCGCTCGTCGCAGCGTCGCTCTTGTTGTCCTCGATGCGAAGGTCGATCTTGACCTTCTTCCCCGACACCACGAGGCCGCCCGCGTCGTTGAGCTGCTTGATGTAGAGCTCGTAGGCGTCTTTCATGAACTTGCCGGGAGTGGAGTCGGCGCCGGTGAGCGGGAGCGAGGCGCCGAGCTTGATCGTGTCCGGCACGTTCGCCGCCGGCGCGGCGGATCCAGGCGCGCCGGAGCTCGGCGGGGTCGTGGAGCCGCCGCATGCGGCCACGGTGAAGATCGCGGCGAGGGCGACGATCGCGAGTCGGCGCATGATGAACCCCCCTACCTTGGTGCGGCTGGCGGCAATTATGAGCGCCGCCGCGCTAGGCATACGTTTTCCGGCACGCGATCGGTCACGCGACGTGGGGTGGTCCTAGTTCGTCGCCGGCGGGAGGTGCGAGTTCGGGTCGAAGATCTCGCTCGCGACGAAGATCGGGGCCCCGGCCCGGAGCGCGAGGGCGATGGCGTCGGATGGCCGGCAGTCGACTTCGATCTCGCCGGCCGGCGACCCGAGGAACGCGCTTGCCAGGAAGACGCCGATCTTGGGATCGCCGCCCGTGGGCGGCGTCAGGCTGCGGACGACGACGCGCGTGACGCGCACCCCGAGTTTCGCGAGCACGTCGCGCATGAAGTCGTGGGTGAGCGGCCGTTCGCTCGTCTTTCCGTAGAGCGGCAAGGAGATGGCGTGTGCGGAGTCAGGCCCGACCCAGATGGGCAGGACCCGTCCGGTCTCGTCGTGCTTCAGCAGGACGACGTGCTGCTTCGTCTCTTCGTGCATGCGGACCGAATCCACCGAACACGGAACGAGCATCCGGGCACCGTCCTCTCTGGGCGCTAGCAAGCACCCCAGCGGTCAAGTTTGTCACCCTGACGCCGCCACACGGCGGCCTTCGTCCCGCTCGAGCCGACGATCCAGAGATCCGTCCCTTTGGCGAAGATGCCGCGCAGCGGGCACGTCGTCGCCAGGTCGACGCGCTGGATGTCGTTCCCACGCACCGCGAGGAGCACTCCGCCGTCGCCCGCGACGTAGGTCACCGGGCCGACGCGCGCGGCCGCGCGCAGGTCCGACGTCACGCCGCTGTCGAGCGGACGCCAGCGCCCGTCGAACCGGAGGAGCACTCCGCCGTCGCCGGCCGCGACCGCCTCGGTCGGCGAGGTCGCGGCGAGCGCGCGCAGCGTCGCGGTCGTGCCCGTCGCGAACTGGCGCCAGCCGGCTTGCTCGAGCCGAAAGGAGACGCCGTTGCTCCCGACCGTCCAGGCCGACGTTCCGCTGAAGGCGACCACCGCGAACAGGTCCTCCTCGAGGCCGCGCGCGTACGGTTGCCAGCCGCTCGAGGTCTGCCGAAGCACGGCGCCCTCGGATCCGACGACGAGCACGCCATCGGGCAGGAGAGACACGCCGAAGAGGTCGACGATGCCGAGGTCGTCGGCGCGGATCGACTTCGTGCGGTCGTCGATCGTCAGGACCCGACCCGCGGGACCGATCGCGAGGACGACGTCCGACTCGCACACGGCGCCGACCAGCGAGTGAAGGGTCGGGTCCGCGAGCCGCCACGTGGTTCCGTCGAAACGGCCGATGCCCCCGCCGTCGGAGACCACCCAGACGGCGTCGTCCGTCGCGCATCCCGTGACGAGGGGGAGCGCGAACACGAGCGGCGCCGTATCCGGCTCCGGCGTCGGCGCCGCGGTCGGCTCGGGCGTGGGGCTCGGCGTCGGCGTCGGCCGGGCGATCGTGCCGGCGATCGTCCCGCCCGCGATGGCGACGACGAGGGCGATCGCCGCGATGGCGAAGGCCGTGCCCGTCCCGAGGGAACGGAGTCGCGTCATCCCATCGCTTCGAGCCGCCGGATGCGCTCCTCGATCGGCGGGTGCGTGTCGAAGAGATGGTCGAAGAACGCCGGGGCGTCCTTCAGCGGGTTGGCGATGTACAGCGAGGCCGTCGCCTTGTTCGCGGCCTCGAGCACCTCCGTGTCGGCGGCGATCTTCCGCAGGGCGCTCGCGAGCCCGGGTGGGTACCGCGTGAGGAGCGCGCCCGACGCGTCCGCGAGGTACTCGCGCTGGCGCGACACGGCGAGCTGGATGAGCTGCGCGATGATCGGCGAGATCACGAGGAGCACGAGCGCGACGATCGCCAGGATCGCGCCGCCACCGCCGCGGTCGCGGTCGCGGCCGCGCGAGCCGCCGCCCCAGAACATCGCGCGCCACGCCATGTCCGCGATGAGCGCGACGGTCCCGACGAGGACGGTGACGAGCAGCATCACGCGGATGTCGCGATTGCCGACGTGCGAGAGCTCGTGCGCAAGGACGCCTTCAAGCTCGGTCCGGTCCATCTTCTGCAGAAGCCCGCGGGTGACGACGAGGGACGCGTGCGCGGGGTCACGACCCGTCGCGAAGGCGTTGGGCGCGGAATCCTCGATCACGTAGAGCCTGGGGGCGGGGACGCCCAGGCCGACCGCGAGCGTCTCGGTGATGTCGCGGAGCACCTTCTCTTCGTCGGGTCCGAGCTCGCGCGCCCGGCTCTGCGCGAGGATGAGCTTGTCTCCGGCGAAATAGGAGACCCACGCCGAGCCGACGGCGATGAGGAACGCGATCGGCACGATCGCGACGCCGCTCCCGCCGGCGAGGTACTCGCCGACGAAATACGCGAGCACGACGACGATGAACACGAACGAGACGAGGAGGACGGCGGTGCGCACGCGGTTCGCCGCGGCGGCGTCGTAGATCGAGACTCGCGCCGGCGATGGAGTTGAGGCCACGACCGTAAGGCTAGAACTTCACCTGCGGCGCCTCGCGCTCGCCCGCTTCGGCGAGCTCGAAGTACTCCTCGGGCTTGAAACCGAAGGCATCCGCGAAGAGGTTCGTGGGGAAGGTCTGGAGCGAAGTGTTGTAGTCGCGCACGTTGCCGTTGTAAAAGCGCCGCGCGAACGCGATCTTGTCCTCGGTCGCCGTGAGGTTCTCCGAGAGATCCTTGAACTCCTGCACCGCCTGGAGCTGCGGATAGTTCTCGGCGACCGCGAATACCGAGCGGAGCGCACCGGTGAGGACGTTCTCGGCCTGCGCGCGCTCCTGGGGCGACGCCGTCGCGCCGGCCGCCACGGCCGCCGCGCGCGCCTGCGTGACGTTCTGGAAGACGGTCGACTCGTGCGTGGCGTAGCCCTTCACGGTCTCGACGAGGTTCGGGATGAGGTCGTGGCGCCGCTTGAGCTGAACGTCGATATCGGCCCACGCCTCCTTCACGCGCTGGCGCAGCGTGACCAGCCGGTTGTACGTCGAGACGAAGAACAGGACGACCGCGACGACGACGACGGCGATGACGACCGCTTCCACAGACCCTCCCGCTCGCTCTAGGTAAAGAGTACGGCCAGCGCCTCCTCCAGCTTTCGCTGACGCTCCATGCCGGCGACCAGGCGTGTGTGCGCGTCGGGACGCGGACGGAAGGTACGGCCGAGCGGCGAACGGGCCGCACGGAGATCGCGGATCATGCCGATCCGCTCGAGCGCCGCGAGCGCGGCGCCGCGCGCGGAGCCCTCGCCGGCGCCGCTCATGACGAGCGGCCGGTCGAGCGCGTCCGCGAAGAGCTGCATGAGCCACGGGAGCCGCAGGAGCGTCCCGCCGGTCGCGATGACGCGCTCGACCCCGGGAAGCGCGCGGTCGACCACGGTCCACAGGCGCGCCGCGCGATAGGCGACGCCTTCCAGCATCGCGCGAGAGATCTCCTCGGGTCCGCTCGCGAGCCCGAGCCCCGCGATCGCGGCCCGCGCGGCGTCGTTCCACGTCGGGCTCCGGTCGCCCGCGAGGAGTGGGAGCGCGGTGATGCCGTCCCCGTCGAGCGAGCCGCGCCAGAGTGCGGCGGGGTCCACCGTCGGGAACGCGCGCCGGAGCCATGCGATGACGTTCCCGCCGTTGCTGAGCGCTCCGCCCGCGACGACCCGCCGCGCGTCGAGGTGATACGTCCACCCGCCGGACACGACGGGCGGGTCGTCGGTCTCGAAGAGCACGCGGATCGCACCGGAGGTCCCCAGGAAGATCGCCGCGACGTCGCGACCGACCGCCCCGGCGCCGACGTTCGAGCACGCCCCGTCGCCGATCGCCGGCACCCACGGGACGCGCGCGAGCGCGGGCCACCGGCGCGCGAATTCACGCCGCAAGGCAGTCTGTGGCTCGTCCGAGATGGGCGAGAGCGCCGCGCTCGGCAGGCCGAGATGCGCGAGGAGCGGCTCGTCCCAGTTGCGGAGACGCTGGTCGTAGAGGCCGGTCGCCGACGCCATCCCGTGCGCCGCGCGCGCATCGCCGAAGAGGCGGAGGTACGTGTACTCGCCGAGCGACAGCCAGCGGCGCGTTCGCGCGAAGGCCGCGGGATCCGACTCCCGCAGATAGCGGAGCTTCGCGGGCAGGTACGACGCGTGGAACGTGCAGCCCGTGCGCGCGTGCGTCACCGTCGGATCGAGCTCGCCCCTCAGCGCCGCCGCCGCCCCGCGGGCTCGCGTGTCGGCCCAGGTGAGCACGCGCGTCGTCGGGCGACCGCGCTCGTCGATGCCGAGCACGCTGTGCCAGAACGTCGAGAACGCGACCACCGCGATCTCGCCGACGCGACGTCCGGCGCGCGCGAGCGTCTCGTCGATCGCGCTCGCGGTCGCGCGAACGCGCTCGTCGGCGTCGAGGGACGCTTCGCCGTCGGTCGAGGTCCGCACCGGGCGATCGCGGTGCGCGATCGCGCTCGCGACCGGGCGCCCGGCGACGTCGAAGAGGAACGAGCGCAGCCCGGAGGTGCCGACGTCTAAGGCGAGCACGAGGGGCGGCTTCGCCTCGCGCAGCGGTATCGCGAGCGGCTCGCGGACGAGCCCGGCCTTCCTCATGGCGCGCGAGTATGCGCGGGGGTCTTAGGCGGCGAGCTCCCGCACGGCCTTCGCGATCGCCGTGGCGTCGATGCCGACGTCGGCGAGGAGGTCCGCGGGCTTCCCGGAGCCGGGCATCTTGCGCACCGCGAGGTGGCGATAGCGCAGGTCGCGCACGCCGCGATCGGCGAGCGCGTCGAGGACCGCGTCCCCGAGGCCACCTTCGGCCCAGTGGTCCTCGACCACGACGATCCGCCCCCCGGTCGCCTTCGCCGCGGCGGCGAGCGCCTCGCCGTCGATCGGCTTCACCGAGTACGCATCGATCACGCGGACCCGGAGGCCGCCCTTCGCCAGGTCGTCCGCCGCCTTCGCCGCCTCGTGCAGCGTGATGCCCGCGGCGATCACCGCAACGCGGTCGTCGCTCCCGCCGCCGCGCACGACCTTGCTCCCGCCGATCGGGAACGCGTCGTCCGCCGTGTAGAGCGCGGGCGTGTTCGCGCGCGTGGTGCGGATGTAGCTGATGCCCTCGCGGTCGGCCATCGCGGCGACGAGCTTCGCGGTCTGCGTCCCGTCGCATGGGTAGAGCACGGTGCTCCCGTGGACCGCGCGCATCATCGCCAGGTCCTCGAGCGCCATCTGCGAGGGACCGTCCTCGCCGATCGAGACGCCGGCGTGCGAGCCCGAGAGCCGGATGTTCGCCCGCGAGATCGCCGCCATGCGGATGAAGTCGTACGCGCGCGTGAAGAATGCGGCGAAGGTCGACGCGAACGGCACGAGGCCGACAACCTGCATGCCGACCGCCGCCGCGACCATCTGCTGCTCGGCGATGAACATCTCGAAGAACCGATCGGCCGCGGCTTTCTTGAAGTCCTCGGCGTGCGTCGAGTTGCTCACCTCGGCGTCGAGCGCGACGACGTCCTCGCGCGCGGCGCCGAGCGCGGCGATCGCCTCGCCGTACGCCTTGCGCGTCGCGACCGGCTCACCGTAGGTCGCGAGGTGTGGCGGCGTCCGCTTGAACGCGGGTGGCGTCCAGCGCGGCGGCTTCGCGACGTCGAACGTGCGGGCCGGCTCCGCGCCGAGCTCCTTCAGCGCCTGCGCGGCCTGGTCCTTGTCCAGGGCCTTGCCATGCCAGCCCTCCTTGTCCTCGAGGAAGGAGACGCCCTTGCCCTTGACCGTCTTCGCGACGATCGCCGTCGGCCGCTCGCTGCCCCGGGCGCGCCCGAGCGCGTCGTCGACCGCTGCGAGGTCGTGGCCGTCGATGACGATCGCGTCCCAGCCGAAGGCGCGGATGCGCGCCGCGTAGGCGGCCGTGTCCCACTGGAGCTCGGTGGGGCCGCGCTGGCCGAGGCGGTTGATGTCGAGGATCGCGGTGAGATTCGACAGGCCCTCGTGGCCGCCATGGTCGAACGCCTCCCAGATCGACCCTTCCGCGGTCTCGCTGTCGCCGACAAGGATCCAGACGTGATACGGCGCCGCGAGCGGTCGCTTGCCGGCGAGAGCGATGCCGACGCCGATCGGGAGGCCCTGGCCCAAGGAGCCCGTTGCGACGTCGACCCACGGCAGGATCGGCGTCGGATGGCCCTCGAGACGGCTGCCGAGCTTGCGGAACGTGAGGAGCTCCTCGTCGGTGATCGCGCCGGCCGCGCGGAACATGGCGTAGACGAGCGGCGAGGCGTGGCCCTTGGAGAAGATCAGGTGGTCGTTCGCAGGGTCGTCCGCGTTCGCGTAGTCGTAGCGAAGGTGTCCCGCGAGGAGCACGGCCATCAGGTCGGCCGCGGAGAGGGACGAGGTCGGGTGTCCCGAGCCGGCGGCCGTGGAGCACCGGATGCTGTCGACGCGGAGCTGCCGCGCGAGGTCGCGATAGAGGTCGAGCCGCGTCCCCGCCCGGCTTGCGGTCGCCATGCCGACACCCTACTACCAGCACGGAGTGCGTAGCAGGACGGTCAGTCGGTCGCAAGAGCGACTGACCGCAGAATGGCGGCGGTACGAAGTAGCGCCGAGGCGTCACGCGGGCGCGAACTGAAAAGAGGGCCGCAAGCCGAACAAGGGCGCTGGTTGACTTCCGCAAGTGAGGGGGCTCGTTGACTTCCATGAGTGAGATAGGCGTCTACGGACTCGGGCGGATGGGCGGGAACATGGTGACGCGGCTCGCGCGCGGCAAGCATCGCGTCGTCGCGGGGAACCGCAGCCCCGAGCCGGTGCAGGAAGCCGTGGGCCACGGCGCGGTGGGCGCGGCGTCGATCGAGGACATGGTGAAACAGCTCAAGCCGCCGCGCGTGCTCTGGTCGATGGTGCCCGCAGGCGAGGTCACCGATCACACGCTCGACGAGTTCGCCGCGTACGCGTCGCCGGGCGACGTGCTCGTCGACGGCGCGAACAGCTACTTCCGCGACTCGATGAGGCGCGCCGAGAAGTACACGGCGAACGGATTCCGCTTCCTCGACGTCGGTGTCTCCGGCGGGATCTGGGGGCTGCAGGTGGGCTACTGCATGATGGTCGGCGGGCCGGCGGACGCGGTCGCGGTCGCGAAGCCTGTGCTCGACACGCTCGCGCCACCGAACGGCTGGGCGCACTTCGGGAGCGCCGGTGCGGGCCACTTCGTGAAGATGGTCCACAACGGGATCGAGTACGGGATGATGCAGGCCTACGGCGAGGGGTTCGAGCTCCTGCATGCGAGCGAGTTCGGCCTCGATCTTCACAAGGTCGCGAGCGTGTGGCTCCAGGGGAGCGTCGTCCGGTCGTGGCTCCTCGAGCTGGCGGAGCGCGCCTTCGAGGAAGAGGGCACCGACCTCGCGAACATCAAGGGCTGGGTCGCGGACTCCGGCGAAGGGCGCTGGACGATCCTCGAGGCCATCTCGCACGACGTCCCGGCGACGGTGCTCGCGCACTCGCTCTTCGCTCGATTTGTCTCGCGGCAAGAGGACAGCTACGCGATGAAGGTCGCCGCGGCGCTGCGCAACCAGTTCGGCGGCCACGCGGTCAAGAAGGAATGAAGGCCGAGCGAGGACGGGCTCTGCCCGGACGAGCGAGTCGACCAGCCATGGGCGCGTCTCCGGCGCGAAGCGCCGAGATCAGTCAGGGGTAGGGCGTCGTGGCGACCACGGTCGTCAACCCGCTCCGCGAGGGGCTGCGCCTCGCTCGCACGCCCGAGCCCTCGACGATCGTCATCTTCGGCGGCTCCGGCGACCTCGCGCAACGCAAGCTCCTTCCCGCCCTGTACAACCTCGCGCTCCAGCGGCTCCTCCCGGCCGCGTTCGCCGTCGTCGGCGCGGCGCGCCAACCGATGACCGACGACCGCTTCCGCGCGGAGCTCCGCGACGCGGTCGCGCGGCATTCGCGGACGAAGCCGCTGAACGAAGAGGTCTGGAAGAGCTTCGCCGAGCACATCCACTTCGTCGCGACGCCGAACGACGCGGCGTACGACGACCTGCGGAGGCGGCTCGACGACGTCGACCGAGAGCTCGGCACGCACGCGAACCGGCTCTTCTACCTCGCGACGCCGCCGCCGGCCTATGCGCCGATCATCGAGGCCATCGGCGCGCATGGCCTCCGGGGCGAGACGGGTTGGGCGCGGGTCGTCGTCGAGAAGCCGTTCGGCAGGGACCTTGCGACCGCGATGAAGCTCACGGAGATCGTGCACTCCGTCTTCCGCGAAGACGAGGTCTTCCGCATCGACCACTATCTCGGCAAGGAGACCGTCCAGAACATCCTCGTCCTGCGGTTCGCGAACGGGATCTTCGAGCCCGTGTGGAACCGCCAGTACGTCGACCACGTGCAGATCACCGTGGCCGAGTCGCTGGGGGTCGAGGAGCGCGCCGGCTACTACGAGCAGGCCGGCGCGATGCGCGACATCGTCCAGAACCACCTCCTCCAGCTGCTCGCGCTCGTCGCCATGGAGCCCCCGGCCGCCTTCGACGACCGCGCGGTGCGCGACGAGAAGGTCAAGGTGCTCCGCGCGTTGCGCCCGATCCGTCGCGAGGAGATGGCCGAGCGGGCGGTGCGCGGTCAGTACGACGCCGGGTTCATCGAGGGGACGCGCGTGGTCGGCTACCGGCAGGAGCCGGACGTCGCACGGACGTCCAGCACCGAGACGTTCGTCGCGCTGAAGTGCTTCGTCGACAACTGGCGGTGGG
>Ga0209237_1001435_pt1 | contig 14129 bp, 12 predicted proteins | sample GraSoi013_1_40cm_2_FD_185820 | JGI IMG/M metagenome (GOLD analysis project Ga0209237, IMG submission 185820) | Grasslands soil microbial communities from the Angelo Coastal Reserve, California, USA - Sample 10_02_2013_1_40cm (SPAdes) (version 2) | ecosystem: Environmental > Terrestrial > Soil >... | reverse complement strand
CCGTCACCCGATCATGGCGGGCCGGATTCCTCGTCGGGATGGGAGCGACGACCGCGGACTCGATCTTTCTCGCCGTGTCCATCGTCGCGCATTCAGTCGTCGCGAGCATTCAAGGATGGATCCCCATCATCGCCCTCCTCGGGGCCGGCGCGATGGCGTACTTCGCCTGGAACACGGTCCGGGCGTTGCGACGCGCGGCCGACATCGTGGAATCCAAGCCGGAGGAGCACGTGAAATCCTACGCGACCGGCTTGAGCGTGAATATCACGAGCCCCTATCCGATCCTCTGGTGGCTCACTGCCGGTCTCGTCTTGATCGACCAACTCGGTCCCGCCGTCTTGGTCGGGTTTTTCTCGGGACTCCTCCTGTGGATCTCGATCTTCCCGCTCGCCCTGCGTGAGGCCCAGCGCCGCATCGCGCGCACGTATCAAGCGGTCCTCGTGTTCTCGATCGTCTGCCTCGCGGCGTTCGCCGCCTGGCTCGTATGGTCCGCGGTCGCGGCGCTCCTCTGAAGCCTACCAGCCGAGGCGCAAGTGCTCCGTCAGCCGGATTTCGCGGGACCCACCCGCCACCCCAAACGCCGGGATGCGCGGGGCCGCGATCGCGAAGTCGTCCATCGTCGTCTGGTCCGGGGGCACGGCCGCGTACCATTCCGACGTCCCGGTGTCGAGCCGGTGGATGAGGACGCCGCCTTTCCCGTGGGCGATCCGGATCACGCGGTCGGCCCCCTCGTACAACTGCCGCCGAATCGACTTGCGGCGATGGAGCTTCGCGAGGCCCGCGTTCGTCACCAGGCCGACGACTTCCCGCTCCCCGACCGTCTGGCGGATCGCCCGCATGGACCGCTGGAACAGCTGGTGCGCCTCGCCCACCTCGACGTCCTCGTCGAGGAACATCGTCGGCAGGCACGCCAGCACGACGAGTCCGGCGCGGGTCTCCTCGATCTTTTTATCCAGCATATCTAATATTAACGTGGTCATCTGGTGGCACGTGAACGCCCGGGCCACATGGACCCGAGGCAGGATCTCCTCTCGCGTCATCGCGGCCCGCTTCCCGAGGGCGACCATGCCGTGCGGGTCCACCGAATTCCCGCCGTCGAGGAAGACGACCTCGTGGCCCTCCATGACCGCGCGCACGGACAGTAAGGTCGTCAGGTGGAACACGAAGTCGGAGCCGCTGTCGATCAGCGTGATCTTGCCCGACTCGAACGGCCCGAGGATCCGGTCGAGGGTGGGCACGAGCGTCGTGAGGGCCGGACGCGTCTCGACGCGGACCTCCGGGACGACGATGGCTTCCGCGGCGAGCGCGATGGATCCTCCCCGCGATTCGATGGCGATGGCGATATAAAGTCGGGGACGGAGGGGAGGTCGGTGAAAGTGCGGGCCGATTCCACGCGAACCGCACGTATCGCCGCGGAGCAAGTCCTATCTAACGGCCCGGACGATATGTCGGGCGGAGACCGACATGCGCGGGGAGCGATACCAGAACGGGATGGCGATCCTCGCCATCGTCCTCCTCGTGTTCGGGGCCGTCCCGCTCACCGTGAACGTTCCCGGACTGTGGTTCCTCTGGGGGCCCGTCTTGGCGGCCTTTGTCGTCCTCCCGGCAATCTTCCTGCGGGAGGGCGATCTGGCCACAGGACTTCGGGCCCCGGCCCAGGCGCGTGAGGCGCTCGTCGCCGATTTGCGAGAGGCGGGCGTCGCCGTGACGATGGAACGGGACGCCGTGCGCGCCCGCATGAACGCGTTGTCCGCCGTCGAATTTCGAACGCGAACTAGCGACCAAGGTACCGTCCTATCGTTTCAACCGCGTGCGTCGCCCGCGGGGTGGGCCCTGTTCATCGCCCTCGTCGCGTCGCTCGTCGGAAGTGCGCCTGCGATTGTCGTGAGCTTTCTCCTCTTTCGTCGTGCGACGCAATTCGCAAGAGCCCACGCGCCGTCCTCATTTCAAGGCGCGGAGGCTTCGGCCGCGCGCGCAGGCCCCGACGACGTGCATGCGATGCTCGTCCGAAGCCTCTCCTCCGCCTTGGGCATGGTCCGCACGGCGTTCGAGGCCCAGCGAAAGGCGTACACGGATGCGCTCGCGCTCCTCGGGGTCGCCGCGTTCACGGTCTTCATCGCGGTCCTCGTCGGCCTCTTTGTCGCGTTGAACGGCTTCAACCTCGCGACCGGCCTATGGGACCTGCCCGTCGTTGTCGCGACCACCGCCACCGCCGTCTTGGTGGTCGTCCTCCTGGTGGCCCTTCGACGTCGATTCGCTCCCGGGCTCACGCGGTATCGCGGTTGGATCGATCGCCTCGCCGACGCCTTCGACGGGGAGATGTCGCGAAGGCTCGCCGAGCCGGCCGCGGCGAGCACGTTCGAGCTCCTCGCGGACGCGTCCACACAGGTCCCGGACTGGCTCGAGGCCCAGCGGCGTGCGGGTCTCAGCGGCGATCCGGGGACCTCTGGCGGCATCCTGCTCGCCACGCTGGTGTCCGCGTCATCGTTCATCTACGTCGCCATCGACATCCTTCGTGGCAGGCTCGAGGCCGCCGCCATCGAAGCGGTCGTTGGAGCCGCTGCCGCAGGGACCGCTGCGTGGATCTATCGCCGCTGGAAGAAGGGCGAAGACGCCCGGCTCGTCCAGTCCCGAGTCGCCTGGGACGCCCATCTGGCGGCGCTCCGGTCTCGCATGGATCGATTCCTCGAGGAGATGTGACGCGTGGCGGGAGCCGTTCGCGGGGACCGGCCGGATCTCTACGTCGTCGCGCGCCTCCTGGAGCGTCTCTGGCGCGAAGACTCGCCGATGGTGAAGACGCGTCTCCAAGTCGCTGCGAACGTGAACTACGACGTGTTCGTTAGGTACCTCGAATGGATGGTGGGGCGCGGACTCGTGTCCCTGGAGAACGCATCGGACGGACACGAACGGGTCGTCCTGACTCCGAAGGGGCGTGAGGCGTACCGCAAGCTCGTCCAGTGGATCCACGAAGTCGTGCATGGACCAGCTCCAGCAAACTAGGGGCGGCCGTCGCGCTCAGCCTCCCAATTCGCGTTTCATCTGATCGAGGTGGAAGTCGAGGTCCCGCTCCGTGTACCGCCGCCACCATCCGACCGTGAGCGGGATGAGGATCCGACCGATGTGCCTCGGTCGCACGTCCGCGTCGAGGGTCACTCGGGTGCTGGTACCTTCCTCATCAAAGCGGTACGTGTACCGCACGTCCGCCGCGGGATAGCGAGCCTCGACCGCGTATCCGGAAGGCGGATCGAGGATCACGTGCTCCTTGATTGTGACCCGTATCGGACGCGTCGCACGGTCCTGCAGCCAGATATCGTTCCCGATCCGTCTCAGGACGGTCCGGATGCTGGTGGCGGGAGAGCCGGAGTGCTCATGGTCGTCTTCGCGGAAGTCCGTCCACCACGAGTAGACCGCGCCTCGCGGGAACGGCGTCATGCGATTCACACGGACCTTCATCCGGCAGGACCACGCGAGCGCTCCCGCATGAACCTCGCGAGTTAACCTTGTTTAAGGTTGAATGGGACTCGGAGTCTAACTCGACGGCGGGGGCGGCGGACTCGCCGCGGCGGCCGCGGCCGCACGCGCCCGGCGCTTCCGGCGGAGCGCAGCCGTTTGCATGAACGCTCCGAGAGCGAACACCCCGAGACCGGCCAGCGCCGCGGTGATCGTCGAAACGACCTGCAAGAGGTACAGCCCTAGGGCGAGCAGGAGTCCACCGATCGCCGCGGTGATGATCCCGATGATGTCGTCGATGTAGTAGTACGAGATGCCGAAGACGACGATGAGGACGAGGATCGCCGCGATCAGGGGTGCGTCCAACTGCCCCGCCGTGAACTGGGCTCGGCCGCCGAGGACTCCGTAGACCGCCGCCCCGGCGAGGAGGCCGACGAGGAACGCCAAGGCCACTTTCACGAGTTTCGTGAACAAGATGCTGCCGATCACCGCGCCAACGAGCGCCAGGATGAGCCCGGCGAGGTCGCCGCCCAGGGCGGCCCCGAAGAGGTAGCCGACCACGGCGCCGAGTAGGGCTCCGATCATGGACATCACGGTCGCCCACAGACCGTGGCCCCAGAATCCGAGGGCGAGGCCCGTGAGGATCAGGATCCCCGCGAGCAGGTAGCGGATCTCCTGTGAGCTGATGATCGAGGGGAGCGCCATCCCGTGTCGATTCGGCTCGCACTATAAAAAGACAGCGCGGGCGTTCTCCGATCTTGTTGGAGGGCCTTCGATTATCCACGCCCGAACACGTCGTCCGCGCGCTTGGCGATTTCCCGGACGGTGCCTTCATCGAGGATCCCTCCGCCGAGGATGTGCTCGCGGACGTTCAGGTCGTCGTAGCTCAGGACGTCGATGACGGTGGGGATGCGGATCGCGTCGCCGATGACGGCGACGGTCCGCAAGGGGAGCTTCGCGATGATGTTCTCCCACATCTTCTTGTCCGGGACGCCGGCGAGGGCCGCCTCGACGTCCGACGGCTCCTTGAGGGACATCACGAGGCGGTTCGCGAGCTGACTGCGCACCTCGTCGGAGATGCGGGACGGTCGCTGGTCCACGAGGGCCAGGATGAGGTTGAACTTCCGCGTCTCGCGGGCCAGACGGCTGAAGGTGTGCGCGTAGGGCGCGATCTCGGGACTCAGGAATTTGTGGGCTTCCTCGAGGAACAACACGAGCCGCGGATACTCCTCGTTCCGCTCCGTGTAGAGCTCGAAGAGCCGGCGGGAGAGGATGTTCGCGACGAAGAGGTAGACCATCTGGTCCGTCCCATAATCGCCGAAGTCGAGGACGACGCTCTTCCCGTCGCGGATCGCCCCGAGGATGTAGGCGAACGCATCCTTGGCCTGCGTCATCGCCTTCAGGAACGGGAGCCGATCGAGCCGGCCGATCCGCCGCTTCAGGCCCTGGAGCGTCATCTCATGGGCCCTCTCCGATCCGAGCATCTCCATCGTCGCGTCCTTCACGGCGGAGATGAGGTCCCGGCCTCCGCGGCTCTTCGCGATCTCGTACAGCGTGTCGACCATGGGCGTGGTGAGGTCCTGCAACGCGACGATGAGGTCTTCCGGCGTGATCTCCCCGGTGTCGAGGACGAACGGCTTGGCCTCGCGGTTCTTCGGGTCCAGGGAGAAGATCTCGACCTTCCCGGGGAAGAAGAACTTCAGGCCCTCCGTCTTATCGGTCGCGCTGAACACGCCGTACTCGCCGTGCATGTCGAAGATCAGGACGGATCCGACGTCCTTCGAGAGGATTCCGGCGCAGACGAGCTTGTTCAGGATCGACTTGCCCGTGCCGGTCCGACCGAAGATCGCGAACGGCTTCTCGACGAGCTTCTTCATGTCGAGCTGCACGTGGAACGGCTCGACGCCGGTGATGGTGCCGAGCGTCGCCGACGTGTCCGTGACTTCGTAGATCCGCTCCACGTCGTCCCGCGTCGCATGTCGACACGCGGAAAAGTACGGCGGGATCGTCTGCGGCTCGCTGAGCTTTTTCGTCTCCCGGTCCACGAGCTGGATCATCCGGAGCTTCGCCTTGCTGTAGAAGATCGGGCCGCCGTACCCTTCGTGGGTCTCTGGTCGGGGCACGATCACGTCGGCAATCGTCGAGCCGGCGAGCTGGTCTGCGATGTCGCTCTCTTCGTTCAGGACGTCCTCGACCAAGCAATAGAAATCGTACCGTGCCCCCTCGACGATGACGGGGAACGCGATCTTCAGTTCTTCCGGGTTTCCGAGCTGAAGCTTCGCGACCAAGCCGTCGATCACGGATGCGGCGACGATCTCGCCGATCTTCATCGCAGGTCCCTCGCGACCTTGTCGAGGTACTCATGGAACGCGCTCCGCTTCCTCCCCTCGACCTGCGTGAGCCCGTCGAGGATCGTGCGCACGTCGAGTCCCATCCGGAGCGCCATCTTCATCACGGTCTCCTGGTACACGGGCTTCAACTGGCGGACCGTGACCGCCATCCGGTGCGCCTCGATGAGGGGCCACGGATACCCGACGGACACGAGGCTCTTGCCGTACGCCGAGAGTTGTCCGAACGCCTCGTCCGGACGGTCGCGGAACGTCCCGAGGTCCACCCGGAACCACTTCCTCGCCCGTGGATGCAATCGCGCATAATAGATGTCGCCGTACAGGAGGCCCTCCTTCTCCGCCTCCGCGGCCTTGGGGGCACGAGCATACGCGAGGGCGTCCGGAGGCAACCGGTCCTGACACCGGGCCATCAGCTCCTCGTCCGTCAGGACGTGTCCGAAGGCGTGGAGCTGGCTGTCTTTCGAGATCCCGACCAGCAGGTGCCCGCGTTTCTCGCACACCTCGACGAGTCGCTCCATCACGGAGAACTGCTTCGGGAATTCCGACAGCGTGCCATCGACCGCGACGATGCACCCCTCGAGGTCGTCCGCGAAGTTGATGGCCGTCTGGCCCTCGATCAGCCGGCGGTATTCGTTGACCATGTCCCGCGGCTGCTCCTCGCGCCGGTCTTTCGTGAACTCGAAGAGGGACCGGTGGAGTTCATCCTGGGTCGCGACGAACTCCGCGAACGTCGACACCCCGACCATGCGCTGCACGAGCCGCCAGTCCTTCCTCCGGAAGGCCTTCCCGTCGAACGCATACCGCAAGAGGCCGACGGAGATCAGGGCGAGCCACCAGCTCGAGAGGTTGAGGAGGAACGAATACGAGCCGTCGACCGCGATCATATCCTTCGCGGGGTCGGCGGTTCGGAAGGTGCGGAGATCCGGGACGTCCTCCAGTGGGAGCGGCACGTCCCGGTGATGCTTCACGAGCAGCTCGAGTTCCCGTCGCATGTCGTCGACGTAGCCTACGCGGGGGCGCTCGGGGTCCGGAGCCTCTTTCGTGTCATCCCTTCGGACCAGAGGGCAACCCTCAAGCGCCAAAGAGGGCGCGGGACGGCATATAAGGATGCCGAACACCCCTGCAACACTACGCACGAACCGAATGCAGGATCGTTCGAACGCGAAGCAACAAAGGGAGGGGTAGGGTGAGATCAAGGCCGAGACGAAAGGAGGTGCCTACCCCGGACCGAGTAAATCGAATTGAAGTGGTCAACCTTTCCTCCGGAACCTACGGCGAGCTCCGGAGACTATGGACGGAACCGAGGAGACTCGCCGGCGGTCCTCCGTTGCCGGAGTCAATCTTTCCGGTTTCCGGAGGACCGCTCCCATCGGTCGTGAGGCATCCGACGCACTAGTACGTGACCGACCGAATCTATGGAGGCCACCCGCATCTCCATGGCCCATCAGGACAGGACTTCTGCGCGCGACTCCTGACTCGGGGTCATCGTCACTCGGATCCGACCGGGGAACCGCTCCGCGATTTCGGCGAGGTGCGTGATCAGGATCACCTTCTCGAAGACCTCCCCCATGCGCAGCAACTTCTGGACGAAGAGTTCCCGCGAGATCTCCGTATCGAGGGAGCCGAGGTCCCCTTCGTCGATGAACAGCGTCTTCATGCGACCGAACGTGCGGCCCATCTGCGGCATCGAGGCGAGTTCCCGTGCGATGGCGAATCGAAGGGCGGCATTGATCTGCGTCTTCTCCCCGCCGCTGAATTCTGCGACGTCGTGCCACTGTCCGTCGACGCCCTGGACGAGGATGCGGATCCCGTGGCCCCGGCCCTCCTCGTACGTCTCCAGGCGGATCCGACCGAACCGGCCGTCCGTGAGCTCGGAAAGGTTCTTCGACGCCTCGATCTCCAGTTCCGGCAGGAGCTGGTCGACTGCGTACATCACGACGCCCCGCTTGTGGAACACGCGGTTCACGAGGACCTCGTAGATTTCGAGTTCGCCGCGAAGGGCCTCCCGTTGCCGCTGCGACTCCCGCAGTTTCGTCGCGTCCGCTTCGAGGCCTGCGATCTGCTCCTTCAGAGTCGTCGCTTGTCCTTCCAAGAGGTGCCAAGCCTTTCGCTCCGCATCGAGTTCTTTCTGGAGAGCCTCGAGCTTCGCCTTTGCCGAGCCGAATGCCTCTTCGGACGATCGAAGTCCGCCGACTTCCGTTTCGAGCGCCGCCCGTTCCGTTTCGAGGGCCGTACGTTGCGCCGCGAGGTCCGCGAGCCGTGCGCTCACGTCGCCGACCTGCCGCAACAGGACCGAGAGTTCGTCGACCCGCTTCCGTTTCCCGGCCTTTTCGAGGACGGACGCGCTGACGACTTCCAGGCGTTTCTCGTCCTGCTCCGTGTATGGGACGGCATCGAGCTGGCGCAGCGCCTCGATCTTCGCATCGTCGAGGGGCTGGAGGAGCCGATGGCTATCGTCGGCCTCCCGTCGGAGGTCGTCCTTCAGTTGCTCGAGCTGCCGCTTGTATTCCGTCAGCACGAACGAGTCCTGATCGATCGAGGCGACCTTTTCGTGGACCCGCGCGAGGGCCTTCTCCGCCCGCGCCTGTTCCTCACTCAGTTCCCGGACCAGGTCGGCGCGGTCCGCGAGCCATTCCAGTTCCCGCGCGATCCGCGTCACGCGTTCTTCCAGTCGCCCTTCGTCTCGGAGGGAACTGAACGCGGTCTCCCGGTCGATGTCCGTCCGGAGCGAGGCGATCTTTCGGTGCAGCTCGTCGATCCGATTCTTCGTCTCGTCGCGTCGCTTTTCGTGCTCGCGCTTCGCGAGGTCGAACTCCCGCCCCGCCGCTCGGGCCGCGGTCTCCCGTTGCCCGTGGGTCGCCTTCGTATCCTTGAGCCGGTCCATCTCCTCCCGCAGCCGATCGAGGTCCTCGATTTCGTCCTCGAGGGCGGCCCGTTCCGGCTCGAGCCTCGCGGCGATCTGACCTTGGTCTCGGACCTCCGCCTCGCGGGCCTCGAGGGCTTTCAGCCGGTTCGTCCGATCCTCGAGGGCCGCCGACGACCGCACCCATCGCTCGTGCTTCGCCTCGAGATTCTTCATTTCGCTGGAGCCGGATTCGAGGGCGGCCTGGAGTTGGGTGACGCGCGCTCCGCGCTCTGTGCGGTCCTGGTCCAAGCCTTTCAACTGTTCCTGGAGTCCGGGGAGGCGGCCGAGCGCTTCTTCCCGCGCGGCGATCTCGGCCTCCTTGGCCTGGACGTCGCTCTTCACCGACGTCAATCGTTCCTTCGCTCGCTCGAGGGCTTGTTCGAAGATCTCAAGACGAAAGAGCTTCTGGAACACCGCGAGTCGTTGCGCCCCGCTGGCGGCCCCCAGCTCCTTCATCTCCTCCTGGCGGACGAAGGTCGAGTTCCGGAATCCGTCGTAGTCGAGACCTACGACGTCGCGGATCGTCCGCTCTTTGTCCGGGATCGTTCCCTGGACCGCCTCGCCGTCGCGCGTGAGCTCGAGGTACGATTCCTTCTTCGTCGTGAAGCCGCGCGTGACTTCCCAGCGCTCGTCCCCCTGGCGGAACGCCACACGGACGTAACCGTTCGGCCGACACACGTCCGCGAGCTTCACGCTCTGAATGTCCGTCCGCGTCGTCTTGCCGTACAGGGCGAAGGTGATCGCGTCCAAGATCGACGACTTCCCCGCACCCGTGCGGCCCGTGATCACCGTGTATTTCTCCGGAAACCGGAGCGGTGGAACCGTCTTCTCGAGATACCGCATGAACCCGCGCATCTCGACCTCCTCGAGGACGAATCCCTCCGGGCCCGGCGTGGGCTCCAGATTCGAGACCGCGGCGGCTTCGACCTCCGCATCGTCCCTCACGAGAGGGCCTCCTTGAGCACCCGGCGGGCCTCGACCTTGATCGCCTCGCGTTTCGGGTGGTCGGCGAGGACCTTGTCGACGTAGTCGGCCAAGAGGCGACCCGGGTCCAACGTGAATTCCTCCGTCACGACCCGTGGCCGGCTTGCCGAGATGAACTTGACTTCGTAGTGGAAAGCATCCCGGAGGCGATCCGCGAGGCGCTTCTCGTCCAGTCGGTTCCGGAGTTCGTCCGGGAGGGTGACCTCGATTCGGACGAGGTGGCCCGTGACTTGCGCCGGGATCGCGGCGAGGACCTTTTCCGTCACGTCGTCTCCCATTCCGACGATCGTCTCGACCTTGTCCATGGGACGCGCGGGGAGTTCGACGAACGACCAGCCTCCCTCCGGACGGATGACCAGGAATCCTTTCGGATCGAGGCGTTCCCCCCAGTCGATCCGCTCCGGCGCGCCGGCGTACACGATCTTCCCGCCCACGGTCTGGTGCATGTGGATGTGGCCGAACACGACGAGGTCGACCGCATCGGGAATCATGTCCGGCGTGAACGTGAAATCGTTAGGTACCACCTCGGTCGGCGCGGTGCTCGCGTACCGCACGCCCTGGAACTCGAAGTGTCCGAAGAGGATGCGGAGGTCTGCGTCCTTCAGGTCCAGCGCCCGGTTGCGGATCCACTCTTGCCAAGTGCGGCGCGCCGCCTCGTATGCCAGTTCACGCGGCACGTCCTTCCCCAGGGTTTCCCGCACCTGTTCGACGACTTGCTCGGGATGCATGTACGGGATGAGGATGAAACCGATCCGGCGCCCGCCGATGTCGCGGGTTTCCATCTTCGGTTCCCGGAACACCTTCACGTGCGAGTAACCGCGATAGTCGTCGAGCGACGTCGAGCGGACGGCGCGTCTCGGCTGGTCGTGATTTCCCGCGAGAATCCATACCTCGATGCCGGCGTCGCCGAGAGGCTCGATGACATCCCGGCGGACCATCTCCCGAAACACGGGGGCCACGTGCGCGCGGTCGAACAGATCGCCGAGGATGCAGAAGAGGGAGGCGCGATGCTCGATCGCCCATCGAGCGGCTTTCGCGAAGTTCCCGTGGAGGTCCAACGCGCGTTCCGAGATCCCCGTTTCCGGATCGATCCGGAAATCGAAGCTCAAGCCTTCGTGGACATCGCCCACGCAGACGATCTCGTGCATCCTGGCGTGCGCAAGGCCGCCTTGCTACTTATAATGTCTACGAGATGGTCGGCGAAAGTATCGAACAATCCGCACGCGTCTAAGGAATTCGCCGCCGCCTGCCGGCGGGAAACGGCGCGTCCGCGTGAACGAGTTGCTTGTCCGCGAAGCGGGAGGCGCGCAGAGGCGCGAGAGATTCCGGCCTTTGACCCGTGGCGACGTACTCCGCGAGGAGACGACCCACCGCCGGAGACAGCTTGAACCCATGGCCGCTGAAGCCGACGGCGACGAAGAGGCCGTCGGGGCCGATTCGATCGAGGATCGGATACGAGTCCGGCGTCACATCGTAGGCACCCGTCCATCCCCCTCGCGGTTGCGCATCCTTCATCCGTGGAAATCGTTTCGCGAGTCGCGTGCGCAAGTCGCGGACCGTGGCCGCGGGGAGCGACTCCGTGAACGCGTGCCCCGGCATCGTCTTCCGCGGATCGGTGTTCATGTATCCGGTCAAGGTGTCCTTCTCGCCGTCGGGCCGCGAGTACGTGTTTCCGTAGAAGTCGAAGTGGATTCTGGGCGGCGTCCCAAAGTCAACGGGTCGTCGCAGGAGTGCGACCTCGCCGCGGACATATCGCACCGGCAGACGAGGGGCCATGGTCGCGGCCAGATCCCGCGTCCAATTCCCCGCCGCGAGGATGACGCGCTCGGAGGAGAGGAGTCCCGCTCCGCGGATCTTGACGCCGACGACCGATCCCGAGCGCGTCGTGATGGACGAGACCTCGTGATTGCCGAAGACCTTCGCCCCTTCCGCCTCGGCCGCCTTCGCGAAGCCGTGGGCCGTGGCGATCGGGTCCGCGTATCCCGCGTCCGGGTCGTGAACGACGGCGGCGTAGTCGGAGACCTCCAGCTGCGGCTCCACCGTCTTCGCCTCCGAAGGGGCGAGCCGTTCGGCCCGAACTCCCTCCGCGCGCAGCAACTCAACCAACGCCTCGAACGCCGGCAGATCCGGTTCTCGAGTTCCCGAGAGGAAGCCCGTCGCTCGGAAATCGCAGGAGAAGCCGGTCTCCTTCTCGAAACGCTGGAAGAACGCCAGGCTCTCCCGCGCGAGTCGGATGCCGATCCGGGCCTCGTAGTGTTGGCGGACCAGCGCACCGCTATGGCCGGTGGCCCCGGCCGCGACGTGTGTCCTCTCGAGCACGACGACCCCCATGCCCCGTCGGGCGAGGTGCCATGCGATGCTCGTCCCCATGCAGCCGCCGCCGATGACCACGGCATCGGCCGAGCGTGGGACTCCGGATGGCGGCACGGTGTCCCGCATCGAGTGCGACCTTATCGCGCTTTCCTTCGCGGTATTTCTATTCCCATCGCGGCATAGATATCGATTCGCGAATGACAATCCTTTATCTCCGGGGACTCCCGATGCGCGGGCGTGCCGGACACGTGGAGGCTCGGCGTCGGGGAAGAACGGGCCCGAGTCGCCATCGTGGGCTGCGGGGGAGCCGGCTGCAACGTCTTACGCCGCGTCGTGGCGCCGCCCAACGCGACTCGCATCGCGGTGAATGACGCAATCCATTCGTCCATGGCGGATGTCTCGACTCGCATTCTCGTGGTCGCCGATTCCCTTCAGGCATACGCCTCGATGGACGAGAAGGCCGTCCCGAACATGGAGACGGATGAGGAGAAAGAGATCTCCGCCGCGCTTCTCGATCGGGACATCGTGGTCATGCTCGGCGGCCTCGGCGGCGAACTCGGCGGATGGGGAATGAGCCTCGTCGGGCGGGTCGCGAGGATCCTGGGCGACGCCAGCGTCGCCTTCGCCACCGTTCCGTTCACGATCGAGGGACCGATCCGGCGTCAGCTTGCCGAGGCCCAGCTTCGGGTTCTCCAGAAACGTGCCGACGGCGTTATGACGTTCAGCAACGATCGACTCCTGCAGGTTGCCAGGGACCTGCCGCTGACCAAAGCCTTCGCGGCTCTAGGGGCGATCATGGCTCGACCCGCCGGAGAGCTGAGCGCGGCTCTCGCCCGCTCTGACGTGGCGCCGATACGTCGGACGCTGGCGAGTGTGCGGGAATGGCGATTCGGGATGGGCTCGGGACGGGAGAAGCACCGATGCTTCGTCGCCGTGGAAGAAGCGTACGGGTCGCCGTGGTTCGCATCGTTCCCGGAGGAAATCAGTCATGCGATTGTCTTGATGTCCGTCCCCGAACCGGACAGGGACGAGACCGCAATTCTTCAGGAGGTCCGTCGGAGATCGCCGCACGCGATGATCGCGTGGTCGAGTCTGCCGTCCGCCGCCGGCGAGGACCGAACGATCGTGCAAATTCTCGCAGGCATTTGACCAGAGCCGATTTTCGTACGCCGCCGAACGCAGGCTTGAAATACGTCCTCCGCATCAGGTCCGTGCTACGGATTCGCACGGGTGGTCTATGTCATCAATCGGGAAGGAAATCCGTTTGCGACGGATCCTGCGAGGCGGCAAGACGCTAATCGTCGCGATGGACCACGGCGTCTCGTCCGGACCTGCCGCCGGGCTTGAGGACATCCGCAAGGCCGTGGCCAGTGTCGCGAAAGGCGGGGCGACCGCGGTTGTGCTTCACAAAGGGGTTGTGCGATTCGCGAAGGACTACTTCGACGAGGGATTGTGCCTCGTCCTGCACCTCAGCGCGTCGACCTCGATCAGCACGCACGTGGATCGAAAAGTCCTGGTCACCCAGGTCGACGAAGCGATCTCATACGGCGCCGACGCGATCAGCGTCCACGTGAATCTCGGCGGTGAGGACGACGACCGAATGATCGAAGACCTGGGGACGACCGCCATGGCATGCGATCGATTCGGCTTCCCGCTCCTCGCGATGATGTATCCCCGTGGCCCGAAGATCAAGAATCCGTACGATGTCGACGTCGTGAAGCACGTGGCCCGTGTCGGAGCCGAGCTGGGCGCCGATGTCGTGAAGACGCTCTACACCGGTGCGCCGGAGACGTTCAAGGAGGTCGTTCGGGGCTGTCCTGTTCCCGTCGTCGTCGCGGGTGGTCCGAAGCTGGACTCGGACCGCGCGGCCCTCGAGATGGTCCAAGGAGCGCTCGCCGGCGGCGCGGTCGGTGTCTCGATGGGTCGAAACATCTTCCAGGCGAAGGACCCGATGGGCATGACGCGGGCGATCGCTCGCATGATCTTCGACGGCTCCTCGCTCGACGAGGTCTATCGCGGGTGAGGCCCATGGACCGCCTGGTGTGGGTGGGGGCCTTTCCCCACGAGGACAACGAGGACGTTCGGTCCATCGTCTCGGCTGCACTCGAGGCCGGCTTCGACGAAATCGT
>Ga0209237_1001428_pt1 | contig 14184 bp, 12 predicted proteins | sample GraSoi013_1_40cm_2_FD_185820 | JGI IMG/M metagenome (GOLD analysis project Ga0209237, IMG submission 185820) | Grasslands soil microbial communities from the Angelo Coastal Reserve, California, USA - Sample 10_02_2013_1_40cm (SPAdes) (version 2) | ecosystem: Environmental > Terrestrial > Soil >... | reverse complement strand
CTTCCTCCCTCTCCCATAAATGGGAGAGGGCTAGTTCCTCAACCTTGGCAATTCAGGCGCCCCCGCCCGGACCTTCAAGCCCTGGTTTGGTCATCTTGCCGAGGTCGAGCACCTTGTTCAGCTGCTTTTCGGTCACGCCTCGCGCCCGAGCAAGCTGGCGGATCGACCGGCCGGTGCGCATCGATTCCTTGGCGAGCTTGGCCGCCTCGTCATATCCGATCACGGGGTTGAGCGCTGTCGCCAGCATCGGGCTGCGTTCGACCAGCTCCGGTCCGCGGTCGGTCGCCTGGAGGCCTTCCACGCATCGCTCCGAGAAGTTATGTGCGGAGGCCGCGAGCAGCGTGATCGATTCGAGGGTCGCCGCGGCGGCGACCGGCATCATGACGTTGAGCTCGAAGATGCTGCCCGCCTGGCCGGACACGACCACCGTGGTGTCGTTGCCGTAGACCCGCGCGATCGCCATCAGCATCGATTCGACGATCACGGGGTTGACCTTGCCGGGCATGATGCTCGAGCCCGGCTGCGTTTCGGGCAGGCGCAGCTCGCCAAGGCCGGCGATCGGACCGGAGCCCATGAGCCGGATGTCGGAGCCGATCTTCCACAGGCTTGTGCCGATCGTGCGCAGCGCGCCGTGCGCGGCGACGAGTACGTCGAGGCTGGCCTGGGCGTGGAAATGGTTGGGCGCCTCCTTCACCTGGAGGCGAGTCGCCTTGGCGAGCCGGGCCGCAGCGAGCCTTGCGAACTGGGGATGGGTGTTGATGCCGGTTCCCACCGCCGTCCCCCCGAGCGGTACCCGCAAGAGCTCGTCGATGGCGGCGCGGCCGCGGCGGACCGACTCCTCGATCTGCCCCGTGTAACCCTTGAACTCCTGTCCCAACCTGATCGGCGTGGCGTCCTGCAGGTGGGTGCGGCCGGTTTTGATGACCGGCCAGAACTCTTTGCTCTTCTCATCCAGCGCGCGCTGAAGGCGTTCCAGGGCGGGTAGCAGCTCATCGTGGATGGCGATCGCGGCCGCCAACTGGATGGCGGTCGGGACGACGTCGTTCGAGGACTGGCCCAGGTTGACGTGGTCGTTGGGGTGGACGAGCTTGGATCCGCGTTCGCCGCCGAGGATCTCGGTCGCGCGGTTGGCGATGACCTCGTTGGCGTTCGTGTTGGTCGAGGTTCCGGACCCCGTCTGGTAGACGTCGATTGGAAACTGTTCGTCGAGCTTGCCGTCGACGACCTCTTGGGCGGCCGCGGCGATGGCTCGCGCACGGCGCCGGGGCAGGAGGCCGAGCTCGCGATTGGTCTGGGCCGCGGCGCGCTTGACCATGCCCAGGGCGCGGATGAAGCGGCGCGGCATCGGCTGACCCGAGATCGGAAAGTTGAGGACGGCACGCTGCGTGGACGCGCCGTAGTAGGCGTCGGCCGGGACGTGCATCTCGCCCATCGAGTCGCGCTCGGTTCGAGTCCTCCTTGCCACGCCGTGATTCTAGAGTTCCGTTGGAATGCGTCTAGCCGCGCTCGACATCGGATCGAACACCGTCCATATCCTGGTCGCCGACGTAGTCCGCGGGAAGCTCGAGGACGTAGCGCACTACGTCGAGATGCCGGAGCTTGGACCGCAGGTCGCCCGGAGCGGAGTCATCGGCAGCCGGGCCCGCGGTGCGCTTCGCGCGGTGCGCAAGGTGATGGAACAGGCTCGTTCGCACGGCTACGACGAGCTTCTCGCGTGCGCTACGCAAGCCATCCGGCAGGCGTCGGACGGCCCCGCCTTCGTCCGCCAGGCAAGCGAGGTGCTCGGCGTGCCGGTCCGCGTCATCTCGGGCAGGCGTGAAGCCGCGTTGAGCTTCCTCGGCGCGGCCAGCCGCCACGCGGTTCGGCACGAATGGGCGTTGGTGGACCTGGGCGGCGCCTCGACGGAGATCGTGATCGCTCGCGGGCGCGAGATGCTGCGCTCCGCGGCGCTGCCGATCGGCTCGGGCGTCCTCGCTGACACATACCTGTCCGACCCGCCGAGGCCCGAGGAGCGCGCGCGCTTGCGCAAGGCGGCGCTGCGCGAGCTGCCCCATGCCCCGGACGGCGAGGTCGAGCGGCTGGTCGCCACCGGCGGCACGGCATCCAATCTCCCCACAGTGCTGACCCGGCGCAACCCGCCTGCGGTCCTGACGACGGCCGACCTCCTCACGTGCGAGACGCGCCTGGACCGGCATCGGGCGCGCCACGTGGCTGCCCTGGTCGGGCTGCCTCCCAACCGGGTGAAAGCCCTGCGCGGAGGCGTCGAGGCGCTACTCCTGCTGCTCGATTGGTACGGCCTGGCCTTGCTCCACGTCAGCCACGAAGGCCTCCGCCACGGAATGCTGCTCGCGTACCTGGAACGAGGCCGAGATTGGTGGCGGGACCCACCCCCACGAAATCACGTGATTTCGTGGGAACCCCGGAAACGATGGGTAAATTAGGTCTATGGAACGTGCGAGGCGCGGCACTGGGCTGAGGCTGGCCCTCGGGCTGACGCTGGTCGTCCTGCTGGTCGAGCTCACGGGCGGCCTTCTCTCACATTCTCTGGCCCTGCTCTCTGACGCCGGCCACGTCCTGACCGACGTGTTCGCTCTTGGACTGGCCTGGTTCGCCGTCGAGCAATCGAAGAGGCCGGCCGACAAGCGGCGCAGCTACGGCTACCAGAGGGTCGGAATTCTGGCGGCCCTCCTGAACGCGGTCACCTTGATCGTGATCGTGCTGGCGATCGCATACGAAGCGGTCCGCCGCTTCATTGCACCGGAGCCAGTTCAGGGTGGGCTCGTTGTGGGCACGGCACTGGCCGCAATCGCAATCAACACGTTCGTCATCCTCACGCTGCGAGAAGGAGGAGGAGGTCGCAACCTCAACCTCCACGCCGCCGTGCTACATGTGACGGGAGACGTAGCCGCGTCTGCGGGCGTCGTCGTCGCCGGGTTGGTGATACTGCTCACCGGCTGGCTCTATGCCGACCCTCTTCTGTCGCTTGCCATCGCGGCCCTCATCGCCTATGGGGCCTGGGGCATAGTCCGCGAAACGGTCAACCTGTTGATGGAAGGAACACCACCGGAAATCGACCTGGCTGCGGTCACCGCCGAGATCAACGAAACGAGGCTGGTGACTGGCGTCCACGACCTTCACGTATGGGCCCTGTCATCGGATCAGGTGGCCTTGAGCTGCCACGTGGTCGTGGACGAAATCTCGCTAGGAGACGCCGAACATGTTGTCCGCGACCTCGAAGGTCGCCTGTGCGATCGCTTCGCGATCGGGCACACGACAATTCAGCTCGAGAGCTGTCACCCGTGCGGTGAGATCCACCACGGCGCCGGCGAGCACAACCATCCGCATGAGCACTTGACGTTTACTTCTGCGAGACCAGCGCCTCCTCGCGCTGCAGGATCCTCCGCGCCACCGCTATAGCCGCGGCGTAGGTCGAGTCCATCCCGCGATAGCTGAGCCCGCGCGCGCCCAGCGTGCGCGCCTGCGTGTACGGAGTGTCGGATGCGTAGTGGACGATCCCCAGGTCGAAGTGGACCTGCGCCATGTTGACGCTCTCGTTGACCGGGTAGCGATCCGGCTGGCCGATCTCGTAGCACGCATCGAGATAAGGTCCCGCCTCCATCTCGACCACCGTGTACCGGCCCTGGTAGTAGAAATCGAGGTAATCGCGATTCTGCAAGAACGTGCCGCGCACAGTGACCGCGCGCTGGTTGTCGAGGGCCGAACCGTAGACGAGGTTGGGCTGCACGTCCCCCGCTGTGAAGCAGTTGTCGAGCCAGTAGGTGTTGCCCGAGTGCTCGTTGTAGACCACGTTGGGGATCATCACGTCGCCGACGTCGGCGTTGAGGGTCGCGGCCTTGCCCAGCACGTACACGCCGGCCACCCATGCCGCCTGCTCGGCGACCTGGCGGAGGATGTGATACGCGGCCTGACCCAGTGGGTAGTCGACGTTGACGATGCACGCGTCTGACGTGTGCAGCTTGTGCTCGTCGACAGCCCCCACGCGGGGATCGATGGCTGCGGGGTCCAGCTTGGAGAGCATGAAGACCTGCGCGGCGGAGTCGACGCCGGTGCCGACCGCGGGGATATGGCGCACGCCGTTGGCAGTTTCCAGCTCGGCGCGCCACTTGCGAAGCCGTTCCCGCTCTGGGTGCGCGTCGAAAATCTGTCGCGCACCGTAGTACAGCCAGTTCTGCCTTGACGCACGGCTGTGTCCCGCTTCGAGCTTGCGGCGCTCGGTGTCGAGGTCGCGGTCTGATCGCCCGATCCAATCCACGATTTCGTTTTCAATCCGGCGCGCCACGCCGGTCAGGACGTTGACCAGACTGTGCGCGTTCGAAGAGACGAAGTAGATTGGCGCGTCGCGTGCGCCCAGCTCGTCCATGGCGGCGGCGATGGGCAGCCACCAGCGGCTTGCGTTGCGCGCGAAGCCGAGGTGGCTGCCTCCGATGAGACGCAGGACGATTCGACTTTCGTCGCGCTTGATCGCGGCCAGGTTGGTGTCAAAGCTCTCTCCCCACGCATCGTGCAGGCGGCGCCAGTCATCGGGGGTCGCGCCTGCAGCGTGCCTGGCGTCATCGTCCGAAAGGTCGACATCCTGCAGTGAGCGGTGCAGCTTGTTCCATTCGATCTGGAACGCGACCAGCGTCGGAACGAGGTCGTCGATGTCCGACGCAGAGGCGATCAGGACCGCGAGCGTGTTCTTTCCGTCGTGGTACCAGCGTCGGCGTCGGGCCGGGGCTTTGACGGCTTCCCAGCCCAGAATGTCGGCGCCAAGGACGGCTTTGAATCCCTGCGGGCTCTGGCCCATGATCACGCGCCGGCAGCGGTTGATCGCGGCGGGCAGGCGCCGCACGGCGTACAGCAGCGCGCCCATGTCGGTCTGCGGCTGAGCGGCCAGCGGGTGGAGGACCGAACCCATGCCGAGGTGCGCCTGGACGAGCGACTCGACTTTGATCTCGCCCGAGCTCTGCAGCATCGTCGTGTAGGTGCGGACATAGAGCTCGACGGCATGCTTTCCAGACCAACCGGCGGTAGGCGGCGCCTCCATGAGGCGACTATAAGACGGCGTCCGCGAAGGGACTTACAAAAGCATGAAGATGGCCGCGCGCCACTCGTGTGAGAGTGAGATGCATGATCACACGACTCGGAAGGCAGCGGTTTCTGCGCGTCGTCGGACTTGCCGTAGGGGCGGTCGCCGTGGCCGGCTCGGCAGTCATCGTCACGGCTTCGGCAGCCGGAGTCAGCTTCGGTTCCCGGCCAAACGTCTCAACGCACTCTGTGCAGGCAAACACATCGTCCACCGCCTGCAGCAATTTCATGAAGCACTTTGCCGTGGAGATCGGCAAGAGCCAGGCTGACATCAACTCGGCGTTTCAGAGGGCTATCGCCGACACGCTCGCCGACGAGGTGAAGAGCAACCAGATCACCCAGGCGCAGGCCGACGCGATCAAGAAGAAGCTCGCCAACCAGACACCGTGCGCGCTGCCGGCTGCGGCCCCGCACGGCGGCGGACACAAAGCGGACATCGCCGCCTATATGCAGCAGTACGTCGCCGCAGCCGCGTCCGCGCTTGGCATCACCGAAGCGCAGCTGAAGGCTGACCTGGCCGGCGGCCAGTCGCTGTCCCAGGTCGCGACGGCGCAGAAGGTTTCGGAAGCCGACTTCCGTACCAAGCTGATCAATAACTTGAAGCCGGCGCTCGACAAGGCGGTCACGGACAAGAAGCTGACGGCGGACCAGGAGACGACGATCTTGAATCGCCTGAAGACCGGGCCGCTGCCGCTGTGGAACACGGCGCCGAAACACAAGCGGACGACGGCCGCCAGCCCCCAGGCCGCGTGACGCGCGGCTAGTTCAGTTCCTCCGGGGGCGGCGGGCCGCCGAGGCGGCGCATCAGCTCCTCCAGGAGCTGGCGGGTTTCGGGGTCGGCCATCAGCCGTTCCTGCATCTGTTCCGCCGAGCGCCGGATGTCCGGGTCCGACATCAGGCGTTCGGACATGGCCTGGAAACGCGAGCTCATGTCTTTCATCGCCGTCTCCTGGGCGACCTGGATCAGGACCGGCTGGCTCGCCGCCGCCGCCACCGCCTCGGCTTGCGCACGGACCATCTCGATCCCCTTGCAGCCGAGGCACTCACCTTTCAGGCCGCAGTGGCAGAGCTGCGGGCGCAACCGGTCCAGCGCCGCGTGAAGCTCCGAGAGGTCGATCGGGGTGGCCACGGCAGCAAATTTACGAGGCTTTGGACTTCCCCGCGTACATGGCCTCGATCTGGTCTTTGAAATGCTCGGCCACGACCTTGCGTTTCACGTCCTGCTTCAACGAAAGCTCACCGTTGGCTTCGGTGAAGTCCTGAGGCAGCAGCGTGAAGTACTTGATCGTCTCCCATTGGCCGAGATGCGCGTTGACGGAATCGACGGTGTTCTGAATGCGGGCCTTGACGGCGGTCTCGTCCATGCCCTGCTTCCGCGCCGCGTCCCAATCGGGCACGATCAACGCGGCGACGTAGGGCTTGCCTTCGCCGACGATCACGGAACGGACGACCAGGGGATCGATGAGCAGGGCGTGCTCGAGCTGCTGCGGGGCGACGTACTTGCCGCCCGCGGTCTTGAAAAGCGACTTCTTGCGGTCGGTGATCTTGAGGAAGCCGTCGCCGTCGATCTCGCCGATGTCTCCCGTGTAAAACCAACCGTCTTTCAGGACCTCTGCCGTGGCGTCCGGCTTGTTGTGATAGCCGCGCATGTTGCCCGGGCCCTTGACGAGAATCTCACCATCGTCCGCGATCTTCAGCTCGACACCCGGAAAGGGTCTGCCCACTGTGAGAAAGCGGTGCTTGTAGAGCGTGTTGGAGCACACACCCGACGAGGTCTCGGTCAGACCCCAGCCGTTGAGGATCGGCACGCCGATCGCCCAGAAGAATTCCTCGATCTCACGTGCCAGGCCGGCGCCCCCGCTGACGAAGAACCGCAAACGACCGCCGGTCAGCCTCGTGCGCAAGGCGCGGAGCACGAGACGCTCGGCGATTCCATGCTGCGCTCGCAGCAGCGGTCCCGGATTGGATGTACGTGAGTAGCTGCCGCCAGTCCGAATTGCCCACTTGAAGAGCGCGCGTCGCACCGGGCTGGCCTCCTCGACCCTTGCCCTGACCGCCGCATAGATCTTTTCGTAGACGCGAGGGACGCTGCACATCAGGGTCGGCTTGACTTCCTGGAGCTCCTTCGCAAGGTGGTCGGGGCCGAGAGAGATCCACGTCTGTCCCCCGTAGACGATGCCGACGAAGATCTCGTTGATGCGGCCGTACACGTGGGCGTAGGGAAGCCAGGACAGCGATGAGTCCTGGTCGGTGATGGGATGCACTTTGACCGCCGCCCGGCTGACGTCGACCAGGTTGCGGTGGGCGAGCTCGACCCCCTTCGGGACGCCGGTCGTCCCGGCCGTGTAGACGATCGTGCAGAGATCGTCCGGGGTGAGCTTTTTCAACCGGGAGGCGATCTCGGCCAGCTGCCGCGGCGCATCCTTCATCCAGGCTGCAACCTCAGAGTCCATCAGTGCGATCTTGCGGAGGGGTCCTTCGACCTTCAGCTTGGCCGCCAGCGTCGCGCTGGAAGCGATGGCGAATGTCGCGGCGCAGTCCACGGCGATGGTCTGCGCCATCTCGGGGGGGCTGTTGGGATAGATCGGGACGGTGATCGCGCCGATGGACTGGATCGCCCAGTCGCAGCAGATCCACTCCACGCGGTTCTCGGAGATGAGGATCACCGAGTCGCCCGCTCTGACCCCGGCGTCGATCAAGCCGGAGGCCACCGCCAGCACGTTGCGCTGAGCATCGTTCCAGGAGTGAACCTTCCACTGGTCGCCGCTCTGGAAATGAACCAGGGCGCGGTCGCCGTAGCGAGCAGCCTGCCGGAAGAAGACACCCACCGTCGTTCTGTCAGCGATTGCTTCGGGGTCGATGCGAGGTGCACCCGCCGCGGCGGCGACTGAGGCCCTGGTGCCTATTTGACCGCCTTGATGGTCAACGTCAAGGTGCCTAACGGCACGCTGACCGTGACCTTGTCGCCCTTTTTGTGGCCGACGAGCGCGCGCCCGACCGGCGAGTCGACGGAGATCCGGCCGGCCGACGGATCACTCTCGACGGCTCCGACGAGATGGTATGTCTCGCTCTCGCCGTCATGGTCGACGACCTCGATCGTCGACCCCGGACCGACCACGCTGGAGTGTGTGTCCCGGATGATCTGGGCGCGGCCGATCATCTCCTGCAGCTCGTAGATCCGGCTGTCCAGGAGGCCGACTTCCTCCTTCGCCTGCTCGTATTCGGGGTTGTCCTCGATGTCGCCTGGCTGGAATGCTTCCTTCAGGCGCTCGCCCGCCTCCGCTCGGCGGCGAAGGGCCACCTCGAGATCTCGTTTGAGCTTCTCGAGGCCCTCAGGCGTCAGCAAAACAGGTTCGGTTAGATCCATTTCAGCCCCAAACTGAATAATAGCCCGGCGTATGGACCCCTCCGATCTCAGGGCCGACCTCGCCGAACGGTTGGCGAATAGTACGGCAATCGATGCTGAGACGTTCAACGCGGCCTGCTTCGTGCTGTCCCGGGCGCTCGCGGACCTGGAGTTCAGCGTGCCCGAGGCGGCGCCGCTGGTGAGGCGCCTGCTGCGGGTCGCGGGCCGGGTGGTCATCGACACCGCCGCGGCCGATGCCTCGCCGGACGTCTGGCCCAACACGAAGGAGATGGCGCTCGAGTGGATCGACGAGGCGCTGCGGGCGCTCGGCTACGAAGCCCGACCTGCCTAGTTGATCAGTCGAGCTGCCGGCGGCACCGGCGAGTAGTTCGGGTTGAAGTCGATGCCGGCCTGGCCGCCGCCGGCCACCTTGGCCGTGTAGCAGATCACCTGGCCGGCCAGCGGTGAGCGGTCGCCACCGTTGATCGTCCAGTCGGCGCCTGGCGTGTAGATGGTTCCGATGAACTGCGTCGACGCCCCTCCGTTCATCGACTCGGGGCACGTGTTGCTGGCCGGCGCGTAGATGACGATCCAGTTGTACTGAACCCCGCCGTAGACATAGGTGGCGCCTTGCGAGTTCTGGTTGAAGCAGGACCCGCTTGGGAAGTAGAACTGCACGGCACCGGGAGTGACCTGGGAACCGATGCAGGGCGCGTTGATGTTGCCGGGGTTGGGTGATGGTTGGCAGTAGTTCTCATTGGCGACGTCACCGGCCGAATATGGAGGGTACTCGAGTGACATCGGCGCGTTTTCCTGCGACAGCAGGTTGGCCGGAGGAGGACAGTTGCTGAAGCACTGAGGCGCGCCCTCGTCGTCGGGCGTCTGGCAGAGCTGGGTCCGAGTTTGCGCATAGCACTGCACGGTGGGCGACATGTTGTTGTACACGATGCTGCATATGGTCACGGTAGGCAGCCCACATGGCCAGCCGCCGGTTCCGTTGATCAAGGTGGTGTTCGTTCCGTTCGGGAAGGGACCAACCGCAAGCGCGGGCGGGGAGCCGCCATCAACAAAGCCCGGCGCCAGGAACCGGCCGACGAATGAGAAGTTGTTGGGGTTCCCGTCGCACCCGTTGGCGTTGATGTAAACGTTGTAGTACTGCGCTCCCGGCGCGTTGCGCGTGACGTTCACGTCGATGCCGTTGTTGTTGCCGTCGAGCGTGTTGACCTGCTGGCATTCGGACGGCCCGCTCTCCCGTCGGCATCCTGGTGAGTTGTAGCAAGGGTCAGGCGTGACGCTGGAGTCGAGGAAGCGATCCCAGCGGACCGAAGTCAACTCCACGCCCCAGTTTCCGCCTCCGCCCTGGTGCTTGATTCCAAATCCGGGGGCTGCGACAGTCGTCAGGTTGAACAGGCCCGAGCAGCCAGGGCCGGCGGCGCCGCCAACGCCGACATTGTTCTGGTCCCAGAACTGCGGGTTGGCGCGGTTTGTCGTTGCCGGGGCCGACCACAGCTCCTCTTCGGGTGGCCTGAGCTCGTTGGACAGAAGGCTCCCATTCGCGTCGGAGCTGTAACCGTTCGTAAACGTGTACACGCCAGGATCCATGAAGGCGCAGCTGGCCGATCCACCGCTGAGGTGGAAGTTGCCGTACTGACCCGGGCGCATCTCGGTCCAGGTGCCTCGGTTCCATTGGTTATATGTCTGAGCACTCGTGTAGTAAGCCACCGAATCGGCAAGATAGCCTGGGTCCGGCAGGGTGGGTGCAGGAACGATGCCTGTCCCCTGAGTGTCACCGCTGTTGCATGTTGGGCTCGGTGGATACGGAACGAAACCGGGAGACGAGTTGTAGCAGTAATACTGGGCAACGTTGCAGTTGGACCCCGCGCCGCCGTAGCAGTTGCCCGCCTCGTGCAGGTTGGAGTCAAGGCACGCCGTCCCGTTGGTGTACACGTCTCCCAGCACAGTCAGCTGGGCGGAACCTGTCAGGTTGGTCGCGCAGCTCTGCGTGCTGAGCGTCAGCAAGGCCGGCGTCTGGCGCTGGTTGCCGACGATCGACGTCGCGGTGGCCGAGATGGGCACCGTCTTCGATCCGCCGAAGATCTGGATGAAGGCCAGGGCAAGGTTGTGATTGGTCGTGTACTGGAACTGGAAGCCGTTGAACTGCGTGTCGGTGGCGACGATCGTCAGCGTGTAGCTCTCGTTGTAGGTGTAGATCCAGGTGTTCTGCTTCAGCGAGTTGTTCGCACCGACCAGCGCCAAGGTAGGACCGTTGACGGTCGCCGGGCCACCGTACAAGCGCAGATCGCGCTGGTACAGCAACACCGACTGCTGGATTGAGAGGTTGAGGTCGGTGTAGTTCTCGTACCAGTCGCCGGCCGCAAGGGCTGCGGCGTCGACCGCGGTTTGCTGATCGCGGCGGTCCACATAGCCACGGCCCGAGTCGATGGCGAGGCCGAGCATGCCGAACAGGACGAGGATGAGCAGTGCGATCAGGACGATCGCCTGGCCCTCTTGCAAGTTGCGCTTGCGAGGTCTAATTGGAGTACTCGGCTCGGTAGACCGCATATGCAGTGATGACGATGTTGTTGCCGATGACTTGCTGGATGATTGGTGTGATCGGCTGGAACGTGTACCAGAGGGTCACCTTGATCGGCTCATTGCCGGTGGCGGGCGTCACGTTGTTGCATCCGGCGCCGAGGTTGGGCGGCGGGTACGAGCCCAAGCCGCCACGCGGACCGTTCGGGGACCCGTTGCCCGCGGTGCTTGGGTCGGTGATGAAGATCCAGCCCGTATTCGAGGCCGGCTTGGACGGAGAACCCTGCGGGATGCCGCCGTTGGGCAGAGGGCCGTTCGGGCAGGCCGGGTTGTTGGCCAGGTTCATGATCACGGCGTGGCCGGCGATGGCATTGGCGACATCGGTGTCGGTCGGCCACTGATGGGTGCTGCCGCTGGGGTCGATGAAGTAGGACGCTCGGACAGCGACACGCGCACCCTCGTTGGCGGCCTGCTGCAGGGTTATGTACAAGTAAAGGGCGCGACCGAAGTCGAGGATCCCGAAAGTCAAAAGCAGAATGATCGGTGCGATGATCGCGAACTCGGTCATGCCCTGCGAGCGCTGGCTCCGGAAGTATCGGGCGAGTCTTTCTCTCATGGCTTGCCCTGGATCGTGAAATGCTCGTTGTAGGCGAGGTTCAGCCCATTGCCGAAAAGCCCCTGGATCAGTGGTGTTATGAGCTGGAAATTCATCAAGAGAGAGACATTGATGTCGCCCAGCCAGAAGGAGTTGTCAGTGGGGTGGCTGGGCATCGTCCCGTAGGTGAGCCCGCTCGGGCTCGTGTAACAGATGTAAACGTTTATCGACTGCAAGGTTGCCGGATAGGCCGCCGTGGGATATGGCTTGTTGTTGACTCCGTTGCCGTCGGTCGGACTCAGGCAGCCGTTCGTCGTGACCAGATTGATCTGGCTGTCTTGGAAGCCGGCTCCGTAAAGAGCGTCCTTGACCGCGGTCAGGACATCCGCGTCGTCGAGGAACTTGTTCTCACGCGCGGCGGTGTTGAACCATGCGCCGTGGCGGGCGCCTTCACGGGCCGCGCCCTGGAGGCTGACCGAGTAGTAAAAAGCCCGGGACAGGTCGATCAGGCCCATGGCGAGCAGCAGCAGGACCATGGAGGAGATCGCGAACTCCACCAGCGACTGGCCGCGCTGCCGCCCGCGTCGAGGGCGCGTGAGAGCTTCAGTCGCCATGGCAGCGACATTTAAGCAATCGGGAAAGCATTCTGTTCGCGCTAACGCGGAAAAAGCTGTTTTCGTTCGCCAAAAGAGCAAGGAATGTGTTAACGCCGCTGGGGGGAGGCCTGAACGCTGCAGGTTGGTCTGGCTTCCCACCAGGGCGGTTCTGACCTTGGCCGCCCTGGGGTGACCCGCCTCCGCCAGTCGACCGGCCGCATTCACCGATCGCCGCTGAATCCGGGGGTCTGGCAGTCATCATTGGCCTCGCTTTAAAACCCTGATGACCCTCCCGGAGCTTCGAGCACAGTGACCGCGGTGCAAGCCGCCAGCCAGAAACAAACGCCGCGGTGGCAGGACGTGCGCGCCAAGGCCATCGACGCGACCTTCGATGCAGACCGGCGTCGCGCCGGCGAGCGCGTCGCCCTTGTCTTCAGGTGGCTGTTCCTCATCGTCATCGGCGCCCTGAACAACCTGAACCCGCACTCCGGTCCGGAGGCGAAGGTCATCATCGACGCCGTCCTGTTCGGCTGGGCGGTGCTGAACGTGACGGTCCAGGTCCTGCTCGTCCGCGGCTACCGCCCGGGGAAGCAGTTCAGCCTCACGACGATGGTCCTCGACATCTTTTTCGCGGCCGCGGTCGTCTACCTGTCGGACGGTTTCAGCAGCCCGTTCTTCCTGGCGCTCTTCCTGGCCGTGATCACCACCGCGGTGCGGTTCGGCGCGACGGCGAGCTTCCTTTCGGCGCTCGTCATCTCGTTTCTTTATCTGTTCATCGGCGGCAGCTTCACGCCGGCCAACTTCTACATCGATCCCAACGCGACGATCGGCAAGATGTTCTTGTTCCTCGTGGTCGCGCTGTCGACCGGATACATGACGCGAGAGCTCGAACGCGAGCGGCGGGCGGCGGTGGAGCGCGCAGCGCAGGCCGACTCTCTGCGCGAGCTGAGCATGAACCTCGTCAGCGACACGGACATCAAGGACGTCTTCGACGTGCTCGTCGACCATGCGGTCCAGATGACCACCGCCGAACACGGGCGGGTCATCGTGTCCTCCCAAGACGGATTTTCCGTGGTCGCCGCGGCGAACCGCGATGGCAAGGAGACGGTGCCGGAGACCGAGGTGCTCGATGAGCACCAGCTCGCGCAGGCGGCAAGCACTGGGGAGGCGGTCTTCTCGTCGGAACGCAAGAACATGGTGGTGCCGATCGCGTCCAGTGATGGCGCAACCGTGCTCGTGTCACTCATCCAGACCGGTAGCACGTTCACCAACCAGGACCTGTTCGCCGTCGATGCGCTGACCGGGAGCTCGGCGGTCCCCGTCGCGAATGCGCTTCGCTTCCAGCGCAGCCGGCAGGAGGCGACCACCGACGGCCTGACGGGCCTGGTCAACGCGCGGGAGTTTCGACGTCGGCTCGACGCGGCTTTTGCGCGGCCCGACCGGCGCGACGTGCCCCTATCCTTGCTGCTGATCGACTACGACCACTTCAAGTCGGTCAACGACCAGCTGGGTCATCAGCATGGGGACCTGGTGCTGCAGATGGGCGCTCGCATCGTGCGCGCCACGGTGCGAGGTCAGGACGTGGTGGCGCGATATGGCGGCGATGAGCTCGCCGTCATCGTGCACGATGCGAACGGCGCCGCCGCGCAGCGCCTGGCTTACCGGATCGTCGACGCAGTGCACGCGGCCGCAGTGACGACCACCCCCGGTCACCACCTCACGTTCAGCGTCGGCGTCGCGTCCTACCCGGAAGACGGCTTCACCGCGACCGAGCTGGTCGCGGCCGCGGACCAGGCGCTGTACCTCGCCAAACGTGAAGGCAAAGATCGGCCGTGCACGTTCCCGCAGCTCGTCACGGAGCTGGAGCTGGCGGACGGAAATCTGGTCACGATGCTCGCTGAGGCGGGACCTCAGGTGATGGTGGCCGTTGCACACGCTGTCGACCATCGCAACCCGGTCACGCAGGGTCACTCGAGCCGCATCGTGGCCATCGCGGATGCGATCGGTCGTCGGGCAGGCGTCGGCTC
>Ga0209237_1001426_pt1:2500-14190 | contig 14190 bp, 7 predicted proteins | sample GraSoi013_1_40cm_2_FD_185820 | JGI IMG/M metagenome (GOLD analysis project Ga0209237, IMG submission 185820) | Grasslands soil microbial communities from the Angelo Coastal Reserve, California, USA - Sample 10_02_2013_1_40cm (SPAdes) (version 2) | ecosystem: Environmental > Terrestrial... | reverse complement strand
AAAGTAGCCTTATCGGGACCCGCACCCGCCGCGTCAGCCTTATGGCTGTCGCGGCGCCCCCTCCCAGGGGGAGAAGCGAATCTGGAGGCGGCAGGGCGGGAGGCGCGGAGGCAGTTCTTCATCGAGACCGCCAGACGACGCGGTTACACCAAAATTGCGTTGGCTCATACGCGTAATGACCGTGTGGAAACCTTCCTGATGAATTTGCTGCGTGGCGCCGGCTCGGAAGGGCTTGTTTCGATGGCTCCAGTTTCCGGAAACACGATCCGGCCGCTTATTGAGACCGGCCGCAACGAAGTGGAAGCATATCTCACGGAAAACAATCAAAGCTGGCGGACGGATTCCTCGAATTTCGATTTGGGATTCGCTCGAAATCGCCTCCGGCATGCCGTGATTCCAGAACTTGAATCCCGGTTCAATCCGAGCCTGATTCAAACACTTGCCCGCACCGTCGAAATCCTGGAAGCAGAGGACGCCTGGATGCGGGCCGTTGCAGACCAATGGTTAAGCGAGCATGGAAGAAAAGAGGAGAACGATTTCCTGATTCCAGCGGCAGAATTGAAGTCCGCGCCTGCGGGCCTCGTCCGAAGAATTCTTCGGACGGTACTTCGTCTGGCAGGCTCGGGGCTACGCGACGTTTCGTTTGGCCATATCGAGGCGGTACGGGCGCTCCTCGAAGAAGGCAAAAGCGGGAAATTTGTCCAGATCCCCGGAGGCCTTCAGGCCGCTCGTGAATTTGGCCGGCTTGTGTTCCGTCAGGCGCCTGCGGCCTGGGCCGATTACACATACGAGTTGAAAATCCCAGGAGAGGTCTATATACCGGAGGTAGGAAAGGTCTTCAGGGCAGAAATTGTTGAAATAGAAGCTAACCAAGCCTTGGGTCAACGCGTCTTTGTAGATGGGGAATCCATTGGGCCGTATGTTACAATTAGAAACTGGAAACCGGGTGATTATTACCGGCCAGTGGGACTACCGGCTGGGAAGCTCAAGAAATTGTTTCAACGCGCACGGATTCCACGGGGTCACCGGATGCGGTGGCCCGTAATTGTTGCAGACTCGACGATTGTCTGGGTCGCCTCGTTTCCCGTTTCCCGCGAATTCGCTCCTCGTGGACAGTCCCAGAAGAAAGTGGCTTTTGAGGCGCTCCAGAGTTAGTGTCAAGCAACGCACCGGCGCCGCGAAGGGCGAGCCCGACAGGGCGAAGCCTTAACGGAGCCAGTTGGGGGTTTTGATTGAATTCGACAGCAAAAACGATTTTGTTCTGGATCTTGATTCTGGCGACGGCTGTACTGCTGTATCAAGTCGTGCAGCACACCTCGTCCGGACGAGAGCAGGTCTTTCCCTTCAGCCGGTTGCTGGAAGAAATTGACCGCAACAACGTCAAAGAAGTCACAATTGCCGATTCCGACATCCGCGGACACCTCGCCAGTGGTGAAAGTTTCAAGACTGTCATGCCGATGGACTATCCGGAACTCATCAACATGCTGCGCGATAAGCATGTTCAGATCACAGGTGAGAAGCCAAGCCAAAGTCCGTGGCTCGCAGCTCTGGTGTCGTGGGCGCCTTTCCTTTTTTTAATAGGCTTCTGGATTTTCTTCATGAGGCAGATGCAAAGCGGAGGCAATAAGGCCTTATCATTCGGCAAAAGCCGCGCCCGCCTGCTGACCGCGCATCAGAAGAAAGTCACGTTTAAAGATGTTGCAGGTGTGGAGGAAGCCAAGGAAGAGCTTCAGGAAATTATCGACTTTTTGAAGGAGCCGCAGAAGTTCCAGAAGCTTGGCGGCCGTATTCCGAAAGGCGTCTTGCTGGTCGGTCCCCCGGGGACCGGAAAAACTCTGCTTGCGCGCGCCATTGCAGGTGAAGCGAACGTACCGTTCTTCTCGATCAGTGGATCCGATTTCGTTGAAATGTTCGTGGGCGTCGGCGCCTCGCGGGTGCGCGATTTATTCGAACAAGGAAAGAAAAACGCTCCCTGCATCATCTTTATCGATGAGATCGATGCGGTTGGACGGCATCGTGGTGCAGGTCTTGGCGGCGGCCACGATGAACGTGAGCAGACGCTCAACCAACTGCTGGTTGAAATGGACGGCTTCGAATCCAACGAAGGTGTCATTCTGATTGCCGCGACAAACCGGCCCGATGTTCTCGATCCGGCGTTGCTGCGTCCCGGACGTTTCGACCGCCGCGTTGTTGTAGCGCGTCCGGATGTCAAGGGCCGCGAAGGAATTCTCGCCGTTCACGTGCGAAAGATTCCGCTGGCCGAAGATGTCGATATCTCCGTCATCGCCAGAAGCACTCCCGGATTTTCCGGAGCGGATCTCGCCAACCTGGTGAATGAAGCGGCGCTGAACGCCGCACGCATGAATCAAAAGACAGTGACGCACGAAGACTTCGAGATGGCGAAGGATAAAGTCCTGATGGGTGTCGCGCGCAAATCGCTGATCATCAGCGATCAGGAAAAGCGTGTTACGGCCTATCACGAAGCCGGGCATGCTACGGTTGCAGCGATGGTCGAAGGGGCCGACCCGCTTCATAAGGTGACCATCATTCCCCGGGGCATGGCGTTGGGCGTGACCCAGCAGTTGCCGACGGATGACCGGCATACCTATCCGCGGGTGTATCTGGAAGGCCAGCTTGCCATCATGATGGGTGGACGGCTTGCCGAAGAGTTGTTCCTTGGAACGATGACCACGGGCGCAGGCAACGACATCGAGCAAGCAACCGATCTGGCGCGCAAGATGGTTTGTCTATTTGGCATGTCATCGCTCGGACCGTTGACCTTCGGGAAACAGGAAGAACAGATCTTCCTCGGACGCGAGATTGCCCAGCATCGCGACTACAGCGAGCACACCGCAGTCGCGATCGACGACGAGGTTCGTAAATTCATCATGCAGGGGTACGAGCGAGCAAAGTCGATCCTGACCGAAAATAGGAATGCTCTCGTTCGTATCGCCGAAGCGTTGCTCGAGCGCGAATCGCTGGATGCAACTGAGATCAAGATGCTCATCGCGGGCCAGTCGTTGGAAGAACGGCGGACACCGCCGAAACACGAACCGAAGAGCGAAAAGCCGACTCCGGCGCCGGCGAAGGGCGTCGTGAGGCCGGCGCCGAGCATTTCGCCGCACGAAAAGCCGTCACCGGCGTAAGTTGTAACTCGATCTTTCGTGCCTTTGTGCCGGAACTCTCTGCCGATTTAGCAGGGGTTCCGACAACAAAGGCTTTTTTTGTTTAGTTATGCGAAGCACTTGCTCGTGGAGGCTTTCCCGGTCGGTGATACCACTAGGTCACCGCACCGTTATCATGGGGGTTCTTAACGTCACACCGGATTCCTTTTCCGACGGCGGCTTGTACTTTGATCGTGAAAGCGCGATCGCGCGCGCCAAAGAGATTGAACAGGAGGGTGCCGACATCATGGATATCGGTGGCGAGTCGACGCGGCCGGGGAGTGAAGCGATTTTTGAAGAAGAAGAGATGCGCAGGGTGCTGCCCATAATAGAATCGGTTGTTCGAACGGCCACCATTCCCATCTCGATCGATACCTATCGCGCCAGCGTAGCAAGGCGCGCCGTGGAGGTTGGAGCCCAGATTGTGAACGATATCAGCGGATTTCGTTTTGATGACGGCATGCCGCTCGTTGTCAAGGAGTCCAGCGCGGCTGTGGTTCTCATGCACAGTCGTGGTAACCGCGGGACGTTGCATCGTCAATCTCGAATGGAGGATCCGATTCAAGAAGTGTCAGACGGGCTTTCGGAGTCTATCCAAAGAGCTCGCGCGGCAAGTATTCCAACCGGTGCGATCGTCATCGATCCGGGCATCGGCTTCGGCAAAGCCGCAGACGAAAGTCTCAGGATTTTAAAAGATCTCATCGTATTTAGTAAACTGGGATATCCACTGCTCATCGGCACATCGCGCAAATCATTCATTCATTCAGCCGGTCATGAGCGAAGCGAATCGAAGCGCGATAGCGCGCAGCCATCAACAAGATTTGCAAGCACGGAATCAAATGATGCGGGCACTGCCGCGACGATTGTAGCTGCAATCATGAACGGCGCGCACATTGTACGCGTGCACAGCGTACGCCAGGCACGCGTGCTGGCAGATATGACGGATCGAATCCTAGCGGCGTAAATTCGATGCTGGAATTCTTCTCAGTCCCACATTTGACCTGGACCGCGGTGCTGGACATCGTCGTAGTGGCGGTGATCATCTATCAGCTCCTCGTCTTTATTAAGGGAACTCGCGCGGTCCAGATGGCTCTGGGACTTGCGCTTATCGTTGTTTTCTTTTACTTCTCTCGCTGGATCGCACTGGAAACGGTTTCATGGATGGTGACCAACATCCTTCCCTACTTCGTATTTGTAATCATTGTCATCTTCCAGCATGAAATCCGGCGGGCTCTCGTCCGTTTTGGCCAGGCCCCGCTCTTCGGAGGCTTTTCGACCATCAATAGAAACGAGTTTTATGACGAGATCGTCCTTGCAGTAAGGACTCTTACGACAAATCAGACAGGCGCACTCATTGTGATCGAACGTGATATTGGCCTGAAGACTTACATTGAAAGCGGCATTGCACTCGATGCTACGCTCTCCTACGACTTGCTGGTTTCGATCTTCAATCCTTCCGTACCCCTGCACGATGGCGCTGTGATCATTCAGAACCGCCGTATTGCCGCCGGGGCATGCTTCCTTCCCTTAACAGTGAAGCCGCGCCTCAGTAAAGAACTGGGGACGCGCCACAGGGCAGCCATCGGCGTTACCGAAGAGACGGATGCCGTCGCCATCGTCGTGTCGGAGGAAACTGGCGCAATCTCCTTCGCACACGATGGGGAAATCGAGCGGTATCTTGATCCCGACACGCTGCGGCAACGGTTGCGGAATGCCTTTGAACGGAAGACGCTGGCGACAGTCCCGCGAACTATCGCGGAACCAGCCGAGCATCGTCTCGAATGAAGGGTGCAGCCATCAATTATTATTAATTCATGCGGCAGTTGAGACACTGGCTCATCTATAACTGGCATTTGAAACTGATCTCCTTGATTCTGGCCGTGATGCTCTGGATGGTCGTGGCAACCGAAACGTCGTCGGAGCTCGGGATGGAGGTCCCACTCGAGTATCGCAATATTCCCGCGCAGCTGGAAATCGCAGGCGATACGACCAATACGGTGCAGGTTCGCCTGCGCGGATCGTCGAATGTGATTCGGGATATTTCCGCAAAAAATGTTTCGACGACGATTGACTTGAGCAAGATGAGGCCCGGCGAAAAGATCGTTCCGCTTTCACCTCAAAATGTGCAGGCGCCGTTTGGTGCTGATGTTATTCGGGTGAATCCCTCCAGCGTCCGTTTCAATCTGGAACGAACTCTGACGAAAACCGTCCCCGTAGTTCCTACGATATTGGGCCAGGCTTCGGATGGGTTTGAAATCGGATCGGTAGCAGTGAATCCGAGCAGGGTCGAAGTGGAAGGACCGGAAAGCCGGATAAGCACGCTCGCGTCGATTGCCACCGTTCCCATCCGTCTTGATCGGAGGCAAACGCACATCGAACAAGCCGTCGATTTAGATGTTCCCGATCCGCAGATTCGCCTGCGGCGTCCTGCGCCTGTGGCCGTCCGCGTGGAAATTCGAAGAAGAGGCCAGCGTTGATGACGAATACAAAACTATATGGGACCGATGGCATTCGATCTCGCGCTGGTGCGTTTCCGTTGAATGCTCCAGCAATTGTCGCGATCGGCCAAGCCGTCGGCGAAAGACTTGGAGGCAAAATTCTTGTCGGCCAGGACACGCGGATATCCAGTCCGTGGATCTTCGATCTCCTTCGGAAAGGCATCTCGCAAACTTCGGCAACTGTGACCAACGCGGGTGTCGTTCCGACGCCGGCAATCGCCTTACTGACGAAATCGTTTGGTTATTCCGGCGGCGTTATGATTTCCGCCTCGCACAATCCCTACCAAGATAATGGCATCAAAGTGTTCGCCGGCGATGGAACGAAACTGAATGACGCCGACGAGGCACAAGTCGAGAAACGCATATTTGAACTGTTGCAGTCGACCAAAGTCGAGGAACAAACCGACGCTGTTCCGGCCGGCCAAATTTCGGCTGCGGATCCCACAGGGTGGCTCGAGCGTTATCAAGAAATTCTTGTCTCGCATTTTCCGCCGGGCGAGTGGCTGGCCGGACTTCGTATTGTGGTCGACTGCGCTAATGGGGCCATGAGCGAGGTCGCTCCCCGATTGCTTCGAACGTTGGGTTCGGATGTGACCGTGACACACGCTTCGCCCACTGGTACCAACATCAACGCGGGCTGCGGTGCCGTACACGTGGATGCGTTGCGATCGGTCATGAGAGATCGATCGGCGCATTTCGGAGTCGCCTACGACGGAGACGGCGACCGGTCGATGTTCATGTCGACAAACAGCCGGCTCATCGACGGCGACGCGATCCTCCTGTTGATGGCCCGCCGGTTGAAGAAGATTGGGCAACTGAATCCGCCAACGGTTGTCGGTACGCTGATGACCAACTTCAGCCTGGAGCGGATGCTTCGCAACGAAGGCGTTCGCTTGACCCGAGTAGCGGTTGGTGATCGCTTCATTTTTGAAGAGATGCTTCGCAGCGGCAGCCAGCTTGGCGGCGAGCCTTCGGGCCACATCATTTTCAGCGATTTCAGGCTCTCGGGCGATGGACTGCTGACGACTTTGAAGGTCGCAGAAGCTATTGCTAACGATCATTCCGCGTTTGAAAACCTCGCGAGCGAGTGGGTGGAGTCGCCACAGCTTTTGAAGAATCTTCGCGTCAAAAGTAAGGTGCCGCTCGAAACGTTGCCCGCCGTTCAAGTGAAGATGACGGAAATTCACCGCGAATTAAAAGACCGCGGGCGCCTGGTTGTGCGCTATTCGGGAACGGAACCGCTGCTGCGCGTCATGATTGAAAGCGACGATGCCGCACAAAACGAACGGTTGATGGAAGAACTGCTCGGAACGATCCGCGAGCACCTTGTGTAGTCGAAAACGAATTCCGGGCTTGACAGTCCTAAACACGATATCTATAGTTAATAGATGTGCCCGGCTACAGATTAGTTGCTGGGTACGGTTCGTTGAAAACTCCGCCAAGCAAATCGAGGCGGTTTTTTTCACGCCAAATTTGAGGCCTGAGAGCCATCAGGTTCTTTGAAAATAGAAAGCGTACTGACAGTTAAGATCTTTGAGTCAATTCGGCATTAAGCGCGATAGGCGTGGGGGGACCGACCGGCAGTAAGGAGGCCGCGAAGCGGCGTACCGAAGCGATCCGGACGGTGGGCCCGACGCTAATTAAGATCAGACTTCAAGTTATTTTGAGAGTTTGATCCTGGCTCAGAATCAACGCTGGCGGCGTGCCTAACACATGCAAGTCGAGCGAGAAAAGGGGAGCAATCCCCTGAGTACAGCGGCGCACGGGTGAGTAACACGTGGGTAATCTGCCCTGGAGTGGGGAATAACACCGGGAAACCGGTGCTAATACCGCATACGATCGCGATGTCTGCGGACGTTGTGATGAAAGGAGCAATTCGCTTTAGGAGGAGCCCGCGGCTGATTAGCTAGTTGGTGAGGTAATGGCTCACCAAGGCAACGATCAGTATCCGGTCTGAGAGGACGGTCGGACACACTGGAACTGAGACACGGTCCAGACTCCTACGGGAGGCAGCAGTGGGGAATTTTTGGCAATGGGGGAAACCCTGACCAAGCAACGCCGCGTGGGTGATGAAGTCCCTTGGGACGTAAAACCCTTTCGACGGGGAAGAAGCCGCAAGGTTGACGGTACCCGTAGAAGAAGCCCCGGCTAACTCCGTGCCAGCAGCCGCGGTAATACGGGGGGGGCGAGCGTTGTTCGGAATTACTGGGCGTAAAGGGTGCGTAGGCGGTTCGCTAAGTCGGATGTGAAAACTCTGGGCTCAACCCAGAGCCTGCATCCGAAACTGGCGGGCTAGAGTTCTGGAGGGGGTAGCGGAATTCCTGGTGTAGCGGTGAAATGCGTAGATATCAGGAGGAACACCGGTGGCGAAGGCGGCTACCTGGACAGAAACTGACGCTGAGGCACGAAAGCTAGGGGAGCAAACAGGATTAGATACCCTGGTAGTCCTAGCCCTAAACGATGGATACTTGCTGTGACGGGGATTGAATCCCGTCGTGGCGAAGCTAACGCATTAAGTATCCCGCCTGGGGAGTACGGTCGCAAGGCTGAAACTCAAAGGAATTGACGGGGGCCCGCACAAGCGGTGGAGTATGTGGTTTAATTCGACGCAACGCGAAGAACCTTACCTGGGCTCGAACGGCTCGTGACCGGGGGCGAAAGTTCCTTTTCCCGCAAGGGACACGAGTCGAGGTGCTGCATGGCTGTCGTCAGCTCGTGTCGTGAGATGTTGGGTTAAGTCCCGCAACGAGCGCAACCCCTGCCTTTAGTTGCTACCAGGTCAAGCTGAGCACTCTAAAGGGACTGCCGGTGAAAAACCGGAGGAAGGTGGGGATGACGTCAAGTCCTCATGGCCTTTATGTCCAGGGCTACACACGTACTACAATGGGCGGTACAATGAGTCGCAAACCCGCGAGGGGGAGCCAATCTCAAAAAACCGCTCTCAGTTCGGATTGCAGTCTGCAACTCGACTGCATGAAGCTGGAATCGCTAGTAATCGCTGATCAGCAAGCAGCGGTGAATACGTTCCCGGGCCTTGTACACACCGCCCGTCACATCACGAAAGCCCGTTGTACTAGAAGCCGGTGATTCGACCGCAAGGAGATAGCCGTCCAAGGTATGACTGGTGATTGGGGTGAAGTCGTAACAAGGTAGCCGTAGGAGAACCTGTGGCTGGATCACCTCCTTTCTAAGAGTTATGTTGGAATCGCGCTGACTCTTCCGAGATTCGAAGTCTTTTCTTCGGTACGCTTTCTGCCTCAAATTATTTTTCCCAGGCGAACGCCATCGGGCCTGTAGCTCAGGTGGTTAGAGCGCACGCCTGATAAGCGTGAGGTCGGTAGTTCAACTCTACCCAGGCCCATGACAGAAAGGGCTTCGGGTAGGGGGATGTAGCTCGAACCGACGGCCGCCGCCCTTGCAAGGCGGAGGCCGTCGGTTCGAACCCGATCATCTCCACTGCGCCGCAGGCGCAAATGACAACTGACAGTTGAGCATTGAACAATGACAAAGTATTAGCATTCAGAAATGTTCAGTGTTCAATGTTCAATTGTCCTCTTGCTCGATCCAACTTGCAGTTGGACCGACCGAATTTTGAGGTCTTTGACAATTGAATATTGATGGGCAAACTCTACGAATTCGAGTATTCGAATTCTGGCGTGGGGGGGACCGGCCGGCTGTAGGGAGGCCGCGTAAGCGGCGTACCGAAGCGATCCGGACCGTGGGCCCGACGCTAAAAATAGAGCGAGCGCCAAAGGCAAGTAATGATCAAGCTACTAAGGGCACACGGTGGATGCCTTGGCGACGGAAGGCGATGAAGGACGTGGTCAGCTGCGATAAGCTTCGGGAAGCCGCAAACAGGCGTTGATCCGAAGATCTCCGAATGGGGGAACCCACTGCGCTGAACGTGCAGTATCCGGAAACTGAATCCATAGGTTTCCGGAAGCGAACTCAGGGAAGTGAACCATCTTAGTACCTGAAGGAAGAGAAAACAATTTAGTGATTTCGTCAGTAGCGGCGAGCGAACGCGAAACAGCCCAAACCGATGGGTCTTCGGATCCATCGGGGTTGTAGGACCTGCCCGGTTTAGAGCCGGCGAGTTACCAACCGATCCGCTAACAGAATGGTCTGGAAAGACCGGCCATAGAGGGTGACAGCCCCGTACGTGAAAGTGGTTCGGCTCGCGGCAGGCACCTGAGTACCGCGGGACACGTGAAACCCTGCGGGAATCCACGACGACCATGTCGTAAGGCTAAATACTCTCCGTCGACCGATAGTGAACCAGTACCGTGAGGGAAAGGTGAAAAGAACCCCTGCGAGGGGAGTCAAAAGAACCTGAAACCGTGTGCTTACAAGCAGTGGAAGGGCCATGCCGCAAGGCGGCCTGACCGCGTGCCTATTGCATAATGAGCCGGCTAGTTATTGTCACTGGCAAGGTTAACCCGATTGGGGCAGCCGTAGCGAAAGCGAGTCTGATAAGGGCGATTCAGTCAGTGGCAATAGACGCGAAGCGGGATGATCTACCCTTGGCCAGGATGAAACCGCGGTAACACGCGGTGAAGGTCCGAACCAGTGTTGGTTGAAAACAGCTTGGATGAGCTGAGGGTAGGGGTGAAAGGCTAATCAAATTCCGTGATAGCCCGTTCTCTCCGAAATAGCTTTAGGGCTAGCGTCATGTGAATTGCTTCGGCGGTAGAGCACTGAATGGACTAGGGGCCTTACCAGGTTACTGAATCCAATCAAACTCCGAATGCCGAAGACAAATACATGGCAGTCAGACAGTGGGGGCTAAGCTTCATTGTCGAAAGGGGAACAGCCCAGACCGCCAGCTAAGGCCCCAAAATCGATCCTAAGTGGTAAAGGACGTGAAGATGCCGAGACAGCCAGGAGGTTGGCTTAGAAGCAGCCATCCTTTAAAGAAAGCGTAACAGCTCACTGGTCAAGCGTCTTTGCACCGATAATTCAACGGGGCTCAAGGATCGTGCCGAAGCTGCGGATCTCATGGTCTTCGGATCATGATTTGGTAGGAGAGCATTCTGTTCAGCAGTGAAGTCCGATTGAAAAAACGGATGGAGCGTACAGAAGAGACCCTGCCGGCATAAGTAGCGATAAGGGAGGTGGGAACCCTCCCCGCCGAAAGTCTAAGGTTTCCTGAGCAAGGTTAATCCGCTCAGGGTTAGTCGGTCCCTAAGTTGAGGTCGAAAGGCGTAGACGATGGGAATCAGGCCAACATTCCTGAACCACCGTGGGTTCGTTATCACGATGGGGTGACGCAGAAGGCTAACTCAGCCAAATCCTATGGCTATGGAAGGTGGAACCGGGTAGGCGGTCCGCGTAGGCAAATCCGCGCGGGCATTCAACGCTGAAACGGGAGTCCGGAGTCGTAAGACTCGTAAGTGAGTGAGGCCACGCTGCCGAGAAAAACCTCTAAGGAGAATCCAGGGTGACCGTACCGCAAACCGACACAGGTAGACGAGGATTGAATGTCCAAAGGCGCTTGAGAGAACACTCGTTCAGGAACTCGGCAAATTAACTCCGTAACTTCGGGAGAAGGAGTGCCCTACCAGCGTGAAAGGCTTCGTGCCCCAAGCGCGAAAGGGTTGCAGTGAAATGCGCAGGGCGACTGTTTAACAAAAACACAGGTCTCTGCTAAGTCGAAAACGACGTATAGGGGCTGACACCTGCCCGGTGCCGGAAGGTTAAAGGGAGCGGTTAGCGGGAGCAATCCCGCGAAGCTGCGAACTGAAGCCCCGGTGAACGGCGGCCGTAACTATAACGGTCCTAAGGTAGCGAAATTCCTTGTCGGGTAAGTTCCGACCTGCACGAATGGTGTAACGATCCTGCGACTGTCTTAACGAGTGACTCAGCGAATTTGTAGTTCCGGTGAAGATGCCGGATGCCCGCACTTAGACGGAAAGACCCCGTGCACCTTTACTATACCCTAGCAATGATTTATGGGACTGCTTGCGCAGGATATGTGGGAGGCTTTGAACCATGGCTTTCGGGCTGTGGGGAGCCAACGGTGAGATAC
>Ga0209237_1001425_pt1 | contig 14195 bp, 14 predicted proteins | sample GraSoi013_1_40cm_2_FD_185820 | JGI IMG/M metagenome (GOLD analysis project Ga0209237, IMG submission 185820) | Grasslands soil microbial communities from the Angelo Coastal Reserve, California, USA - Sample 10_02_2013_1_40cm (SPAdes) (version 2) | ecosystem: Environmental > Terrestrial > Soil >... | reverse complement strand
GGCTCGACCGAGGTCGGCAAGCTCATCCAACGCGCGATCGCAGGCAGCGGCAAGAGGCTGACGCTCGAGTTGGGTGGCAAAGCCGCCAACATCGTTTTCGAGGACGCGCCCCTCGACCAGGCGGTCGAGGGCATCGTCAACGGCATCTACTTCAACCAGGGGCACGTCTGCTGCGCCGGCAGCCGGCTGCTGGTCCAGGAGTCGATCGCAGAGCCGCTGCTCGAGAAGCTGAAGCGGAGGCTTTCGACCCTGCGACTGGGCGATCCGCTCGACAAGAACACCGACATCGGAGCGATCAACTCGCGGGCGCAGCTCGAGAAGATCCAGGGCCTGGTCGAGTCCGGCATCGAGGAGGGGGCCGAGCTCTATCAGCCGGAGTGCGTGCTGCCTGAGCGCGGGTTCTGGTTCCCGCCCTCACTGTTCACGAACGTGTCGCAGTCGTACCGGATCGCGCGCGAGGAGATCTTTGGACCGGTCCTCTCGGTGCTGACGTTCCGGACGCCGAACGAGGCGGTGGAGAAGGCGAACAACACGCCGTACGGCCTTTCCGCCGGCGTGTGGACGGACAAGGGATCGCGCATCCTGTGGATGGCGGAGCGCATGCGGGCGGGCGTGGTGTGGGCCAACACGTTCAACCGCTTCGACCCGACTTCGCCGTTCGGTGGCTACAAGGAATCCGGCTTCGGCCGCGAGGGTGGCGTCCACGGCCTGCTCCCCTACGTGGATCTCAACTGATGGACGTGCGCAAGACGTACAAGCTGTTCGTCAACGGCGAGTTCGTCCGCTCCGAGTCGGGCCGCGCCTACCGGCCCGACGGCATGGTGAACGTGCCCCGCGGCTCGCGGAAAGACCTGCGCGACGCCGTGCGCGCCGCACGCACCGCCTTCCCCGGATGGGCCGGTCGCACCGCGATGAATCGCGGCCAGATCCTCTATCGCGCAGCGGAGATGCTGGACGGCCGGGCGGCCCAGTTCGTCGAGCTGCTGGGCGGGGGCGTGCGCGCGCGGCGCGAGCTCGAGCGCTCGGTCGAGACGCTCGTCTGGTACGCGGGTTGGACCGACAAGCTTCCGCAGGTCACCGGCACCGTGAACCCGGTCGCGGGGCCGTACTTCAACTTCACCATCCCCGAGCCGACCGGCGTCGTCGCCATCGTCGCGCCGGAACGGGACGCGCTCAGCGGGCTCGTACGCCGGCTCGCGCCAGTGCTTTGCGGAGGCAACGTCGTGGTTGCGCTCACGGCGGAATCGCAGCCGTTGGCCGCGCTGACGCTGGCCGAGGTGCTCGCCACGAGCGACGTGCCCGCCGGCGTCGTCAACATCATCAGCGGCCAGCGCAAGGAGCTCCTGCCCTGGCTCTCGTCTCACATGGACATCAACGCGATCGACACGGCGGGTTGCACCACCGACGAAATCAAAGCAATCGAGGAATCAGCGGCAGGCAACGTAAAGCGTGTCATCAAGCTCACAAAGGACGAGATGAGTCCTTACCTGATCTCCGCTTTCATGGAAATGAAAACGGTGTGGCATCCAATTGGTGTTTGATCGTCCGTAAAATTGCAGTTGCATGACTGAGGTCCTCACCCAGCCGGCCCCGAGCGAAGCGTCGGGACTTGCGCTGGACCGGGCCAGCCACCCCAAGCCGATGATCAGCTCGGCGCAGATCGCGCGACGGGTTCATCGCTTGGGCCGCCGTATCTCGGAGGTCTATGCCGACATCGACACACCGCTGGTGATGGTCGTCATCCTCAAGGGCGCCACCGTTTTCGCCGCCGACCTGCTGCGCAGCCTGAGCATCCCCGCCGAGCTCGAGTTCGTGCGCGCTTCAAGCTATCCGACCGGAACATCGAGCAACGGTCGGTTGAAGCTGGCCCACATGGTGGAAGGCACACTTGTCGGACGCCACGTGCTGCTGGTCGAGGACATCATCGACTCGGGCGTCACCGTGAACGCAGTTGCGCGGCGGATTCGGCGGCTCGGCGCCGCCTCTGTGCGGCTGGCGGCGCTGCTCGATCGACCGGCGCGCCGCCAGGTCGAGGTCACGATCGACTTCACCGGCTTTGTCATCCCCGACCGTTTCGTGATCGGCTACGGCCTCGACTACGCCGGGCTGTATCGCGAGCTGCCTCACATCTACGCCCTGACATAGAGTCGCGCTTCTTCGGCTGGAAGAGAGCCGAGCTGCACTCGCACCTGGATGGAGCAGTACGCCTGTCCACGGCGGAGGAGCTGGCCGGAAGGCAAGGCCTTCGGATGGTCGCGCCGGACAACTGCCACAGCCAGGCCGAGTACATCACGTACTTCGACGACGCGATCGCGGTGATGCAAACCGAAGCCGCTCTCGAGCGCATCGCGCGGGAGCTGTGCGAGGACTCCGCTGCCGAAAACGTCGACTACCTCGAGGTGCGGTGGGCACCGCGACTGCACCTGCGCGGCGGGCTGACCATGGAGCGGGTGATCCAAGCAGTGCTGACCGGCCTCGAGGCCGGACCCATCCAGGCGATGGCCATCGTCTGCGCGATGCGGCAGCACTCGCCCGACGAGAACGTCGAGCTGGCGCAGGTCGCCGGCCGCTTCGCAGGGAAAGTGGTGGGCTTCGACCTCGCGGGCGACGAGGTTCTCTACCCCGCGGCGCCTCACGCCCCGGCTTTCGCGGCGGCCCGCGCGGCCGGGCTCCATCTGACCTGCCACGCGGGCGAGGCGGGCGATCCCTCCAACGTCGAGGACGCCCTCAGGCTTGGCGTAGAGCGCATCGCCCACGGCGTGATCGGCGCACGCGAACCGCGGATAGTCGAACGAATTCGCGACGAGGGAGTCGTCCTGGACATGTGTCCGACGGCGAACTGGAAGTGCAAGGCCGTGCAGACGCTGGCCGAGCATCCGCTGCCGGCCCTGGTCCGCTCAGGCGTCCGCTGCACGATCAGCACAGACTCGCGAACGGTGGCAGACACGACCCTGAGCCACGAGTACGACCTCATGTCGGAGGCGGGCATGACGGACCAAGAGCTCCGTCGCTGCAACGAAACCGCCTACGCCGCCAAGTTCGGCGAGTAACTCTTCCCCACTTGTGGGGAAGTCCGGCCCGAAGGGCTGGGATGGGGCTGTTCTAGTTGCCCGTCCCGAACAGCCTGTCGCCGAAGTCGCCCAGCCCCGGCACGATGTAAGCCTTGTCGTTGAGGCGCTCATCCAGTGCCGCGGTGTAGACGTCGACTTCGGGGTGCCGCTCCTCTAGCACCTTCACCCCTTCCGGCGCGGCCACAATGCACACCATGCGCGTGTCGCGCCCGCCGGCCTCTTTGATCAGGTCGAGCGCCTGGGCCGCCGAACCGCCCGTGGCAAGCATCGGGTCGAGCAACAGCGGGATCTTGCCCTTGAGCTTCGGCAGCTTCTTGTAGTAGATGCGTGCGACCGCGGTCTCCTCGTCGCGCTCCAGGCCGATGTAGCCGACGCTGACCCGCGGCAGCAGCTCGAGCACTGGCGCGAGGAGTCCAAGACCCGCTCGCAGCACCGGGATCGCCACCACCTCGGCCTCGATCTCGATCGCGTCGGCCTCGGCGAGCGGCGTCCGCACCTTGCCGCGCCGCACCGGAAGGTCCGCCGTGGCTTCGTAGAGCAGCATGGTGATCACGTTGCGAGCGAGAGTCCGAAATTCCTCGGGCTCGGTGCTGCTGTCGCGCAAGCCTCGCAGGCTGTCCGCGACGAGCGGGTGCTTACTGACGCTTAGCGGCACTTGCGTCGCGCTTGATCAGCCGCCGGATTGCGTCGACCGCGACCGCGAGCATCCGGTCCATATATGAAGGGTCGAGGTGATGGATCTCGCCCGCGCCAACCTCGTCCACGCACAGGCACACGGTGCCCGCCCGCATCTTGCGCAGCCGCGAAACGATCAACAGCGTGGAGGTTTCCATGTCATTGCCGATGATTCCGGCCTTCGTCCACATTTCCAGCTCGCCTCGCAGATCAGGCCGCGGCATCTGATCCGGCACCAGGTCCGAATACAGCGCGTCGACCGAGCGCATGAGTCCGACGTGGTACGGGACCCGCAAGGCCTCGGCTGACTCGATCAGCGCGTTCACCACATCAAGCGACGCTATCGCGGGGTATTCCTTCGGCACGTAGCCGTCCGGCGTCCCCTCGCTGCGCACTGCGCCGATTGCGATCACGAGATCGCCCATCTTGATCCCGGGCTGCAACGCTCCGCACGTGCCTACGCGCAAGAGCGTGTGCACGCCAAGCTCGTGCAGCTCCTCGACGCCGATCGCGACCGACGGCCCGCCCATTCCGGAGGACATCGCGGAGACGGGCACTCCCTCAACTCTGCCGGTGAACGTGCGGTACTCGCGGCTGAACGCGACCTCGTGCGCATCGTCGAGATGTTTCGCGATGAGCGGCGTCCGAAACGGATCGCCCGGCACCAGCACGTAATCGCCGACGTCGCCGGGGCCGAGACCGACGTGGTATTTCTTTTCCGTCACCGCCATCGGGCGAATACTAGCCGCCCTTGGTGATCCCGTTTTTATCGACCCGGGCCAGCACGTGAGGTGGCCGGCGCACAAGACTGTCGCTGAGTCTCCACGCACCGAGCAGCCGTTTCGAAACGCGGTCGACGAGCTCTTGCGAACGCGCATGAACCGTCACCAGAGGGTCCCCCGCGGCGACCCGGGCTCCGACCTGAGCTTCGATCACGAAGCCCGCCGCAGGATCGACCTTGTCCTCCTTGCGGATCCGTCCCGCGCCGAGCTCGATCGCGGCGAGTCCAACCTCCAGGGCATCGATGGCTTCGACGTGGCCGTCCGATTCGGCCTTGACGGCAACCTGCACCGGCGCCACGGGCAGTCCGCGCTCCAGGTGCCCGTCCTGGGCCGCGAGCATTCGCTCGAAAGTCTGCCGCCCGGCCCCCGCCCGCAAGACCTTCTCGGGATCGGCCGAGACTCCGGCGACCTCGCACATCTCACGAGTCACGCGCAGACAAACCTCGAGCAGCTCGTCGTCGCCCACGCCGGCGAGCGCGTCCAGGGCTTCCTGCACCTCCAAGGCGTTACCGACTGAGCGCCCGAGAGGGTTGTCCATCGCCGTCACCAGCGCCACCGTCCGGCGCCCCGCACCCTCTCCAAGCTCGACCATCTCGGCGGCCAGCTCCTCGGCCGAGGCGACGTCGGGCATGAACGCGCCCCGGCCGAACTTCACGTCCAGCACGATCGCATCCGCGCCGGCGGCGATCTTCTTCGACATCACGCTCGAAGCGATCAGCGGAATCGACGGCACGGTCGCGGTGACGTCGCGCAGCGCGTACAGCAGCTTGTCGGCCGGCACCATGCGAGGCGATTGCGCGGCCACCGCAATCCCGACCTCGCGTACCTGCTCGATGAACCGCTCGGGCTCCAGGTCGACAGTCAGCCCGGGCACCGACTCGAGCTTGTCCAGCGTGCCCCCTGTGTGCGCAAGCGCGCGCCCGCTCAGCTTCGGAACCTTGACGCCACAGGCCGCCGCGAGTGGCGCCGCGACCAGCGTCACCTTGTCGCCGACGCCTCCAGTCGAATGCTTGTCGACCTTGATCCCCGGGATCGCGCTGAGGTCGAGCACCTCGCCGCTCGCCACCATCGTCTGGGTCAGCGCAAGCGTCTCCGCGGCGGTCATGCCCCGAATGCAAACTGCCATCAACCAGGCCGCCATCTGGTAGTCGGCGATCTCGCCGCGGATGTAGCCGGAGAGGAGAAACTCGATCTCTTCCGGCGAGTGCTCATGCCCGTCGCGCTTGCGTCCGATGACCTCCAAAGGGTTCATCGGAGGCAATCGTAAGCGGGTGTACAATCCGCCCGATCAAGGGAAACGCGCCTGGGATTCACCCGGGCTTCAGTTCTGATAGGGAGCGATGAGGATGGGTCACAAGCGTCTTAGGTTCGTCGGCTTGATTGCTGTCGCCATGGTCCTGGTCGTGGCCTGCGGCTCAAGCGGCGGCGGAACGCCGGCGAAGACATTCAAGATCGGATTGGTCACCGACACCGGTGGCCTCAACGACAAAAGCTTCAACCACCTGGCGGATGTCGGTCTCGAGAAGGCCAAGACCGACTTCAAGATCCAGGGCGACGTCAAGGAGTCGAAGACGGGCGCTGACTACATCCCGAACCTCACCGACTTCGCGAGCAAGAACTACGACCTGGTGATTGGGGTCGGCTTCCTTATGCAACAGGCGGTCGGTACCGTCTCGGGCACATTCCCGAACATCCACTTCGCGATCATCGACGGCGCCGGCACCGACGCCAACGGCGTTGACCTCAAGCACTCGAACGTCGTCTCGCTGTTCTTCAAGGAGCAGGACGCGGGCGCCATGGTCGGCGCCATGGCCGGATGGCTGGAGAAGAACGGCAAATCCAAGAAGAACCAGCACGTGATTGGCGCCGTGGGCGGAGTCAGCATCCCGCCGGTCAACCACTACATCGCGGGCTATAAGTGGGCGGCCAAGATGGAAGACCCGTCGATCAAGGTCCTGGTCGGCTACTCGAACAACTTCAACGACCCCGCCAAGTGCAAGTCCGTCGCAAAGGCTCAGATCGACCAGCAGGCCGACATCGTGTTCCAGGTGGCCGGCGGCTGCGGCCTGGGCGCCCTTCAGCAGGCCGGACAGTCCGGCGTATACGGCATCGGCGTCGACGCCGACCAGAAGGACGCCGACCCGTCGGTCATCGCCAGCGCCCTCAAGAAGGTCGACGTGGCGACATACACAGCGATCCACAACGTGGTGCAGGGCCAGTTCCAGGGCGGTGCGCTGACGTTCAGCATCGCCAACGAAGGAGCGGGCTACGCGGTCGACAACTTCGACCTGCCGGCGGACCTGAAGGCTGAGTTGGACAAGGTCCAGGGCCAGATCAAGTCCGGCGCCCTGACCCCGCCCGCGGACATTCCCGCATAGCAACTGCCTCGGGGACGGGCGCACGCGCCGCCCGTCCCCGACCGCCGGGGCTGCCACCCGCGATCCGGCGTCTGGCCGGCGGCCTCGGAATGCCGCTCGGGTCCGTGCTCTTCGCGTTCGTCGTCGGCGCTCTCATCTGTCTGGTCACTGGCGCCAATCCCGTGGACGCCTATTCCGGGCTCCTGTGCGGCGGTATTGGTATCGCATGCGCGCAGGGCGAGAACTCTGCGCTGCAGATTTCCAACACGATCGTCTTCCTCACCCCGCTCATCACGACCGGAGTCGCGGTGGCGCTTCCGTTTCGGGCCGGCCTGTTCAACATCGGCGCCGAGGGCCAGCTGATCGCCGGGGCGATCGCCTGCACGGCGATCGGGGTCAAGTTCAGCGGTCTGCCTTCGCCCATCCTGCTGCCGATGGTGCTGCTTGGGGGGATGGCCGCCGGCGCGCTGTGGGCGGGAATCGCGGGGTTGCTGAAGGCTACCGTCGGTGCTCACGAGGTCGTGACGACAATCATGCTGAACTACGTCGCGCAGTGGCTCCTTCGCTACCTCATCATCGGCGGCCCGCTGCAATTGCGCGAGGGCACGTCGACCTCGCTGCCGATCGGCCATGGCGCACGCCTTCCGACGCTTTTGCCCTCGGACAATTCACTGATCATCTTCGGTTTGCCCGCAAGCGTGTACCGCGTGCATACCGGGTTGCTCATTGCGCTCGCGGCTGCCGCAATCTTCGCCTTCCTGTTGTGGCGGACGTCGTTCGGTTATGAGATCCGGGCGGTCGGTCAGAGTCAGAAGGCGGCTCGCTACGCTGGGATCAGCGTCCGCCGCACGATCATTCTCACGATGCTCATCGCGGGAGCCTTTGCGGGGCTGGCGGGAGCGATCCAGGTTGCCGGGGTCGACCACAACCTGACCGACATGTACTTCAGCGACACGACCGGCTTCGACGCGATCGCGGTCGCGCTACTCGGCCTGGGTAGTGCTGTCGGCATCGTCGTCGCGTCGCTGCTGTTCGGCGCTCTGCACGCGGGCGGGTCGATCATGCAGAGCGATGCCGGGATTTCAAGCAACCTGGTGCTTGTCCTGCAGGCGCTCATCCTGTTCAGCATCGCCGCCAACTTTGTCGGCGCGATCCGGAGGGGCCTGCCCTTCGGTCGCGCGTCGGCCGAGCTGCCGCCCGAGCTTCCGCCGGCGGCAGGCTTGATGTCAGAGGCGGCGGTCCCTCCCCCGGAGCCGACATGAGCGCGCTCGGCGATGTCGGCCAGCTGCTCCTGACGGCGAACCTGTGGCAGGCGGTGCTTGCCGCGGCCGTCTTGCTCCTGCTGCCCGCGCTCGGAGGCGTCATCTCTGAACGCAGCGGCGTCGTGAACATCGCCATGGAGGGCATGATGCTCACCGGCGCGTTCTTCGCGGTCGTGGCGGACCTCGCCTGGCACAACGCTTGGCTGGCCACGGCGGTGGCGATCATCGCCGGTGGATTGATCGCTTCGATCCACGCTGTGGTGTCGATCCAGTTCCGCGCGGACCAGATCGTCAGCGGAATCGCCATCAACATCTTCGCGGCGGGACTGACCGTATTCCTGGTCAACCGCATCTACGGCCTGCAAGACATCGGGCATATCGGGCCGACCGAGGGTCTCCCGTACATCGACATCCACGGCCTCGACCAGATCCCGTTCTTTGGCAAGGTCCTCTTCCAGCAGAACGTGGTCGTCTACCTCGCGCTGATCCTGTTGGTCGGGATCCATATCCTCTTGTTCAGGACCAGGCTCGGGCTTCGGATCAGGGCGGTCGGCGAGCACCCGCAGGCAGCCGACACCGCAGGCATCAACGTTTTCCTCATCCGCTACAGCGCTGTGATCTCGAGCGGGCTGCTCTCAGGCCTCGCCGGCGCATTCCTCGCGATCGGCGTCTCGAACACGTTCGTCCCCAACATGACGGACGGTCGAGGCTACATCGCGCTCGCGGCGGTGATCTTTGGCAAGTGGACGCCGTTTGGCGCCTTCATCGCGTGCCTGATATTCGGACTTGGGCAGGCGATCTACGACAACAACTCGACCATCCACATCTCGCCGTATCTCCTGAGCATGCTGCCCTACATCCTCACCCTTGTCATACTGGCGGGCCTCGTCGGCCGCAGCACGCCGCCAGCCCATGATGGCCTCCCGTACGTGCCGGGCTCGGAATGAGCGACCAGCAGCTCGCGGTCGAGATGCGCGGCATCACCAAGCAGTTTCCGGGCGTGCTCGCCAACAACCACGTCGACCTCAGCGTTCGCACCGGCGAGATCCACGCGCTTGTGGGCGAGAACGGCGCCGGCAAGTCGACGTTGATGAACATCCTGTACGGGCTCATCCGCCCCGATTCAGGCGAGATCCTCATCAACGGCAAGCCGGTGCACATGGCGGGACCGCGCGATGCCATCTCGCTGGGCATCGGCATGGTGCACCAGCACTTCATGCTCATACCGGTTTTCTCGGTCGGGGAGAACATCATGCTGGGCCGGGAGCCCGTGACCGGGACGGACCTCTACGACCACGCACGCGCGCGCAATGCGATCAACGACCTGACGAAGCGTTACGGCCTTGCGCTCGATCCCGACGCGCGAATGGGTGATCTGCCCGTCGGGTTGCAGCAGCGAGCCGAGATCGTCAAGGTGCTCTACCGCGGCGCCGGCATCCTGATCCTCGACGAGCCGACGGGCGTCCTCACTCCACAAGAGACGAAGGAGCTGTTCGTCGTCCTGCGCGATCTCGTGAAATCCGGCAAGACGATCATCTTCATCAGCCACAAGCTCAAGGAGGTGCTCGACATCTCCGACCGCATCACAGTCATGCGCCGAGGCCAAGTCGTCGGTCACCTGACGACGAGGGAAACCAACGAAGAGGAGATCGCGACGCTCATGGTCGGCCGGGCGGTCCTTCTGCGCGTAGACAAGAAACCTGCCAAGCCTGGTGCCGTCGTGCTGAGGGTCGAGGACGTTTCTGCGAACTCCGACCGAGGGGTGCCGGCGCTGAAGGGTGTCACGTTCGATCTGCGCCAGGGCGAGATTCTCGGTATCGCCGGGGTCGAGGGCAACGGCCAGAGCGAGTTGATGGAGGTCATCGCGGGGACGCGTCATGCCGCCGGCGGCCGTGTGCTCCTCGGCGACCGGGACATCACCACGTACGACGCCCGGACGGAGCGCGATGCAGGGGTGGCGTTCATCCCCGAGGACCGTCGCGGCACAGGCTTGGTGCTGAGCTTCTCGATCGCGGAGAACTCGATCCTCGGACGCGAGCGCTCGCCACGCTTCTCATGGAACGAGTTCGTGTTGAGATTGGTCGCCATCCGCGACTGGGCGCGCCGCCTGGTCAAGGAGTTCGACGTGCGGACTCCGAGCATCGACGTGGCCGCACGCAACCTATCCGGCGGCAATCAGCAGAAGGTCATCGTCGCCCGGGAGATGGGGAGCAAACCAAAGGTTCTTCTGGCGGCTCAGCCGACGCGCGGCGTGGACATCGGCGCGATCGAGTTCATCCACCGCCGGATCGTGCAGGAGCGCGACGGAGGCACGGCGGTGCTCCTCGTGTCCGCCGAACTCGACGAGGTGCGCTCCCTGTCCGACCGCATCGCGGTCATGTACGAAGGCAGGATCGTGAGCATCGAGAGCCCGGACACGCCAGAGGAACGCCTTGGCTTGCTCATGACCGGAGGCGGCAAAGCGCGCGAAGGCGCCGCCTGAGGGTCGGGCCGAGCCTTTAGAGCTCGTCGAGGAGCGCCGGCAGCTCCGCGATCGTGGTGATCCGGCTCCAGCCGGCCTTCGGCATCTCCTCTTCCGGGACGTGCTCATGCTGCCAGGTCACCTCGTACGGGATGTGAACAGCGTGCCCGCCGAGCGACACCACCGGCACGACGTCGGAGCGCAGCGAGTTGCCGACCATCACGAAGTCCGCTGCGTTGATGCCGCGGCGCTGAAAGATCCGGCTGTATGTTTCGACGTTCTTCTCGCTGAGGATCTCCACGCCCAGGAACAGCTCACCCAGGCCCGACCGAGCGAGCTTGCTCTCCTGGTCGAAGAGGTCGCCCTTGGTGATGAGCAGCATGTCGTACCTCTCACTAAGCGCGCGCAGGGTTGGCTCGACGCCGTCGAGCAGCTCGGTCGGCTCCATCAACATCCGCTTGCCCCAGCCGAGGATCACCTCGAGGTCGGTGGCGGGGATGCTGGACTTGGTCAGCTCGATCGCGGTTTCGAGCATCGAGAGTGTGAACGACTTCACGCCGTAGCCATAGATGGCGAGGTTCTTCATCTCCATCTCGGCGAGGCGCGTATCAATGTCGGCGCCGGGCGCGTGACGCGCGAGCAGCTCGCGAAACTCAGCCTGGGTGACGTGAAATCGCGTCTCGCTGTGCCACAGCGTGTCGTCGCCGTCGAACCCCACCACCCGGACCGCCACGAAGCCGAATTATCCGGCCTGACTAAGTGCCTGGAGTCTTGATGTACTTCCAGTGGAGCCCGCCATCTTCGGTGCGCTGGATCGAGCCGCGGACGGTGGCGTAACCGACGGACGCGTCCCCGAAAACGACCTGCGGTGAGACCGGGGCGGCCTGGCCGTAGTCAGATGCATACGCGTGCCAGCTGCGGCCGGCATCGGTGGTCTCAACTGATTGACCAGGCAAGATGACTTGCAGCCACCGCGACTCGGTGACGAAGGCCACCGCTATCGCCGGGGAGGGGATCGTGGCTGTGTATGTCCAGCCGGCCCCGCCATCGATCGACTTGAACACGTAACCCTTGCCGCCAGACTCCTGCATGCCGTATGCGGTGACAAGGAGCACGTTTCCCAACCGCCGGTCGCGGTCTGGAACCCGGGCGGGTCGGGCAGGCGAGAGCTCTTCCACGTCGCTCCACCATCAATCGTCCGGTAGATCGTCGGAGGTGAGTTGTCATCCCACGCCGTCACAAACCCGCGGGCCTTGTCGACGAAGGAGATGAACTCCTTGCACTGCTCGGCGCGGATTCCGTTGCCGCCGGCGCGCTCGGCGGCGACCGATGTGATCAACCTCCACGTGTTGGCGCCGTCAGCGGTATGCCAGATTTGCGCGCCCTCCGCCTGGCATTGCGTCGCTGGACTGATAGCGAGCAACGCCCAGCCGTTGTCCGCGTCGGCAAACGTGAACACCAACCGACCGGTATCCACGCCCAGGGGCAACTGGCGCCGTTCCCAGGTTTGCCCGCTGTCTTGCGAGCGGAACAGGAGCCTGTAATCGACGAACGCCCATACGATATCCCGCGACGGCGCGCTCAGATAGGCCTGGCTGGGCAGAACCACCGGTGACTCAGTCGGGCTGGTAGTCGGTGAGGCGGTTCGCGCTCCGCTCACCAGGCCACCATGTGGTGGGTGCGCGAGGTTGCGAGCCGCGAGCAGCACACCCACCGACGCCACCGTCAGGACGATCACAGTCGCGACCGCGATCGCGGGTATCCAGTTCGCCGCGGGACGGCCGCGGGCGAGCGCCTGATGTAGCCCGCCGCGAAATTCCGGTGAAGGCTCGCCGCTGCGTGCGTCCAGCGCACGCCTCAGCTCCGGATCGTCGGGAATCATCCATCCACCTCGATGGCCATCGCCGGACGGAGGGCGGCCAGCGCCCGATGGATGCGGACTCGCGCCGCGCCCTCTGAGCAATCCAGGACTCGCGCGACTTCTTCGATCGGCAGATCAAGGTGGTAGTACAGCGACAGCGGGAGCAGGTGTTTCGGCGCAAGGCGTTCGAGCGCCGTCGCGAGGTCGATGCGCTCTTCTAGGTTCACCATAGTTCCGGTCGATCTGACCTCTGGAAAGCGGAGCACCTTCCACCATCTCCCGCGCCGGGCCGAACGGCACTCGTTGGCGACGATGGCGAGAAACCACGGTCGCAACGGCGCGTCGGGACGTACGCGGTCGAGCTTCCGCCAGGCTTTGAATGCGGCGTCCTGCACCGCATCCTCCGCCGCCTCCCGGTCGTTCAGCATCGTCATCGCCAGTCGAAACGCGACCTCCAGCACAGGCGTGAGCAATTCTTCCAAGGCCTGGCCGTCGCCGGCCTTCGCGCGCTCGAGGAGTCGCGGCCCGTCGTCGCTCACGCGGCTAATGGTTCTACGCGCGGACCGAGTCTTCTGTTACATCCGGGGGTGGAACAAAATCGACGGGAACCTGGGTAGGAAAGTACCGAACATGAACCCACTGAACGGAATCCACCACATCAGCGCCATCACCGCCGACGCAACCAGGAACCTCGAGTTCTATGCCGGGGTCATGGGCTTGCGACTGGTCAAGAAGACGGTCAACCAGGACAACCCTGCCGTCTACCACCTCTTCTACGCGGACGAAGATGGCAGCCCCGGTGCGGACCTGACATTTTTCGAGTATCCAGGCCTCGTGCGCGGACGTGCGGGCGCGGGGATGATCCATCGGATCGGCTTTCGGGTGGGTCCCGAGGAAGCCCTCGAGTTCTGGGCGCGGCGCCTGAAGGCGGCCGGGTTGGAACCCACGATCGAAGACGACCGTCTCCGGTTCGAAGACCCGGAGGGTCTCGGTTTCGAGCTCATCGCCGGCACGACTCGAGATCAACCGCTCGTGGCGCGACATCCCGAGATTCCCGAGAAGTTCGCCCTGCAGGGGTTCGCCGGCGTGAGGGCTTTCGAACGCCGTCGTGGCGCAAGCCATGCGTTCTTGGCCGAGACACTCGGTTTCCAAGGCACGGGTGATGACGCATACCAGTCCCGGGGGGATTCGCGCGGTTCTTTTTACGTCTATGACGCCGCTCCCGAGGCGCGCGGCCTCGGCGGGTCCGGGACCGTGCACCACGTCGCGTGGTCGTCGACGATGGAGGACCACGTCCCTTGGCGAGACCGTGTCATTGGGGGCGGCGGTGACCCGACGCCCGTTATCGACCGCTTCTACTTCCGGTCGATCTACTTCCGGGAGCCGAGTGGAGTTCTGTTCGAGATCGCGACCGTGGGCCCCGGCTTCTCATCCGACGAGCCGAAGGAGCACCTCGGCGAGCGGCTGTCGCTCCCGCCGGCATTTGAGTACCTGCGCGCCCAGGTCGAAGCCAACCTGACGCCACTTCACAATCCGAGGGAGACAACCCGAACTAGATAAGGAGCCGGTCGCGCAACGCGCTGAGCGCCTCGGTCGTCGCGGGGCCGAGCGCGGCGACCAGAGGCATCAACCGAGCACCCAGTTCGAGCCTCGGGACCTCGAAACGGTCCCAGCGCTGATCGCCCGAGGCAAGACACGAGAACTGCAGGGTTACGCGACCCGCCCG
>Ga0209237_1001423_pt1 | contig 14200 bp, 12 predicted proteins | sample GraSoi013_1_40cm_2_FD_185820 | JGI IMG/M metagenome (GOLD analysis project Ga0209237, IMG submission 185820) | Grasslands soil microbial communities from the Angelo Coastal Reserve, California, USA - Sample 10_02_2013_1_40cm (SPAdes) (version 2) | ecosystem: Environmental > Terrestrial > Soil >... | reverse complement strand
CCTCGACCGCGACGCGGTCATCGCCGCGACGTGGCAGTACGTCGCGGACGTACAGCAGCTGGCCCGGCCCGGCGACCACGTCCTGGCCGACGTCGCCGGGGGAGCCGATCATCGTGGTGCGGGCGAGTGACGGCGAGCTGCGGGCGTTTTACAACGTGTGCCGCCACCGGGGCGGGCCGCTGGCGCTGAAGGACGGCAACGCGGACATGCTGATCTGCAAGTACCACGGCTGGACCTACCGGCTCGACGGCATGCTGCGCGGCGTGCCGCACTTCAACCTGGTGGAGCTGTTCGACAAGCGGGACTACGGGCTCACGCGGGTGGAGCTCGGTCTGTGGGAGGGGCTGGTGTTCGTGAGCCTCTGCGAACGGCCTAAGCCGCTCGAGATCCATGTGTCGGGCATCCGGGAGCGGATCGCGCCGACTCATGTAGGAGGTCTCACGTTCGCGCGCCGCGTCGAGTACGACGTGCACGCCAACTGGAAGGTGTACGTCGACAATTACCTCGAGGGGTACCACATCCCCTACGTGCACCCGGAGCTCCTCCACCTGTACTCGGACTACGAGAGCTATCGCACCGAAGTGAGCGACTGGTACAGCGTGCAGGTGGGGCCGCTGCAAGTCGAGCGCAACGTCTACACCGCGGGCGGCGGCGAAGCCCTGTATTATCACGTGTTCCCGAACCTGATGCTCAACGTCGTGCCCGGGCGGCTGCAGTCGAACGTCGTCGTGCCGGTCGCCCCGGATCGCTGCAAGGTGATCTTCCGCTACTACTACGACGACGTCACGTCGGCCGCGGCGCGCGAGCGGATCGAGGCCGACGTCACGTTCTCGGACACGGTGCAGCGGGAGGACGCCGAGATCTGCGAGCGGGTGCAGCGCGGGCTCGGCTCGCGGGCGTACGACAAGGGTCGCTTCTCGGTGCGGTTCGAGGAGGGCGTCTACCACTTCCAGAAGCTCTTGAAGAACGCCTACCGGACCTGGCTCAAGCGCTGATGGCGGATCTCAAGCGTCAGCTCGGGCTGCTCGACTCGACGATGATCAACGTCGGGACGATCATCGCGTCCGGCATTTTCATCGTCCCGAGCGCGATCGCGGCCGCTCTCGGCGCCACGGCACCCGCGATCCTCGTGTGGGTGGTTGGCGGATCGGTCTGCCTCTTGGGCGCGCTGTCGGTCGCGGAGCTCGGCGCCGCGATGCCCCACGCGGGTGGCCAGTACGTGTACCTGACCAAGGCTTACGGGCCGATGTGGGGGTACCTGTACGGCTGGACGGCTGGAGTCGTGATCAACCCAGCGTCGATCGCCGCGATTGCGGTGGGATTCGCGACGTACCTTGGGTTCTTCGTGCCGCTGGCGAACGCTGGGATCAAGGCCGTAGCGATCGTGTCGATCGTCGCCCTCACCGTGCTGAACTCGCTGGGCGTCAGACTCGGTGCCGTCATCCAAAACGTCCTCACCCTCATCAAGATCGGCTTGTTGGTTGCCCTGATTGCGGTCGGGTTTGTGGGACCGGGTGGAAGTGTCGAGAACCTCTCGCCGGTGTGGCCGCATGCTTCGCTCGGGAGCCTCATCGCGCCGTTCGGGATGGCCATGGTGGCGGCGCTCTGGGCCTACGACGGCTGGATCGAGATCACCTACGTGGGCAGCGAGGTGAACAACCCGGAGCGCAACCTGCCACGCTCGATCGTCTTGTCCACCCTGATGGCGATCGCGCTCTATTGCCTCGTGACCGCCTCGTTCGCCTACGTGCTCTCGCCCGCCCGGATGGCGGCGTCGTCGCTCGTCGCCTCCGACGCGGCCCAGGTGACCATGGGCCGGGCCGGCGCCGCCCTCGTCGCGGTGGCGATCCTGACCGCCACGCTCGGCTCGAACAACGGACAGGTGCTTGCCGCAGCGCGCATACCCTACGCGATGGCGCGGGACAACCTCCTACCGCGCTGGCTGAGCGTGGTGCACCCACGGTTTCTTACGCCAGCTCCGTCGCTCGTCGTGCAAGGCGCCATCGCGATCGCGCTGACCTGGATCTCGACCGAGCCTTCCTGGAAGGACACGTATAACCGGCTCTTCACCTACGTGGTGCTGTCGGGGTTCGTCTTCTACGCGATGTCCTGCGGGGCCGTGATCCGGCTGCGCTCCACGGCGGCGGACATGCCTCGCCCCTACAAGGCGTGGGGGTATCCGGTCACGCCGATCGTGTTCATCCTGTTTTCTCTCTGGCTCGTGATCAACACGGCGCGCGAGCAGCCGCGCGACTCCGCCGTCGGGGCGGCCCTGATCCTGGCCGGCCTGCCGATCTACTTTCTGCGCCGCGGCGCGGCCGCGCGCTGAGGCGGCGGGCCGGCCGTCCCGTGGTTGCGGGGCGTGCGCAGAACGTGCAGTTTAGGGATGTGCTCCGATGGTCCGTCCGTTATCCGTCAGCCGCTGTTCGGAGAGCCGTCCCACTGCGGACGAGCGTCTGGCGGGTAACGGGCGCGGAATTTCCTCAGCGCTTCCCGTCCCGGAGAATCTCGCGCGCCGCGTTGTACCCACACGCGCCCATCACCCCGCCGCCGGGGTGCGTCGCGGCGCCGCAGAGATACAGTCCCTTGATCGGCGTACGGTAGTCGGCGTAGCCCGGGAGCGGCCGCAGGAAAAAGAGCTGCGACAACGTCATCGCCCCCTGGAAGATGTTCCCGCCGGTGAGTCCGAAGCGACGCTCGAGGTCCAGCGGTGAGAGCACCTGCCGATCGATGACCGAGCGTTTGAAGTTGGGCGCGTACTCGTTGAGAATGTCGAAGCAGCGATCGGCGAACCGGTCCTTCACCTGGTCCCAACCGCCATTCCGGAGCTGGTAGGGCGCGTACTGCACGAAGAATGACATCACGTGCCTGCCGGGCGGAGCGACCGTCGCGTCGACCACCGACGGGATCGTGCACTCGAGGATCGGGTTCGCGGAAGGGCGACCGTACTTGGCGTCGTCGTACGCCTGCTCCATGTAGTCGAGCGTCGGCGCGATGTGGATCGTGCCGCGGAGGTGCGCGTCGGGCGGCAGGCCGCCGTGCGCTACCGCGCTGAAGGCCGGCAGCTCCGAGAGCGCCACGTTGATCTTGAGCGACGCGCTCGCATAGTCGATCGCCCGCACTTGGTCGACGAACTCCCCCGGGAGCGCCTCCGCGTCCACGAGCTCGAGGAACGTGACGTGCGCGTCCACATTGGACGCGACCCGGCGCGCCGCGAACTGCGTGCCGTCGGCGAGCGCCACGCCCGTCACGCGGCCGCCCCGCGTCAGGATCTTCGCCACCGGGCTGCGCAGCCGGATCTCCGCCCCAGCGGCGCGTGCCGCGGCGGCGAGCGCGTCGCTCAGGCCGCCCATTCCGCCACGCACGTAGCCCCACATTCCCCGCACGCCGTTGCACTCGCCCATGACGTGGTGGAACAGCACGTAGGCCGTGCCGGGCATCGAGGGCGACGCCATCGCGCCGATGATCGCGTCGGTCGCGAGCGCGATCTTCAGCTCCTCGGACTCGAACCAGCGGTCGAGGATGGGCCGCGCGGCGCCGGTGAGGATCTCGAGCGCCCGCGGGCCGTCCCGGCCGAGCTTGAGGAACCGCCACCCCAGGCCGGCGAGCTGCAGCAGGTCGCGCGGCCGGAGCGACCAGGGATTGGGCGGGGTCCGGAGCAGCGTCGGCTCGATGAAGTCGGCCACCCGCTCGAGCATCGCCTCGTAGCGGGGCAACGCCTCAGCGTCCCGCGGTGAGAACTGGGCCACCTGACGATGCGTCAAGTCCTTGTCGGGGCCCATCAGCAGGAACCGGCCGTCGGGGAAGGGCGTGAACGATGAAGGGCTACGCGGCAGGAGCTCGAAGCCATGCCGTCCGAGCTGCAGGTCGCGGATGATTTCGGGGCGGAACAAGCTGTTCACGTACGACGCGGTGGACACCTTGAAGCCCGGCCACAGCGCTTCGGTGACGCAGGCGCCGCCGACCAGCTCGCGCCGCTCCAGCACGAGCACACGCATGCCCGCGCGCGCGAGATAGGCCGCCGCGACGAGGCCGTTGTGGCCGGCCCCAATGATGATGATGTCGTACGAACCGGGCATGCAATCCCTGTCGTCGGCTCGAGTGAGGGCTATGTTAGGGACGAGGGTCGATGACGCACCCCCCGGCGCGGTTCCTGCACCTCGTGCTGATCGGCTGTTGCGCGGCATCCGCCCTCGCCAGCGCCGCCTGCCGGTCGGGCCAGGCCCATGCGAGCCCCGCCGCGCCGCTCCGACTGCCCGCCACATTGCACGTGATCAACGCCAACTGGTCGGACGTCCGCATCTACCTGGTGCGCGGCGGTCTGCTGCTGCGCCTCGGCTCCGTGACGAGTCAGAACAGTGCGGACTTCGACATCCCGGCCGACGTGCTCAACGAGGCGGCCAGTGTGACCCTCGTCGCCAGCCCGCTGGGCGGCCGGGAGTCGTTTTCCACTGCGCTCACCGGGATTCGGCCTGGCGACGAGCTCGAGCTCACCGTCGAGAATCTGTTGCCGCACTCGCACCTGGTGGTGCGGTAGCCTCGAGCTGCCGTCACGGGCGGCGGGGCCGTTCGGCCGCCCGCTCCATCAGCGCCGCGAGCTCGGGCGAGACATTCGGGCCGAACACGTCGCGGGTCGGGAGCGTGACGATCTGGGGCCGCGGGCCGGGCGCACCCTCCGAGCCGTTGGGCCCCGCGGTTCCCCTCTGGCCGGTGGCGCCGTCGGCGGCATCGGCACAACGGCGGTTGTCCTTGTCCGCTACGCCCTGGCCGCCCTTACCGCCCTTGCCACCATTCCCGCCCGTTCCGCCCGGCCCGCCCGGGCCTCCCGGACTGCGCGCTTCTATCAACCCGGCGAGGAAAGGATTCTCGGCCGGGACGATGATGTTGACGCGGCCGCCGCGCCCGCCGCTTCCCCCAGGGCCGCCGTTGCCGCCGCTGCCACCCGGCCCTCCCGGTTGGGGCGGGCACCCCGCCTGGCCGGCGGCGCCGTCGCCGCCATTCTGCCCCGGCGTGCCGGCGCCGCCCCGACCGCCGCGGGACTCGACCCCGAGCCAATTGGCGGGTGGGATGGTAGTGCCGTCGGCGAACACATAGTACGGCCGAGAGTAGCCGACTTCCACTGCTGCCACGATCAGCTTGTCGTAGAATGGCGACCGCAGTATGGCCAGCCGCACGGTCACGTCCGGCCCGTTGCCACCTGCCTGCGCGGCGCCGCCGGGCTCCCCGCTGAACTGGAAGCCGTGCCCCATGCAGCTGTATTCGGGGGGGATCACGACGGTCTGCTGCACCGCCGGCTTGGCGCTCAGCGTGGCGGTAAGACGGAATCCCGCCGCCGCCGTCCACAGCGGGTTCGCGTTGGTCACCCAATCGCCGCTTTCACGGCTCACGGCGTCCGGGCTCGACCGGTCGAGGAAGACCACATGCAGGCGGGGGGGATGCTTCTTGTCGTAACTGCGCGCGAACGGCACGCGCGATCCGTCGGCGAGGACCGCTTCGTAACTCGCCTGGATCCAGCCGCCGGGACAGACCCGGTCCTGGGTGGTCACGATGCGGAGGTCGCGGATCTGCGCGACCAGGCCGGGGTCGGGGGCGAAATCCGCTGGCGGTGCATGCGAGCAGGCAACAAACAACAACGTCAAGCACGATTGCGTCACGCGGAGGCGTATCACTGAACCGTCGCGCAGAACCGTACTCGACGCTGCTGCGCGACGCCTCATCGCGTGACGTCGTCGTGGAACGATGTCGCTCGACGCCGTTTTGTCGTTCATGGATTTTCCTCACGCACAAACTTGCCGCTCTCCACGTCGAAGATGCGGACACGGACGACCACTCCGACGCGGGCCCGGTCCACCTCGCGGACGTGCACGAGCCTCCGATCGGCCGTCGGGCGGTAGAGGATCCAACTCCCCGGGGGCGCCACCGCTTCGATACCGCCGCAGGCGCGCGATTTCGGTCGCGGCTGCCGGCCCGGCGGCACGCCCGGGATCCAGACCCGGCACTCTCCGGGCTTGGGGAGGTGTCCGGGCGGCACGCCCAGCGTGGCCGCAGTGCTCGGTCCCGCCGCCTCAGCCTCCCGGGTCGGGACGAGCACGATTGTTCTGGTGGTCCGGGTGCAGGCGGCGACTAAAACGAGAGTCGTCAAGCCGAGGGTCGTCACGCAGAGGCGTTGCACAAGAACGTCACGCGAGACCGTAGGTGGCCGCATCACGATCGCTCCTCTCACGACCTGTCGGTCGGGGGTTTCGGGCGGTAGCAAAATGTGAAAACGGAGTGCATTAGGCAACGTGCCGGCTGAGATCGGCTTGCTATATGTTTGCGGGGTGGAGACGGCGGGCTACGGGCTCATCGAGACGATGCGGGTACGGGACGGGCGGATCCCGTTCCTCGAGCGCCACCTCGCGCGGCTCGACCGCTCGCTCGGCGAGCTCGGCCTGGCGCGGCCCGCCCGGGACGTGGCGGCGCTGGTGACGCCGTTTGCGGGGACGGGCAACGCGGTCCTGCGGGTCGAGGTGTGCGACGGCCGGGCCACCGTGACAGTGCGCGAGCTACCGCCGCTCGCTCCGCCCGCCGTGCTCACAGCGTCGGAGCCGCACGAGCCGTATCCGCGCAAGACGACGCAACGCGATTGCTTCGTCGACGCCGCCCTGGAGGCCGACGTGGGCGAAGCGGATGACGCGCTGCTGCTCACACCCGAAGGGTGGGTGGCCGAGGGAACGGTGTGGAACGTGTTCTGGTGGAATGGCGACTGGTTGCGGACGCCGGCGCTGGACGTGGGGATTCTGCCGGGAATCGGGCGGGCGCGGGTGCTCGAGCTCGTGACGGGGGTGGAACACGGCCGTTACCCGGAGCAGGCGCTAGTGGGAAAGAGCCTGTTTCTCACGAACGCGGTGCGGGGCATTGTACCGATCGCATCGCTGGACGGTGTGCCGGTCCCAGCCGATCCCCGCACCGCCGAGCTGGCACCTCGCTTCTGGCCGGAGGCCTAACCCGTTAGATTCTGCTCGGCGCGACAGCCGTGTCCGTCTGTCGCGTCTACGCGTCTGTGAGTCTAGTAGTATGGTGGCTGTAGCTCAATCGGTTAGAGCGCTGGACTGTGGCTCCAGAGGTTGCGGGTTCGATTCCCGTCAGCCACCCTACGGTGCGACGCCTACTTCAAGGCTGCCTGCCTTCCACGATGAGCTGACGGGTCGCCCGCACTTCGACCGTGCCGAGAGGCGCGCTCGGGATTCGCGCGGCAACCTGGACCGCCTCGCTCAGGTCGCGCGCGTCGATCAGGTAGAACCCCGCCACCAGCTCCTTCGACTCGGCGAAGGGGCCATCGGTGATGGATGCCTTCCCACGCCGGACACGCACGCAGGCCATCGTGCGCGCAGGCTCGAGGGCCTCCGCCTCGATGACGTGGCCGCTCGTGCGCAAGCCGTCATTGAAGTCGAGGTGCTGCGCGTTGAGGGCGTTCATCTCGCCCGCGGGTATTGCGTCCATCTTTTTCTCGTCCAGGTAGATCAGACACAGGTATTTCATGGCGCTCTCCGCGATCGAGGTTGGAGGATATTGTTGGCGATAGATGCGACGACGCGCAGCGGAGACAGTCAATTTGAAACGGCACCGTGCGGGCGGCAGACGCGCTCGATGTTCGATTCGCGCTAGTCTCGCGGAGTTGCCGATGAGCTGCTTTCTGTCGGCCGAACGTACGTGTTCTGGAAGGCCTCGTTCCACCAGTCCCCATCCATCTTGTGGAATACGGAAGTCGAGATCGATTTGAGAGTTGCCTTGTCATCGGCGTATTCATTCCTAGTAATCACAATTGCAACATCTGGGGTTATGAATCGGATGTTCGCAATCGACCTAGCCATGGTTGAGTGATGAGTTGCGAAAAAATCCGTCAGGGCTTTCTCAAACCGATCTCTCCCGGAACTCCATCCGCCCGCGATGTTTATGTGATCAGCGTCCTGGGCCATGTGAGCTACCATCGCCTTGGCATCGCGCCGATTCCAAGCATCCACGCTAGCCGCCACGATTCTCCGGATTGTGGTTACGTCCTGCGAAAAATCGGTCTCTGAGTTCCGTGGCGTTATTACCGCTGGCTCTGTTTGAGCCATAGGACTGCTGGCTCTTGCCGCCTGAGCAGCCGCCTGTTCCCGCGACTGAACCGGCGTGTTCTGGAAGGCCTCGATCCACCAGTCCCCATTGATTCTGTGCCACACCCCAGTCGAAATCGCTTCCCAAGTGCTAGTGTCTTTACGGTACTTATACCGGACCACGCAGATCGCGACCTCAGGGATCATGAATCGGATCTTCTCAATCGACTGGGCAATGGTTGGGCGAGGAGTTGCGAAGAAATCGGTCATGGCCTTCTCAAACCAATCTCTCCCGGTACCCCACTTACCCGCGACATTGATGTGATCAGTATTCTCAGTGCCGTGAGCTACCATTGCTTTCGCGTCGCGCCGGTTCCAGGCAGCTTCGCCATCGGCGAGTATCTTCCTGATTGCGGCTTCATCCTGAACATGGTTCGAGACTTTGGAAACCGCAGGTTGGTCTTGCGCGATCGCAGACAAGCGCTGCACGGGTGCGATAGCGACGAGAAGCACTAGCCATCTCAAACCCGCAGGATTGGGCATAGATTTCCTCCTGAAGGTCTCGATTTTCATAACCTTCCCCAGCAGGTTTTCAAAACATTTCCCAGGGGTCCGACGCGGGAGCGGAGGAATCTGGGTTACGAGCCCTCCGCTTGTCGAGGGCGGAGCCTCGGTTTGAGCCGACTGCGATACGACTCACCGTCGAGGATGAGACAGTTGTGGCACAGTCAGAGGGTGTCGCGGCGTAATCGAAGTCGCTAACTTCCGGCAGCATCAATTCCTAGGTCCGTAGCTCAATTGGTAGAGCACCGGTCTCCAAAACCGGGGGTTGCAGGTTCGATTCCTGCCGGGCCTGTTGATCAAATGCGACGCCTCGTAGCGACTTATCCGGCTGCGAGGCTTTACGTTTTTCGAGATGGCTACCGTCAGGTTTGGGTCCAATTTGGGTCCAATCGCAGCAACTGCCATTCCATCAAGCTGCGAACTGTCGCAGGTGATAATCCAAGTGCATCTGCAAGAGCTTGCCCCGCTCGCTCGTCGCGGGCAACGAGGAGATCTTTCCTGACAAGATGAGTCAGGGCACGGGGCCGGCCTTCTTCGCAGATCCGAAAGGACTCCAGCGGCAGGTCGCAGGGGTCCCGGCCGTTGCCTAAGACTCGCAGGCTGACCGTCGGTGAAGGCGCGCCTTCATCGATGGCCTTGGAAAAGTAGTCGAGAGACAACATCAATGAAGGCATTCATCCTCGATCGTTACGGAAGCGCCGACTGTGTGCGGGCTGGCGAAATGCCAGCCCCGGAGCTGCGGGAGGATGACGTTTTGGTCCAGATTCACGCCGCTGGTGTAAACCTTCTGGATTCCAAAATCAGAAACGGCGAGTTCAAACTCATTCTGCCGTATCGCCTGCCGCTCATTTTGGGCCATGACGTGGCCGGGGTCGTGGTCAGGGTCGGATCTCGAGTGCGTCGATTCAAGCTCGGCGACGAAGTCTATGCGCGGCCGGCTGACGGGCGAATCGGTGCATTCGCGGAATTCAGTGCGATCAAAGAAGATGACGTGGCGATCAAGCCCAAAGCACTCACCATGGAAGAAGCGGCTTCCATCCCCCTGGTCGGCTTAACCGCCTGGCAGGCGCTGATCGAAAGAGCGAATCTGACACAAGGACAAAAGGTTCTCATCCACGCGGGTTCGGGTGGTGTGGGCACATTTGCCATTCAGCTGGCTAAGCACGTCGGCGCGACAGTGGCGACGACCACGAGCACGGCCAACGTGGACCTGGTCAGAAGCCTCGGGGCCGACATCGTGATCGATTACAAGAAGCAGGACTTCGCAGACGTGCTCCGTGACTACGACGTTGTCTTGAACAGCCTGGACAAGGTGACGCTCGAGAAATCTCTGCGAGTGCTCAAGCCCGGTGGACAGCTCATTTCGATCTCAGGCCCACCCGATGCAGGTTTTGCGCGAAACATCGGCGCGTCGTGGGTCTTGAGAATGATCGTGGGCTTCTTGAGCTACGGGATTAGAGCGAAAGCAAAGCGCCGCCAAGCAAACTACTCGTTTCTTTTCGTGAGAGCGAACGGTGGCCAGTTGACCGAGATCACGTCTCTCATCGATGACGAAATCATTCGCCCGGTCGTGGATCGAGTCTTCCCCTTCGCATCGACCAAGGAGGCCATGGCCTACGTCGAAGCAGGACGCGCCAAGGGCAAGGTCGTCGTCTCACTGAGGTGAAACGAAGGCAAGTCTGGTGATCACTGGGGTGACGTTCATCGCCGACAGGAGAGCAGCAACATGACTGCATCGCAGGACCTGAAGGTCAATTGGAAGAACGTGCCAACGCGGAAGATCACCGCAGGCGGAGTGGAGTTCGCTTATCGGGAGCTCGGGACGAACAATCCCGGCACGCCGGTGGTGTTCCTCGTCCACCTGGCTGCCGTCCTGGACAACTGGGACCCTCGGGTTGTCGATGGTTTCGCGGCGAAGCATCGCGTGATCACGTTCGACAATCGAGGCATCGGCGCGTCCAGTGGCTCACCGGCGACCTCGATAGAGCAGATGGCCAAGGACGCAATCACGTTCATCAAGGCCATGGGTTTCAAACAGGTGGACCTCTTCGGGTTCTCGATGGGCGGGATGATCGCGCAGGAAATCGCGCTGATGGAGCCGCAACTCGTACGCAAGATGATCATCGCGGGGACGGGGCCCGCCGGCGGCGAAGGTATCAGTAAGGTGGCCCGTGTTACGTACCTCGACATGGTACGGGGCTTTCTCACCCGTCAAGACCCGAAGCAGTTCCTGTTCTTCACCAGGACGCCCGGCGGGATCCACGCCGGCAAAGCATTTCTGGCGCGACTGAAGGAACGCTCTCAGAACCGTGACAAGGAAATCACCGTGACCGCGCTGCAGGCACAGTTGAAGGCGCTGCGCCGCTGGGGCTCGAAGGAACCGGCGGATCTGTCAAAGGTTCACCAACCTGTGCTTGTCGCAAACGGCGATAGTGATCGCATGGTTCCAAGCAAGAACACGCACGATTTGGCGCGGCGTCTTCCGAATAGCGACCTCATCATCTATCCCGATTCCGGACACGGCGCGGTGTTTCAGTTCCACGTGGACTTCGTGCCCAAGGCGCTCGAATTCCTTGCACGATAAGTACTCGTCGGTGCGTGTCCGTGACACACGGACCACGGTTCCGGCAGGTGTGGTCCGGCCAGGTCGAGGGCATGGACGTGCGCGTCAACGAATGGTTCGACGACCAGGATCACTACGGGCTGCAGTACGCGTCGGCTGGACCGCTTCCCATAACAGCTTTCTATTATTGTCGTATCGTCGGCGTTGTCCTACCCTGGCCGGATGCCCGGCTAGATCAATGCTCGTCCCTCGTTGCACTCGGGTCTACGCGACTGATTCCTGCCGGGCCTGTTCTCACAATGGTAAGCCTCGTGGCGGATTCGTGTCGCTACGAGGCCTTCCATTTTTCGCGGATTGAGTTGCACAGTGTCGGGATAGGCACTTCGCTTTGCGGTGCGACATGCCCGGAATTCCCCGGGACTGGAAGCGGTCCCTCATGGGGCACGCACGGGCGCCCGCACCCGCAAGTCCTGCTAGGATGAGGGCGTACGGTCTCAGGGTGAAGCCCAGTGTCGGGCGGCGGTAAGTGTGCGCTCTTGGCGAGCGGGCGTCAAACAGGGTGTGGCGCGGTACTGGCGAATCGCACCAAGTCTCTTGAGGTGCACGGCGATGCCCTTGACGGTGTTGGGCGGGCGCCACAGACTCTCGCTAGCGGTCCGTACAGGGAGGGCGAAATGGCTCGACAAGCGGAACTCCCCACGCAACGGGGCATGGTCGAGAGTGCGGCGAGGGGTGTAAAGTCGCGCGGCTCGCTGGAGGCCGACATCATCATCGCGAACGCCCCGGACCCGGTGTTCGTGTCCGACCTCGAAGGCAAGATCCTGCAGGCCAACGACGCGGTTTCCCAGCTGCTCGGGTTCCGCCAGGACGAAGTACTCGAGCAGTCGCTCTCGCGCTTCATCAGCCCCGAGGAAACGCGGGAATTCACGGCGGCGCTGCGCGAAGTGGTCGAACGGGGTGTCATGCGGAACGTGGTGCTGAACCCTCGCAGTGCGAGCGGCGAGGTCATCCCCACGAGCTTGAACGCCTCCGCCCTGCGCGACCCGGACGGTCGGGCGATCGGCGTGATCGGCATCCTGCGCGACATGCGGGAGCTGGATAAGGCCCGGGCCTACGCCGAGAGCCTGATCAAGAACGCGCCCGACCCGGTGTTCGTCTCGGACCTCGAGGGGAAGATCCTGCAGGCCAACGATGCCGTGTTCGCCCTGCTCGGCTTCCGTCCCGACGAGCTGATCGAGCAGTCGCTCTCGCGCATCATCACGCCCGAGGAAACCCGCGAGTTCCTGGCGGCCCTGCGAGAGGTCGTGGAGCGCGGGGTCACCCGCAACGCCCGGCTCAACCCCCGGAGCGCGAGCGGGGAGGTGATCCCCACGACGCTCAACGCGTCCGCGCTGCGCGACCCGGACGGCAAGGTGATCGGCGGCATCGGGATTCTGCGCGACATGCGCGAGCTGGACAAGGCCCGCGCCTACGCCGAGAGCTTGATCAAAAACGCGCCCGACCCGGTGTTCGTCTCCGACCTCGAAGGCAAGATCCTGCAGGCCAACGACGCGGTGTCCCAGCTGCTCGGGTTCCGCCAGGACGAGCTGCTCGAGCAGTCGCTGTCGCGCTTCATCAGCCCCGAGGAGACACGCGAGTTCACGGCGGCGCTGCGCGAGGTCGTCGCGCGGGGCGTCACCCGCAACGCGCGCCTCAACCCCCGGAGCGCGAGCGGCGAGGTGATCCCCACGACCCTCAACGCCTCCGCGCTGCGCGACCCGGACGGTAAGGTGATCGGCGCCATCGGGATTCTGCGCGACATGCGGGAGTACGAGCAGGTGGTTCGCGATCTGGAGAAATCCAAGGGCGAGCTGCAGGAGAAGATCTTGGACCTCGAGAAGTTCGAGGAAGTGGTCGTGGGCCGCGAGCTGAAGATGATCGCCCTCGAGAAGGAGCTGGAGAACGTCCAGAAACACGTCGGAGGGCTGAGGCCCGGGAGTGCCTGATGGCGATGCCAGGCACCGTGATAGAAGATCCCAGCGCGGCCGCGGGGGCCGAGCGCCGACTGCGCGCGCACATAGAGATGCTGGAGCGACGTCTGCGCAAGCGCGACGAGCAGCGCCGCGCGATGCTCCACATCATGGGCGACCTGAACGAGTCCAACAAGCGCCTCGCCAACCAGCGGAAGGCCATGCTGCACATCCTGGCCGACTACGAGCGGGACCGCCGTCGACTGGCCCGCCAGACGGAGCGGCTCGACAACTCGCGGCGGGCCGTGCTGCACATCCTGCAGGACTCGCACAAGGACAAGCTGCGTCTCGAGGCCAGCCGCAAGGCCATGATCCACATCATGGGAGACCTGCGAGAGACCACCACCGAGATGCAGCGGCGCGAACAGGAGCTGCGCGACAAACAGGAGCAGCTCGTGCAGGCGGGAAAGCTCGCCACGCTCGGCGAGCTCACCACGGGTGTCGCCCACGAGCTCAACAATCCGCTCAACAACATCGGCTTGTTCGTGGGCAATGCCGTCGACCTGATCGAGATCGCGGCGACGGAGAAAGGCCAGATCGTCGGCGAGCTGCGCCACGCCATGCAGCAGGTCAGCAAGGCCACAGAGATCATCTCGCACCTGCGTACCTTCGGGCGGGCCGCCCCTGTCAGCCGCGAGCCGATCTCCCTGCGGGAGGTGATCGAGCGGGCCCTTTCTCTCATGCGGGAGCAGCTCCGGTTGCGCGAGATCGAGGTCACGGTCGACCTGGGTCCGCACGAGCCGGTGGTCGTGGGGAATGCGATTCAGCTGGAGCAGGTCTTCATCAACCTGTTGACCAACGCGCGCGACGCGGTGGCCGAGTCCCCACGCAAGCACGTTCGTATTGCGGCTGCGGCCCGCTGCGGGGCTGTAGACATCGCCTTGACCGATAGCGGGCACGGGATTCCGCCCGGGCTGGAGCGGCGGATCTTCGATCCGTTCTTCACCACCAAGCAGGTCGGGAAGGGCACGGGTCTGGGCCTCTCC
>Ga0209237_1001422_pt1 | contig 14202 bp, 10 predicted proteins | sample GraSoi013_1_40cm_2_FD_185820 | JGI IMG/M metagenome (GOLD analysis project Ga0209237, IMG submission 185820) | Grasslands soil microbial communities from the Angelo Coastal Reserve, California, USA - Sample 10_02_2013_1_40cm (SPAdes) (version 2) | ecosystem: Environmental > Terrestrial > Soil >... | reverse complement strand
GCCCCCGCCGCCCCCCGTTGCCGCCGGATTGACGATCTCGTCGCCGCTGACGCTGGACAAGCTGACCGTGACTGCCGGCGATACCTTGAACGGCACGGTCACCTACCAGAACACCACCGCGAGCCCGATCGCCGTCCAGACGATCGGAATCGCCGCGCGGCCGCCAGGCGGCACGAACGCGGGCGGCCCTTACACCAATCTGGGGCCGTCCCTCCCCGCGCAGACGATCCAGCCGGGCGCCAGCGTGACGCTCGCCGCGTCCCGCGCGTTCAGCAGCGCCGATCCGCAGGGGACCTGGTACTCCTACACCACCTATCAGGACGCCGCCGGCGGCTGGCACGACTCGGCGAACATCAACTTCACCGTCGCGGCACCGGCCCCGGTCCTCACGGTGGCGGTCACCCCGCCCGTGGCGTCGACGACGCCCGGGGGCACGATCAACTTCCAGGCCACGGTGACGGGCACGGCCGCCGGAGCCTCGACCGCCGTGACCTGGTTGGTCCCCCCGGGCGGCGGAAGCGTCGATCCGACGGGCGCGTACGTCGCGCCGGCAGTGCCGGGAACGTACACCGTCATTGCCACCAGCGTCGCGGACCCGACGAAGACCGGCATTGCGACGGTCAACGTCGGCACGCTCGGGAGCATCATCCCGCTGGCCCGCCGCACCACCTGGAACCCGGGCATCCCGGGCGGGATCCCGAGCCGGACCACCATCTGCGCCACCCTCGATGCGGCCACCTACGGAAACGGCAGCACGGACGCAACCTCGGCCATCCAGGCGGCGATCAACGGTTGTCCGGAAGGCCAGGTGGTGTTCTTGCCGGCGGGCACCTACCGGGTGACGTCGAACCTCACCATTGCCAAAGGAATCGTGCTGCGCGGAGCCGGTCCCACGCTCACCCAGATCAGGGCATCACTGGCTGCCGGTTCGGTGGCGGCGATCTACATGGCCAACCTGTGGCCGACGTGGGGGAGCGCTGTGAACGTCACCGCTGACGTGCCCAAGGACGCCACCTCGATCCCGGTGGCGAACGCGAGCGCGTTCTCTCCGGGCGACATCATCCAGATCGACCAGCTCGACGACACTTCCTACGTCTATGACGGCAATTGCCAATGGTTCAAACGTCCCGACTATGGACCGCCGACTTCGGGGCACCGGTCGCAAGGTCAGGTGGTGGAGGTTGCTTCCATCGCCGGCAACACGCTGAACCTGACCACCCCCATTCACCTCGGCTTCAAGCTGGGATTCGCGCCGCAGGTGTTCAAACCGATCGGGCCGCAACCACCCCCGGGGAGCAGCGAGCCGCCGGGCATCGTCAAGTACGCCGGCCTGGAAAGCCTCTACGTCACCGGCGGGCAGAACAACCAGATCCACATGCAAAACTGCGCCTACTGCTGGGTGGCGAACGTGGAATCCGACGGAACGACCCCCGCGGGCAGCACTGCCTCCGACGGCGTCGCGGGCCCCGGAAACGGCATGAAGGGAGCGCATCTGCTCCTGGACATGAGCTTCCGCGTCGTCGTTCGGGCAAGCTACTTCCACCATGCGACCCACGTCGTCCAGGGCGGAGGCGCTTACGGCCTCTCGTTCTCGTCCCACACCAGCGACACCCTGATCGAAGACAACATCATTTATTACATGAACAAGCCGCTCACGATGCGGGCCACCGGCGGCGGCAACGTCGTCGGCTACAACTACGTCGACAACGCCTGGACCAGCGCCGATGCGCGCATGCAGGAGACGACGATCGACATGGGCCACGCCAGCTTTCCCCACATGGAGCTGGTCGAGGGCAACCAGGCGGCGCAGATCGCGACCGAGACGGTGTGGGGCAACTCGGGCTGGATGACGCTGTTCCGCAACTACGCCAGCTCCCAGCAGCAGCGCACGGCCGCCAACGAGACCTATCAGATCGCGGCCGTGGCGTTCGAGGCGAAGGCGCGCTCCATGAACGTGGTGGGGAACGTCCTCGGTGCTCCTGGCGTCGGCCTCGTCTACGAGGTGAGCTCGAACCCGCCAGGCGCGAACCAGCAGACCGTTTTCCGGCTCGGTCACGGCCTGAACGCGGGAGCCGGCGGCGATGACATTGGCACCTACGAGAACCCCACCTTGACCGCAGCGACGGCGGTCCAGCTCTACCGACACGGCAACTATGACTACGTGACGGGAACGGTGGGGTGGGACGCGACCAACGCCAACCACACCCTTCCCGACTCGCTCTATCTCACCAGCAAGCCGGCTTTCTTCGGGGCAAACCCGTGGCCATGGGTCGACCCGGTCGGGACGACGAAGCTCTACACGCTGCCGGCGAAGGCCAGGTGGGATAGCGGCAAACCGAACCCGTGAGAATGGTGGTCAGGCGGTCCGCTGCGCGAGGCGCTCGAGATCCGACAGGCAGCGGACCGCCACCACTTCCTCGGGCTGCAGGGAAACGCCGAACTCCTCTTCGAAGGCGAGCACGATGCGCAGGTGGTTGAGGGAATCCCAGTTCTCCGCCTGCTCACGCGCGTATTCCTGCGCCGCGTCGATCGGCACCCCAAGGATCTCGCTCAGGATGGCGGCGATGCGCTCGCGCGAGGTCATCGATGGACCCGGATCTCCGCTGGGTGTCGCTGTACGTCCCTCCCGGCCGCCTCGCGCAACCGGGCCAGAGGCACCTCGCGTTCGCCGTTGGGAACGAAGCGGTGGAGGAACTCGAGCGCAGGCTGGTTGCGCGGCCCCTCCCTCGCTTGGATCTCCAGGAGTTCGCACCCCAGGTCCGACAGCCGGCCCAGCGCCCAACTGAACGCCACGGCCTCCACCTCGCGTCCCAGCGCGCGGCAGCTCATCAGGAATTCGACCAGGCGCGCGCGCCGACCGGAGATCTCGAAGGCGAGCACGGCGACCACGCCGCTGTCGGACAGCGCGTCGCGCAGGGCGATGCTGAGGGTCAAGTTTCCCGGACCCAAGAGGCGGGCCACTTCCTGCTCGGTGAGCCGGGCGAGGCAGAGATTGAACTGGTTGGTCTTGTTGCTGAGCTCGTGGATTCGCGAAGCGTGCTCGGCGTGGTTCTCGAAGAGATCGACGACCATGCCCAGGCGCGCGAGGTATTCGGCCGGATCAGCGGCGGCGGCGCGCAGCCGTTCCCGCTGCTGGTTCGCCTGCAAGTCCTGCGTGCGCAAGGCGGAGCTGGCGTCGGCGCGCAGCCGGAACAGCCCGGGGTGCCGCGAGAGGATCGCCGCCGTCCCTTCTCCCGACGGATCGGCCAGCACCAGCTCTACTTCCGGCGCTCCCTCGGCCACGCGGGCGAGCTCGGCTGGATTGTCGTCGACGAAGAGGATGGCCGACGGATGCAGGTTGAGCTGGGCGGCGATGGAGAGGAGGTTGTCGGGCTTGGATCCCCAGTCGACGCGCACGGCGGCGAAATCGGCCAGCGAGAGGGCAAACTCCTTGCGCTGGGCGAAGAGCCTCTCCACGTCGACCCGTTCGTTTCGCGAGCAGAGCGCGAGGATGAAGCCCGCCTCCTTGAGCAGCAAGAGCCGGCGCTGCAGCGCCTGGTGCCCGGGTCCCACCCGGACGCCGCCGGGACCGTCCTCGCCGAGCACGCCTTCGTACAGGGTGTGGTCGAGGTCGACCGCAACCACCTTGAGCCGCGGCATCACCAGCGCCGGCAGCATCTGCGCACCGAGGTGCCGCGCGATGTGGACGGTGGCCGCTTGCGAGAATGGATAGTGCGCGACCTCGTCGTTGCGCGGATCGAAGAACGCCGGATACTCCTCTTTTCGCAGGCGCTCCAGCCGGACCAGGTGGCAATCGGCCAGGTTCCTGGTCCCCTCCTCGAGCGCCGCGCCCAGGGCGGCCACCCACGAATCCGTTACGCCGGCGGTGCCGCCGCCCTGCGGCCAGTCATTGATCAGCACGGGCACGCCGTTGCCGGAGGCGCCGCGGCCGGCCGCCACGAGGTCGATCACCCAGCGCGCGGCTTGTTCGGGCGCCATCGCCCGGTGCAGCCGCCAGTCGATCCAGAGCAGCAGGACGTCTTCCTCACCCCTGCCTCGCCGGAGCACCCCCGCCAGACTGGGATCGTAGTCCGAGACGGAGACCGCAATCTCCGCGTCCCACAGGCGCATGAACGGTCCGACGAAATCGGAGACGAGCTCGAAGGGCATCGAGCGCTCGCAACGCAGCCGAAGCTTGCGGCCAGCGGAGACCTTTGCCAAAGCGCGCAGGGCCGAACCGCGCGGCAATCCGGCGAGCAGCGTGTGCTGGAGGCGCCAGTCCGGAGGCGCCTTTCCGAACGCCATATCACTCAATCGTAATCACCTTCCGGCCCCGGAGTTGTCTCGTCGCTCCGCCGACCGTAAAATTTCGGACCTCGCCCGGGGAGGAGCTGGCGCCTGCGCGCCCGGCCGGAGGAAACTCGAGCGCGTGATGAGCAGGGCGCAGCGCTGGGTTGCGGCGCAGCTCTGGCGCGCGTCGGGGCGTCCGGTGACCGATCGGGAGCTGCTCTACGACGGCGCGACCGGGCTGCGCATCGTCACCTTCCACGAGACGCCTCCCGAACAGCTGGAACGGCTGAGGCGCATCGTCGACTGGTGCGGGACCCGCTTCCCGATGGCATCCCCGGCGGATGTGGACGGTCTCGTCGCCGGGCGGTGGCGGACGGGACCGGACCGGGTGCTACTCACCTTCGACGACGGCTACGAGAGCAACTTCGAGGCGGCCCGATGGCTCACCCGCATCGGCGTCTCGGCCATCTTCTTCGTCGTTCCCTCGCTGATCGACCGGACCAACCAGGAGTACCTGCGCTTCCATGAGCAGTTCGGGGTGAAGGCGTACATCCCCTCCAAGCGCGCTGGCGCGCGGGGGCTCTCCACCAGCCAGATCCGCGAGATGGTCGCGATGGGCCACCGCATCGCGGCCCACAACTTCGCTCACCGCGATCTCGGCCTGCTGCGCGACCAGGCCGCGATCCGGTACGAAGTCTCGAATGCTGTCGAGAAGGTCGGCGAGCTGACGGGCGCTCCTTGCAACGACTTCGCCATCGCGTTCGGTCAGCCGGAGAACGTTTCCGAGGAGGCCGCCACCTACCTGCTCGAGCACTGCCCGCGCGTCTACTCCTGCCACCGCGGCCTGAACGTGCCGGGCAAGACGCCGAGGTTTCTCCTTCGCCACGCTTGCGAGCCCGACCACCCGCTCGCCTTCACTCGCATCTGCCTCGAGGGAGGCGCGGATCGGCGCGTGGCTGACGCAGCCAGGACGATGTCGCACCGGGTAGGCCCGCTCCCAACCGCGAGTTGAGGTCAGTCCGACGAAGAAAGGCTGGTCCGGGACAATTGAAGTACCCCATGCACGCCTGGAATGATCGGATCGCTGCGCGGTCCGCCGTCGTTGGAGTCATCGGCCAGGGCTACGTAGGACTGCCCCTGGCGCTCGTCTTCCACGAGAGCGGGTTCCGTGTGCTGGGCTTCGACGTCGACGCGGCGAAAGTCGCGGCGCTCTCGCGCGGGGAGTCGTTCATCCAGCACATCGGCTCGAAGCGAATCGCCGCCGCGGTCGCCGGCAAGAGATACGCAGCCACCACCGATTTCGACCGGCTCAAGGAATGCGACGCCATCTTCATCTGCGTTCCGACGCCGCTCGGCGCGCACCGGGAGCCGGACAATTCGTACATCCACGACACCGCGCGCGCGATCGCCAAGAGGCTGCGCCGGGGCCAGCTGGTCGTGCTCGAGTCCACGACCTATCCGGGGACGACGCAGGGCGAGGTCCTACCTCTTCTGGAGCAGAGCGGGCTCGCGTGTCCGGATGACTTCCTCCTGGCCTTCTCTCCCGAGCGGGAGGACCCGGGCCGCAAGGACTTCGATACCAGGACGACCCCCAAGCTGGTGGGCGGCGTGAACCCGGAGTCGACCGCAGTCGCCGCGGCCCTCTACGGCGCGTGTCTCGTACGCGTCGTGCCGGTGAGCCACGCGAAGGTGGCGGAGTCGGCCAAGCTGCTGGAAAACATCTTTCGCTCGGTGAACATCGCGCTGGTGAACGAGATGAAGATGATCCTCGACCGCATGGGCATCGATGTCTGGGAGGTGATCCGCGCCGCGGCGACCAAGCCCTTCGGATTCATGCCCTTCTATCCGGGCCCCGGGCTGGGCGGCCACTGCATTCCACTGGACCCCTTCTACCTGTCCTGGAAGGCGGCGGAGCACGGCGAATGGGCCCGGTTCATCGAGCTCGCGGGCGAGATCAACTCGCGGATGCCCCGTTACGTGATCGAGAAGGTGGTCGTCGCGCTGAACGGTGATGGCAAGGCCCTCAACGGTTCGAAGATCCTGGTCCTGGGGCTCGCCTACAAAGCCAACGTCGACGACGATCGCGAATCCCCCTCTTACGAAATCCTCGAGCTCTTGAAGGAAGCCGGCGCCAAAGTCGACTACTGCGATCCTCTCTTTCCGGCGACGCACAAGACGCGCAAGCACGATCTCGGCTTGCGATCCCTGCCCTGCGACGACGAGACTTTCTCGAAGTACGACGCCTTGGTGGTCTCGACGGCCCACGACTGTTTCAGGAATGCCGACCTGTACCGGGGGACGAGGCTGGTGGTGGATACGCGCAATCTGGTCGCGCCGCTCTTTCCCGAGGGAGGCGGTCCGCGGATCGTCAACGCCTGAGTGCGTCGAATCGCTTCTTGGCGGGAAGGACGCCGACCATCGGAGTGCGGGTGGGGTCCACGAACGGCCACGGCTCCGATCCGAAGAACGCCGGCTTGCCGGGCAAGTACAGCGACTCCGGCAACGAGTGGTTGGAATTGGTGGAGTCCCAGATCACGCTCCCCGTCGCGTAGTCGTAATTTCCGTGGCGATAAAGCTGGTTGGCGGTCGCCGACGAGGACTTCGGGTCCTCGTAGGTGCCGATGTCGTCCCCGCCGCCTCCGGCGTTCTGCCCGTGACCGAGCCTGTAAACGGTTTTCTGATCCGGCCCGGGCGGATTCGAATTGACCTCGTAGACGAGGCCGGCGCCGGGCGCGCCGAGGACGTTCCCCACCACGTTCATGAAGCGCGCCTTCGCCTCGAAAGCGATGGCCGCGATCTGGTAGGTCTCGTGCGCGGCGGTGCGCTCCTGCTGGCTGCTCGCGAAGTTGCGAAAGACGGTCATCCATCCGGAGTTGCCCCAGACCGTATCGGTCGCGATCTGAGGCGCCTGGTTGCCTTCCACCAGCTCCATGAACGGGAAGCTGGCGTGGCCCATGTCGATGGTCGTCTCCTGCAAGGCGCCGTCGGCGCTCGTCCAGGCATCGTCGATGTAGTTGTAGGCGACCACATTTCCGCCGCCGGTCGCCCGCATCGTGAGCGGCTTGTTCAGGTAGTAGATGATGTTGTTTTCGACCAGCGAGTCGCTGGTGTGGCTCGACAGCGAGATCCCGTAAGCGCCGCCGCCCTGGATCACGTTGGTCGCGTGATGGAAGTAGCTGTCGCGGACGACGGCGCGGAAGCTCGCGTCGATCTGGACGTGCGTCCCTTTCATCCCGTTCCCCAGGCCTGCGACGCCGTCCGGCGCGGTGGCGCTCGCGGGAGTCGTTCCGTCCGACTCCACGTTCGCCACCCAGCAATAGGCACATCCCAGCATCGTGATCTGGTTGTTCCGCCCGCCCGTCAGATAAACGCCCTCCAGGCCCGCGTACCTGGTCACTCTGCCGGTAGGCTTGAAGACCTGCGGTGCAAAGGCGAGCTTGAAGCCCAGATGGATGGGCGTGGTGAGGTTGAGTGTGTTGCCGGCGATGGAGGCGATCTCCACCGTCTGCCCCTGCGAGCGGTGCCCGGTGGTCGGAGGACCGTAATCGGGACGCTTGAACCACGGGCAGTCGCCGTCATAGACGTACGAAGTGTCGTCGAGCTGGTCGATCTGGATGATGTCGCCGAGGGCGAACGTGCTCGCATCGGCTACCGGAATCGAGGTCGCATCCTTCGGAACGTCCGCGGTGACCTTGACGGCGCTTCCATAGGTCGGCCACCCGCTCCAGAGGTAGATCACCGCTACCGAGCTGGGCGGCAACGTCGCTCTGAGCCGGGTGAGCGCGGGGCCGGCCCCGCGCAGCACGATCCCCTTCTTGATCTCCAGATTGGACGTCAGCCGGTAGGTGCCTGCCGGGAGAAGAACCACCTGCCCTTCTGGGCAGCCGTCGATCGCGGATTGGATGGCCGCGGTCGCGTCGGTACTGCCGTCTCCGTAGGCGGCAGCGTCGACGGTAGCGCAGATGGTCGTCCGGCTGGGAATGCCCCCTGGGATACCCGGATTCCAGGCCGTCCGCCGGTCGGCCGGAATGATGTCCCCTGCCACTGCGGTCGGACTCTTGACCGGGGCGCTGGTGCCGCAGGCGCCCGAGGTGCAAGCCGCGGAGAGGAAGGCCAGCGAGGCGAGGACTCGAAGACGGATGCTGCAGCTCGGATGCATGTCCGGAAGTCTTTGCCCTGGCCCCCTAGCCGACGTCGAGGACCGCTCCGGCGAGCCGCTCGCGTCCGACGATCTCGACGATCCTCCGCGCCTGGGGAATTCCGGTGATCCCTCTCTCGAGCAGGAGCAAAACCGCATCGCTCGCGGCGAGCACCGCGATGGCGACGGGATTCGCGATCGGAGAGTCCAGCGCGATGACGAATCGCGGCTCGGCGGGCGCTAGACTGCTTGCGGGCTCGACCAGGTGCGCGATCGCGTTGGCGCGCTCCAGGTCGAGCTCCAGGCCGTCGACGAGCTCGATCGGATGTCGCCGCAGCTGCGTCCCGAGCTCGGCGAGGCTGCGGGCAAGGCGCAGCGTCTTCGGCGTCCGCTCGGGAGAGACCACGGCCAGGCAGGACCAGGGACGCAAGAGCAGCAGCCTGTACCAGAGCTCGTGGACGTCATATCCGTCGGCGACGGGCACACCTCCCAAGGGACGTGGGGATTTTCTTTGGTCCAAGCCGTCCTGACGCAAGTCCGGCCCGTCCCCGAGGCTCTGGTCGATGGTCATCGCGTTCCGATCCCCACAAGAGATGCTGGATGACTCGAGGCTCGAAAAGCAAGGGCGAGCAAAACCGTCGACTCATCAACTTCCGCTCAAATCGACGGATCCTGCCTCGCGGATTTCTACGAGCAGGGGCACCTTCAGCGCCCGCTCGACCTGCCAACTCTCGATCAACCTTCGCGAACGCAGATCGACGAACGCGGCGCTCAAGAGCGCGAGGGCGAGCCCGGCGATCACGCTCGCGCCCAGCACCAGCTTGGGCTTGGGCTTGATAGGACCTCGAGGCTGCTGCACCGGAACAAGGACGGTGTACCGGTACTTGAACGCCGCGCGGGCGGAGTCGAGCTCGAGGCGGGCACCTTCGATCCGATCGAGAAACGAGTTGTACTTGGTGAGCGCAAAGTTGACCTGCTCCCTCAAGTACCCGATCTGCGGGTCCTCGTCCTCGCGCGGATCGAGCGCCCCGAGGTGCTCGGCCTGGATCACGACCGCCGTGGGCCGTCCGACCTCCCTCTCCGACTGGTCGGCGACGCCTCGTTTCCTCAGATCCGCCTCGAGCGAGGCGACCTCGCGCTTGAGAACGGCAACCTGCGGTGACTCCTGGCGCACGGCATCGAGGCTCTGCTCGGTGTCCAGGATGGCAGGATGGTTCGCGGCGTAGACGGCCCGCTGCTCCTGGAGCTTGGTCTGCAGCTCGGTGACCCGCCGGCGACGGAACTCTTCCAGGTCGGCGATCGCGCGACGCTTGCTCTGGACGGACAGCAGCAGGCGCGACGTTTCTTGATCCGGTTCAGCCGGCGCCCGCGTCTCGCCGACCGACCGGGTTCGCACGCGCTTGCCCAGGCGAGCCGCGCGCTCCTCGCGGGCGACTTCCAGCTGGCGGAGGGAGGCCGCGAGCGCCTGGTGCGCCTGGTCCGCGCGGGCCTCGAGGATGGTGATCGCCTCCGAGATCGTCGAGACCTCGGCGGCGTGCCGCGCCTCGAGGAAGTTCTCCACGGCAGTGTTCACCAGGCGGTACGCCTGCTGCGGGTCCGGGAATTCGATCCCGATGGTCACGGTGCCCTCGCCGGTCATCACCCACAGCCGGTTGCGCAGGTAGTAGACGAAATCCTCGATCTGCTCCTCCGGCTTGGGCGGCTTGAACAGGACGGGCCAGATCGCGTCCTTGACCCGGAGCAGCGGCGCGCGGTGCAGCCGCCAGTTCTTGATCAGCTCGGTCTGCTCGATCAGCGCGACCAGGTTGTCGTAGCGCTGGACGGTCTCCGCCGCCTGGCGGGTGGGTGTGTCCGCGTCCATCGGAATGGCGCGGGTAGGATTGCTCAAGGCGGGCATGATCTGGTTGCGCTGCGCCTGCAAGGTGGTCTTGACCTGGTAGGTCTTGGGCATCGCCCACATCAGGGCCAGCGAGAAGGCGACGATCCCGACCCAGATGGAGAGGAAGAGGAGCTTGTGCCTGCGGATCGAGTGGAGCACGAAGCCGGCATACGAGCCGATCAGTTGCCAGTCGAAGAGTTCGCCCGACTCGCCGCCCTGGTCGGCCGGATGGTGCTGCAGGACCACGTAAGCCGGCGGCAGCGGCTGTTGAGAGGCAGGATCCTGGAGGTTCTTCATCGCATCGTCCTCCGCTCAGAACAACCCCTGGGCGGCCCAGCGCAATCCCAAGTATCCCTGAACCTGCCAGCCGACGAACGGCGCTTGATTCGTCCAGGCGGCGCCCAATCCGCCCTCCACGCTCCACCCTCGGGCGGCGTTCCAGGAGGAGCGCGCTTCCAGGCGCAGTTCGTCCGCGCCCTCGCCGACTCCGCTGATGACGCGCGCCTCGGATGCGGCGGCCCCCAGGCGAAGCCGCTCTTCGGTCAGCTCCGCGGTCCCCTCCCCCCTGATCGTCTGGATCGCGAGCGCCGTGAAACGATCCACTCCTGGCAAGAGCCGCAGATGCGCCGAGGTCCGCAACGCCCGCTGCGGCGCGACCGGCAGGTTCCAACTGACCCCGGCTGCCCCGGTCGCGTAGGTTCCCGTGGTGGAGGGCGAATCAGACGCGGAAGACTCGACGAAGACCAGGCCCCCCGCCGCGTCGAAGACCGTTTGCGGAGAGGCCCGGTGGGTCCAGCCGGCCTGCAGGTCCGAGAACAGCGCACTGCGATCGATGCTGTAGCGCGCCTGCGACCCGGACCAGAGTACCGTGATCGAGTCGGTCCGGTCCGCTGCCCAGACGAGCGACGCATTTGCCTTGGGTCCCACCTGGATGGGGAGTGCGGCGACAGCGTCGTGGCCGAGCCCTCCGGCTCGCTCCATTCCCGCGGCCACCGCCAGCTGCAGGCGGCGGGAAAAGGCGTGAGTGAGCTCGAGCATCGTGTCGATGCCGAGCGTGCGCACGAAGCGCTGAGTTGGCAACTGGCCAACGACCGGACGCGCCAATTGCCCGGAAAGCGGAGAGAAGTCGGTGAGGCCCCATTCGAACGCGGTGCGCCAGCCGAGCCGGGTGGTCGGGGCAAGCCGGGTCTCGAGCATCAGGCGGCCGCTCTGTCGCGCAGCAGTTCCGGGTTCCGCCGGGCCGGAGATCGCCTGGCTGAAGAGCAACGACGGCGCATAGGTCAATGCGGCCCGGCCGTCCGGACCCTGCGCAGACAGGCCGAGCCGCGCGCGCAGGCCGAGCTCGCTGTACCTGGCGCGTCCAACGCCGGTGGGCTCCTCGCGGGCTCGCTCTTGCGTCTCCGCGGCGGCCTCCCAACCGATCGTCTCGCTCGCGGCGAGGAGAAGACCGAGGGCGGCGGCGAGCATCACTCGACGACGACGGCATCGCCGGCCTGCAGCCGGAACCCGCTCGCCCGCCCCCGGCCGCGCGACAAGGCCTCGAAGGTGAAACGGATGCGCGTCAGCTCGGCCTGGCGCCGCAGGACGAAGATCCGGTCACGGTGAGCGAAGTCGGTGAACCCGCCGGCCGCGGCGAGCGCCTCGACCACGCCGGAGCCCCGATCCAGGTTGTATTGCCCCGGGTGTGTGACTTCGCCGAGGACGGGAACCGCGAGGGGCCGCATCTCCTCGACGGTGACGTTGACGTTCGCAACTACGAGGTAACCCTCACCCTTCAGGCGGCGCTCGATCTCCTTGGCGAGCGCACCGGGCGACAACCCCTCCGCTTGCACGTCGTGGAGGAGCGGGAGCGAAACCTTGCCGTCCTGCCGGACCCGCTCGCGCGTCGAGAGGGAGTCTTGCTGAAGGACGCGTACGGCGAGGATGTCTCCGGGAGAGATTCGGAAGTCCGGGTCCGTGCGGGCCTCCGTCGGAGGCGTGTAGTCATCGACCCAGACGAAGGGTCCGACCGACGAACAGCAGACGAAGGCGAGGGCGATCGAGATCGCCCAGCTGGTCGACTTCATCGCGGAAGTCCTTCCACAGCGGGCGGAATTGAGCACCCGCTCCGCGAGGCTTTTGTTGATCTCCTTGCTGTCCGCGGCGGCTTTCCGGCGCTAGCAGCGCCGGGCCGTTCAGCGCCGGACTTCGGCGGAGGCAAGCCCGAGGCCCTCTGCGATCCGCTCGCTCGCGTGGCCGTCACCGTAGACGTCGACTTTCCTGGACATCTGCCGGTAGGTCGCGTGATCGCGAAGGAGGCGTAGGGTCCACTCCCCGATCACGGCGCGGCTCGTCCCGACCAGCCGCGACACGCCCGCATCGACGCTTTCCCGCCGCTCCGTCACGTCCCGCATGACGAGGACCGGCTTTCCCAGCGCGGCCGCCTCTTCCTGGATTCCTCCCGAATCCGTCAGGACGAAGCGGCAGCGCTGCAGAAGCGAGACGAGCTCGGGATATCCCACCGGCTCGCCGAGGTGGACGTTGCGCAGACCCCGAAGGATCTCGAACACGGGCTGCCGCACGTTCGGGTTGAGGTGCACGGGGTAGACGAATTGGATCTCCTCGGCCTGGGCGACGTCCCGGATGGCGAGGCACAGTTCCTCGAACGGCTTCCCGAAGCTCTCGCGGCGGTGGCCAGTGACGAGGACGAACGGCTTTTCCACCTCGAGCGCGGGGAATGAAGCGGCCAGCGAACGCGCGGCCACCTCTCCGCCGCGCAGCCGCTCCAGGGCGAGGTGCAGCGCGTCGATGACGGTATTGCCCACCACGCGGATACGCTCGGCGGGGATGTGTTCCGCCAGCAGATTTTCCCTGGCCCGAGCGGTCGGACAGAAGTGGAGGTTGGTGACGGCGGCCGTCATCATGCGGTTCGCCTCCTCGGGGAAGGGCTTCGCAAGATCGAAGCTTCGCAGACCGGCTTCTACGTGAGCGACCTTCACGCGCCGGTGAAAGGAAGCGAGCGCCGCCGCGAACGCGGTGGTCGTATCTCCCTGCACGATCGTCCAATCCGGGGAGAAGTCCGCGATGATCCCGTCGAGACCGACCAGGGCACTGGCGGCCAGACCGCTGAGAGATTGGTTTGGCTGCATCACCTCCAGGTCGGCGTCGATGGAAATGTCGAAGAAGGAGAGGACGGTTGGGACCATGTCCCTGTGCTGGCCGGTGAGGCACACGCAGGTCTGCGCCGAGGGAAATCCCCGCAGCCGGCGAATTACTGGGGCGAGCTTGATGGCTTCCGGTCGCGTACCCAGGACGACCAGGAGTCTCGCGGGAAGTGCCACGTCTCGCCGTTGCTCCCTGAGGCAGGTGGGGATGGGGGACCAGCCAAAGATGGTACCGATAACACGGCTACGCCCGACGCGGCGCGTCGGCAAGCAGCGATCGATAACGCTCGAACAACGGCCGGAACTCGTTCTCCCAGTTGTACCGTTCCCTGGAGAGCTGAAGACCGTTCGCCCTCATCGACCTGCGCGCCTCGGGATCGGCCGCCATCCGGTTCACGACGGCGGCGATCTGCTTCGGGTCCTGCGGGTCGACGCAGAGGCCGACCCCTCCGCCTTCCACCAGCGCCAGCATCCCAGGGTAGTTCGCGGCGATCACGGGCAGCCCCATCATCATGTACTCGAACACCTTGTTCGGTGCGCAGTAGTAGTTGTTCCGGCAGTCGTTGCGGTAGAGCAGGATTCCGATGTCCGCGGACGCCGTGTAGGGGGGCAACTCGCCGTAGGGGACGCGGGGCAGAACGACGATGCGATCGTGGCCCGAGAGGACCGAGGAGGCATCGGCCCACTTGCCCCATCCGCTGCCGATGATGACAAGGACCACGCCTTCGTCGAAGTAACGAGTCGCCTCCGCGACTTCCTCGATGCAGCGCATC
>Ga0209237_1001421_pt1 | contig 14202 bp, 14 predicted proteins | sample GraSoi013_1_40cm_2_FD_185820 | JGI IMG/M metagenome (GOLD analysis project Ga0209237, IMG submission 185820) | Grasslands soil microbial communities from the Angelo Coastal Reserve, California, USA - Sample 10_02_2013_1_40cm (SPAdes) (version 2) | ecosystem: Environmental > Terrestrial > Soil >... | reverse complement strand
GCTGAGGTAGAGTTGTGTGGAGCTGATATCGGCGTGTCCAAGATACGTCGCCAATTGCGGCAGGAGCTTCTGCACGTCCGCGCCGGCCCGGTACCAAGCGATGAGCCGGTGAGTGGCGCTTGTGTGCCTGATATCGTGCAAGCGCGGCGGATAACTCGCCCCGGCCTCACGGTGGATTTCCGCTTGTCGCCGGACCCGCTGAAAGAGCGTAATGGCGTATTGGTACCGAAAACGATGACCGGTGCGTGTGGCAAAGAAGGATGAAGCATCGCCGTCCGGCAATGAAAGTTGGCGGCGTCGATCTTCGTAGAGTGACAGTTCGTGCGTTAGTTTTGGGCCTATCGGAATGAGGCGCGCCTTGAAGAATTTGGCGTTGCGCACCGTGACCACAGTTTGCGCCAAGTCCACATCGTTCAAAGTAAGGGATAGCGCCTCACCAATACGCATCGCTGTGCCGTAGAGCAGCAGCAACAGTGTGCGAACAGTCCGTGCCTGTAGCGGGCTTTCTGGCGCCTCGATCACATGGGTTGCGGCGACCAAACGCCGCAGTTCCTCGGTTGAGTAGATGTATGGCACGAACGGCGGCGGCAACTGCGGCAGGCTCGTTGGCAATGGAGAGTGCGTTGCGAAGCCCCGGCTGATCGCGAAACGATAGAAGCTGCGAAGAACCCGGAACTTCAAGCCCCAAACTGCGGTGACTGGCCCTTTGCCGTCGAGAAACGCCTGCACGGCCGCAGGTGTGACGTTTGAGATGTCGACGCCGCCCGCGGCCCGGCAAAATGCTCTGAGTAGACAGTCTTCGGAATGAAAATGCATGCCCATCGAGCGTTTGAACGTGACATAGGTCTGGATCACTTTGGCTAGTTTCATAGGAGTTCTCCTAAATCAAACGCTGCCACTTCGCGAAGAGCCGACAGATCTACTTTGGCGTAGATGCGGGTGGCCGAAGCGCTGCGATGACCGAGGTGATCGCCAATCACTTTGAGGGATAATCCTTCAGCGACTAAGCGTGCCGCACACGCATGGCGTAACGAGTGCGGTCCGTGGTGTGCCGTACGAACACCCAGTGCTGTCAATCTTCGGGACACTAGGCTGTAGAGCCCGCCGTGTGCTAGCGGAAGAAAGGGCGACCGTAGCCCCAGGAACACCTCACGGTGGGCGCAGCGTCGCCGCACTGTCTTCAGGTAGCGGATGAGAGCTTCGCTCATCGATGGCAACAGCGGATAGGTTTGCGGGCCTCGGCGTTTGACCCGAGTCACGTGCAATAAACGATGTTCCCAATCGAAGTCTTCGAGCCGCAGTCGGGCTACCTCCGTTACACGCAAACCGTAAATGGCGAAGAGCATCAAAATAGGCCGGTCACGCAGATCCTTCGCACGTTTGGTGTTCGTGGCCGCCAGCATGCGCCTCACATCGGTCCAATCCGGACCGGACGGCAGTGTCTCTCCGGTATACACACGCGGTGCTTGAATGGAATCCGCCAGATGCAGTGGACTCCAACCGCGGATAGCGCCATAACGAAAGAACGCTCGGAGCGCAGTGGCCACGTCCCGGACCGATATCCGGCGCCATCGAGTAGCACCGCCTTCAGCCAGGTAGCGGTCGATGTCGATGGGCTGCGCCTCAGACAATGACCGTTGCTTGGCGGCATACCAGCGAAAAAACTGGGTAACATATCGCCGTTCAGTATCGATCGTCATCTCCGTCATACCTCGCAGGTCCCTCATCCAATGGCAATATTCATCGAGCTGCTCTTGGAAGGGCTCGAGAACAGTGGGCTCGGACCACCAACCCAGAAAACGCAGCCAGGGCCGTGCAACGCCAAAGAATTTCTTCTGGCTCCAGCGCGTGTTGAGCTCCTGAATCCAGGCGTACTCGCTGCCCTTGCCGCCGCAGGACACGGTTCTGAGCCGTTCGATCGCAACGTCCAACTCCGGACATTTGCTCAGTTGGCGGGCGACATAGATCAGCCGGTTGGCTTTAGAGGCAAGGGTCGCTTGTGAATCGCCACGCTCGGCGCAGTAGGACAGGTAACGGGCCCGCTCGTTAGCAAAAGGGGCGTTGAGGTGACGGGCAAGAGCCCAGGCACACAAATGCAGTTCTTCAAACATGGTCGATACCTCCACAAAGAAGTGAGATCGCGACCACCACAAGCGGATTATTTATGTGTTGTCAAGCGGGGTGATTAATACGGATTGCTCGCTATCTTACAGAGCTTCCACAACATATTTTTCGGGGACACATACTACCAATAGGTGCTATCGACCCGGCCGGAGGAAGCTGAGAAGCGGTCACCAACAACTCATGTAATTGATCGGAGGTAAAGATGAAGGGACGATAATGGACACGTTGAGCCGAAAACACCCGTTCAGGCGGAACCTCATGCCGTGCATCTTCTGCACGGGCAAAACGGGCAAACACCCGGAGCATTCCGAGGCGGTTGGCGCGCTGACCCTCAGAAGGTGCTTGGGCGGCCCACTCGATTGCCGTCCGACTTCGGATGTGAGTTTCACCTCTTTCTGCGGCAAACGATGCGAAGTTGTGAAGCAGGTATTCGTGTACACCCATACGAAAACCTGTTGACCGGCGCAGCTCAAGATAGGAATCCACAAGTTGCGTCAGCATGGAAACACCTCCGGCCAGGGAAGAGCGATGTCCCGGAGACGGTTTACGTCAACCTTCGCATAATGAGCGGTCGTGTCGAGGTACCGATGACGGAGTACGGCACCAACCTGTTGCAGATTCGCGCCCTCGCGCAACATGGCTGTGGCAGCAGAATGTCGAAGCACATGTGCGCCTCGGAACTGCGTTTCTACTCCGGCCCGAGTGATGGCTCGCATTACGATTCCCGATACGGAACTGACCTCCAGCGGTTTCCAGGGAGCCAACATGCTGACAAAAACGCGAGTGGTGTCCTGAGCGGGCGGACGACCACGGCTTAAGTACTCGAGAAGAGCGTCGCCAACTTCTTGGGTGAGGGGGAGCTTTGTCTCGTGGCGAGACTTCCCCGACACCCGGACGCTGGCATGCCTCCAGTCGATGTCACTGAGATCCATGCAGCGGACATCGCCGGCACGGAGCCCGAGGCGCGCCATGAGCAGAACTGCGGCGCGGTCTCTCAGTCCAACGGCAGTGGTGCGATCACAGGAAGCAATAACGCGGTCGATATCGGCGGCCGGCAAATACCGCGGCAGCGCGGATAGACGCCACATCGCAATCGTCGGCACCGCGTCGTCCATTCCCCCGCGGCACTTTCCTTCAGCAATCAAGTACCGTAGGAACATCCGCATTACCGACGTGACCTCTTTGGCGTTTGAGCGGCTTTTTCCTTTGGTCCGCCCGAGAATGAAGGTGCGAATCGATGCAGCATCGTAGCGGCTCGGATCGTCGCCGAGATTGTCCAAGGCATCCTTGACAACCCTGCCGTATGCGCGCAGTGTGTTTTCCTGGGTCCCACGTTGACACTTCATCCACGCACAAAAGCCAGAAAACAAATGCTCTATTCAGCATAAAGCTGCAGGGATCGCAAGATATTTACCGTAGAACTGAACAAACCTTGCGGAATAACGAATTCGAGCGATTCTCTCGCACAAGCTCAGGTACCTGGTACCGCCATTAATCAGCTTTTTGTTGGTGTGTCTCTAGGTGCAGACGCCACTGCGCCGAAGTCAAACAATCGGCGCAAGATGCCATCAACAGAGACTCCGCCAGATTTCCGCTGCGTTTGTCGTCTACTTACCCTTGTGTTTTTGTGAAACACGATCTTATTATTTGCCCTCTATGAACAACGGCCGGACGGTCGGAGCAACGATTGTTGTGCTGAGTTTCCTGCTTGCCTCTGTTGCGGATGGCCAACAAGTCCGATTTTTCCCGGTGAATAAGGACATCGTCGAGGCGCACTTGAAGGACGCCCCCAGCAAGAATGAAGACCGGAAGGTTCGACTCGAAGAGTTGTTCCAAGACGCCGGATGTAAGGACGAGAATTTGGCGAATCAAAAGGTTAATGGGAGCAGACTGCCCAACGTGATTTGCACGTTATCCGGTCCGTCCGAATCCGTAATCATCGTCGGAGCACATTTCGATAATCAGGGCGCGGGTAGCGGAATAGTCGACAATTGGAGTGGTGCTTCATTGTTGCCGCATCTGTATCAAAGTCTGAGCAAGGAAAGGCGCCATCACGTCTTCCGCTTTATTGGTTTTACCGACGAAGAAAAAGGGTTGGTGGGATCGAGGTTCTACGCAGAGCGTCTTAAGAAGGAGGAGATTACTAATGTCAAAGCGATGATTAATCTCGATACGCTCGGGCTCGGACCCGCAGAACTTTGGTTGAACCGCGGAGACAAGGCTCTCGCTAATTTGTTTTTCGGGGTTGCCGGAGCCCTTGAACTGCCGCGAATCGCGATGAACGTGGAGCAGGTAGGCTCAACGGATTCGGAATCTTTTCGCCAACTTAAGATTCCAAGCCTCACGGTGCATTCAATCACACAACGAACCCTTCCAATACTCCACTCTCCGGCTGATAAACTGTCAGCAATAAATCTAGACGATTACTATCAGAGCTATCGCTTGCTCACGGCGTATTTGATCGTGCTTGACCAACAGATTCCATGAAGCTTCGGCGCGCCGGCGCCATGTCTGTGGCGGCTCTCATCGTTTAGCAACTACACGCCATTGCGCCGGAGTCCGACAATCGGCCCAAAAGCCGTCAACGACGGTGCCCGTCGCTTTCTATGCACGCTGTAGCACCAAACAGCATGGGCACTGTTGGGGCGCCTGTGTCACTCGGAAATATAACCGCGAAACCGTAGATTATCCATCGCGAGGACAAGCATGAATTCACGTCTCCGGTTTGCCGACTATACAGAAACTGAGAATGCGAGGTGGATCTTGCCTAGGCCTCTGCCAATGCCAAGCCCTGAGTTCTTGGGATCTGAGCAAGGTCATGGCTTGGGTTTCCAGTTGTAAATGAGTGTGACGGGTGGGGCCGAGTCCGCGGCGAGATTGACCAGGAACCGCTGGCCATCCGAAGACACGGCGTATTGCTGCTTGCTGACGCCGGGTATGGGGCCGCCGGCAATGCGAACCGGGAAGAGGGCCGCCGGAGTCCCGGTTTCCAGCGACTGACCATCGGGCGACAACTTTACTGGGGCCGCCATCATCTGGCTGTCCAGAGATACGTAGAAGATTTCCTTGCCGTTCTTGTTCCAGCGTGGCTGTGCGCCGCCGTTACTGGAGATCTGGACTTTCTCGCCCGGTCCCGGAAACGGCTGCACGTATACCTCGTACCGACCCGATGCGTTCGACTGGTACGCGATCCATTTGCCGTCGGCGGAGAACTGCCCGTCGCGTTCGTCATAGGGAGTCTTCAGGAAAGGGAACGGCTTTTGTCGCCGGAGACCGGCAGAACCCACAAGTCAGCGCCCGTCTGCGGATCCTGGCTGCGGAACAGCAGAAAGCGTCCATCGGAGGACCAATCGTATGCCGCTTTGTTCTGATCCGATTCCAGCAGCAATTCATCGGCTCGAGCGCCGCTCGATAATTTCCAATACAGGTTGTAGACGTCTTTTCGAATGGAATCGAACGCGACGCGTTTGCCATCGGGCGACCAGACGGGCCGCGAATCGAGCGCGGGATCGAAGGTGAAGCGCTTGGCGTCCCGCGCGTCGTCGATAAGCCAGATGTCGGTCTGCTTGTCCACGGCTTTGCCCCTCACTTGTTCAGGGCTCATGTAGCCCGGCGTTCCTAAAATGCGTCCTTCTTCGGTGGCGACGGCGCTCGCTGTCGGCAATTCCGAAAGATCGACTTCGGACTGCTCCCAAGCCATCGCCTTCGCTAAACCGAAATCCAGAACCTTCACGATGCCTTCGGGCGTTACTTTGACATTTGCGGGCTTCACATCCCGGTGTGTGATGTTTTTCCGGTGTGCTTCCTCCAGCCCTTCAGCAATCTGGCGGCAGATAGTGAGCGCCTTCACCAATGGGAGAGGGCCTGCATCCGCGAGCGTCTCCCCCAGCACCAACTCCATCACGAAGCGAGAACGGAAGCAAACTCAGGAGAATTGCTAACAAAAACAAAGCCAGAACGGTTTTCTACAGAGTGATGATACTCGCGAATTCCACATGCCTGGTAAACCGCGATCTCGGAAAATCACCACACACGCAAGGTGGCGCAAAGCCCGTCTCCGCACGTCGCCATTTGCCACTGAAGACGAACCGATGGAACGCGAAATCACCCGATTTCGGACAGCCGTTTGAAGCGTGGACTGCGTTAAATCCGAGAACGTCCGGGGTTATAGTTTTCCAATCGAGAAGAGGTAAGATTGCAGGCTATGCGGAGTCAAAGCACTGTCATCACGCTCATCGGAATCATGCTCGCCGGGGCACTCACGTACGCGCAGGCACAGTGGGTGAACTATCCCGACTCACGCATCCCGCGCACGAAAGATGGCAAGCCGAACTTGACCGCTCCCACACCGCGCTTGAACCGCAAGCCGGATGTCTCCGGATTGTGGCAGGCGGAACGGACGCCCGAGCGCGAGTACGACGCTGTCCTCGGCAAGGGGTTCACCGCTCTGCAGGTCGACACGTACAACATCACGAAGAATGTGTTGAACGTGTTTTGGGGAATGAAGCCGGAGGATGAGCCGCTTCGGCCGGAGGCAGCCGAAATCGTGAAACGCCGCAAGGCAAATCCTCTGGAGGCGCGCCACCTTCAATGCCTTCCGGGTAGCATACCCATGGGCCTGCTGATTTTAACGTTCAAAATCATTGAAACGCCCCAGGAGATCGTGATGTTGACCGAGACTGCCGACCCTCCTCGCCAGATTCACATGGACGGCCGTCCGTTGCCTAAAAGTCCCGACCCTACCTGGATGGGATATTCCGTGGGGCACTGGGAAGGCGATACACTTGTAGTCGACACGAGCGGTCTCAACGACCGGGCCTGGCTTGACGGAGCCGGCCATCCGCGCAGCGAGTCCATGCACATCACCGAGCGCTACCACCGGCGGGATTTTGGCCACATGGATCTGGAGATCACCTTCAACGATCCGAAATACTACACGCGGCCGTTCACCCTCAAGACGGGATTGGAGTTGATACCCGACAACGATCTCCTTGAATATGTCTGCACGGAGAACGAGAAGGATCGCGCTCATCTGAAGAGGTGAGCCAGTGTTCCGGCAAGTGGGGCAAGTGGGGCAAGTGGACGGTCCGGCAAAAGGCCACGTGACCAGGAGGCTACCAATGCAAACTACAGTTCCGTTCGGTATAACGAAAATGGAAGCAACGATTCCCGAAGGGATTCATTTCGTCTGGAATGGATGCACTATCAACAGCGGTCCGCTTCGAGTGCAGCTTGACGATCAAGCGCGAGCCGAAGGTGACAACCGCGGCGAACTCGATTACGAGACGAATGTAGCGCGCGCCCGATTTAGCGTAAGGATCGACTTGTCCGGGGTCGCGAAGCTGCTGGCACGCGCGGCGCATTGTGAACCGCTCGAGCCGATTCGTGCTGTCCTGCACTCCGAAGGCGTAATCGCCGAGGACCACAACTTCGGCCTGAGCGGACCGATGGAGGTTCAGCCTCATCCACTCTTCGGGGGCGAAGGCGTTTCGGCGGCGGTTTTGCCGGGGCGCTGACTCGTCGAATCCGGCTCCCGGTCGGGAGCCGAAATCCGTCGCGACGTGCAAGAAGGAAAGTCCTTAGTGTGGCACTTCACACCCTCACAGCGTCGCCTTCGGATAACGCTGCCGAAAAAGCTCGGCGGCGGAACACAGGAACTCCGTCTGGAGGGAAGCTACTCATTTACCCCGCGGTCGCTAAACTGAGCCAGCGCGAGCGCAGCGACGAGTCGCAAGGGCCGGCGCGAGGCGATCTTAAGTCGGAATACCAAGCGCGCCTGAATAGGGCACTGCGGAGCTCGTCGCGGATGGTTCTACCAGGCGCTCGCGCCGTTCCGCTCACTGCATGCCGGGCGTGGGTAAATCGATAGTTGTGCCTCGTCGTTTTTGCCTGGCCAGTTCATAGGCACGCATGGCAATCGCCAGGTCGGCACAACCGAGACCGTTATTGTTTTTGTGATATGTGATCTGCTCGTCGCCAGTTCGGCCGGGGAACGTTTTCGTAGCCAGCTCGCCGAGCTCGTGAATTTTTTCGAGTTGAATCAGTTTCTTTTCCAGAGGCTCGAACAGGTCCCCCTGCTCCTCGGACAAAATGGACTCGCGCAGGTTGGCGACGATCACGTCGGCGCGCACCGCGGTCCTGTCGTCGATTTCTCTGCGCCGGGAGCGCAAGAATCCCGCCTTCACGAGCGCCACGTTGGAACCGATGATACCGGTCACATGCTGTCCCTGCTCCAGCCAATCGCCATCGAAGAGAACCGAATTGGTATTGGTGGCGCAGGCGATCACGTCGACGCCCTTCACCGCCTCGCGTGGCGAGCTTACCGGAGTTATTTCCAAATTGAACAGAGGCCCGTACTTCTCCGCGAACTTCCGCCGGTTCTCTGGATTGCGGCTATAGATTTTTACGCGGGTGATCGGCCGCTCACACTTGAGAGCGAGCAACTGATTGGCTGCTTGTCCGGCCGAGCCGAACAGCCCGACTGTTTTTGCGTCCTTGCGCGGCAGGTAACGAAACCCTACGCCGCTGGTCGCCGCCGTTCTAAAAGCCATGAGACTGGAGTACCCAATTTCCCGGTCGTCAATCTCACCCAGCAAGATAGCCAACAGTTGCCCGGTTTTTGAATCATGGAGGACGTGCACAGGATGTTCGCGGTAAGGAAAGGTTTGAAATCCTTCTTGCTGCGCGACCAGGTCCGCGCGAATCCCTGCACCGATGACGCCGAGACTGGGCACGCCCCCGGGGAAGTACTGACGCGCACTCCACTGGGCGAATGGACACGCCGCCTCGGGGCATTAATTACAGGAAACTCCTTAATGCCCCGATAGCTCTCCTCCACCAGGTCTATCGCTTCCTTCATGGTCAACAGGTCCTTTAAATCCGAGGGCCGCAACAATAAAAAGCTCATACCGACTCCATTGTTATAGTAGGGCGTGGCTTGCCGTAATGACTCAGTTTTGAGCATCGGGAGTTTTGGTTTGCGAGGAATATTCCCCTCCTCGCAGAGGAGCGGTGGCTGCGCGGTCAATCAAGAAGCCGCGAAGCGACCTTTTTCCCCGCAGACGGGCGCGAAGCGCGAGCGCGATAGCGCGAAGCTGTAATAGTGGTGGTCAGTTCGGGGCCATATTTGTTTCGCCGATCTGACCACCCCGTCCGCTCCCTTAAAGGAGGCTTCGCGATATTTTGTTGAGGTCGCGTCCACCCCTCCTCCGCGAGGAGGGGAATGTACCTGGCCTGTAGTTTGATTGACAAGCCGCGAGGCTTTTTGGTACACGCTGTCAGCTAGTAACGATGCTCAAACAAGAATCAAATTGATGAGCGCGAATACACGATTGCATTCAATCTGGAGGAAGCACAATGAAAGCCAGGGTAATGGTTTTTTTGGCGTTGACTGCTGGGTTGCTCCTGATTTCTGGTTCGGTTTTGGCGCACCATTCGAATGCGTTATCCGATAAGGACCGCTTAACGACACTGACGGGAACAGTAACGAAGTTCGCGTTCACGAATCCCCATGTGGGCATATCTTTTGACGTGAAGGATGCCCAGGGCAACGTTGTGAACTGGTATGCCTTCGGTGGCAGCCCGGTTGCGCTGCATAGGGAAGGCGGCTGGACCAACAAGACGTTCCAGGTGGGAGAACAGATCCTTGTTCGAGGCCACGTGAATCGAGACGGCAAGCCACTGGTGTTGTTTGTAAGGTTGTATCACTGCAACGGTGGCGAAATGATCAATCCCGGTCAGGGTAAGATCGAGGGAGACGAGTACCTGACACGCGTGAAATTAGAAGAACTCCCGCCGACTCGCGTCATGGCGGTTTGCAGTGGAAAAGAAAAAATGCCCGATGTTCTGGGCCAACTTGCCAAGGACAAAAAGTAACGAACGAAGGAGGAACTTCAATGAGGATTCGCTTCGCTGCTTTACCCTTTGCCTTGTTGCTGTCGCCGGTCTTCGTGTCCGCGATCCTTGGTCAGACTGCCCCGAAGGCTAGTAGTCCAGCGACGCGCACGCCGGATGGTAAGCCGGACTTTTCCGGACTCTGGCGAGTAGCCCGCGCCGCGCCCTCGGCAAGACAGGTGAGCGTTTTTCAAGGGGGCACCGCCCCGCCCAGGCCGACCAGAATCCAGTTGGCGCGGCAGCTTCCTCTCACGGCTAAAGGAAAGGAACTGGTCGAACGTTACACGGCGGGTGATGGAGAGTTCGGTGGAGAAACCGGGGCTCCAGGGGATCCCCGATATCACTCCATCCCTTGCGGACCGGTGAGTCCGGGATCTCTCACTGGGGAAGTCGAACTCGTTCAGAATCCGAAACGCCTCCTCATGGTGTACACGGGAGGCGAGACAAAATGGATCCGCCAAGTCTGGATCGGGCGGCAACATCCCAAAGACCTCACGGATTACGAACCGGTCTGGATGGGCCACTCGGTTGGCAGGTGGGAAGGAAACACTCTAGTGGTCGATACCGTCGCGATCAAGACATCCCCAGGAGAGATGATTGATACCGCAACGGCCGCACCGCAGGGGCCGAAGTTCCACCTGATCGAGCGTCTCAGTCTGGCTGCCGACGGCAGATTGCACATCGACAAAACGTTCGAAGACCCGGATATGTATACTCACCCCTGGACCAAGAGCGCGATCCTTGCGAAGCAGACGAACTGGGACGAAATTGCGGAGGACTGGGAAATCCAGGATCAGCACACGGTGTGCGAGGACGCCAAGTACCCGTCGGCGAATGACCCGTATTTCCGCTAATCTCAACGATCGCGCAGGTTGGCTGGAAGACGGAGTAGGGAATTTTGAAATCGGACGAATCCTGCTCTCAAATCCGAAATTTCAAAATCTCCAATTGGACCGTCCAATTGGAGATTTCGGATTATATCGGATCTCGGATTTAAGATGCAGGATTCGTCCGATTTCAAAATTTGATAACTCATCACAGTCCCGCCACCTCCACATAACTATAGGAGAACAGGAAGAGTCAACGGTCCGTGGTACGCTCTAAATATGAGCGAGCGGCCGCCGGAACGAGTGGTCATTCGAGGGGTAAAACCGGAACTCGAATGCGGGCGGTTTCCGGTCAAGCGGGTTCTGGGCGAAACGGTTGCAGTCGAAGCAGACATATTCTCCTATGGGCACGACGCGCTCGAGTGCGTCGTGCGATACCGGTACGAGGACGACGAACTATGGACGGAAATTTCCATGGAGGCGCTCGGCAACGACCATTGGCGGGCTCAGTTTCCGGTTGATAAGCTCGGCCAGTATATCTACACGATCACTGCCTGGATCGATCCCTTTCGGACTTGGTACCAAGACCTCCTTACAAGAATACGTGCGGATCAAGATGTCACCGTCGATCTTCAAATCGGCGCCGAAATGCTTAAAGCCGCCAGTGAGCGCGCGATGGGCGCCGATGCACGGAAGCTTCAACATGCAGCACGGCATCTTCGAATTGAAGATGTCGACGATCGCCTCGCCGCGCTCGCGTCCCGGTATGCCGAGCGGTCCAGGGCTTCCCATTACCGCGAGCTGAGGGTTACTGTCGATCCGATTCGCGCACGGTTCAGTACCTGGTACGAAATGTTTCCGCGGTCCTGCGGGACGTTCAAGGATTGTGAGCGGATCATTCCTGAAGTTGCTGAAATGGGGTTCGACGTCCTTTACTTTCCTCCAATCCATCCCATCGGGCGCACACATCGCAAAGGCAAAAACAACTCGCGGGAAGCTGAGCCTGGAGAACCTGGAAGCCCTTGGGCGATTGGTTCCAAGGAGGGTGGGCATAAGGCTGTTCATCCTGAGCTCGGCACGCTGGACGATTTTCGCCGGTTTGTAGCCGCGGCTAAAAGCCTGGGGCTCGAGGTCGCATTGGATCTGGCCTATCAATGCTCGCCGGATCATTCCTATGTGCGGGAACATCCGGAATGGTTCCGCTGGCGGCCCGACGGCACGGTTCAGTATGCCGAAAATCCCCCGAAAAAATATGAGGATATATATCCGTTCGAATTCGAAACCCCGCACTGGCGATCGCTTTGGGAGGAATTAAAGAACATTGTTGAATTTTGGATCGACCAGGGCGTCCGGATTTTCCGCGTCGATAACCCGCACACGAAGCCATTCGACTTCTGGGAATGGATGATCCGCGATCTCAAGAAGAAACACCCCGATTTGATTTTCTTATCGGAGGCTTTTACACGTCCCAATATCATGTATCATCTGGCAAAGCTCGGATTCAATCAGTCCTATACGTATTTCACGTGGCGCAACACGAAACATGAACTCACTGAATATTTCACCGAGTTGACCCGGACAGAGGTTGCGGAATTTTTCAGGCCGAACCTCTGGACGAACACCCCTGATATCCTCCATGAATACCTGCAGCGCGGCGGGCGGCCGGCCTTCATGGCTCGTGCTGGCAGCCACGCTTGGCGCAAATTACGGCGTATATGGGCCCGCCTATGAGCTGTGCGAAAACGTGCCGCGTGAAGCTGGAAGCGAAGAGTATCTGAACTCGGAAAAGTACGAAATCAAACAACGCAATTTGGACGATCCATCGAGCTTGAGACCGTTCATCTCACGCGTGAATGCAATACGAAGAGAAAATCCGGCGCTCCAATCGAATGCGCATTTGCAATTCCACGCAATCAATAACGACCAGATCATTTGCTACAGCAAGCGAACTGCAGATAAACGCAATGTCATCGTGACCTTCGTTAATCTCGATTCTCTGTGGACACAATCTGGCTATGTGGAGTTGCCAGTGGAGGATTTGGGAATCGACGTGCGACATCCCTATCGCATGGTGGATCTGCTCACCGGGGTCAGATTCATGTGGCAGGGCTCGAGGAATTACGTGGAGTTGAGGCCGTCTGAAGTGCCGGTTCATATACTGAGGAAGGAGTAGTAAGCCTGCGCACCCGATGCGCGAAATTACCGAAGGTTTCACCCTCGAAGACGATCCCCTGTGGTACAAGGACGCCATCATTTACGAGTTGCATGTCCGCGCCTTCTACGACAGCAACGATGATGGCATCGGCGACTTCGCCGGCCTGACCCAGAAACTCGACTATCTGCAGGATCTCGGCATTACGGCGGTTTGGTTACTGCCCTTCTATCCGTCTCCGCTGAGAGATGACGGCTACGACATCGCAGATTACACTGCTGTCCATCCTTCATACGGTAGTGTAAATGACTTCCGAGCGTTCCTCCGCGAGGCTCACCGGCGCGGCATTCGGGTGATTTCGGAACTCGTGCTGAACCACACCTCGGATCAGCATGCCTGGTTCCAGCGGGCGCGAAGGGCGCGGCCCGGAAGTCCCGCTCGCAAGTTCTATGTGTGGAATGACACGACCGAGAAATACAAAGAAGCGCGCATCATATTCAAAGACTTCGAGACCTCCAACTGGACGCGGGATCCCTTTGCGAATCAATATTACTGGCACCGCTTTTATCATCACCAACCGGATTTGAATTTTGAAAGCGCCGACGTCAGGCGCAGCTTGCTGGCGGTGGTCAATTTTTGGCTTGGCATGGGCGTTGACGGCATGCGCCTGGACGCTGTGCCATACCTGTACGAGCGCGATGGGACCAATTGCGAGAACCTTCCGGAAACTCACCAGTTTCTAAAAAATCTTCGTAAGAAAGTCGACGAGCGGTTCCGCAATCGCATGCTGCTTGCTGAAGCGAATCAATGGCCCGAAGATGCGATCGCTTATTTTGGCAGCGGGGACGAGTGTCACATGGCTTTCCATTTCCCGGTGATGCCGCGCATGTTCATGGCGCTGCGGATGGAAGATCGATTCCCCATTATCGACATCCTGGCGCAGACTCCGCCGATTCCCGAGACTTGCCAGTGGGCACTTTTTCTTCGCAATCACGACGAACTAACGCTCGAAATGGTCACCGATGAAGAGCGCGACTACATGTATCGTGCCTACGCACACGATCCGCAAATGCGCATCAACCTGGGAATCCGCCGCAGGTTGGCATCGCTGCTCGGAAAGGACTGGAACCGCATCGAGCTCATGAATGCGCTGCTGTTCTCATTGCCGGGAACTCCCGTACTTTACTACGGGGATGAAATCGGTAT
>Ga0209237_1001413_pt1 | contig 14229 bp, 16 predicted proteins | sample GraSoi013_1_40cm_2_FD_185820 | JGI IMG/M metagenome (GOLD analysis project Ga0209237, IMG submission 185820) | Grasslands soil microbial communities from the Angelo Coastal Reserve, California, USA - Sample 10_02_2013_1_40cm (SPAdes) (version 2) | ecosystem: Environmental > Terrestrial > Soil >... | reverse complement strand
GATATTGCGTGGTCAACAGAGCTGTAGTGCGCAGCACAGTGCGCCGCCAAGCGAAGTGAGTTGCCCCCGGATACGTCATAGCGGCGGAAATCCTGCACAGAGAAATCGGTATTTACATTCAGAGCCGCTGGCGTGCCGGTCAGCAAGAGTGCGACGGCTAAACTCCCGCGCCATCCTTTGTCACTGCCGTAAGCGAGCTTGGAGGCTTGCCCCAACTGAGCGTGATCCCATTGCAAGCTGAACTGAAGCGGCGTTTGTCGGAGACTCGGGGCCCGATACCATGATCCGCTCAGTTTAAGTATGCCGGTATCGGACAGATTGAAATCGGCCCGCACGGGCTGCGCTTTCAAGCGGACGCTCCAGACGTTATCCGAATCCTGCCAGAGGGCGAAATCTGCTTCTGTCAGCGCATAGGGCTTCTTTTCCTGGCCGAATTTGAAATTGATTCGACCGCGATCGGCTTCGATATAAGGAAAGCCTGGACGACGTTCGGTTCTTGTTTTACCGGTTGGGGCGACGGGGATTTTGGCAGCCCTCTCCACCAGATCTTCGACATTCCAGCGCCCGTCGGGGTTGTGCACGAGGTTGAGACTGGGTTCGCTTAGGCTCAGCCGGGCGATCTCCAGTTTTCCGCGCAGCAGCGAAATTAGCCGGAGCGAAGCGGTGACGTCGCCCGCACGGAGCAGGGGCTCGGCACTGAACGAGGGATCATCGTGTACCACAAAATTTTCGAGATCAAATCCGGGCTGAGGCAGTAGCCGGAGTCTCACATGCGAAACCTCGACTTGCCGGCCAAGAGCAAGGCTGATCGAACGCACAATTTTCGCGCGCAGACTTTGAACTCCTGGCCTGGCGAGAAACAGCCCCAGGAGCACCACTATGGCTGTCAATAATGCACGGCGTCTGGAGCGAAGAAGTCTCAACGTACCATCCTCAAAGTCCGCCGCCAGCGGGTCTCGTCGAAGAAATGAATAACCACATGCGCCAGGAAACCCAATCGCTCGCTTACTGCCGTGTGCTGATACTGGTTGGGCGGCGTCTCGAATGACCAGTAGACGAACATGGGGCGCCCGATCACATTTTCCTTAGGGATGAAGCCCCAAAAACGGCTGTCGAGGCTGACGTCGCGATTATCGCCCATTCCGAAGTAGCTATCGGGCGGAATAACCAAATCGTCCCCTTGGATGTGCTGCGGCAGCGTCAGCTGCCAGGCTGGGGTCACGTTATTGAAATCGGAGGGCGGCACTGCCGGGAAATTGTCGCGATAGGGATTGTATTCGCCGCTGCTGTGAATGACGTAAGTTTCATTCAGCTTTTCACCATTGCGGTAGACGGCGCCGTCACGCAGGTGAATGCGGTCACCGGGGATTCCAATGATGCGCTTCACGATATAAAGCCCAGGCTGAGCGGGAGAAAGAAAGACGACGATGTCGCCGTGGTGGATTTGACCATAAGGCAGCAATGGCCCTACCCAATTCGTGCGCGGCGCGAATTGCACCCGATTGACAAAAACGTGATCTCCGATCAGCAGCGTGTTCTCCATGGAGCTGGAGGGAATCTCGAAAGCCTGCACAACGAAAGTGATGATGAACAGGCCGGTCACCAGCACAGCCGCCAAAGAAGCGAGAAACTCAACGGTGGTTTCGCGCGGCTTTTCTTCCTGCTTGCTTACTTTCTTAGCCACCAGAGCCCTTCCTGCGGTTCAGTTGACGACTCGAAATGTGCGATCCCAGCGGGTAATCTGAAACAAATGGGTCACAGCATAGGCGAAATGAAAGAGTTTATCACCCGGAGTCGTAGAAATTGGCCATTCCGGGTCGGCATTGCGAAGCGACCAGTAGATGAGCAGCGGGCGCCCGATTATGTTTTCGCGCGGCACAAAACCCCAATAACGGCTGTCGAGGCTTTCATCGCGATTGTCTCCCAGGACGAAGTAGGATCCTTCGGGAACAATCAGGGCGTTGTCGTCAACCAGTTTTTTCATTTGCAGCCACCACCCGCCTTCGAGGCCCGGCACGGGAATGTTCAGCCGTGGAAACTCGTCGCGAAAGGCATCATGCACGCGCGAACTGTAACGAACATAGGGCTCTTGAAGCGGAATCTCGTTCACGTAGACTTGCCGATTAATTAGGCGAATGTGGTCTCCGGGAATCCCCACGACCCGCTTTACGAAATGCTGGGATGGGTTGACCGGATATCGAAAAACGATGATGTCGCCGCGATGCACTTTGCGATAAGGAAGAAAATGATCCCAGACACTGTTTCCGCCATAACGCAGTTTATCGACCAGCAGATAATCCCCGATGAGAAGCGTGCTCTCCATGGACTCCGAAGGAATTTGGAATGCTTGCACGACGAAGGTGATGACGAATACCGCGATTACCACTGTTGCCAGCAGGGATTGCAGGGAGGTCGTCCAATCGGACTGATGCTTTTCTACACTCATGATCGGCTACGCACCCGCCTGAGGTCACCATTCAAAGGCTCTGGCCGGGATGCAAGATACTCAAGCACTTGGCGGGCGGCATCCTGTTCCGCGTTCTTCTTGGTAGAACCTTCAGCGCGGCCTACGAACTCGGGTTTCGCCTCGCGCGATTGCAAGCGCGCCTCAACCGTAAATGTCTTGTTATGCTCGGGCCCGCGCTCCTTTACCAGCACATATTGCGGTTGCGGACGGCCCGTAGCCTGCAATTTCTCCTGAAGCGCCGATTTGTAATCGTTCACCGGAAGCATGCTGCCATTTGAAGCAATCCGCTCCAATTCGGGAGCAACGACTTGCGCCAGAATAAATGGCCGAGCCGCTTCCAGTCCGCCATCCAGGTACAGCGCAGCCAACACAGCTTCAAGAGCGTCAACAAGAAGAGCAGTCTTATTGCGCCCGCCGCTCTTCTCCTCTCCACGGCCGAGGCGCAAATAGTGGCCCAGCCCCAAGGCCTGTGCTACACGGATTAGATGTTTTTCGCTGACGAGGTGTGCACGAAGTTTTGAAAGTTCTCCCTCACGGAAATGGGGAAAGCGATGGAAGACTTCCTGTGTAGTTACAAAACCCAGCACTGCGTCACCCAGAAACTCCAGTTGCTCATTATCAGATACGCGAGCGGGGACCCGAGCCGCTTCCATCTCACGCGCCTGCGAACTATGTGTAAGCGCTTGTTCAAGCAGCTCGGGGCGCGCGAAGCGATGGCCCAGCACATCTTCCAACGCCGTAATTTCACGTGACTTCATGTGTGCAGGACAGCGCCGAGCAAGGCTGCGCCTCAGTGTGGAGTCGGATTCTGCGCGCTGGCCGGAGGCTTCGCGCCCGGAGCAGCTCCACGATTCAATTGAACCAGGCGGTCGCGCTCATTGCGCGCAGCCGTGCCGACGGCGGTGCCCTCCTTCGTTAGCGATACCGCTTGTTCAGCATATTTCAGCGCCTCCGGAACTTTATCCTGCTTGTCGAGGGCTACAGCCAGCCGGAAAATCGCGACGGGATCGGGATTCTGAGGGTCGGCGTCGATGGATTTCCGCAAGGAGGCTTCAGCATCGGCGTACTTTTCGCGATTGAACTGGATTGTCCCGATGATTGCATACGCAGACGAACGCAAAAAAGCTTTGTAGGCGTCAACCTTGTCCTGCGGTGTGCCCGCAGGAATTGCGATGTCGGTATCCACGGTTTCGAGCGAATGCTGTGCCAGTTTCGTGGCTTCGTCGAGGCGTTGATCCTTATCGAGGTCAGTGTCTCGCGTGCGCTCGGCGAGCACCTGGGCTGCGCCAACCAGCGCCTCAGGATCATCTGGATCAAACTTCAGAACTTTGCGGCCCATCTCCAGCATTTTGTCGGCATTGTTGGCGGCCTGATAGCTGTGCATAGCCGTGCGGTACAGTATGGGCCGCAATTCGCTGTCGGGAAATTTAGCTGCGAAATCATCGGCTGCTTTTTCTAAGGCTGCTGGATCGCTGGTGTTCGCCGTAGCGGCTTTGTACGCGTCAAATTCTGGCTGAGTCTTGGCTTGCGGCGGACGTTTCCCTTGCGGCTGAGCCGGCTGGGCGGCTGCACCCTGCGCTGGTGTCGCCGGCTGCGCGCCTTGTGACGTTGAACCCAGTTTTCCCGCCGGCTGATTCTGTGTGGCAGGCGTCTGCTGCTGGGCGTAGAGAAAAGTGGCCAATGACAGCATTATGACCAGCATCGCTGCTTGTTTCATGCGGTCTCCTTGAGGGATAGATTCATCGCTTCCAGCCAAGATCATTGTGGATGGCTGGGCGGCTCATAAGCTTGTTGAATCCCGCGTTCGGCAGCGGCCTTAGCCTCAGGCAGCGCTGCGCCTGCGTTCAGCGCGGCACGATAGTGACCCAACGCTGCCTCGCGGTCTTCCTGCAAATCGAAAATTCTTCCCAAATAGATATGCGACCAGGCCACCACTTTAGGCTCCTGCGCGACCTCGAGAGCGCGCTGGAAATAACTGCGCGCCCCCTGTATATCACGATTCATTGTCGCAACTTGCGCAAGGATAAACAACGCGCGGCCTTGATCCTCGCTTTTTTCGTCCAGCGCCTGCTGAGCGAGTTTTTGCGCGCTCATGGCATCGCCGGCAGAAAGCCGCTGTTCGGCGGTGATGAGCAGCTTGCCCTGTGTGGGACGCGACAAATGTAACAGTTCAGGATCGGCAACACTGGCGAACTGAATCTGGCGCGCACGCCTTTGCTCTTTACCCACATCAATGTTGCCGACGAAATCTGCATAGGCGTTGCGCAGGCCCGCAGGATCCTTCTCGAACTGCAGCAATGCATCATAAAAATAGCGCGTGAGAATGAATCCCTGCTGCATGGAATTGTCGACAGCCTGTTGCCGTTCGGCTTCAGGGGTCTTGGCCGAACCCGTAAGCCGCGCTTCAATTCCCCGGATGAAACATTCCGTGATCAGCAACGATACATCACTTTTAAAACTCTCATCGATGGGCGCGCTCTTCACAGTTGCCAGCAGCGGCTCCAGCCGCTTCATGGTCGCGGGATACTTCAACGCCAATGGATCGAGCAGGTAGTGCAAATAAGTGTGGCGAATCTGCTCAAGTTTGAGTGATGAGCCTTTGCCCGGCGAGATTACAACATAGTAGTCGGACCCGTAGTTGCGCGCGTTGGTTTGACCCGGAGCGCCCATGGGATCGATGTAGACGGTGAACTGCCGTCCAAGATAGGCCGCAGACGGAAACTTCAAATAAACCTCGGTGTCAAATACCGTCTTCGACAGCGGTTCGTGATAACGCGCCGTCAGAGCCGAGTAGGCCTGGCGATGTCGCTGCCAGATGTCGTGCAAACCCGCTTTTTCGTAGAACCTCTGGATGAGGGGAGGAACTCCGGTGAGCCGCGCGGCATCAGGGGGCAGATCGGCCTCTTTGACTTTTGGAGTCAAAGCCGGAGGCGCATTCAAATAGAGAGCGAGCGAAACATACTGCGCCAGCGTTTTAGAAGAATCCGGTTGACGATGCTGCTCGTAGAACTGGCACATCGCGGTGGCGGTTTCTTTGGCTTCCTCAGACTGCTGAATGGCCTGCGAGACCTCGCCGCGAATCTGCTCGCGCAGCGGATCAGAAAATCCCAACTCTTCATCGTATCCGCAAGCGTTCATGGCGGCTAAAACCGTGAACAGCGTCTCGCTCGTATCTAGTTGAACGCTTGGCTGGTTTGAGGGCACGGCTGGAGGCGTGGGTTTCGGCTGTGGGGCGGCCGGCGGCTGCTTTGCTGGCTCCTGCGTCTCTGCGTTTGATTGCGATTGATCCTGGGCCGGCTGCTGTTCTGTGGCTGGCTGCGACTGATCCTGAGCAGCAGCCGAATCAGGAACAGTTTGGGTTTGACTCTGAGCTAAACACAGCTCCGCCAGCAGGGCGAACATCGCCGCAAAGAGCACGCGTCGAAAACTGCGACTCAGGGAAACCTCCCGCAGGATGGATGAGAATTGCGGACTGTCCTCAGTTTAAGGGCTTCCCCGCAGTCGGTCAATCATTGGTCAGCTCACTTGTTGTTCAACGATGGGCGGCGCGAGCACGGTTGTAAATGCCGGGCTTGGAAGGCGATCGAGTTCGTGAAGTCCAACGTCCGGAAGTCTGGGGTCTAAAGGTTCGACGCCTGACGTCCTATCCACGCACGCTGATCTTCGAGAATGACAACACTGCCTTGCCGGAGGTCGGCCTGCCCATCGACGTCGCAGGACGGAAGGTAGTGAAGATGAGCATGTTCTTCACCTGCGGCAGCAACGATTTGGCCTCAGTCGGATTCGAGAGAATGCGGTAATCCTGCACCCGTCCATTCGAGTCCACATAGGCTTCAATTACCAGTGAATCGTCGCTGATGGAATCGAGCGCTGTGCCAAAAGCCGCTTGCTGCAATTGCGGAGCCGTGTAGAGCATGAGCGGAACATCGGGATTGTCGGCCTGCAAAGGCGCGAGGAATCCCATTAGAAGGATGAAAATCACCACTGCTGTAGCCAAACCCGCGGTGGCCGGGACCATGAAAGCATTCAGCACATTTTCCAGGCGGACGAAAAAATTCTGGAGCAGCGGACGACGAGAATGCGCTGCTTCCTGGGAAACAGCAACCCGGAGTTTCAGCGCCAAATCGCTCGGAGCTTTCCTGGATCCAATCTTCGCCAGCAGTTGCTGAGTCTGTTGCAAAGAAGTGTATTCGCGCCGGCACAAAGCGCAGGATTGAAGGTGCCGACTGATGGCATGCATCTGTGCGCCCGTTACGGCGCCATCCAGGTAAGGCGAGAACAAAGGCTTGGCCTGCGCGCAGATCATGGCATCCCCTCGATTGTCCTGCCACGCATAGAAACCCGGGAGTCTGCACTTGACGGTTCATCTTCTTCGGGGGCCTGCAAGCCGATCTGCGGTCCAATTTCGCGAACATAATCTGTCAATCGTTGGCGCAGCGCGTCCCTTCCGCGGGTCAGCCGGGATTTCACTGTTCCCAGCGACACTTCAGTGATCTCCGCAATCTCTTCGTAAGACATTTCCTCCAGGTCGCGCAAGATTACGGTGGTGCGGTAGGGTTCGGAGACGTTACGCAACTCTTCTTCGACGTGCGACCTGATCTCTTCATGCACCACATTTTCGAAAGGCGAGTCAGCGGGATCTATGAGGGCGTCTTCCAAAGCTGAGACGCCAGGATTGGGATCGCTCAGCGGCGGCTCCATCGAGGTCTCGCGCGCCTTGTGGCGGTACCACCAGCGGCGGCGGTTCGAAGCTTCATGCACCGCAATGCGGTAAATCCAGGTCTTCAGGCTGGATTGGCCGTGGAAGTGTTTCATTCCTCGGAAGACTTTCAGGAAGACTTCCTGTGTGGTATCGGCGGCATCAGCAGGATCGGAGACGATGCGGTATACCAAGCTGTAAATGGGTTGGTGAAATTGGCCGATCAGCCAGGCGTAGGCGTCCTCGGAGCCGGCCTTGAGTTCGGCAACGATCGCCGATTCCTGGCTCCGGATTGCTATCGCGCCTGCAAGATCGCCCAAGGTGGTTGCCCCCGCCATAACTCTCATGGCGTCACCCCTATTATAGTTTCTTTCCGGACCCGAAGCCTGCCCGAAAAGTAGCCTTCGTTGTCCATAGCGAAGCCCCGCCTACTCTAATTAGACCCCACGGAATCATCCTGAGTTCCAGGACATAGAACTCATCTGTTTTCACTGGATTGCAGCGCGTGGTTTGGAAACCGTAGAGAACACAAAGAGTTACGGAGGAAAGGTGCGACTGCGGTTGAAGGATTATACAATTACAAAGCAGGGGCCGAAATTTCATGTGGCGGCTGCTACTGCTGCTTTGGTTGGGGCTGGGGCGTTGTGGTGGCTGGGTTTGGATTTGGCTTAGTAGCGGGTGCCTTTGTCGTCTTTTTCTTTACCGGCTTCTTTGCTGGTTCAGTGTCGTCCACTACAACTTTCTTCGGCGGCTGTGCATTGGCCGCTTGGGCATTCTGTAGCGCAGTACGAAGCCGACTCAGCTCGACTTCTTTCTCGCCGGACAAATTCTCAATGCGTTCCGCAAATGAGCGGCGTGAACGCTCGAGAGCGCTCAGGTCATTCTCTAAAGATTGAAATTCATCCTTCGGGCCGAAAGCTCCCGCCGATTCGACAACCGAACTAAAGACGTCGTATACCGCGTCGAGGTTGCGATAGAGCTTGAATGTAGAAGTAAGGTTCTCGGGGGAATTTCGCAACTGACCAACAATTTCAGGAAGCGCCGATTGTAGGTTGCGCTCAAGCGATTGGACGTTCGATTGTGTCTGGCGCTTTGTACCACCATCGGCTTTCCACTTTTCGATCCGCAGCTTGGCCAAGTCAGCCTGCGCCGCTTGCGATGCCTGTTCGAGCTCCGAAAGCAACATATTGAGTTGGCTCACAGATGCGTACGGCACAGGTGCCGGCGATGCTTGCTGGTTGGTGCCGCTGACCTGGGCGGTCGCTGGCGCAAACGTCAGCGCCAAAAAAACGCACGGGAGATACACAGAGTTTTTTTTCATCGAGGTGTTTAGAAATGCCGGAACAGGATACTAACTTTCGCCGTTTTAGCAAAATGCGCCGAAAGGAATAGATGGTGGCCTGCGGCTGTTGGGTTTGACTATCGCCTTCCAGTGGGTGAAAATTAGCTGGGGAAAATTTCTCCTTTCAACCAAGTGGGCCTGTGGCGCAGCTGGGAGCGCGCTTCCATGGCATGGAAGAGGTCGTCGGTTCGATCCCGACCAGGTCCACCAATCTTTCAATAACTTAGCGGGGCCTGCCTTCGCGCTTCGCAGACGTTCGGAAAGGCGGGCTGTGTGACCTATCCTCCCCCGTTGACGCTGACCTTGAATTTGCGGTAGTCATGCATTCAACATTATTCCAATCATCCCTATTAAGCCCGCATTAAGCCCGCACGCGGGCTGCCACCATCTTTCCGAACTGCTATCGAACCAGAAGAGGCTTCCACTTGCGCCAGAAGAGGCTTCCACTTGCGGAGGTTGCAGGTTACGCTGAGCGCAGCTAAATTAGGTGCGAGAGTTGGAGCTGTACATGAAAAGGCCCGTCCCGGTGGAATCTGCCTCTGCATTAATTGACGAGAAGATCAAGGAGCTTGGGGACTGGCGCGGGAAGACGCTCGCGAAAGTGCGCGAAATCATACACGAGGCAGACCCTGAGATCCTCGAAGAGTGGAAGTGGATGGGGACTCCCGTCTGGTCCCACGGCGGCATCGTCTGCACGGGAGAGACGTATAAGAACGTCGTCAAGATGACATTTGCCAAGGGAGCTGCGTTGAAAGACCCTTCAGGTCTATTTAACTCCAGCCTCGAGGGGAATGTCAGGCGCGCTATCGACATCCACGAAGGCGACAAGGTCGATGAGGCGGCCTTGAAGGATCTCATCCGCGCTGCAGTGGCGCTCAATCTCAAGGGCAAGAGCAAGCCGAAGCCCCGGCGAGCGAGCAGCAAGCGGGCCGACTAACAGCCTCCCTCCGGGATTCACGTGCCAAGACCGACGATATTTAGACCGTGAGTCGAGGTGATGTCCGACTGTCTAGGCGCGATTCCACTTCTGCTAACCCGATGAGGACTCACCCGTTGCGTCGGCAGCAAGAGACTCTGCCCCTAGCGCTATTTCCCCGAACTGCTGCAATTCCACAGAGCTGAGCCTCGCCTGCGCGTTCATGTTGCTTGTCGGAAATACAGTCCAAACCGTCTCAAGTGAACGTCCGTGAGGCGTTCTACGAACAGACACGACCGCTTGCACTCGCGTAGTGTTTCGGAAGAATCCATCATCTTTCCGTGTTTGACCCAACATCGCCGCTCTCCCAGTCACAGCATCCAGGCCAACTTTGATTCCAACAGAACCATATACAGCGTCTGCTACCTCTCTCTCGGTCACATTTGCATGGGAGATATCCACAACGATCACGTTGCGTTCTCCCTTAACCACGTGGTCGATTTTCGAGCTCAGGATCGACCGAACCCGCGATTGCGGTTGCAACCATCGTGCTTCATCCCCCAGAGCGAATAGGCCTGCCGCCGGTTCATCTGAAACGCGCTGGTAGTCCACACAAAAAACCCCTGGCTGCATGCAGCGACTTTGAATTTCTAGCTCCTCTTCCGAGGCGTTGCTATCGTATCCACTCAAGAGCAGATTCCTGTCAAGGAGCTGGTGGTCCCCCTTCCCAAAATAGTAAAGGGGGCAGCTTCTTTCTTGCCGGCATTTTCAATGTCCTTAAGGACTTTCAATGCTATGAACCGCACCCTTGAGCTCAGGCGAATAGGCAACATATTGGCCGGGGATATTGAAGTGAAGTGCATAGCGACTTTTAACGTTTTCTAATTTCTTGTGCAGATAATCAAATTTAAGGTCCAAGCCAATCTCATGCTCTTCCGGGCCGATGGAGCGATCTTCGACAAAACACCTGAATCCGTCCTTCTCCACGAGAAAGTCGGGTCCACGAGAGGGATACATCGGTTCAATCGTCAGTCTGAAATTGCCACCAGCGAGATGAAATAGAGTCTCAACTTCCGTTACCGCGGCAAAAAATCCGTTGGCGTCGCACAGCTTATCGCGGAGGACTTGACGCTGTTCTTCGCCGACCGCAGTGGAATCCAGCACTTGTGTCGCTCGCGAAAGCAACGTGTCGAAATAGGCTAAGAAATCGGAACGAAGCGGAGCGATTCTTACAAGCGGGTGTTTCGAGGGGATGGACCCCAAGAAAGCCGTGATATTCGCATATTGTTGCAGCACTCGATCAGCGTATCAGTGCACGTGGGATGTGGAAAGCCGACAACTTGCGCGACTGGCAATGAGCCCCCGCCCATGCAGCCCCGATTCTGGTTTCTGTTGAACAACGTTGGCCGGAAATTGGCCGGAAATAGCGCCGAACACGCCGTTTCTGCCCGATGTTCCGGTTGCTAACTGCTTGAAAACCAATCACCGGCTGCTATGCTTCTTGCATGGCATGGAAGAGGTCGTCGGTTCGATCCCGACCAGGTCCACCATTTCTTTCGACTACTTGCAGATACCTCTTTCGAGCTTGGCGCCGCATGGTGTCAGAACGCTTTGACAGAACCAGGCCGACTGTATCCGCCGGATTCCTTACTTCTACGACTTCGCGGCCGCTTATTTTCTAGCTCACCGCTCGGAGCGGGGAGTCAATGACAATATCCGACCGAGTGCTGTCAACGATGGCCTTCAACTCTGCCTGCTCCTCAGCCGGCACCTTGAATTTATCCAGCGTCTGCTGAAAATCGTCCAGGAATGCTTCCCACTCCTGGCTCGTAATCTTCAAGTGCGCGTGCGAGTCCGCCATCGGCTTGCCGGTATATTTTTGTGGACCGCCGCTGGCCCAGCACACCATCTCGGTCACCAGGTACTTGAATCCCGCGGGCGGCACGCGATGGTGCGCCTCGTCCACTAGAGGATTCGCGTTCAGTCTGGGATCTACCATGACTCGGTCGATCAAGTCGTCTACTACTGTAGCAATGCTGTAGACGCCGCCAAGTCTTTCGTACAGGGAGGGCTTCTCTGCTGAGGTCATTGTGGGAACTCCTTTGCGGGGAATTAGTTTACCAGAGTGGCCGCGCACGCCGGGGGATCTGATCCAGTTCTGGATAGGGCCTGTTTCTCCAGAGTGCGAGCCTACGCACCGGCTGGCGATAGCCGCTCGCCTGACGGCTTTGCCGGAGCCAGCACGATCAGGGCTACACCAATGAAAGCAAGCACAGCCACCGCGATCAGCAGATCTCTGCGTTCGCTCGCAATCTGGAATGCCAAGACCGCCATCACCGCGCCATGAGCAAAGCTCGACCAGGCTGTGAAGGCGATCAGGCTGCGATTGGCCGACGGATTACGCGCGGCTAACAGCAGGAAAACCCCGAGTGTGACATAGAGGCTAAGCATCATCGCGTCGCCTGGCGATTCGTTCCCTGGCCGCCATAGATACATCACGACGGGATAAACGCCAGCCAAAAAAAGCAATCCCACCAACACCAACACGACCTTCAGCGCCCGTTCTCGATTCATGGTGCCCTCCTGTCAAAAACTTTAAATAGCGAAGCGTACGTCCGACAGCGCTGCGAGAGAAGGTTCACGCGACGTTCGCGGCTAGTGCTTCCTGAAGTCGCCGCCGTGCTAAATGCTATCGCAGCGGCATTCGCTTTCCTTTGTTGGGTTTGGAAAGTCAGCATTCGTGCCAGATGCACATGGAACGGTGCTAGATGATGTGCTTGCCCTTTCGGGCAGACCTCAATTCAGGGGTTGCCGGTCGTTTGCTCTACGGCACAATTCGCATAACCGCAAGGAATTGCATATTAAAAATCCACAAAAAACCCGTCAAAGATCGCTTCCTCCATTGACAGCTTGTCAGGATTCATTTCGAGCATCGCAGCCTCGTACAGCTTTCGCCAATCAATATGCGGCACGGCAGCCCTCATTCTGAAGAATGCGGAATACTAGCTCTGCTGTTATGGATTTCAAGTAAAATTTCGGTAAATTTTTAGTCTTGATAGCGAACCGCCAGCTTGCGGGCTTCTTCCTGGTCGGCTTCTTCGCCCAGCAATTCGGCAACGATGCGCAGGGATTGCACTTCGATCTCGACTTGCGAGAGTTCCAATTCTTTGGAGCGTAAGACTTGATCTATTTCCTTCATTCGATAATCCCGCGAAATTTGTTTCCAGAGATGTGCATACCACAATTATAGGTTTCAGTCTCGCCTGCCTTGAACACAGAAGTTCATCCCATTTTCCAAAATCAAAGGCAGCAGATAGGCGGGAATCGCTTAATCAATGGCGGGGACGGGGGAAGGGGAGGGCAGTGGCGAAAAGCGCACGGCCACAGAACCTTGAGCCGTCCCACGCCGTCCAAGATTGTGCGGCAGCTACTTACCTTTGTCAAAGACTCAGATTATCAAGCGCCCTATACGTTCAATTTATGCAGCAGCGTTGGGCTTTGTGGGATCACGCTTCTCGCTCTCCGCCTTGAAACCGAACTTAGCCTCAAGCTCCTGCACGAATCGTGCGGTTTGCGCCTTATGCCGAATGTGCGTCAGCAATGCTCCAAGAGCCATTCCCAACATCAGCACTCCGAGCAACAACAGAACATCAGGCGCGGAACTCACACTAGTGATATAGCAGCAAATCTGCCGTGGTTTTCAGCGCATTGAGTTTTGTTCTGAAAACCGAACAAATTGCGCTTTGCCGAAATAGTGTCACAACGGAATTCCGTACAGAGACAGGATTTCTTTCAGCGTTCGCCCATAGATGAGTGCCAGCGCGTACAAGCGGTGAATGTTGGGAATCTTATTTTTGGTTTCGATGTTGTGCAGACGGCTGGGAGGAATTTCAAACGCAGGTTGTCGGCGCTTTTTCGCAAGTGCCAAACTTGCCGTGTGAACCTCACGCATCGACCATCCAAGTTGCTGACGGATCGCCCACAGTTTTGCACCGGGATTTGCTGGTCGCTCCCCTCTGCGCTTGGCCATGAACGATTATAGTGAACCTGCTATTCTGAATTAGCTTGCATCATCAATTCCAGCCAATGCCGCTCCTGAAGCGGGCCGCTCCGTTCGACAACCCCGATTGGATTTTCGAGTCGCAGAGAAGTGGCAGGGAAGGTGGGGCTTGGATTCAATTTAGAATCTAGGATGTTCCCCGTTGTTCCCCAATTTTCTGAGCAATCGCTCTGCAAAGCGTTTAAAATAAAGTCACGCGCCCTTAGCTCAGTTGGATAGAGCGTCTGGCTACGAAGAAGAAGTTAAATCTCATTAAGTCGTTGACTGACTTCGCTTTAGTAAAATCGAGCACTGAATCAGATGGTCACAAGATGGTCACAAGTATTCCCCGAAGAAGGCGAGGGCAGCTGAGCAATCTTGATGACACGCTGAGAAAAGCGTTAGGAAACGTTCCCTGAAGGCAAACAGGACCGCTTGGACTCGCTGGTTGTGAACGTGGAAAGAGCAATTATGCACAGCAATTCACAGTTGACAGATTGTTTCGTGAGCCTAGCATTGAGACGTGCGGCACATGACTGCATCACCGGAGACGGGTCCAGTGGTGCTGCTCTACGGCTGTGCTGAGTGCAACTGGATATATTCCCCGCAAACCCCGGAAGAGACAACCAAAAAGTATCTTTTGATGGCTCAATTCAAGTTTGAGCAGCATGTCTGCTCAAAATATGCCGCCGCATCATGAAAGGTGCCTAGCAACGCCCTCTGGTATGCGAAATGGCGTATGGTGCTAGACTAAGAAGTCTCTTAC
>Ga0209237_1001410_pt1 | contig 14242 bp, 11 predicted proteins | sample GraSoi013_1_40cm_2_FD_185820 | JGI IMG/M metagenome (GOLD analysis project Ga0209237, IMG submission 185820) | Grasslands soil microbial communities from the Angelo Coastal Reserve, California, USA - Sample 10_02_2013_1_40cm (SPAdes) (version 2) | ecosystem: Environmental > Terrestrial > Soil >... | reverse complement strand
CCCATCTCTCGCGGCGCGCCGCCCTCGCGGCTTCCGCCGGCGCGCTCGGCGCCCTGGCCCTCGGCGACCCCCTGGTGCTCCGCCAGGAGGCCCCGTCGCCCCGCCCCTCCGGTCCCGGCCGCCTGAAGCAGTCCGTCTGCCGCTGGCCGTTCAGCGCCATCCCCCTGCCCGACCTCTGCCGCGCCGCCGTCGGGATGGGCCTCACAGGCATCGACCTGCTGTACCGCGACGACTGGGAGCGGGTGCGCGAGTTCGGGCTGGTGTGCTCGATGGGCTACCCCCCTTCGGTAGACCGCCGCGGCTTCATCGCCACCGGCTTCAACGACCCGGCCAACCACGCCATGCTGCTGCGCGAGCTCGAGGCTGCTCTCCCTGCCGCCGCCAAGGCGGGCGTCCCGAACGTGATCGCGATGTTCGGCAACCGCCGCGGCAGGAGCGACGCCGCAGCGATCGACGCGTGCGTGGCCGGCCTGACCCGGGTCAAGGCGCTCGCCGAGGAGCAGGGCGTCACCATCTGCCTGGAGCTGCTGAACAGCAAGGTGGACCACGCCGATTACCAGGGGGACCGGACCGCGTTCGGTGTCCGGGTGGTGCAGGCCGTGGGCTCCCCGCGCGTGAAGCTGCTGTACGACATCTACCACATGCAGATCATGGAAGGGGACGTGATCCGCACCGTCCGCGCGCACCTGGGCCACATCGCGCACTTCCACACGGGCGGCGTGCCGGGCCGGCACGAGCTCGACGACACCCAGGAGCTGAACTATCGGGGCATCGCCCGGGCGATCGCCGATGCAGGGTTCGGCGGCTACGTCGCTCACGAGTTCGAGCCCACCCGCGATCCCCTCACCGCGCTGCGCGAAGCGGCGGCGGTGTGCACCGTCTAGCCCCCCCCCCCCCCCTCCCCCTCCGGCGGAGCTTCGATGCATCTGACCTCCTTGGACCTGGGCATCATCGCCGCATCCGTCGTGATCTCGTTCCTGCCGGCCATCTTCTTCTACAAGCGCGCCAGCTCGAGCACCACCGAGTTCTTCACGTCCGGTCGGGCCGCCCCCTGGTGGCTCGTCGGCGTCTCGATGGTCGCGACGACGTTCAGCACCGACACGCCGAACCTCGTGACCAACATGGTCCGCGAGAAGGGCGTCTCGGACAACTGGCTGTGGTGGTCGTTCCTGCTGACGGGAATGCTGACGGTGTTTTTCTACGCGCGGATGTGGCGGCGCTCCCGCGTCCTCACCGACCTCGAGTTCTACGAGCTCCGCTACGCCGGGAAGGCGGCGACGTTCGTGCGCGGCTTCCGCGCCGTCTATCTCGGCTTGTTCTTCAACTGCGTCATCATGGCCACCGTGAATCTGGCGGCGGCGAAGATCGCCAACATCGTGCTCGGGTGGCCGATGTGGCAGACCCTCCTCCTCTGCTCGACCATCACCATCTTCTTCGCGTCGGTGTCAGGGCTGTGGGGCGTGCTGGTGACGGACTCGATCCAGTTCACCATCACGATGACCGCGACGTTCGCGGTGGCCTATTTCGCGGTGAAGCAGCCGCAGGTGGGCGGGCTCGCCGGCCTGTTCCGCCAGATCGACCCGAAGACCCTCAACCTCCTCCCGGACTTCGGCAACTGGAGCGTGGCGCTGTCCGTCATCATCATCCCGATCACCATCCAGTGGTGGTCAGTGTGGTATCCCGGCGCGGAGCCCGGCGGAGGGAGCTACATCGCCCAGCGGATGCTCGCCTCGCGCACCGAGAAGGACGCGCTCACGGGGACGCTGTTCTTCAACGCCATGCACTACGCCCTGCGCCCGTGGCCTTGGATCATCGTGGCGCTCTCGTCGCTGCTCATCTTCCCGCACCTGGCGGACATCCACCTGGCGTTCCCATACGTGGACCCGAAACTCATCGGCAACGACATGGCCTACCCGGCGATGCTGCGCTTTCTGCCGGCCGGCTTCCTGGGGTTGATGATCGCCGGCATGCTTGCGTCCTACCGCTCGACCATCGAGACGCACCTCAACTGGGGCACGTCGTACCTCGTGCACGACTTCTACCGGCGGTTCCTGAACCGCGGGGCGAGCGAGCGGCATTACGTGTTCGTCGGCCGCGTCACGACGGCCCTGCTGATGGTGTGCGCCGCCCTGCTCACCTTCGCCCTGGACACCGCGAAGGCGAGCTTCGACCTGATTTTGTCCGTCGGCGCCGGCACCGGCCTGATCTACCTGCTGCGCTGGTTCTGGTGGCGCATCAACGCCTGGAGCGAAGTGGCCGCCATGGTGAGCTCGTTCGTGGTGGCCGTGGCATTCTTCATCGCCGGCAAGGCCGGCCACCACGTTCCGGCGCACGTGTCGCTGGTGGTCACCGTGGCCACGACCACGGTCGTGTGGGTGACCGCCACCTATCTCACCCGGCCGACGGATCGGAGCACGCTCCTGGCCTTCTACCGGCCCGCCGGTCCCGGCTGGGGTCCCGTGCGCACCGAGGCCGGTGTCGGCCCCACACCCGATAGTCTCCCGCTCGCCCTGCTGGGCTGGGTGCTGGGGTGCGTATTCGTCTACTCGGGTTTGTTCGGCGCGGGGAGCTTCATTTACGGGCGCATGATGCAAGGAACCATCTTTCTGGCCCTCTTCCTCCTCAGCACGATCGGTCTCGTGCGCCTGCTGCCGCGCCTCTGGTCAGGCGCGGCGGACTCCTGACCGACCGGCGATGCCGAGCAGTCCCGCCACCAAGGCCGTGATCCTCGCGCGCGGCCTCGGCACGCGGATGCGCCGCTCCGATCCCACCGCGGTCCTCGACGCCCGCCAGGCCGCCGTCGCGGAGACGGGGGTGAAGGCGATGATCCCCGTCGGCCGGCCGTTCCTCGATTACAGCTTGAGCGCCCTCGCCGACGCGGGGTACCGCGAGGTGTGCCTCGTCATCGGCCCGGAGCACGACGCGGTGCGGGCGTACTACACCGCGGTGGGGGGGGAGGGTAGGACGAAGCGGCTGCGCATCACGTTCGCGGTGCAACCGCAGCCCACCGGCACCGCGGACGCCGTTGTCGCGGCTGAAGGATTCGTGGGCGGCGAGCGCTTCCTGGTGATCAACTCCGACAATCTCTACCCGGTGGAGGCGGTCCACGCGCTCCGGCTCCTGGACGGCGCGGGTCTCGCCGCATTCTCCGCCGCGGTCCTGGTGGACGAAGGGAACATTCCCGCCGCGCGCGTCGCCCGCTGGCCGGTGGTGCATCAGACGCCGGACCAGTGGCTCGCGGGTCTGGAAGAGCGCGCGGGGGACGACAGGGGGGGCCGCCCGGACGACGATGAGTACGTCAGCGTGAACTGCTGGATGTTCACGCCCCTGATCTTCCAAGCCTGCCGCGCCGTCCCGCCCTCGGCCGGGGGCGAGCGTGAGCTTCCGGCCGCAGTCCGGCACGCCCTGACGCAGGGCGAGCGGTTCAGCGTCCTGCCGCTGCGCAGCCCCGTCCTCGACCTAACCAGCCGGGCCGACGTCGCGACGGTAGCGAAGTGGCTCGCCGGCGTCGAGGTGCGTCTCTGAACCCGGCGCCGCCCGGCGCGGCCGACCTACTCGAGCGCGCCCACGCGGCGCTGCAGCAGCTCAGCGGCCCGGCGGCGGGGACCCGCGGCTGCTACGTGCCCGGACGCATCGAGTTCCTGGGGAAGCACACCGATTACGCCGGCGGCCGCAGCTTGCTGTGCGCGGTGGAGCGCGGCATCCGGCTGGTCGCCGCGCCGCGCGCCGACGGATGGGTGCGAATCGTGGATGCCCGATCGGGGGAGCAGATGGAACTCGAGCTCCGCACGGACCTCGCGCCGCGCCCCGGTCACTGGAGCACCTACCCCTTGACCGTGGCGCGCCGGATCGCACGCAACTTTCCCGGCCCGCCGGCGCTGCGCGGCGCCGACCTCGCCTTCGCGAGCGACCTGCCGCGCGCCGCTGGGATGAGCAGCTCGAGCGCGCTCGTCGTTGCCGTGTTCACGGCGCTTGCCGACGTCAACGCACTAGAGCGACGCCCGGAGTACCTCGCGAACATCCGCCGCCCGGAAGACCTCGCCGGTTACTTGGGCAGCGTCGAGAACGGCCAGACGTTCGGCACGTTCCCGGGCGACGGCGGCGTCGGCACCTTCGGCGGCAGTGAGGACCATACTGCGATACTCTGCAGCCAGAGCGGCATGCTGCGCCAGTACGCGTTCTGTCCGGTGCGGCACGAGCGGGACGTGCCCTTCCCCGCGGGCTGGCGGCTCGTCATCGCCGTCAGCGGCGTGGCGGCGGACAAGACGGGCGCGGCACGGGAGGGCTACAACCGCGCCGCCGCTCAGGCCGCCGCGATCCTCGTGGCGTGGCGCCGCGCGACCGCGCGGGCCGATCCCTCGCTCGCCGCCGCGCTCGCCTCTGCGCCGGACGCGGCGGACCGGATGCGCCTGCTGGTCTCGGGGGCCCTGCGCCTGCGACTCGAACAGTTTCTCGCCGAGAGCACGGAGATCATTCCCGCGGCCGCCGAGGTCCTGGCGCGGGGCGACGTCGCTGCACTTGGCCCTCTTGTTGACCGTTCCCAGAAGCTGGCCGAGGGGTGCCTGGAGAATCAGATCCCGGAGACGATCGGCCTGGCGCGGCGCGCGCGCGAGCTGGGCGCTGCGGCCGCCTCCGCGTTCGGCGCAGGGTTCGGTGGGAGCGTGTGGGCGCTGGTGCGGGAGGAAGAGGCGCCGGAGTTCCGCGTGCGGTGGGCGGACGTCTACGGGCAGGACTTCCCGACCGTTGCACTACGGGCTGAGTTCTTCGTCACGGGGGCGGGGCCGGGGCTGGGGCAGGTGAACATCTGAGGCGCCGCCCCGGGGTCAGCCCAGGGTGAGTGATTTCGTACCAAGCGGCGCTTCTCTGGTCAGTCGGCTAGGCGACTTCGTCATTACGATCCCCTCCATTCACCTCCATTCACCCCGGGGCGCCGCCCCGGGGTCAGCCGAGATACAGTGGCACACAAAGCCTACGGCATCTACACCCATCTTACGTGGCACACCCGATTGCGGGCACGATGCATGGGGCGGGTGGACGCCGAACAGGTCATCGAGGTGCTGAGGCAGGCGGCCTCCCAGTCTCTTGTCCATCTGCACGCGGTGGCAGTCTTGAGTGATCATGTGCATGTCGTGGCAAGCTTCCGGCCAGACTCGGCTGTCTCGCCATTCGTCCGACACGTGAAGTCCGAGTCAGCCCGACGAATCAACCTGATGCGCGGTCAAGTCTTTCAGTGGGCGAGGGGATATTTCATAGAGTCGCTTTCGCGGGAGCACGTGTCCGCAGCCTGCGCGTATGTCGTGAGCCAGCACCGGCGCCATCCGGATCGCGTGCCTACGTGAGCTCGGCTGACCCCGGGCCGATGGCCCGGGGGGACAACGTTCATCGTCCCCCCCCCGCCGCCTGAATCAACTCCCGCATCGCCGGCAGCACCGCAAGCCGCAGGTGCGCCTGAGGCCGCTCCAAGCGCTCGAGCAGGGCGGCGCGGTCGTCGCGCCAGGCCTGAGGCGCCGGCGTCGCGGCGGCCAAGTAGGACAACGCTTCCTGGCCGGCCGCGCCGAGGTCGGCGAGCTCCAGAGCGAGCGGGATGCCCTCGCGCGCCGGCGCCGAGTGATCGGCGATCGCCGCGACGGCGGGCGCGGCGTCGCGCCAGGCTTGGAAGGTTCGGGAGAGCCGCTCGCGGGCGGCCCCCCACCCCCCACTCCGCGGATTTCGTGGACCAGCCCCGCGAGGTCGCGCCGCAACGGCGGATCCGGCCGCGCCGCGTCGGAGAGCGCCGTGAGCGGTGTGAACTGGGTGGCGGGGTCCACGCTCATGCGCCCGCCCAGGTTCACCGGCTCGACCGCGGCGAGCAGCGTGCGCAGCGGGGCGAGGTCCACCCCTGGCGCGATGCGCTGCAACATCCGCTCAGTGTGGGTCTCGGTCGAGATACCGAGCTCCTCGAGTCGCGCGGAGAGCACACGGAGCCGGCGGTACAGATCCGCCACGTCCGTGACGGTACGCGGCGACCACAGTCGCTCGGCGACTGCGGCGGCGCGCGGCCAGATGCGGGAGTCGATCGTTTCGGGGGTGACGATCTCGCCCCACATGCAGATCTCCCCGCCGAGGATGCGCTGCGCCTGCTCGGGCGTGAGCCCGGCGCTGTCCGGAAGCGGATCGACACCGTAGTGGTTCTCGGCCGGCGCCATGGCGTCGAGGTAGTAACCCGCCGATAGGATGCCCAGGAATCCCTGCCGCGCGCTTTCGCCGAGCGACTCCGGTCCGCGCCACGACTGCACGACCACGCTCTTGGGCAGGTCGGGGTGGAGGATCTCGTCCCAGCCCTCCATGCGTTTGCCGTGCCTGGCGAGAATTCGCTGGAGCCGCCGGTTGAAGTACGCTTGCAACGCCTCGTTGTCCTTCAGGCCATGGGCCCGCATGAAGGTTTGGATGCGCCGGTTGGCGTTCCACTGCTTGCCGTTCGCCTCGTCCCCCCCGATATGGAAGTAGGCGTCGGGGAACAGGGCCGCCATTTCGCCAATGAAGCCGTCGATGAATGCATAGACCTCCTCGCGCGTGGGATCGAACACGGCATCGAGCACGCCGAAGGCGCGCTCGATCTGATAGGGCCCGGGCGCGGCGGCGTACTGCGGGTAGCCCACGAACCAGCTGGTGGAGTGCGCCGGCATGTCGAACTCCGGCACGACGCGGATGCCGCGGTCGCGCGCGTAGGCAGTCACTTCGCGGATCTGCGCCTGCGTGTAATACAGCCCGTCCGAGCCCAGCCCCTGGAGCCGCGGATAGCGGCGGCTCTCCACGCGGAAGCCCTGGTCCTCGCTGAGATGCCAATGCAGCACGTTGAGCTTCACGGTGGCCATGGCGTCGAGGGTGCGCTCGATCACCGCGACCGGCTCCCAGTGGCGGCACACGTCGATCAGCAGCCCGCGCCACCGAAACCGCGGATGGTCCTCGATCGTCACGGCCGGCAGATACGGCCCGGCGCTGTCGGCCGCGACGAGCTGGAGCAGCGTCTCGAGGCCGCGGATCACCCCCACGACCGTGGGAGCGTGGAGGTCCGCCCGCCCCTCGTTGACGGCGAGCATATACGACTCGTCTTCCGCTATTCCCTGCACAGCCATGCCGGGACCGTCGGCATGGACCACGAGCGTCGCCGTAGTGGAATCGGCCGCGGGGGGGCGGGAGAACGTCAGCCCCGTTCGGCCTTCGAGCCGCCGGAGCGTACGGTCCACGGCACGCCGCAGGCGGGCGTCGGCGAAGCCGCGAACCGCCACCGTGAACGTGGTGTCGAGCGCGAGACGGCCGCTCCGCCACTCGAGCGCGGCGGGTACGGGAATCAGAGTGCGGGTGGACTGTGCGCGCAGGGTAGACGCGCCGACGGCGGCCAGCACGAGGAGGAGACGGAAGTCACGCATTTCGGAACACCTCAGCCGAATAGGGCGAGTATGAGTATGCCGAGGAACACCGCTAAGGCGCCAGCGAGCCGTCGCGGGCCAAAGGACTCCCCCAGCCACAGCCAGCCGACCAGTGCCGCGAGGACGACGCTCACCTCGCGCACCGCGCCCGCGTAGGCGAGGCGTTCGATCTGATAGGCCCGCAGCACCAACGTGTAGCCGAGCATCATCAAGCCACCCGCCGCCACGATCCGGGGCCATTGCCGCAGGCCTTCGGCGAGCAGCATGGCGGGCCGGTATCGCCGCAGCGCCCGTGGGGCGAGCAACAGCCCGCTGAGACCGAGCACCGCCACCTGGTATGGCGCTGGCGCCGCGCGCCGCACGGCGATCCCGTCGATCAGTGAATACACCGACGTGCACAGCGCCACGCCCAGCGCGGCGAGAATCCCGGGCCCTCGGCTGACCCCGGGGCGTCGGCCCGGGGTGAAAGGGCTTCTAGAGGAGTTCCGTTCACCCCGGGGCATCGCCCCGGGGTCAGCCGATGTGCCGATGACTACGAGTCCCAGCACGATTCCGGCGATCCCGGCGGCGCCCCTGGGCGATGGGTACTCCCGCAACAGCAGCGCCGACCAGACCGCGAGCAGCACCGGCGCGGCTCCGCGGGCCATCGGGTAGACCTGTGAGAAGTCCGCCTGGCTGTAGGCGTACGCCAGCAGGACATAATAGATCGCCTCCACGGCCGCGCTCACCACCGCCAGCCGCCACACCGAAGCGGGGAGCGGCTCCGCCGCGAGGAGCACGGGAATAAACAGCACGGAGCCCGCGACCAGCGCCCACCACGTGACGACGTCCCGGGCCGTCGCGCTCTTGAGCAGCAGGTTCCAGGCGACGTGCAGGCACGCCGCCGCGAGCAACAGGCCGAGCGCGAGCGCGTGCAATCAGGGCCGGACGTCGAGCGTCAGGACCTCGAACGGCCGCAGCGCGACCTGCTGCGGCTGGCCCGCGTGCAGATCGAGCACCGGCGCGCCGCGATCGGCCTGCCAGGGGCTGCGCGCGTGGTAGTGCTGCTGCGCCCGTTCGGGCAGCTCGAATGCGCTCCCCACGTCGAGGGCGATGGACTGCGGGGTGTCCTTGGGATTGCGGAGCACCAGAATGCCGCGGCCGCTCTTCCAGGAGGCGTGGCCGTAAACCTCGAGCTGCGCGGGGTCGCCTCCGATCCAATGCGTGTCCGCGAGCACAGCCGCGTTGCGCCGCGCCCAGCGCGCCGACTCGGCCAGCGTGTCCCAGTCGCCGCTCGAAAGCAGCGACGGCGTGACGTACATCTCCTGGAGCTGCGTACCCGTGCCGAAGTAGGCGTGGATCTCGGAGGTAAAGTCGTGCTGCGGGTCCGTGTCGAGGCGGTTGGCGTGGCGGGCATAGATCAGCCCATGGAGCATGAGCGAGTTGAGCGGAAAGAGCGGCCCCTTCTTCACGATCCCCTGGTAGGTGTCGGCGTCGCGGTAGGTGATCCAGCGCTGCCGGTCCGAGCCGACGCCGGCGAAGTCGTGGTCTTCCCCGCCCCGCCAGATCGAGTCGGCGTACCGCAGGAAGAACGGCGAGGGATAGGTACCGGTCGTCAAGTTCACGAATACGTCCGGCTGCTCGGCGCGGAGCTCGCCGATCAGCGCGATCATGGCGTCGAAATCGCTGTCGAAGGCGCTGCCGGCGATCACGTGCGCCACGTTGCCCGTGCCGTCGAACTTGAACTGGTTCACCCCGTAGGTGCGGATCATGTCGAGGCACGTCTCGCGGAAGCGCTGGTAATACTTCGGCCCCGAAAGCGCGAATCCGCCCTCGTTCGTCTCGAAGCCCTGCGCGCGACCGCTGGCCAAGCGCTCCTGCCGCGGCTGGCCGTAGCCGCCCCAGGGCGACAGCCACACGCCGATCCCCGCGCCACCCCGCCCCCCCCCGGAGCGGGCCGCCGCCTCGCGCAGCGGCGCGAAGCCGCGGGGGAAGCCGGCGTGGAAGTGCCACAGCGTCTGGGGATCGTCCCAGCCGTCGTCGAACAGGAACGAGTCGAGCGTCACGCCGCGCTTGGCGTGCAGCTCAGCGCCGAAGGCCTCAATGACCGCGAGCGCGGCGGCTTCGTCGTATTTGCTGAAGTACCCGATGTCGTACCACGAGTTGTAATGCAGGAACGGCCGGTACGGATGCGCCCGCTCACGCTCGACGTATTCGAGGAAGCTCCGGCGCAGCTGGTTGCCAAATGGCGCAGTCACCCCGATCACCGACGAGCAGGTGAGCGGCGCGCCGGGCCGGAGCGGCAGCTCGCGCACGAGGGCGCCACGCACCCGCGTTCCTGCTACGCTGCTATCGGCGAGCGGGTGCTCGAGGCCGAGGAAGAGAGTGCCGGCCACGACAGGCGACCCACGCACGCTCCCCGAGACAACCGCGCCCGGCAGCTCGAGGTCGAGCAGCCGAATTTCCTTGACGGGCACCTCCGCCTCGGCGCTCCTGATCGTGACCTCCTGACGGAGGTAGTGCGAGTCGTCGCGCAGAATGGCACGCCAGGTGGCGCGCAGGCGGCCCGCCGGATCAGCGAGCTCGACGGTGATCTGCCGGCCGCCCTGCCGCTCGGCGAATCGGGCCGCGCTCGGAGTTCCGGTGAGCCGCTCGACTCGCGGCGCCCCCTGCACCCGAAAAGCGGCGCTGCCGAGCCCGGAGCCGTCTGGAAACGCGAGGGCGAACGCGTCGGGCGGGAGAGACAGCGTCCGGCCGCCGAGCTTGTCCACTACGCTGACCGCCCGGAGCGAGCCGTCCGTCACGGTCCAGGTGGCGGCGAGGGCGTCGTTGCCGAGCGACAGGTCGGCGCCATCGCGGCGGCTCCACGATTCACGGAGCAGGCCGGGAACGGCCATCCCGGCGCCGAGGGCGGTCGTGCGGCGGACGAACTCACGCCGGGTGAGGATGCGCACGGGGCAGGCCACCTCTCCGAGGGACTGAGCCTCTAGGATGGGGGGGCGTGGCGCGACGCGCTACTGCCGGCTCAGTCCGCCGCCAGACTCGGGTCCACCTCCGCGCGCCACCGCAGGATCCCGCCTGCGAGGTTCGCGACGCGCCGGAATCCCGCGTCGGCGAGGTAGGACGCCGCGACGCGACCGCGCGCGCCGCCTTTGCAGTAGACGACCACTGGGCGCTCGCGATCGAGGGTCTGCAGAGCCTCCGGCAGCGTGACGAACGGAACCAGCCGCGCGCCGGGGAGCCGGGCGACATCCCATTCGAATCGCTCGCGCACGTCAATCAGCTGCAGCGCCTCCCCGCCTGCGAGCCGCGCCTGGAGCTCCTGCGGCGTGATCTCGACGAATGCCACGCTTCAGCCCCCTGCGATCGCCGGCACGACGATGATCTCGTCGCCGTCCCGGACGCTCGCCGCGAAGCCCCCCTTGAAGCGGGCGTCATCGTCGTTCACGTAGAAGGTGACGAACGGATAGGGCCGGCCGGTCTCGTCGCGCAGGCGCGGCGCGAGGCCGGGATAGCGCCGCGCGACGTCGGCGACGACGTCGCCGAGGGTCGCGCCCTGCACCTCCAGGGTGCGCCGTCCGTCCGCGAGCTTCGCAAGCACGGCGGGGAGTTGTAGCGTGGCACTCATGTGGTCTCCAGTGGTGCAGGGTGCGTGGCGCGTGGTGTGTGAATGACGGCGGCCCCGCCGGCGGGTCGGGGAAAGCGCAGCAGCTCCGCCGTGACGCCGGCGGCGCGCCAGGCGGCGAGCAGCGCCAGCCCCACCTGCTCGGCGGCGGCGCGAGGCGCGATCGCGAGCACGCCGGAGCCGGCGCCGGAGAGCGTCGCGCCGTATGCGCCCGCCGCCCGCGCGGCGCGGACGACGTCGTCGTAGCCGGGTACGCCCGCCCGGCGGTAGGGCACGTGCAGCACGTCGTCGAGCGCAGCGGCGAGCAGCGCGCCGTCGCCGGTCGCGAGCCCCTGCACCAGCGCCGCCGCGCGGCTTGCCGCGAGCGCCGCATCGCCGAACGGCACGACGGCAGGCAGCGCGGCCCGGGCGGATTTCGTGTCGGACGGAAACGGCGGCACCACGATCAGGAACTCGAGCTCCGGCGCGACGGTGAGCGGAGTCACGTGGAGGCCGCCTGCCGTCCGCACGGTGAGGGCGGCGCCACCGTACACCGCCGGCGCGACGTTGTCGGGGTGCCCGTCGATGCCCGCGGCGATCTCCACGATCCGCTCCCGCGGCAGGCCCAGCTCGAGGGCCGCGTCAGCGAGCAACGCGCCCGCTACCACGGCCGCGGCCGAGGAGCCGAGCCCGTAGCCCACCGGGATCTCGGAAACGGCGTCGATGGTGAGATCGCCGGCCCACGCAAACCTCGCGGCCTGTGTCGCGGCGCGGAAGCCGCGATAGAGCAGGTCCTGTTCCGGCGGCAGCGTCACCGTCGCGAGCCGGCCGGCGCGATTGATGACGATGGATTCTCGACCCGGCGGCACGGTGACCGACGCGGTGAGCCAGCGGTCCACCGCCAGCCCGACGCAATCGAATCCCGCGCCCAGGTTGCTGGTCGACGCGGGCACGCGGACGCTCGCGCGTCGGGTCGTCATGGGCCTTCCACCAGCGCGCGCACCTCGGCGAGACGCGGCGCGATCACCGGAGCCGCGGCCAGCACGGGCGCCACGGCCTCCACCGTCTTGAGCCCGTTGCCCGTGATGCACAGCACGACCTCGTCTTCAGGTAGGAAGCGGCCTTCGCCCGCGAGCGCGAGCGCACCGGCCACCGTCACGCCGCCCGCGGTTTCCGTGAAGATGCCAGTCTCCTCGGCGAGCAGCTGGATGCCGGCGACGATGCTGTCGTCCGGCACCGCCGCCGCCCACCCACCCGACTCGAGAATGGCGCGCTTGGCGAACAGCCCGTCCGCCGGATTCCCGATGGCGATCGAGCGCGCGATGGTCTTCGGCACGACGGGGACGATGGCGTCGGCGCCCTCGCGCACGAGCCGGACGATCGGCGCGCAGCCGTCGGCTTGGGTGCCGTAGATCCGCGGCGGCGCACCGGACACGAGGCCCGCCTCCACGAACTCGCGGAATCCCTTGCGCAGTTTGGTGACGAGCGAGCCGCCGGCCATCGGCGCGACGACCGCGGTGGGAAGCCGCCACTCCAGCTGCTCGGCGATCTCGAAGGCCAGCGTCTTCGAGCCCTCGCCGTAGTAGCCGCGCAGGTTGACGTTCACGATGCCCCAGCCGAACTGGTCGGCGACCTGCGCGCACAGCCGGTTCACGTCGTCGTAATGCCCGCGCACGCGCACCAGCCGCGCGCCGTAGACGGCGGTGCCGACGATCTTCCCCGTCTCCAGATCGTCGGGAACGAAGATCCAGGCCGCGAGCCCGGCGCGGGCCGCCTGAGCCGCGACGGCGTTGGCCAGATTGCCAGTCGAGGCGCAGCCGATCGTGTCCAGCCCGAACGCCGCTGCCGCGTTGATGGCCGTCGCGACCACGCGATCCTTGAACGAGAGCGTCGGGTGAGACACGGCGTCGTTCTTCACCCACGCCCGCGCCACGCCGAGTCGTGCCGCGAGCCGGGGTGCCGCGACGAGCGGCGTCCACCCGGTGTCCAGCGACAGCGTGGGCTCGCCGTCGAACGGCAGCCACTCGCGGTAGCGCCACAGGGACGGCGCTCGCGCGGCGATCTCCCCCGCCGTCGGGAGCCGGCGGCCGGGATCGAGCACCGGATCGAGCGGTCCCAGGCACTGCTCGCAGACGGCGGCCGGCGAGGGCTCGTGCCGGACGCCGCACGCGCGGCACACCTGCGGGCGCGGGCGCAGCGTCGTGAGCGTCGTCGTCACCGGGTGGCCTCGACCGTTTGCGCCAGGCGCAGCCGAGCCTCGCGGATCTGGGCCTCCTGCTCAGGGTCGATCGGATAGCAATGCTCCGGACCGGGGAACCGCCCGGCGCGGACGTCGGCGGCGTAGTCGCCGAACGCGCGCTCGATCTCGGCGCCGATCTGCGCGTAGCGGCGCACGAACCGCGGTGCGATGTCCCCGACGAAATTCCCCAGAATGTCGTGTGAGATCACCAGCTGGCCGTCCACGTGCGGCCCGGCGCCGATGCCGTACACCAACAGGTCCACCCGCTCGCGGACGTACGCGGCGGCCTCCGCCGGTACGGCCTCGAGCAGCACGGCGAAGGCGCCCGCGTCCCGCAGGGCCAGTGCGTCCTCGGCAAGTCGCTCGACGGCGGCCCGGGACTTTCCCTGCACACGGTAGCCGCCCAGCTGGCCCAAGCTCTGCGGCGTGAGCCCCAAGTGGCCCATCACCGCGATCCCCGCGTCCACCATCGCCCGCACGCGCGCGGCGACCCGCGCGCCTCCTTCGCATTTCACGGCGTCGCAGCCCAACGCCACGAAACGGCCGGCGTTGCGGATCGCCTCTTCGTCCGACGGCTGGTAGGAGAGGAACGGCAGGTCCCCGACCACGAACGCCCGCCGCGCGGCGCGGCACACGGCGCGCACAAACACGCACATCTCCTCCATTCCCACGCCGAGGGTGCTCGGCAGCCCCAGCATCGTCATCGCTGCCGAGTCGCCGATCAGGAGCATGTCGACGCCGGCGCGCTCAGCGAAGGTGGCGGTGGCGTAGTCGTAAGCGGTGACGAACACCGCTTTCTCGCCGCGGCGCTTCAGGGCGGCGAGGGTGGCGACGGTGACCTTCGGTGCGGACATGCGCGACTCCGGAAAGCACAAACGCCTGCATGGCTGCCGCAGGCGTGCGCTTTTTAGCGAGTTGTTTAACGTGGCTGCAATACGCGGCAAATCACCACGGGCCGACGATTGTGATGGAATACATACGCACAACGTGAGGGCATGTCAACACCCGGCG
>Ga0209237_1001409_pt1 | contig 14244 bp, 8 predicted proteins | sample GraSoi013_1_40cm_2_FD_185820 | JGI IMG/M metagenome (GOLD analysis project Ga0209237, IMG submission 185820) | Grasslands soil microbial communities from the Angelo Coastal Reserve, California, USA - Sample 10_02_2013_1_40cm (SPAdes) (version 2) | ecosystem: Environmental > Terrestrial > Soil >... | reverse complement strand
CACCGCTTGAATCTCGCTAGGCGCCTCGGCCCGCGCCAGCCGCCGGTACAGCTCGAGCTTCACCGCTTCATCCGGCACGTAGGCGTCGGAGAGGTGCGCCGGCAGACCCAAGATCACCTCGGGGGGCACACGCGTCCCCTTCCCTTCATCCCCCTTCCCCGACTTGAGCGCGTCAACGGTTTCCTGGAGCCAACGGAGGTAGGTATCGAACCCGACCGCCTGCGCGTGACCCGACTGTGCGGCGCCGAGCAGGTTGCCGGCACCGCGCAGCTCGAGATCGCGTAGCGCGATCCGGTAGCCCGAGCCGAGGTCGGTGTGATGCTCCAAGACGCGGAGCCGCTCTTCCGCCTCGGCGTCGACGAGGTCGGGCACGAGCAGATAGCAATACGCGCGCCGGTGACTCCGCCCCACGCGACCGCGCAGCTGGTACAGCTGCGCCAGCCCGAGCTGGTCCGCGCGGTCCACGATCATCGTGTTCGCGTTCGGCACGTCCAGTCCGGACTCGACGATCATGGTGGACACGAGAATGTCCACCTCGCCCCGGACGAACCGGGCCATCACGGCATCGAGCTCCGCTTCCTTCAACTTCCCGTGCGCCACGGCGATCCGTGCCCGTTGCGGGGCGAGCGCCCGCACTCGCTCCGCGATCGTGTCGATCGTCTCGATGCGATTGTGCACGAAGTACACCTGCCCCGCGCGATCCAACTCCCGGGCCAGCGCCTCCTCGATCAAGCCGTCATCCCAGGGCTCGATGAACGTGAGCACCGGCGAGCGGTCTTTGGGCGGCGTCTCGAGCAGCGTGAGATCCCGCAAGCCGGCCAGCGACAGATGCAGGGTCCGGGGAATGGGTGTCGCGGTGAGTGTCAGCACGTCGACAGCGAGCTCCAGCGCCTTGAGCCGCTCCTTGTGCCGCACGCCGAAGCGGTGCTCTTCGTCGACGATGAGGAGCCCGAGATCGTGAAACCCGACGTCGCGCGACAGCAGGCGATGCGTCCCGATCACGACGTCCGTTGCACCGGTCTCGAGCTGCCGCGTCACCTGCTGTGTATCCTTCGGGCCGCGGAACCGCGACAGCACCTCGATCCGCACGGGATAGTCGGCGAGCCGCTCGCGGAAGGTGCGCCCGTGTTGCTCGGCGAGAATGGTCGTCGGAACCAGGACCGCGACCTGCTTGCCCGCCTGTACGGCCTTGAAGGCGGCGCGCAATGCGACCTCGGTTTTGCCGTACCCCACATCACCCACCAGCAACCGGTCCATCGGGCGGGCGCGCTCCATGTCCCGCTTGACTTCCTCCGAGGCCCGTCGCTGGTCCGGCGTGTCCTCGTACAGGAAGGCCGACTCGAGCTCGCGCTGCCACGGTGTGTCGGGTGGAAACGCGAATCCGGCCGCGAGCTGGCGACGGGCGTACAGGTCGAGCAGCTCGATCGCCATCTGGCGGATCGCGGCGCGCGTCTTGTCCCGCTGCCGCTGCCACGTCGTGGTGCCGAGCCGGTGCAGCCGCGGCGGCGGCGCGTCCCCGTCGGCCGCAGCCCGGTACGCCTCGAGCTGATCCAGCCGGTACAACGGCACGTTCAGCCGGGACCCGCCCTCGTACTCTACGACGGCCACCTCGAGGGTCCCGCCCTCCGCTCCGACCGGGATCGTCTGGATCCCGCGGTAGATCCCAATGCCGTGCTCGAGATGGACCACGTAATCGCCGGCCTTGAGCGCCCGGGTCGCGGCGCTGACCGTCGCTTCGCGGTACCGGCGCGGTCGCCGCAGCCGGCGGGCCCGGCGGAAGATCTCGTGGTCGGTGAGCACGCGCAGCCCGGGGAGCACGAATCCGCCGTCCAACGCCCCCACCGCGAGCGTCGCCCGGCCGCCGGCCAAGAGCTCCTCCAGTCGCTCGAGTTGGCCTTCGTTGTCGCACAAGATCACGGTCGGCGGCTCGGTTGCGACGATCTGGCGCAGCCGCCTGATGTCGCGGTCGACCGGCTCGGGCGCCGCGATCGGGAACCGGACACCGGTCTCGGCGGGGTCCCGCCACGCCGCCGGATCGACGAACACCGCCTCGCGCGCCGGCGGCTCCTCACCCAGCCGCCGCGCCACGTCGAGATGGTGGGCCGCCTCGGCCCACGCGCGCTCCACTTCCTGCCCCAGCGCCGACTCCTGCTCGAGCACGACGAGCGCATCGCTCGGCAGGAGATCCAAAAGGGTCTGCCGTGGTAGGGGCGCAGCATGCGGCGCCCCTACTGGCGACATAACCGGTCCCTCCGTTCTCACGGGGAGAATCGTGACGCGCTCGATCGCTTCGCCGGAACGCTGCGAGTCGAGATCGAACGTGCGCAGCGACTCGATGTCGTCTCCCCACCACTCGAGCCGCGCCGGTGCCGCCATCCCAAACCCATACACGTCGAGGATCCCGCCGCGCACGCTGAACTGCGCTACCTCGGTGACGGTCGGGACGCGAGCGTAGCCCATCGCCTCGAGTCGCTGGACCGTCTCGCGCAGCGTACTGCTCCCCGCCCCCTGCTCCCCCTTCGCCAAAACGAGACGCATGGACCGGAGCGTCCCAGGCACCCCCGTGCGCTCGGCGGCGGCGCGTGCGGTCGTGACCAGCACCGGGACTTGCCCGGATAACAGCAGTTCCAGCGTCTCCACCCGCTCGCCGGCGATCTCGAAGTGCGGCTCTTCGGCGCCCAGCGCCTCACGTTGCGGGTACAGAGCGACCGCGGTCCCCGTCAGGGCCCGCAGATCCGCGAGCCACCGCTCCGCATCGGTCGGAGTGGGCGTGATCACGACAAAGAGGCGCTGCGCGAGTCGTCGCGCGAGCGCGGCCACAAGCACGGCGGGACTGGAGCCGGGGAGACCGGCGATCCCCTGTCGGGCGCCGGGCGCGGGCAACCCCTCCGCCAACGCTCGCGTCGCCGGGAGCGCGTCCAACCGGTCGATCACGAAGTCGAGTGGCATCAGCGCGTGCCCGTCGCGACCCCCAGCTCCATGAGCGCGAAGACCAGCGCCAGCATCAGCAGCAGCCCGCTGCCATCGCGGCGCCCGGCTCCCGCGAACCGGGCGGCCGCGAACGCCGCGCCGTCGAGCACCTCCGCCCCCAGCACGTCGTGCACGAGCGCCGGTGGCGCCGGCGTGAGATCCGATTCTTGCGGGTCGAGTCCGTAGACGATCGCGCCGATCGTATCGGCGCCGCTGGTCCGGAACTCCACGCGCGGCACCCCTTCGACCTCGGAGATGAGTGCCTCACCCCGTGCCAAACGGTTCACCAGCGCGTCCACGAACGGGACGAACGCGGGTGCCGCGGGCAGCGCTGTCCAGGCCGTGTCGAGCCGACTGCCAAGCAGCAGGACGTTGCCGTCCCGCACCAGCCACGGCTGTCCGTTCACCGTCGCGAGCACGGTGGCGTCGTCACCGGTGCCTCGTCTCGCGTCCCCCGTCCCGGCTTCGATCCGGTACCTCCGCGTCACCTGCAACCCGGCGATCGCCGGCAGGGCGGACCCCGCGATTGGGCCGGGCGTGCCCGCCGACGCGAACCGCCACCGCCCTCCCCGCGCTGCGAGCGCGCGATTCGCCTGGCCGATCAGCGCCGGCTCCGCGGGCGGGAGCACGACGCTTACCAGAGCCCCCGCCTCCGGCCGGTCTCCGATCGCTACGTCGGTGCCTCCCCCCTGGACCCGATGCCCTTCCTCCAGCACGGCCAGCGCTGCGGCCACGAACCGGCCTCCCCCTGCGGTGGAGAGCGCCGCGACTCGGGCCGGCGCAGCCACCCGCCACACCAGCAATCGTGTATCGTCGGCCCGCAGCTCGTCGGCGTCGAGCACTGCGTCGCCCACCCACCAGCCCGGTCCGAGCGGCGGCAGCGTGATCGATACCGTCGATCCGGGTACGGCCAGCGCGCGGCCGACCTCGCGGCCGCGGATGCGCAGCGTCACCGGTGCGGCGCCTCCTGCCGCCCCGGTGCCGGGCGTCCCGACGATGCTCACGGCCGCGGCGCCGTCCGTCACCCGCGCGGCGCCCACGCCGCGGTTCGCGGGTGCTTGGCTCGGCGGCGCGAGGGCGAGCACCCGCACCCCCCGTGGTAGGCCCGCGCGGCCGGGGCCGAGCGCCGTGCGCTGCAGGTCACTCACCACATGTACCTCGCGCGCCGGGAGCGGCTCCGCGCCGACCAGCTGCGTCGCTGCCCGCACGGCGGCCGTGAGGTCCAGGCGACGAGCCGAGACGGCAGCGCTATCCACGGTCGCGAGCAGCGCTTCCGGCGTCCCCGCCCGCGCCACGCCATCGGCGAGCACGAGCCACAGACGATCGGACGCCGACGCGCGCGCCAGCGACCCTCGCGCCATGGCTTTCAGGCGCTCGAGCGCGGGACGCCCGTCCACCACCAGCCCGGACGACGGCGAGTTGTCGAGGATCACGGCGAGCGCCGTCGGCTCGTGCGGGGACCCGCCGCTCGCCGGCGTGGGGAAGAGCGGCCGCGCCGCGGCCAGCACGATCAGCACGATCAACGCCGTCCGCAAAATCAGGAGCAGCAGGTGTCGCAGCTTCAAGCGTCGTGCGTTTTGGCGCTCCGCTTCGCTCAAGTAGCGGAGCGGCGGAAACTCCACCTCCGGCGGCACCCGGCGCTCGAGCAAGTGGAGCAAGGCGGGGATCGCCGCGGCAGCGAGCCCCACGAGCGCCAACGGATGCAGGAACGTCACGCGAGCAGCCGAAGCGCCAAGCCGAACGGCATGTCCGTGAGGATGTGGTGGTACGCGATGCCGTGCCGCCGGCACGCCGTGCGCCAGGCGTCGATCTCCCGACGCACCGTTGCCTGGTAGGCCCGCGCGAGCTCGCGCGGCCGAACCACCACGCTCGCCGCGGATTCAGGATCGCGGTACCGCACCTCGGGGGGGCCGGCCAGCTCGGCCTCGGCCGGATCCATCAGGTGCAGCACGATCACTTGATGGCCACGATGACGCAGGTAGTGCAGGGCCCTCAGCGCCAGCTCACGGTCGAACAGCAGGTCGGAGACGAGCACCACGAGCCCACGGCGGGCCAGCAGTGACGTGAGGCGCACCAGGGCGGCCTGCGCCGCCGTCCCCCGCCCGTCTGGCGTGTCCACCAGGCCTCGCACCAGTCGCGCCCATTGTCCCGCCTTCACTCGCGCCGGCACCACCTCGCGCACGATTTCGTCGAAGGTGATCAGTCCCGTGGCATCGCGCTGTCGCAGCAAGATCAGCGCGAGCGCCGCCGCCAGCCGATCGGCATAGGCCCGCTTGGTGAGCCGGGTGGGCGCGCCGCGCCACGCCATCGACCGGCTCGCGTCGACCAGAATCATCGCGCGCAAGTTCGTCTCCTGCTCGAACTGCTTCACGAACAGGCGGTCGGCCCGGGCGAGGATCTTCCAATCGAGGTAACGCAGCTCGTCGCCGGGTTGATAGGCGCGGTGCTCGGTAAACTCGACGGAGAACCCGCGAAACGGTGAGCGGTGGATCCCGCTGAGAAAGCCCTCCACGACCTCCTGCGCCACGATCTCGATCCCGCCAAAGCGAGCCACTTCGGCGGGATCCAGCAGATCGATGCGCTGCACGTCGGCCATGGCCTCGCGGAAGCTAATGAACAGCCGAATGTCCCGGGTAGAGGACAATCCGGGTCCGGTGATCCGCATCAATCAGGGGTCGAACCTCAAGCGTCATGGCCACTTACCGCCTTTGCACCCGAGCGTCGGGTTGGCATGCAACCTGCCCCCACCCTCCACGAACGGAGGCCCCATGTTGAACGCCATCTGGTTGCTCAGCCTCGTCGCCGCACAGGCCGGAAGCCCCTCAATCCGGCCGGTGTCGGTCGAGTATCGCCCCCGCGTCGAGGTGTGGACCGACCGGGGCGACAGTCCCTACGGCAGCGGCCAGGGTGTCCGCGTGCACTTCCGCGCCGACGGGGACGCCTTCGTGACCATCCTGCGCGTCGACACCGACGGTCGGGTGCGCGTGCTGTTTCCGCGCGAGCCGTGGGAGGACAACTTCGCCCGCGGTGGGCGCGACTACGAAGTGCAGGGCGGATACGACCGCGACGCTTTCTACATCGATGACTATCCCGGTGTCGGCTACCTGTTCGCCGTCGCCTCGGCGGATCCGTTCGTGTACGACGGCATCCAGAGCAAGGACCACTGGGATTATCGACTGATCGCCGACGGGCGGGTCCGCGGCGATCCGTACGTCGCCCTTACCGACCTGGCACAGCGCATCGTGCCCGACGGCTACAGTGATTGGGATTACGACATCGCGCCGTACTACGTGCAACAGCACTACGACTATCCCCGGTTCCTGTGCTACGACTGCCACACGTATGTGAGCTACTCGTCCTGGAGCCCCTACGACTACACCTGCGTGCGCTTTCGGATCGTGGTCTTCGATGATCCGTACTACTACCCGTATCGGTACTACGGCGGCACGAGGGTCGTCTTCACGCGTCCGTATAGGCCGGAGCCCCGGTTCATCTTCAAGGACCGCCAGGCGTCGGATGCCTTCATTACGCGGGTGCGCGAGCGGCCCGTAAACGACGATCGCCGGCGCGACGTCGGCGTGCGGGGTCGAGACTTGGGCGGCACGGGCGTCATCCCGCCGCCGAACCTTCAGCCGCCCCGGCGGCGCCCCGGCTCCGAAGACCAGGGGGACGACGACAACCGCGGTCACGGCCGTCGGCCCGACCAACCCGATCATCGGGACCGGCCCGACCAGCCCGACCACCGCGATCGGCCTGGCCAGCCCGACCACCGGGACCGGCCCGACCAGCCCGATCATCGGGACCGGCCTGACCAACGCGATCATCGCGACCGGCCTGATCAGCCCGAGCACCGGGACGAGCCTAGCCGTCCAGAGCGGCGCGACCGGCCCGAGCGACCGGAGCGGCCCGAGCAGCCCGCGCGGCCGCCGGCACAACCGGAGCGCCGAGGGGACCCGGAAGAGCGGCGGCGCCCCGAGCCGCCGCCACCGCGTGCCGAGCCGCGGCACGAGGCTCCCCCACCGCGCAGTGAGCCGCGGGCCGAGCCGAAGCGTGAGCCCCCGAAAGAGAAGCCACGGGCCGAACCCGAGCTCAAGCGGCGCAAGCCGTGACCGACACAGCAGCGCGAACGCGGCCGACCGTAGGTCCCTGCGGTCGGGCGCGTTACCTTTCGGTTCCCCTACCTCAAGGCCTGAGCGATGCGATACCGCCTGGCGCTGCTGCTAGCGGCGCTCCCCGGACTGGCCGCCGCACAGCGGCAGCGACCGGCCGCCCGTGGTGCGGCTTCCATCACGATCGCCGACGTGCAGCGCCGCATCGCGATCATCGCCGACGACTCGATGCTGGGCCGCGCCACGCCGAGCCCGCAGCTCGACGCTGTGGCGGCCTACGTCGCGGGCGAGTTCCAACGCTTCGGGCTCAAGCCGGGCGGCGATAGCGGCACGTACTTCCAGCACTATCCCCTCGAAGTGCTACGGTTCGAGCCCGAAAGCTCGACCATCCGGATCACCGGGCGCACTCCCGGGATGTGGCGCGGGGGCCAGGACGTGCTGCTCGTGGAGGGACAGCCGCTGGCGGGGGCGGCGGCTGGTCCGGCCGTGGTGATCACCGGGTCCGCGGATGCCGGGGGCACGCTCGATTCCGCGGGCGTCGCCGGGAAGATCGTCTTCCTTGCCTACGGACCGGGGCTGAATGCGATCGCGGCGAAGGTCCTCCCGCTCCGTCCGCTCGCCATTATGCTGGTGGCGGGGTTCCCCGACTCGATCTGGGCAAGGCTCCCTGGTCACGAAGTGAGCGTGAGCGTGCGCAATCCGAGCGCGGAGGGCGGGCCCGGGGTCCCCACCGTGTTCGCCGTGCGGACGGCGACCGCCGGGGCGTTGTTTGCGCAAGGGGGTGTGAGCGTCGACTCGCTCCGGGCATGGGGCGACCGGCCCCTCGCGGCGCGCTCCCTGACCGGCGTCACTCTGCAACTGGATGTGCGCGGCCGAACGCAACACGCGTCGGCTCCCAACACGATCGGGATTCTCGAGGGCAGTGACGCCGCACTGAAGAAGGAATATGTCCTGGTGACTGCCCACATGGACCACATCGGCACGCCGAGTGCCGGGGAGGGTTGCACGCCCCGCGGCGCCGACTCGATCTGCAACGGAGCGGACGACGACGGCTCGGGCACGGTAGCCGTGATCGAGCTGGCGCAGGCGTTTGCCTCGGCCAGCGAGCGACCCAAGCGCTCCCTCGTGTTCATGACCGTGAGTGGCGAGGAGCGCGGTCTCTGGGGAAGCGGGTACTTTGCCGACCATCCCACCGTAGCGTTGGCAGACGTGATCGCCGACTTGAACATCGACATGGTCGGTCGCAATGCGAAGGACACGGTCGCCGTTATCGGCCGCGAGCACTCCAATCTCGGCGGGACGCTCGACAGCGTCGCCGCGGCACACCGCGAGCTGAACATCAGGCCGGTCGGCGATCTGTGGCCGCAAGAAGGGCTCTTCTTCCGCTCGGACCACTACAACTTCGCGAAGAAGGGCGTGCCCATCCTCTTCTTCACGACCGGATTGCATCCGGACTACCACCAGGTGAGCGATTCCCCGGACAAGATCGACGCCGAGAAGGAGGCGCGGTTCGCACGGCTCGTGTTTTATCTGGGCCTGGCCGTCGCGAACACGACGCAGCGGCCCCGCTGGAACCCGGACAGCTACAAGCGCATCGTCGGCGGCGGAAACTGACGGCTAGCTGACGGCGGCGAGCAACTCGGCGTTCGTCTTGGCGCGCCGCAGCTGCGCCAGCAGAACGTCGATCGCCTTCTCCGGCGGGAGCCCGACCAGGCCCCGCCGCAGCTGTTGTTTGGCGGCTACCGTCGGGGGGTCGGCGAGGAGCTCCTCGCGTCGGGTGCCGCTCGCGGCCACGTCCACCGCCGGGTAGAGGCGGCGGTCCGCCAGCGCGCGAGACAGCCGCAGCTCCGAGTTGCCGGTCCCCTTGAACTCCTCGAAGATCACGTCGTCCATCCGGCTCTCCGTCTCGATGAGCGCCGTGGCGATCACGGTGAGGGAGCCGCCCTCCGGCACGGCGCGCGCGGCCCCGAACAGCCCCTTTGGCTTCGCCAGTGCGTTGGCGTCCAGACCACCCGACATCGTGCGCCCGCTCCCCCGCCCCGTCGTGTTGTGGGAGCGCGCCAGGCGCGTGAGCGAGTCGAGCACGATCACGACGTCCTTGCCGAGCTCCACCTGGCGGCGCGCGTGCTCGAACACCATGTCGGCCACCGCGACATGCCGCTCATGCGAAAGGTCGAAGCTCGACGCGATGACCTCGCCCCGACCCCAGTCCACCATTTCGCTCACCTCTTCCGGCCGCTCGTCCACGAGCAGGATGAGGAGGATGGCAGTGGGATGGTTGAGCGCGACGCCCTCCGCCACGGCCTGCAGCATCACCGTCTTTCCCGCCTTGGGCGGCGACACGATCAGCGCGCGCTGCCCGAAGCCCAGCGGGCAGATCAGATCGACGACGCGCTGGATCTCGGCCGTGCGCGGGCTGGACGCCTGGGGGGTCTCGAGTCGCAGGGGGCGCGATGGGTGCACCGCACCGAGCTTCGCGAAGTCCGGCCGCTCGCGCAGGGGGGCGGGGGCCAGCCCGTTGACGCTCACCACGCGCCCGTTCTCCACGGTGACGAGATCGCCGCGCCGCAGTCCGGGGAGACGCACGCCGGGATCGCCCTTGGCCGGCAAATAACTGTTGGCGGCGAGGCGTACGGCGCCGCCGTTGGAGGTGGGGTCGAACCAGCCGGTGATGAGAGGCAGTATGGTCCTCGGTGCACCATTAAGATAGTCGCATCGGTCGTTGGTTGTCAGTCGTCAGGACTGATGACCCATGACCGAGCACTATATTTCTCCCCCACATGCGCCAAGATCACATCCGCAACTTCTGTATCGTGGCCCATATCGACCACGGGAAGTCGACCCTGGCCGACCGCCTCATCGAGCTCACGGGCACGCTGGACAAGCGTCTGATGCGCGAGCAGGTGCTCGACACGATGGACCTGGAGCGCGAGCGGGGCATCACGATCAAGCTCAACGCGGTGCGCATGAACTACCATGCCCGCGACGGAGGCGTGTACGAGCTCAATCTGATCGACACCCCGGGGCACGTGGACTTCACCTACGAAGTGTCGCGCTCGCTCCAGGCGTGTGAGGGAGCGATCCTCGTGGTGGACGCCTCGCAGGGAATCCAGGCGCAGACGCTGTCCAACCTGTTCCTCGCCCTCGACGCGGGGCTGGAGATCATCCCCGTGCTCAACAAGATCGACCTCCCCGGAGCCGAGCCGGACCGCCGGGCGCAGGAGCTGCACGAGCTCATCGGGGCGAAGCCGGAGGAGATCCTGCGCACTTCCGCCAAGGAAGGCACCCACGTCCCCGAGCTGCTCGAGGCGGTGGTGCGCCGCATCCCCGCGCCGCGTGGGGTGGAGGACGCGCCGCTCCGGGCTCTCATCTTCGACTCGTACTACGACCGGTACCGCGGCGCGATCCCCAGCATCCGCGTCGTCGACGGCACGATCCGGCCGGGCATGAAGATCGCCTTCGGCGCGCACAAGGACGACGTCTACGAGGTGGATGAGGTCGGGTACCTGCAGCTCGGGCACAAGCCGACCGAGCAACTCGAAGCCGGCGAAGTCGGCTACTTCGTCGCCAACGTGCGCGGCGTGCGCGACACCCGCTCCGGCGATACGGTGCTCGATGCGGATCATCGCGACGTGCCGCTGTTGCCCGGGTACCGCGACATCAAGTCGATGGTGTTCGCCGGTCTGTACCCGACGAACGCCGAGCAGTTCGAAGAGCTGCGCGACGCGCTCGGCAAGCTGCAGCTCAACGACGGGTCGCTGCACTACGAGCCCGAGTCCTCCGTGGCGCTCGGGTTCGGGTTTCGGTGCGGGTTCCTCGGCCTGCTCCACATGGAGATCGTGCGGGAGCGGCTCCAGCGCGAGTCCAACCTCGACCTCATCAGCACGGTGCCGAACGTGGAGTACCACGTCCACAGGACGGACGGCACCGTGGAGCTGGTCGAGAACCCGAGCCTGATGCCGCACGGCTCGGCGGTCGACCACATCGAGGAGCCGTACGTCAAGGCGCGGATCGTGGCGCCCGCCGAGTACATCGGCGCCGTCATGAAGCTGGGCCAGGAGCGGCGCGGCGTGTACCAAGGCATGCACTACGTGGACCCCACGCGCGTCGAGTTCGGCTGGGAGTTCCCGCTGGCCGAGATCATCCTCGATTTCTACGACAAGCTGAAGACCATCTCACGCGGCTACGCGTCGCTCGACTACGAGTTCCTCGAGTACCGCCCGGCCGAGCTCGTCAAGCTCGACATGCTGCTGAACGGCGAAGCCGTGGATGCGTTCTCGGTCATCATCCACCGGGACAAGGCGTACGAGTGGGGCAAGAAGATCGCCGAGAAGCTGAAGGAGCTGATCCCGCGCCAGCTGTTCGAGGTCGTCATCCAAGCCGCGATCGGGACCAAGGTGATCGCCCGCGAGACGGTCCGCCCGTTGCGCAAGAACGTGACCGCCAAGTGTTATGGGGGCGACGTCACGCGGAAGCGCAAGCTGCTCGAGAAGCAGAAAGAAGGCAAGAAGCGGATGAAGCAGGTAGGCACGGTCGAGATCCCGCAGGAGGCATTCTTGGCGGTCTTGCAGGTTGACTAGCCTCGTCATCCAAACGGCCTTTCTGGGAGACGTCGTGCTCACGACGCCGCTGCTCGTGGCACTCGCCGCCCGCCACGGGCCTGTGGACGTGGTGACCACCCCGGCCGCGGCGCCGCTGATCGAGACGCACCCCGCGGTCCGGCGCGTCATCCCGTACGACAAGAAGGGCCGAGATCGCGGCTTGGGCGGCCTGGTCAGACTGGCCCGCGCCCTGCGCGCGGAGCAGTATGAGTGCGCGTATCTTCCGCATCGTTCGCTCCGGACGGCGCTGGCGGCGTGGCTTGCCCGCATCCCGCAGCGGGTCGGCTTCGACGACGGCTGGCGGTCGCTCTACACCGACGTCCGACGTCGGGCGACGCAGGGTCACGAGATCGACCGTGTGCTGGCGCTCGCGGGCGTCACGGTGCACCGTATCCGCCCGTCGCTGCACGTCCCCCTCGCCGATCGCACAGCGACGGAGGGCTTCCTGCGGGAGCACGGAATCCGGGAACGGTTCGTCGCGCTCGCGCCGGGATCGATCTGGGGCTCCAAGCGCTGGCCGCACTATAGCGAGCTGGCGGAGCGGCTCGCGGGCAGCGTGGGGATCGTGGTCGTCGGCGGACCCGAGGATGCGGGCCTCGCTGCGGACATTACCGCGGCAGTGGCGCGCTCGGGCGGCCAGGCGGTCAGTGGGTGCGGACGGCTGACCATCCGTCAGTCAGCGGAGGCGATCCGGCGGGCGGCGGTGCTCGTGACCAACGACAGCGCCCCGCTCCACTTCGCGCAGGCGGTCGACACGCCGACGGTGGCAATCTTCGGGTCCACCGTGACGAGCTTCGGATTCGGGCCGCGGGGACCCCGGGACCGCGTGGTCCAGCTCGACGGCCTGCCGTGCCGCCCCTGCTCGGCGCACGGCCCGCCCAGCTGCCCGCTGGGGCATCACCTGTGCATGAAGTCGCTCTCGGTGCAGGACGTCCTTCAGGCGATAGAGGAGACCGGTGCGCTACGTCGTCGGGATTGACCTCGGCGGAACGAACATCGTCGCGGGGACGGTGGCCGAGGACGGCTCGGAGATGCTGGGGCTGGTGTCCGAGCCCACCATCTCCGAGCAGGGTGCGGACGCCGTGCTCGGACGGATCGTGAAGCTGGCGCGCGCGTCGATGGCAGCGGCGCGGGGCAAGGAAATCGGCGGCCTCGGCATCGGCTCGCCCGGCCCGCTCGACACGAAGACCGGCATCGTGCTGCTCACCCCCAACCTCGGGTGGACGAACTTCCCGCTGCGCGATCGGCTGGCAGGCGCGTTGAACCTGCCCGCCACGCTCGACAACGACGCCAACTGCGCCATTTTCGGCGAGTGGTGGCGCGGCGCGGCGCGGGGCGCCCAGCACGTCGTCGGGCTGACGATCGGGACGGGGATCGGCGGCGGCATCGTGCTGGATGGGGAGATCTACCGCGGGGCGTCGGACATCGCGGGTGAGATCGGCCACATGACCATCGATCTGAACGGGCGGCGCTGCAAGTGCGGCAATTACGGGTGCCTCGAAGCCTATGCCTCCGGGCCTGCGATCGCGGCGCGCGCCGTGGAAGGGGTCGAAGCCGGCGCCGAAACGGCTCTGCCGCAGTACGTGAACGGCGACCTCCGCAAGATCACCGCCCAGCTGGTGTACGAGGCGGCGCACGACGGCGACGACTTCGCCCTCGAGGTCGTCAAAGACACGTCGAAGTTCCTGGGCGCAGGCGTCGCGAGCATCATCAACATCTTCAACCCGCAAGTGGTGGTGATCTGCGGCGGAGTGACGCTCGCGGGCGAGCGGCTGTTCGGCCCGCTGCGCAGCGAGGTCAAGCGGCGCGCGTTCAAGCCGGCTGTGGACGTCTGCCGGATCGTGCCCGGCGAGCTGACCGGCACGGCTGGCGTGTACGGCGCGGCCGCGGTGTTCATCAAGCACACGTGGGGACGCGTGTGAAGCGGCTTGGCGTGATCGGGTCCATGGTGTGGGACACCATCTACGGGCGCGACCCTGCCCAGCCGGCGGTGGTAGAGTGGGGCGGCATCGGGTATTCCCTCGCGGCCCTCGATGCGACCTTGGGCGACGCCTGGCAGATCGTTCCCCTCATCAAGGTGGGTCGCGACCTGGCCCCGCGCGCCGCGGAGTTCCTCGGCACGCTCCACCATGTGGCGCCCGGCGCGCGGTTCGTCGAGGTGCCCGCGGCGAACAACCGGGTCACGCTCCGCTACTACCAGCGCGAGCGCCGCTGCGAGCAGATGTCGGGCGGCGTGCCGCCGTGGACATGGCCCGAGCTCGGGGCCCAGGTGACGGATCTCGACGCGCTGTACGTGAACTTCATCTCGGGCTACGAGATGGATCTGCCGACGGCGCAGCTGTTGCGCCGCGGCTTCCGGCGCTTTCTCTATGCCGATCTGCACAGCCTGTTCCTCGGGAAGGAGCCGGACGGCACCCGCGTGCCGCAGCCGCTCCCCGATGCTCCCGCCTGGTTCGGCTGCTTCGACACCGTGCAGCTGAACGCCGAAGAGATGGAGCAGCTGGGCCCCGATCCGCTCGCGGTCGCGGCGGGCGCCCTGGCGCGCGGGTGCGGCACGCTGGTCG
>Ga0209237_1001408_pt1 | contig 14248 bp, 11 predicted proteins | sample GraSoi013_1_40cm_2_FD_185820 | JGI IMG/M metagenome (GOLD analysis project Ga0209237, IMG submission 185820) | Grasslands soil microbial communities from the Angelo Coastal Reserve, California, USA - Sample 10_02_2013_1_40cm (SPAdes) (version 2) | ecosystem: Environmental > Terrestrial > Soil >... | reverse complement strand
GCGCACGATCGCGCGGCCGCAGCGCGGGCAGGGCTCGCCCTCGCGCGCGTAGACCTTGAACTCTCGCTGCATGCGGCCCTCGTTGCCGCGGGCATCGACGTAGTCGCGGCGCGACGCGCCGCCGTAGCGGATGCCCTTGCGCAGGACCCAACGCAGCGCCTCGCGCAGCCGCGCGACCTCCTGGGCGCGGAGCGAACCTGCCTTCCGCAACGGGTGGATCTTCGCGCGCCAGAGCGCTTCGATCGCGTAGATGTTCCCGACGCCCGCGATGCCACGCTGATCGAGCAGGAGAGGCTTGATCGGCGCGCGCCTTCGCCGCTGGAGGAACGCGCTCAGCCATTTCACGGTGAATGCGCGCGACAGCGGCTCCACGCCGAGCGACTCGTGCAGCGGCACCGGGTGCTGAGCACCTCGGGGGCCGGGGGGTGGAGCCCCCCGACCGGTGGGGGGCCGAGCCCCCTGACCGAGGACCGCGGCATCGACGACGGCCATGCGCCCGAACTTCCGCGTGTCCGCGAAATGGAGCGCCGTCCCGTCGGCGAAGCGGATCACCGCGCGAAGGAAGCGCTCCTCGGGCGCGCCGTTCTCGTGGAAGAGCAGCTGACCGGTCATCCGCAGGGAGACGATGAGGGCCTCGCCGCCGTCGAGGTCGAAGACGACGAACTTCCCACGCCGGCGGACCGCGACGATCCGTCGACCGCGCAGCCGCGCGGCGACGTGCTCCGCGGGGACAGGCTCGGTAAGGCGGACCCAGAGCGATTCGAACCCGTCGACGACGCGGCCGACGACGAGCTCGCGCAGCTGACGCGCGATCGTCTCGACCTCCGGTAGCTCAGGCATGAGCGAGGAGCGCAGGGGCCCCTGTCAGCGAGGCGAAGCCGAGCGTGGCCGCGACGAGCGAGTCCGCCAGCCGTGAGCGTGTCTCCTCGGCGAAGCCGAGAGATCGAGAAGATTCAGGCAGCGGCGGCCACCTCGAGCCGCTGCATCTCGTCCCAGTTGGGGCCCGCGCGGACGTCGACGACAAGCGGCACGTCCAGCCGGTACGCCGCGGACATCTCGTCGCCGAGGAGCCGCGCCATCCGCTCGACCTCGAGGCGCGGGACCTCGGCAACGAGCTCGTCGTGCACCTGGAGGAGCACGCGCGCGTGCAGATCGCTCTCGTGGAGGGCGCGGTGCACGCGCGACATCGCGATCTTCATGATGTCGGCGGCCGTCCCCTGGATCGGCATGTTGATCGCCATCCGCTCCGCCGCGTTCCGCACCGCGTTCACCGGGCTCGCCATGTCAGGGATGTAGCGCCGCCGTCCGAGGAGCGTCTCCACGTAGCCCTGCTCGATGCAGAAGGCCTTCGTTTCGATGACGTAGCGGCGCACCTGCGCGTAGCGCTTGAAGTACTCGTCGATGAAGCGCTGTGCCTCCTCGCGCGCCATCTGCATTCGCCAGGCGAGCCCGAAGTCGCTCATGCCGTAGATGATCCCGAAGTTCAGCATCTTCGCCACGTCGCGCTGCTCGCGCGTCACCGCGCTCTCGGCCACACCGAAGCCCGCCGCGGCGGTCCGGCGGTGCACGTCGGCGCCGGAGCGGAACGCGTCGATGAGCGCCGGGTCCTGCGAGACATGCGCGAGGACGCGCAGCTCGATCTGCGAGTAGTCCGCGGCGACGAGGACCATGTCCGGCGATCCCGCGACGAAGGCATGGCGGATGCGCCGGCCGAGCGGCGTGCGGATCGGGATGTTCTGCAGGTTCGGCGCGCGGCTCGAGAGCCGGCCGGTGGCCGCGACGGTCTGGTCGAAGGTCGTGTGCACCCGCCGCGTCTCGGGATCCACCAGGCCACCAAGGCCCTCGGCGTAGGTCGAGCGAAGCTTCTCGATCTCGCGGTATTCGAGGATCTTCTCGATCACCGGGTGCGCGCCGCGGAGCTCCTCGAGGACGGTCGCGTCGGTCGAGTAGCCCGTGCCGGTGCGGCGGCCGCGCGGGAGCCTCAGCTCCTCGAACAGCAGCGACTGCAGCTGCTTGGGCGAATTGATGCCGAAGTCGTGGCCGACGGCCTTGTACGCCTCGTCCTCGATGCGCGCGACCTCGCGCGCGAACTCTTCGCCGAGGGAGCGCAGATACGGGAGGTCGACCGCGATGCCGGCTTCCTCCATCTCCACGAGCACGTCGACGAGCGGCAGCTCGACGTCGCGGTAGAGGCGCTCGAGTCCGAGGCGCTCGAGCTCGACGGCGAACTGCTCGCCGAGCTGCGCGGCCGCGACCGCGCCGGCGCCCGCGCGCGCGAGCCGCTCGTCGAGAGTCGGCGTTCGGTAGGGATCCTTGCGGTCGGGCACCGCGAGCACCGGGACCTCGAGCTTGAGCCGCTCCGCCGCCAGGTCCTCGAGCCCGTGATAGCGCCGGCTCGCGTTCACGAGGTAGCTCGCGATCATCGTGTCCATCACGAGCCCGCCGAGATCCGCGCCGCTCCGCCGCAGCGCGCGCCGCGCGGTCTTCGCGTCGTGCGCCGTCTTGGCGATCGCCTCGTCGCGCAGTAGCGCCGCGATGGGGCCGGGCACGCCGTCCGGCGTCGCGAGGTACCAGGCGCGCTCGCCCGCGGCGAGCCCAAGGCCGACGAGCGCGGGATGGCGTCCCGTCGCGTCGACGTCCGCGTGGACCGCGACGGCCCCTACGGCGCGAAGCTCGCGCGCCACCGCGTCCGCGTCGACGTCCGCGACGAGCGCGGTCTCGACCGGCGGGGCGACCGCGGACGCCGCCTCGAGCCCGAGCGACAGCTGGCCTCTGTCGGGGGGCGCTGCCCCCCGGCCCCCGGTCGGCGCCGACAGATTCCCGTCGGCGGGCGGGAGGCGTGGGACAAGACTGCGGAACTCGAGGTCGCGGAAGAGCTCGAGCACGCCCGCGCGGTCGTAGCTGGTACGGCGCGTCTTCTCGAGGTCGAGCCGCACGGGGAGGTCGGTCACGATCCGCGCGAGCTCGCGGCTGTTGAACACCTGAGCCTTGTTCGCCTCGAGCGCCTCGCGCAAGCGGGGCGTGAAGCGCGTGAGATCGGCGTAGACGCCTTCGAGCGTGGCGTTCTCCGCGATGAGCTTCGCCGCGGTCTTCTCGCCGACGCCGGGCACGCCGGGGATGTTGTCGGTCGTGTCGCCCTTCAGGGCCTTGTAGTCGACCATCTGATCGGGGCGCAGGCCGTACCGCTGGCGGATCATCTCCTCGTCGTAGATCACCGTGTTCTGGAAGCCCTGGCGCGTCGTCATGAGCTTCGTGCGTGGCGTCACGAGCTGCAGGGGGTCGAGGTCGCCGGAGACGATGATCGTCTCCACGCCGGCCTTCTCGGCCTGCCGCGCGAGGGCGCCGATGACGTCGTCGGCCTCGTAGCCCGGCAACGAGTAGATGGGGATACCGAACTTCCCGAGCAGCTCCTTCACGCGCTCGATCTGGGGACGCAGCTCGTCGGGCATCGGCCGGCGCGTCGCCTTGTACGTCGCGTCGCGCTCGTGACGGAACGTGGGGACGGGCAAATCAAAGGCCGCCGCGAGGTGCTGTGGGCTCGTCTGCTCGATCGACTTCAGGAGGATCGAGGCGAACCCGAACGTCGCGTTCGCGAGCTCGCCTTTCGTCGTGGTGAGCGGGGGCACCGCGAAGAAGGCGCGATAGATGAGGCTGTTCGAGTCGATGAGGACCAGACGCTCGGTCACACCATCGAGTATCCGCCTCTAGGCGCTTCGTAGCCTCCGGTGCAACACGAGCGCCAGGGCCGCCAGCGCGATCGCGAGCGCGAGCCACACGAGCGGCGACGGCGTCGTCGGGGCGCGCTCGGGAGCGCCGAGCGCGACCGCGGTCGGCGCGGTCGTTCCGCTGTCCGCGCGCACGACGGCCGTGGGCGTCGGCGTGCCGGCGGCCGAGCGGTCGGACTCGGTGGCGCTCTTCTGCGGCGGCGAGACCGACGCCGCCACGCCGAAGGCCGGCGCGGGGACGCCGGTGGGGACGCCCGGAACGCTCGGTCCGCTCGGACCGGCGGGGCCCGCCGCGCCGGACGGACCGGCACTGGCGATCCCGCGGGCGCGGTCGCTCTGCGCCTGCTCGGGCTGCGGCGCGAGCGCCGGCGCGGCGGCACCGCCGCTGGAGGTCTGGGTGACGCTCGTCGTGAGGGCGGAGGCGATAAAGAGGAAGAGCGCGGCGCCGCTCCCGATGGTCGCGAGCGTTCGGAGCGGCGCGAGCCAGATCGGCACCGCGACCCGCGGCACGAGCGAGCGCGCGGGCACGGGCGACGGGAGCGCCGCGATGAGCCGCGCGGTCGCGCGCAGCTGCGCGAGGCGGGTGCGACACGAGTCGCACGCGGCGAGGTGCGACTCGACCGCGGCGCGCCGACCCCCGTCGAGCTCGCCGTCGAGGTACGCCGAGAGGTCCTCAAGCGGATGCATGGCTAGTCACAGCCTCCACTCTCTTCGACGCCGGCGGGCGCGATCGGTTCCCTCACCCGGCCGTGCCCCGCCAGCCCTTCGCGACGAGCGCGTTGCGTACGGCCAGCCGGCCCCGGTGGATGCGCGACTTCACGGTCCCGATCTCGACCGCGGTGATGACCGCGATCTCCTCGTATGCGAAGCCCTCGATGTCGCGCAACAGCAGGACCGTCCGCTGGTCGACCGGCAGCGTGGCGAGGGCGGCCTCGACGGCGGCGAGCGCCTCGCGATCGCCGACGATCTGCACAAGGTCGGGGCCGGGGGCGGCCGGCTCGGCCCAGGTGATCTCCGCGTCATCCGCGGGCGGGTCGAGCGGCAGCTCGGGATGCCGCTTCCGCGAGCGAAGCCGGTCGAGCGCGCGGTTGGTCGCGATACGGAAGATCCATGCGCGGAAGGAGTCGCCCTCGAAGGCGCGGATCGAGCGCCACGCCGAGAACAACGCATCCTGGACGCAGTCCTCGGCGTCGGCACTCTCGCCCACGATCCGTTGCACGTGCCGATAGAGCGGGCGCTCGACCTCTCTCGCGAGCGCCTCGAACGCGCGAGCATCGCCGGCGCGTGCCTGCTTGATCAGACCAGCGTTCGCGTCTTCGAGGGGTGCGTTCATGCCGCCTCAACACGGTTTCGGTAGATTCCAAGGGGGCGATGACAGAAGAACTGAGAAAGCGCGTCGTCGTCATCGGAGAGGACGACGAGCCGATCGCGGTATTGCTCCGCGACTCGATCAACGACGAGCAGGGCTACCAGGCGGTGGTGGTCTCAGACGGCGCGCTGGTGCTCGAGACGGTGCGCCAGGTGCACGCCGATCTTCTCATCCTCGACATCATGATGCCCGGGCTCAACGGACTCGAGGTCTACGACCGCGTCCGCGCGGATCCGGACGTCGAGCAGATGCCCGTGCTCTTCGTGAGCGCCGTCTCCGCTGCCTACGACGACGAGTTCAAGAAGCGCGGCATCAAGGACGTCATCGACAAGCCGTTCGACCTGAACGACCTCCTCGAGCGTGTACGGGTAATGTGCCCAGCCGATGTCGGAGACAGGGCCTAGCGCGGGCGACCGAGCACGCTTCACGACGCTCGCGCGCGTCGCGATCGAGACCGCCGTCGCCGTCGGCGAGGCGATCGTCGTCGAGGACACCGCCATCGTCACCCGCAAGCGCGGCCGCGCGAACTTCGCCACGGCGGCGGACCACGCCGCGGAGAAGGCGGTCATCGAGCGTCTTCACGCGCACGATCCGGAGATCCCCGTGCTCTCCGAAGAGAGCGCGCGCAAGGAGCTGGCGAAGGCCGAACGCCTCTGGGTCGTCGATCCGATCGACGGGACCCTGAACTTCAGCCGGGGCCTTCCCTTCTACTGCGTCGTGATCGCGTACGTCGAGGACGGGCGCTCACGGGCTGCCGCGGTCCACGCACCACGGACGCGCGAGACGTTCAGCGCCGCGCACGGCACGGGGGCGACGCGCAACGGCGTGCCGATCCACGTGTCGACCGTCGCCCGCCTCGCGGAAGCGTTCGCGGTCGCGAGCCTCCGTTTCGGCGCGACGAAGAAGAAGGACGACCGCTTCGTCGTCCTCAACTCGACGTGCGCGCGGCTCCGCGTGTTCGGCTCCGCCGGCCTCGAGATGTGCTACGTCGCGATGGGCCGTCTCGATCTCTTCGTCCACGAGGCGCTCTCGCCCTGGGACGTCGCCGCGCCCGCTCTCGTCGCGCGCGAGGCCGGCGCCGCCGTGCTCTCGCTCGCGACCGGACGCGACGCCGCGTGGAACGAACGGCAGGTGGTGATCGCGAATCCGGCGCTCGCACGAGCGGCCTCGGCGCTGCTCGCGAAACCTAGAATGTGATGCGGCCGGAGTGATGAAATGGCAGACATTACGGACTCAAAATCCGTTGGGCCGAAAGGTCCGTGAGGGTTCGAATCCCTCCTCCGGCACCGTGTCATGTCTCAGGTGATCGAGGACACCTGTCTCAGCCTACTCCGCTCTCGTCGAGCTCCGCGGGTATCTCGGCGACGATCGAGCGGATCTGCTCCTTCAGCTTCGGAAGGTCCTTCTCGACGGTCGCCCATACGCGCTCGACGTCGATCCCGAAGTAGCCGTGCGCGAGGACGTTCCGCATAGCGACCACCTCTCGCCATAGAACGTCCGGTCGTCGTCGCCGAAGATCCTCGGAGACGCCGCGCGCCGCCTCGCCGACGATCTCGAGGTTGTGGATGACCCACACCTGCACGAGCTCCTGACCGGCGAAAGCCACTCGCCCGCCGCGGACATGCCGTTCGATGCGCTCGATCGCTTCGATGATGTCGAGCAGCCGCTCGCGGTCGTTCCTCACAACGGGACTGCTTCGCGGAGCACTCGCTCGCGAATGCGCCCGCCCAGTCCCTCTTCCGTCACGATGTCAACGTCCCGGCCGAGGAGATCCTGCAGCTCAACGAGCAGAGCCGCCTGGTCGAGGAGACTGCGCCCCGGTCCCATCTTTACGAGCAGATCGATGTCGCTCTCCGGACGTGCCTCGCCACGAGCGATGGAGCCGAACACGCGGACGGATCGCGCCCCGTGGCGTGCCGCGATGTCGGTGATCGCGCGCCGTCGCTTCTTCAACTCCAGGAAACCGCGTTTCCGCGCCGGCGCGCTATCCGCGAGCAAGCGATCGACCGGCAGGCGCAGGGCTCTCGCGATGCGCACGAGCTCGAGCGAGCCGACGTTCCGGCCGCCGCGCTCGATCTTCGAAAGGGCCGTCCGGTCCAGCGAGGCTGCCCGTGCGAGCTCGGCCTGGGTCAGGGGGCTCGCGCGTCGCGCCGCGGCGATGCGCGAGCCGAGCGTTCGTCGCGATAGCGGAGCCATCTCATGTGCGAATTTAGCACACCCTCACGAGGTCGTCCTGCGGAGAGGCCCGAGACTACTGTTGCGTCAAGTGCCGGACTTGCCTTTCGTGGCTACTGTATATACAGTAGCCGCAGGAGGTGCGGGCATGGCCGTGATTCATGTGCGGAAGGTTGGCAACAGCAGCGTGGTTACGCTGCCCCCGGATGTGCTCGCCCAAGCCAATCTCCGTGAGGGTGACCTTGTGCAGCCCCGGGTGGACCGAGTCGGGCGAGTCGTTCTCGAGGCCGTGACCGTCACCCCGCGAGAGGCACGTCGCGACATCATCCGTAACGCTGCCCGGCGAGACCGGGCGGTCTTGCGGCGCCTCGCCGAGTACGACCGAAAGTAGGGCTTGGCCACCCGGGTAAGGCCACCCTTGATGCGAGCCGCAACTACCAGCCGCTCCGCCGACCGATCGTCCATGATGTCTTGAGACAGGTGTCCTCGATCACCTGAGACATGACAAGGGTGCCGATCAGCTGAGCGGCAGCCTCACCCGCACGGTCGTGCCCTTCCCCTCCCCCTCGCTCTCGAGCGCAAGCGAGCCCCCATGCGCCTCGGCGACGAGCTTCGCCACGTAGAGCCCCACACCCGTCCCCGCGAACGTCGCGGCCCGGCCGGTCCCGCGCACATACGGCGCGCCGAGCAGGGGGAGGTCCTCGGGAAGGATGCCGATCCCGTCGTCCGCGATGGTCAGCAGCGCCTGGCCGTCGCGATGCTCGAGGACCACGCGCACGGCGCCGCCGTTCGGCGAGTACTTCACCGCGTTGCCGATGAGATTGAGCAGCAGCTGCTCGAGCCGAGACGGGTCGCCCTCGTACCGGAGCTCCGCCGGCGCCTCGATCGAGAAGCGGTACCGGCCCTCCTCCTCCGTCGCCGCGACGTAGCGCTGGGCGACGTCGCGGACCACCGCGGAGAGGTCGAAGGGCAGGGTCTCCATGCGCAGGGTCCCGCGCTCGGCACGGGAGACCGACAGCAGGTCGTTCACGAGGTTGTTCATCCGATCGACCTGGCGCTCGATAGCCGCGAGATTGCGCTCGAACGAGGCCTCGTCGATCGGCGTGCCCGCGTCGCGAGCGCGGCGCAACCGCGAGCGGAGAAGCTGCGCGACCGCCTTGAGCGGCGTGAGCGGTGTGCGCAGCTCGTGCGAGACGATCGACAGGAACTGCTCCTTTTCGCGCTCGGCTCGCCGGATCTCGGTGAGGTCGTGGATCGTTGCGACCGCGGCGACGATCCCGCCAGCGGCGCCGCGGACCGGGCCGGCGTTGACCTCGAGCTCTCGCCGCGCGCCGTCGCGCGGATCGACGATCGCGTAGACACCGCTCGATCGATCACCGGCCAGCGCGCGCGCCAGCGGCGTGTCGGTCGGGGAGACGAGCGTGCCGTCCGCGGCGTCGCGAAGCTGGAACTTCCCCGCGAGGTCGGTGAGCGAGAGGCCGAGATCGGCGTCCGTCAGCCCGATGAGGTCCCGCGCCGTCCGATTGAGCCCGGTCAAAGTCCCACCCGGCTGGGCCACGAGGACGCCGTCCCCCAGCTCGTCGAAGAGCGCCCGCAGGAGCTCGCGCTGCTCGACGACCTGCGCATGCGCCCGCGTGTTCAGCACCGATGCCGCCGCCAGCGCGGCGAGCACGTGCGCCGCCTCGATGTCCGCTTCGTCGAACGAGCGCGCCGGATCCTTCGCGTAGACGCTGAGCGCGCCGATGAGCTCGTCGCCGTCGACGATCGGCACGGCGAGGACCGTCGCCAGACCTTCGGCTCGTACGAGCGCCGCATCGCCGAGCGGCCAGCTCGCAAGGTCGATGACCACGTGCACGCCCGGCCCGCGATACATCGCGCGCGCGCGATCCATGGATATGCGCTGCGTCGCGGCGTATGCCTTCGAGAGCCCGTCCTGGGCCACGATCACGAGCGCGTCGGCGGCGTCGTCGCGCAGCATGAGGGCGGCGGCGTCGGCTGCCTCGATTCCGCGCGCCGCCTGCACGAGTGCACGGGTCCGCGCCTCGGAGTCGAGGCCGCGCATGACGGGGACGGTCGCGTCACGGAGCTGCTTGAGGCGGTCTTTCGTCAGCATCGGCACGGCCCTGCGCATTGGCCGTGCCATACCCACCTCGCCTACGTAGCGAGAGTCCGAGCGAGCGCCGGGAGCTCGGCGACCCGTCGGATGAAGTGCCTGGCGCCGGCCGCGCGGTAGGCCGCAGCCTCCTCCGGCCCGCACAGGATGACCGGCGTCACGGGCCGCTCCCTGCCGAGCGCCGTCCCCGCGTAGCGCTGCGCCATGCGCAGGTCGTCGAGCGTGTCCCCCACGGCGAGCGCGGCATGCGCGTCGAGCGCGGTCATGACCTGGGCGAGCAGCGCGGGATCGGGCTTGCGACCGTCATCCTCGGTCACGACGGCGAGGGCCTCGCTGAACGGTAGCCGCGGGCGGATTTGGGCGAAGTCGGCGGCAGTGCGCCCGGTGACGACGCCGATCTTCGTGATGCCGAGCGCCGCGAGGTCCTCGAGGCCGCGGCGCTCGAGGAGCACCGTTTCGTCGGCGGCGAGGCCGCGCGCGAGGTGGAGGCGCGGCGCCACGCCGTACCGCTCGGCGGCCACCGCGCTGCCGTTGTAGAGCTCCTCGAAGACGCCGCGCACCTCCTCCCAGTCCCAGCGGAGGGCGGGGCCGGCCGCCCGGGCCAGCTCGTCCCGCGTCCGCCGCGCGGCGCGCTCGGCGGGCTCCGCGCGCCGGGCCAGCTCGCGCGTGGACCCGCCCGGCGCGGCGACGAGCCACGCGAGGAGGCCGTACGCAAGATCCCAGTCGTTGTTCCAGCTGCCACCGCGGCGGAACGCGCGCACCGTCGCGCGATCGATGGCCGGCCCGTCGTCGCGGAGGCCGGCCTCGCGGACGAGGAAGTGCTGGACCGTGCGGATGACCGCCTCGGTGTAGGAGCGGTCGGTGTCGACGAGAACGCCGTCGACGTCGAAGACGACCGCGTCGAACGTCAACGCGGGAGCACGACCTCCACCACGTCGCCCCCGACCTCGCGCGCGACCGCCTCGGCCAGCTCGGGCGAGGGCTTCGCGCGGAACGAGGTCTGCACGCGCCGCATCCCGCCGCCGTTGCGCGGGAGCTCGAGCACGACCTGTGAGGTCCCCGCGTGGTCTTTGAGCACTTCCTGGATCTTCTGGAACAGCGCGATCGATCTCTCATAGTCAAGGACTTCGCGAAAGCGAACGATGAGCTGCGCTGCAGGCGCAGCCGACCCCGGGGACTCCTCCTCGAGATAACGGGCCTGCTCACGCAGCGGGCCGCGCTCGGTCGCCGATCCCAGGTGCGCAGGCTCGACATCTCTCCTCGGAGTCCCCGGCGTCGTCTGCGCCGTGTTCCCGTTGCCACCTCGTCCGAACTTCGCTCGTTTCGCGAAGATCGCGCGGCGCTCCTCGGCGACGCGCTTGATCTCGCCGATGCCGGCCTCATCGAAGCGGACGGCGTGCTCGCACAGGAGCTTCGGCTCCTCCTCGCGCTGCTCGACGCGCGCGAGAACGAGGAGGATCTCGTCGGTGTTCCAGAGACCGGCGGTCGCCTCATAGGTGCGCGGGAAGACGGTGACCTCGACGCTGCCGGTGAGGTCCTCGACCTGCGCGAACATCATGAGCTGCTTGTTCTTCGTGATGTGCTTGCGCGCGCTCGTCACGACGCACGCGATCGTCACGAGGTCGTCCCCCGCATCGCGGAGCTCGGCGAGGTAGGCGGTGACGACGTCGCCCATCTTCGGCGCGAGCGCCTGAAGCGGATGTTCCGACAGGTAGATCCCGAGCAGCTCCTTCTCCCAGCCGAGGAGGTCCTTCCGGGGCGCCTCGGGGCCCGTGAGCGCGCCGCCGAGCGCCACCGTCGCGGCGAGATCGAAGAGCCCGACCTGGCCGCTCGCACGGTCGCGCTGCTCGCGCTGGGCCGTCGAGAGCGTGGCGTCGAGGTTGTTGAGCTGCTGCTGGCGTGGCCCGAACGCGTCGCAGGCGCCGCACTTGATGAGCGACTCGATCACGCGCTTGTTCGCGCGCAGAAGATCGATGCGCGCGCAGAGGTCCTCGAGGGAGCGGAACGGCCCGCCCTCTTTCCGCGCGGCCACGACACCCTCGACCGCGCCCTCGCCCACGTTCTTCACGGCGCCGAGCCCGAAACGGATCCCCTTGGGCGTGATCGCGAAGTCAAGGTCGGACTCGTTCACGTCCGGCGGCAGCACCGCGATCCCCATGCGGCGACATTCGGCGACCGCGATGGCGACACGGTCGGGGTTCCCCATCTCCGCCGAGAGCACGGCCGTCATGTACTCGGTCGTGTAGTTCGCCTTCAGGTACGCGGTGTGGTACGCGATCAACCCGTAGATCGCGGCGTGGGCGCGGTTGAACCCGTATCGCGCGAACGGCTCGAAGTCCTTCCAGACCGCCTCGATGACGTCGGCGTGCACCCCGCTCCGGATCGCGCCGGCGACGAACTTCACCTTCTGCGCGTCGAGCTTCTCGCGGATCTTCTTGCGGACGGCGTAGCACAGGACGTCGGCCTCGGCGAGCGTGAAGCCGGCGAGCGCTTGCGTCACCGCCATCACGTCCTCCTGGTAGACCATGACGCCGTACGTGGAGCGGAGCACCGGCTCGAGAGTCGGGTGCGCGTAGGTCACAGGCTCCTCGCCGTGTTTGCGCTTGATGTACGTCGGGATGTAGTCCATCGGGCCCGGCCGGAAGAGGGCGACCATCGCCATGACGTCCTCGACGCGGTCGGGCTTGAGCTCGCGGATGTAGCGCCGCATGCCCGCGGACTCGAGCTGGAACATGCCCGTCGTCTCGCCCGTGCCCAGCAGATCGAACGTCTTCTTGTCGTCGAGGGGGATCTCCTCGCGGCGGATCCGCACGCCGCGGTCGCGCTCGATGAGGCGCAGCGCCTGGTCGAGGATCGTGAGGTTCGCGAGACCGAGGAAGTCGAACTTCAAGACGCCGAGCTTCTCGAGCTGCTTGTCCTCGTACTGCGTCTGGATGGCGTTCACGTTGCCCTTGGAGCGCTCGAGAGGCACGAGCTGCGTGAGCGGCTCGCGGTTGATGACGACGCCCGCGGCGTGCGTCCCGGTCGAGCGCACGAGGCCCTCGACCTTCTCCGCGAGGTCGAGGAGTCTGGCGACGTGCGGCTCCTGCTCGAGCGCCTGGAGCTCGCCGACCATGCGGCGGGATTCGGTGAGCTCGATGCCGAAGGGGATCGTCTTCGCGACGCGGTCGGCCTCACCGTATGGCATGCCGAGCACGCGCGCGACGTCACGGACCGCGGCCCGCGCGAGCATGGTGTTGAACGTCCCGATCTGCGCGACACGGTCGCTCCCGTACTTCTGGGTCACGTACGCGATGACCTCGTCGCGACGGGCGTCCATGAAGTCGACGTCGATGTCCGGCGGAGTGAAGCGCTCGAGATTGAGGAAGCGCTCGAAGATGAGGGCGTACCGGAGCGGATCGATGTCGGTGAGGCCGATCGCATAGTTCACGAGCGACCCGCCCGCCGACCCGCGGACCGCGGTGAGGATGCCTCGCTCCTGCGCGAAGCGGATGAAGTCCTGCACGATGAGGATGTAGCCGGCGTACCCGGTCTTGGTGATGATCGCGAGCTCGCGATCGATGCGCTCCTTGAGCTCCGGCGTGAGGGCGCCGTACTTCGCGGCGACGCCCGTTTCGGCGAGCGCGCGCAGGTGCTCCTCGGGCGTACGGCCGGCGGGCACTTCGAAGTGCGGCAGGCGCAGCTCGCCGAGGGGCAACCGGAGGTCCACCTGGTCCGCGATGCGGAGCGTGTTCTCGAGCGCCGCGGCGTCGTCCGGGAAGAGCTCGGCCATCTGCGCAGCGGTCTTCATGTAGAGCTCGGGGTGGTCGATCATCTTCAAGCGATCGGGCGTGTCGACCGTCTTCCCCGACTGGATGCAGACCATGATGTCTTGCGCCTCGGCGTCCTCGGCGCTCACGTAGTGGATGTCGTTCGTCGCGACGAGCGGGATCCCCGTCCGCCGGGAGACCTCGCGGATGCCCTCGTTCACGCGCTCCTGCTCCTCGATGCCGTGGCTCATGAGCTCGAGGTAGTAGTTGCCGTCGCCGAAGATCTCCGCATGCTCGCGGGCGACCGCGCAGGCGGCCTCGATGCCCTCGTCGCTGATCGCGCGCGCGAGCTCTCCCTGAAGGCAGGCCGACAGGGCCACGAGCCCCTTGGAGCGCTCGCGGAGGACGTCCTTGTCCATGCGCGGGCGGTAGTAGTAGCCGTCGAGATGGGCGGTCGTCACGAGCGCGACGAGGTTCTGGTACCCGGTGAAGTCCTTCGCGAGGAGGACGAGGTGCCAGGGCTTGCCGTGGCCCTCGAGCTTCGCGTCCCGGTCGAAGCGGCTCTTTCGCGCGACGTAGGTCTCGACGCCGACGATCGGGTTGATGCCCGCCTCGCGGCAGAGCGTGTAGAAGTCGATCGCGCCGTAGAGCGCGCCGTGGTCGGTGAGCGCGAGCGCCGGCATGTCGAGGGCTCTGGCGCGCGCGACGAGGTCGCTCAGGCGAGAGAGCCCGTCGAGCAGGCTGTACTCGCTATGCGTATGGAGGTGGACGAACTGCTTGGCGATGACCTGCCCCAAGAGCCGCTCGGGGAAGCACGGCGGCTACGAGCAGTCTACCGACTGCGAGACGGATCGCGCGTCATGGGTTTCCCTGTCGCCTGACGTTCACCACGAGCCCCCGGTGGTCCGACGCGTTCGGCGCGTCCACGGTGTGCGCGTTGGACCCGGTCACGCCGATGCCCCAGACGTAGTCGATCCGTTTCGACGGGTTGTCGGCGGGAAACGTCAGACCCGCTGACTCGGCGAGGTCGCCGAAGCCGGCTTGGTCGATGAGCGCGATCTCGATCGTCTCGGGGGTGGCGTTCATGTCGCCGGCGAGGATCGCGACCTGCTCGCCA
>Ga0209237_1001407_pt1:5000-14255 | contig 14255 bp, 6 predicted proteins | sample GraSoi013_1_40cm_2_FD_185820 | JGI IMG/M metagenome (GOLD analysis project Ga0209237, IMG submission 185820) | Grasslands soil microbial communities from the Angelo Coastal Reserve, California, USA - Sample 10_02_2013_1_40cm (SPAdes) (version 2) | ecosystem: Environmental > Terrestrial... | reverse complement strand
GGCGATGGCGAGGTTGGTGACGGCCTTGGCCGCTTCGAACACGAGGCCGAGCTCTTCAAAGCCGGTCAGGGCCCGGACGGCCAATTCCCCCGCTTCGTCGCTCAGGTTCAGCTCCAGGTAGATCTCGGAGCGGTCCAAATCGCAAAGGGCCCGATGGTACGCGTCGCCGACCTCTTCGGATTGCTTCTCCGCGGACCGGTACAACTCCAGCGCGCGCGTGTATTCGCCGCGCAGGTAATGCAAATAGGCGATGTTGTAGTCGGCCTGCGCGACCAGCAGAGGCATGTCGTGCGTTTGGCAGTACCGCCTCGCCTCGTGATAGACCTCCAGCGCGGTCTCGAACTCGGCCAGGTGCATGTGACAAATGGCCATGTTGCTCAGCACAGCCGCCACGTCCTGTGGCTCCCCGACCAGCGCGAGCTGTTCGTGAGCGCGTTGATAGAGCGTCAGGGCTTCCTGGAATCGATTCTGCCGATACAGGATGTTGCCCATGTTGCTGTCGAGGCGCGCGAGCCGCAGCCGATCGCCGTGCCGCTCGAAGATGCGTCGCGCCTTTCGCGCCGACGCCGACGCTTCGGCGTACCGCCCGAGGTAGATGAGGCTTTGAATTACGCCGCCGCTCAACGTGCGGCCGACGTCGATGTCCGTACCGACCGTTCGGAACAACTGAAGGGCCGCTTCGTACCGCTTCAGCGCGTCGCCGTATTTGCGCCGGATCAGCAGCACGTGACCCACAGCCCGGAGGCGCTCCGCCTGCCGCAAATCCACGCGTGCGACGCGTACGACAGACTCATACAGACCCTGGACCACCGTGGGATCCCAGAGGTGAGGCTGATGACGTAAGAAGGTCACCATCGCGCGACGGCTGGAGTGCGATCCGAGCTGATCGATCAGACCGCCGTCGAGGAGTGCCGGGCTGACCATTCTCAGAACCCCATCTCTCAGAACCCCATCGCGAGCAGCGTCTTTTGCAGACGTTTGAGGCAGCGGCCGCGGATGAAGCCAATCGATCCGACGGCCAGACCAAGACGCTGCGCGACCTCGCGGTACGGCAACGGCGGCTCGACGTAAAAGAGCAGCCGGATCATCTCCTGGCACCGTGGCGAGAGACGCGCGGTCGCATCCCTCATGATCTGCTCGCGCTCGGCCTCATCGGTCACGTCATCGGGAGGCACCGCGGGGTCGGCGCCGAACGCGTCGTCGTCGAGGGTGGTCTGCTCGACATTGGTCCGTTTGCGATGTTTGCGCTTCCAGTGGAACGATTGGTGCGCCGTAATCGTGACGAGCCACCCGCGCAGCGCCGCCGGTTTTCGAAGATTGGAGAGTTGCGAGAACAACTCGAGGCATACCGCCTGAAAAATATCGCCGGCATCCTCGGGACTCGCGCCGTACTTGATCGGAATCGAGTAGATGAGGTTCTTGTACTTATCAATCAGTGCCGACCATGCTTGCTCGTCGCCATCGAGGCACGCCTTCACGAGACGTTCGTCACTCCATCCCGCGTTCGGCCCATGCGTCGGCAGCCGGCTCGTGCCGGTGATCTTCTCACGGCGTGCCACTGGACCGCTTTTGACGCCAGAACAATTCCTCGACGTTCCAGAGGGTGTGGGGATCGAGGACTGCCGGCCGAAAGTTTCCCAGCCCTTTATCGGCACCGACCAGAACGTTGGGGCTGACCAGGAAGATGAATGGCAGGTTTTGCGCGACGAGCTCCTGCACCTTGTCGTAGAGCCGCTTACGCGCGGTCGGGTCGAGGGTCGTGAGTTGACGCCGCATCAACGTGTCGATCTCCGCCTCCCACGGCGTTGCCGGCCGGCTCTGCTCGGGGCTCCACAGGTGCGTCGCACCGCTCGACAGCCACACGTTCATTTCCGTGTTCGGGTTGCCGTCGGCGTTCCCCAGACCGAGGACGCAGGCTTCGTAGTCATGCGTCTTCAACAGTCGATCCACGAGCGCGCGCAGCTCCAGCGTGACCACATGCACGTTGATGCCGAGCTGACGCAGGTCGTCCTGAATGATAGTCGCCATCTGGACGCGTTCTGAGTTTCCCGCGTTGGTCACGATGCTGAACTCGACGAGGTCGCCCCGCTGATCGACGAGTGTCCCGTCAGGTTTCGAGGAAAAGCGGGCCGCTCTCAACAGTTGTCGAGCGCGGTCGAGCGATCGCGCCGGCTGCGGGATCGAGCGGTTGATCCACACCTTGTTCCCCGGCGGGACGTGACCCCACAAGGGCGTCGCGTGACCGCGATAGACGAGTCGGACGATCGCTTCTCGATCGATGGCGAGCGAGATCGCCTGCCGGAACGCCACTTGACGGAACCAGCCCTGTTTGCGCGCCGTGTCGGGAAGTTTTGATGAGCCCAGATCGTTCAGATTGAAGAACAGGAAGCTGTAGTCGAGGCCGGCGCCCAAGTCGACCAGCTTATATGGTGCGGCCTGCCGCGCCTTCGCCAGAACGTCAAAGCTCGCGGCAGTCATCTTCGACGCGATGTCAGCCTCTCCGGACTGAAAGCGCATCGTCTGCGCATCGTCGCTCGTCACGGGCATGAACACCAGACGATCGAGGTACGGGAGTCGCGTGCCGGATCGGTCGGCCTTCCAGTAATACGGGTTCCGTTCGAGCACCAGCCGCTCGCCTGGCACGTACTCTTTGAACCGAAACGGTCCCAGGCCCGCCATCTGCGCCGCCGGCGTCGACAACCCCCATGCATCGGCGAGACGACCTTCCGTGTGAAACCGCTCCAGCAGGTGTCTCGGCAGAATCGCGACGCCGTCAAACAAACGCTCCGCGCCTGCGCGCGGCTCGGCAAGGTCGAACTGGACGGTGTGCTGATCGATTTTACGGACGGCGATGGGTTGTCCGCCGATGGTCAGAAGATCCCGTTGACCAGAGTGCGCTTTCTCGTCCAGATGCACTCGGAATGAAAACACCACATCATCGGCGTCGAACGGATCGCCATCGGAAAAGCGGAGTCCTTGACGAAGCGTCACCGTATACCGGCGGCCGTCGGATGACATGGTCCACGCCTTGGCGAGCGCGGGTTCGGCCCGTTGGGTCTCGCGATTGACGTGAATCAGGTCCGCGATGGTGTTCTTGATCACCTCCCCGGAGACGCTGTCGACCGCGGTGACCGGGTTGAGTGTCTTGGGTTCGGCGCGCTGGTTGATGACGAGTTGTCCGCCGGGACGGCCGATCTCCGCGCGGGAGACGAGAAGATCTTCAGCGCGTACAGCGGCGCGCTGCGGCGCACCGGCGACTGCGGCGCAGGCGACCGCAATCAGTAGCGCAGGCGTGAGCAAACGTTCGACAACCCGTTTCATGAACGTTTTCACCGAGCTACGATGACAGAAGTGCTGTGTGCTCGTGGAGGGCGTTAGCCAGCGCGTAGTAGAGCAGAAATACGGGGCTCAACGCAATTCCCGGCAGAAACATCCACCAGTACGACGTCAGCACGTCATAACGCTGGACCGCAGCCAGCATGTTGCCCCAGCTCGGAACCGGCTCGGCGACGCCGAGCCCGAAGAACGAGAGGGTGACCTCCGCCAGTATGTACCGAGGAACCAGCACCGCGAGCTGCGTCAGGACGACGCCGGCCGTCTGAGGCAACACGTGGCGACGCAACACGTACATGTCGGTCGCGCCAAAGGCGCGCGCGGCGAGCACGTGATCGCGGCGTTTGGCGCTGAGCACCATGCCGCGAATCAGCCGCGCCGGTCGGGCCCAGCCGACGAAGCCGATGACCGTCACGAGCAGCAGAAAGGCCCGGGCCGGATCGATGTGGAGTGGCAGAACCGATCGGACGGCCAACAACAGGTAGAGCCACGGGAGCGCGAGGAACAGTTCCGCGATTCGCATGACCGCGTCGTCGGTCCACCCACCGTAGAAACCCGCGAGCGCGCCCAGCGCGACGCCGAGGCTCAACGCCAGGCCTGCCGCCAGAACTCCTGCCACAAGTGAGATCTGCGCGCCAACGAGCAAGCGGGAGAACACGTCTCGACCGAACTGATCGGTACCAAACAGGAAAACTTTGGCGGGCTCCTCGACACCGAACAGATGGCGGTCGGCGGCGAAACCCGCAATGGTGTACCGCGCCCCTCGGATCAGGAACCGCACGGGATAGCGACGGCTGCGATCTTCCTCGTACTTGTCGACACTTCCCGGTGTGCTGACGACAAGGTAGACGAACGGTCGCAGGTGAAATTGCCCGGTGGTCTCAATGAAATGGAGTCGTGTCGGGCCGGCAAACGGGAGGTTCCGGTTCTGCTCGTTCGGCGCGTAGGGCGCGATGAAACCGGCGAACACGACAGATGCGTTCAGGATGACCAACAGGCTCGCCCACGCTCGAACCTGTCGAGACGCAGCGCTCATACCTGGTCGGCCCGAACTCGCGGGTCCGACAGGTACAACAACGCGTCAGCCACGAGGTTTCCGGCGAGCAGGAACAGCGTCGAGCACATCACGGCACCGATGACGAGGTGGAGATCGCGGGCGGCGATGGCCTCGAGCAGCAGCGGTCCGAGGCCGGGCCAGCTCATGACGGCCTCCACGACCAGTGACGTGCTGAGCAAACCGGCAATCGACAGTCCGAGCAGCGAGATGAGCGGGTTGGACGCGGCGCGAAGTGCGTCGCGAAAGAGCAGCCGGCGAGGCGGAACGCCGCGCGCGTGGGCACCCTGGATGAACGGTGCGGCCAGTACGTCGATGAGGCTTGATCGCACGTGCCTGATCAGAACCGGCAGGTTGACCAGAATCAGGGCGGATGCTGGGAGGAACAGGTGGACGGCGAGATCCTTGACTTTGGCCCACTCCCGCAACTCGGCAAACGCCGCGGACCTCATTCCGCCGATCGGGAAATAGCCGGTTCGCACAGCGACCACCAACAGCCCCAGTGCGAGGAGCAGTTCTGGGACGGTCAGCAGCGCAGTCGTCGTTCCGGCGCACACACGGTCGGGCCATCGCCCTCGTTGGCTGGCGGACCAGGCCCCGATCGGGACCGCGATCAGCCACGCCGCGAGGGTGGCTGGAACGGTGAGCAGCAGCGTGTTCCGGGCCCGTGGCCAGAGTAACGCGGCGACCGGACGGTCATAGGCGAACGAGAATCCCAGCTCTCCGCGCACGACCGACTGGAGCCAGTGAAGGTATTTCAGGGGGAGCGGCTGATCCAACCCATAGCGATCGCGCAATGCGGCGACCATTTCCGGCGAAATGCGGGGATCCAGCCTCATTTCGTTGAGGAATTCGCCCGGCGCCAGGGCGACGAAGACGAAGGAGAGGACCGAAACTCCGGCCAGAACGAGGAAACCGTGAGCCAGACGCCGGGACAGGTATCGCATGACGGCCTTGCCGGCCTTCTTTTTATCACCCTATATCTGGCGGCCTAGGTTCGCACCCTATTGGATATGAGGCTTGAACTCATGAAACCAGACGTCCAGGAGCCGCGTTCCCAGCCCTTTGGAATGCGCGCGACGGCAACAGAAACGCTTCGCAGTGCCCGTACGGTACCACACAGCGTGCACCAACCGGCAGCGCGCCGGCACCTCGAGGCGGTCAATTTCGAAGAACTTACGACGCGAGTGCCAAGAAGCGCCCCCCACAGGGCCGTCACGCAGCTGCGGCCGACGGTGAGAATCGGTTATGTCATCGACCAGTTCCCGCGCGGGTCGCACGGTTTCGTGCTTCAAGAGATTCTGGAACTCGAGTCTCGCGGCATCGACGTGCATATCTTCTCGCTCCGCTTGCCGGAGGGTCGCGTCGATGACACCGCCTGCGCGCTCGCGCGTCTCCGCGGTCCCGTTCGCTATTTCTCGGAAACGGGGGGATGCGGCACCTCGGACCGTCCATCGTTTGACGACGCATCGGGCCCCACTGATCACACTTTCGCAATCGATTCGCTGGGGCAGATGCGGATGGGACGCGGAGTCTCGGCCAGCGCGGCCCGGTGGATTGCGAATCAGGTCACCTCACGAGACATCGAGCACCTGCACGCACATGGCGCGACGGTGGCCACCGACGTCGCACGAGAGGCGGCACGGCTGTCAGGTCGTGGATACAGTTTCACGGCGCATGCCGACGGTCTGTACGACGGCGCGGACGAGCCGTCGCTCTGCGAGAAAGTGCTGAACGCGCGATTTGCTGTCACGCTCAGCGAGTTCGACCGTCGGCGTCTGGTCAAAATCTGCGGCTCCTGCGCACCCGGGAAACTGCACCGCATCCCGATGAGCGTGAATCCGGACGACTACCGGTTTTCCGCCGCCGGGCGCCTCGACGTTGACTCCATCCTTGCCATCGGTCCACTCATCGAGAAGAGCGGGTTCACGGATCTCATCGAGGCCGTCGGCATCCTGCGAGACCGCGGACGGGTCGCGCGGTTGACAATCCTCGGCGAAGGCGAGTTCGAAGAGACGCTGCGCGCCCAGATCGACCGCTGCCGGCTCGCCGGCCGAATCCAGATCGTTGGCGGTCTGTCCCGCAGCGAGCTGGCCATGTTGATGCAGGCGCATACGGCGCTGGTGCTTCCGTGGGTTGCGGATGACTGCGACCGTGAAGTGCTCTCCAACGTGGTGCTCGAAGCGATGGCCGTCGGGCTCGTGGTGCTTTCCACTGAAGTGCCCGGGATTCGGGAATTGATCGACGATGGGATGAGCGGGCGTGTCATCAGTCCCGGCGATCCGCTGTGGCTCGCGGGCGCGCTCGAAACGCTGTTCGACAGCCCGGAACTCCGCGGACGAATGGCAGCACGCGCACGAAGCAGAATCTCACGGATGTTCTCCTCGTCGCGGAACGTTTCGCAGTTGGGCAGACTATTCGTCCGGACTGTAGCCAGAAGCGGGCTGACGACCTGAAGCGCGCGAGTAATAAAAGAGCCAGCCATATGCCGATCTACTTAGCACCGGACATCGACGATCTTGACGTCACGCCGCAGGTGTCTGAAGCTCGCGCGCGCGAGATCGCCACGCTGCTCCACGGGCATGGCATTCCGCGCAATGCGCCGACGCTGCTCGCGCTCGTGCGGTTGACGTGGACAATGGCGGTCGACGTCGCCTTCGAGCGACGGCAGCCGTGGTCAATCGCGAACGTTCGGCCGACTCCGTCAGGTCGCGTCCTCCCGACATCGCTCGGTATTTGACGCGTCACAATCAGCTCGAATCCCACCCATCAACTCACCCGCGCGAACAGCGTGTCCCAGGCGCGATGACGCTGCCCGCTGTCGGCACGGGTGCCCGCAAATCCACGATCGAGCACACGCAGCTGGCTATGACCCCTAATGCAAAAGGCCGACGCGATTTCTCACGTCGGCCTTTCAAATCACTGCCGGCAGCGACCTACTCTCCCACACAGTTTCCCATGCAGTACCATCGGCGGTATCAGGCTTAACTTCCGTGTTCGGAATGGGAACGGGTGTGACCCTGATCCTATGACCACCGGCATACTGACTCCGGGGCTACCCCGGATCTTGGTGCCTGGGGTCCGGATTCACGCGGCGCCACTCACAAGCGGCGCGTAACGCGCGAAGCCGGTCGTCCCAGACGATCCTTCACAGCCAGCGCATCGAGCGCCGGCTCCTTTTCAAAGAGCGAGCTGGGGGTTTCAGGGGCCCCAGCGAGCAGCGACGGCTCAATGCCGTCGCTTAAGACAACGTCACAACTGAATACTCTGCAAACGGTAGTTTCACGTCCCACTCGTCCGCCGAAGCCCAATGGGCGAAGGCGGACGTCACGCAGCGGTTTCCGCGTGCATTACGTTGTTAGCTCCGGGGTAGGGACCCCGGATAAGAAACAGATTTATGGTCAAGCCTCACGGCTGATTAGTATCGGTAAGCTCAACGCGTCACCGCGCTTACACACCCGACCTATTACCTGGTCATCTTCCAGGAGCCTTTAGGAGCCTTACGGCTCGGGAGATCTCATCTTGTGGAGGGTTTCACGCTTAGATGCCTTCAGCGTTTCTCCCTTCCGGACGTAGCTACCCGGCGCTGCCGCTGGCGCGACAACCGGTACACTAGAGGTCCGTCCATCCCGGTCCTCTCGTACTAAGGACAGCCCCACGCAAATCTCCTGCGCCCATGGCAGATAGAGACCGAACTGTCTCGCGACGTTCTAAACCCAGCTCACGTACCGCTTTAACCGGCGAACAGCCGGACCCTTGGAACCTGCTACAGCTCCAGGATGCGATGAGCCGACATCGAGGTGCCAAACCTGAGCGTCGATGTGAACTCTTGGCTCAGATCAGCCTGTTATCCCCGGCGTACCTTTTATCCGTTGAGCGATGGCCCTTCCACGCGGAACCACCGGATCACTAAAGCCTGGTTTCCCACCTGCTCGTCTTGTAGGACTCGCAGTCAAGCTCGCTTCTGCTTTTGCACTCTCTGGCTGATTTCCAAACAGCCTGAGCGAACCTTCGCGCGCCTCCGTTACAATTTAGGAGGCGACCGCCCCAGTCAAACTACCCACCTAGCAGTGTCCCTGATCTGGATGACAGAACGAGGTTAGAACGCCGAAGCGCTAAGGGTGGTATCTCACCGTTGGCTCCCCCGAGTCCGAGAACCCGGGTTCAAAGCCTCCCACCTATCCTGCGCATAGCGCGTCAGCATTCACTACTAGGATGTAGTAAAGGTGCACGGGGTCTTTTCGTCTAGCCACGGGCAACCGGCGTCTTCACCGGTACCACAAATTCGCAGTGCCCCTCGTTGAGACAGCGCCCAGATCATTACGCCATTCGTGCAGGTCGGAACTTACCCGACAAGGAATTTCGCTACCTTAGGACCGTTATAGTTACGGCCGCCGTTTACCGGGGCTTCAGCTCGAAGCGTCGCCTTGCGGCTAACCTCTCCCTTTAACCTTCCGGCACCGGGCAGGCGTCAGGCCATATACGTCGTATTCGACTTAGCATAGCCCTGTGTTTTTAGTAAACAGTTGCCTGGGCCTCTTTATTGCAACTCTCTCACGCTTCGCGGCGCGAGGCCGCTAACGCTAACAGAGCACCCCTTCTTCCGAAGTTACGGGGTGAGTTTGCCGAGTTCCTAAACGAGGGTTCTCACTCGCACCTGAGGATTTTCTCCTCGCCTACCTGTGTCGGTTTGCGGTACGGGTACCCAAAAGACTCCTTAGAGGATTTTCTCGGCAGCGTGGCGTCTGCGACTTTGCGGGCCTTACGGCCCTCGCCATGACCCCTCAGGGAATGTGACCCACCGGATTTACCTGGCGGATCCCCCTACAGATCTGAACCTACACGTCCAATCGTAGGCTCGCATAGCC
>Ga0209237_1001405_pt1 | contig 14261 bp, 12 predicted proteins | sample GraSoi013_1_40cm_2_FD_185820 | JGI IMG/M metagenome (GOLD analysis project Ga0209237, IMG submission 185820) | Grasslands soil microbial communities from the Angelo Coastal Reserve, California, USA - Sample 10_02_2013_1_40cm (SPAdes) (version 2) | ecosystem: Environmental > Terrestrial > Soil >... | reverse complement strand
CGGACGACATCGTGCAGGAGGCGTATCTGCGGCTGCTTCGGGCACCGCCGCCGATCGACGATCCCGGGGAATTGCGTGCGTACCTGTTTCGCATCGCGAGCAATCTCATTCACGACCATTGGCGTCGCCAGCAGCGCGAGCGCAACGCAGCGGACAGCTATTCGAACGAGCCTGACGCCGTCATTCCTGACGTCTCGCTGCGACTGGATATGACGCGAGTGTTCGAGCAGTTACGGCCGCAGCAACGCCAATTGATGTGGCTGGCGTACGTCGAGGGCGCCGATCACCGCGAGATTGCGGCGGCCCTGGGTCTTGGTGAACGAAGCGTGCGCGTGCTGCTGCATCGCGCGCGACGCAAGCTGGCGACGCTATTGCGCGGGGAAGAACGATGACCGACGAACGCGATGACGAATTAATCGCCGCGTGGATGCAGGAATTCGCGGCGCTTCCGCTGGAGAAGTCATCTCTGCCGGATCCCGCGTATCTCTGGTGGAAGGCGCAACTGCTCCGGCGGTGGGACGCGCAGCGAACCGTAGTTGCCCCGCTCGAGTGGGGCGAGCGCGTGCAGGTGGCGACGGGATTGGGCGGCGCGGTGGTCTTGCTGGCACTGTCGTGGCCCCACGTTCCAATCGTCGCGACAGGAGTACTCGTGCTCACCGCGGCGGTCGCCGCCGGGTGGTGGCGACAGTCACTGACCAGCGATTGAGTCGCCTACACTAGCTCGCCCACCGCCACCAGCCGACGATGGCCAGAACCGCGCCGAGGATCGCCAGGATGGTCCAAACGAGCTGTGATTGATTGTCGGTCGTATTCGTGTTCGCCATCGCTTCCCTCGTGTCGCACGAGCTCGCCGAGTTTTTCAGCCGATCGGTTTCCAAGGGTGTGGGGACCGAGCAGTGTCGGTGAGTCCCCGCCGGGATCGGTGTGGCGGCGTCGCCGCACGAAAATCATTATCGCGCCCGCCAGTGCGCCTGCAGCGACCCCCGACACCAGGAGCCATCGCGCTTCAGGCAACACGATGGCGATCACGATCACGAGCGCCAGCAGCGGAATGCCGGCGAGGCCCTCGACGCGAACCGAAGCGAGGTTGGTCGTCACCGGACGAAATTGCTCGCCCATACTGCCTCCTATTCCACCTTCTTGCCGCCATCTTCACCGCCCACGAGCTTCTCCTGACGCAGCGCCGCAGCGCCGAGGAATCCGCCCATGCCCATCGATTCGACGGCGCTGCTCGGCACGAGCATCAGCGCACCCTTCTCCTTCAGTCCTTCATAGAGCATGTTCATCGCGCGCAGGTGCAGCGCCGTCGGGTTGTCGCGATACGACCGCGCCGCCACCTCGAAGGAGTGGGCGATTTCCATTTCGGCCTGACCGAGGATGATGCGCGCCTGCTTCTCGCGCGCCGCCTGCGCTTCGCGCGACATCGCGTCCTGCAGCGCGTCGGGGATGACGACGTCGCGCATCTCGACCGAGCTGACGGTGACGCCCCACGGATTCGATCGCTGATCGATGAGCTGCTGCAGCTCCTGTTCGATCTTTTCGCGCCCGCGCAAAAGATCCGTCAGGTCCGTGCGGCCGATGATGTCGCGCAATGCCGTCTGCGCCGCCCAACTGACCGCCTGCGCGTAGTCCTGCACCTCGAGCGCCGCCTTCTGCGCGTCGTGCACCATCCAGAACAGCACGGCATCGACGTTGACCGGCACGGTGTCGGAGGTCAGCGTCTGTTCGGCGGCGAAGCTCGTGGTGATCGTGCGCTGATCGATCCACGTGGTCACGGTGTCGACGAACGGGACGATCCAGAACAGGCCTGGGCCGCGCATGCCGATGTAGCGGCCCAGCCGCAGCACGATCGCGCGCTCCCACTGCTGCGCGATTTTCGGCGACTGCATCAGGATGACGCCGACGAGCGTCAACCCGACGATCGGCACAGGGCTGTTCGTGATGACCGATCCCCACAAACCAGCAGCGATCGATCCGAAGAGGATCAGCAACGCCACCACGTTGGTGCGCGGGCCGCGTGCGCCCGCGTCGGACTCCGATCCACGACGAACGAGGAGATGGACGGGGATCATCTGGCTCCTTTCCTTTCACCGGCAGGCCTGAAGGCCTGCGCCACCGGATTCGCAGCCGTGAAGGCCTGCCCTACCGATTCGCAGGCCTGACGGCCTGCGCTACGAGCGGGCCTCAATGGCCCGCTTCAAGAACGTCGCGTATCGACTTCCGAGATGACCTCGTCGAGCGTGAAGCCCGCGGCGTCCGCGTCCGACAGCATCCGCGTGACGAACGCCTTCAGCCGCCGCTGATGCTCGGCCGGCGGCCGTGCGTGCGCCGGCGTCGCGCTGATGAACGATCCAACGCCGCGGCGCGTCTCGAGCACGCCGTCGCGCTCGAGGTGCGCGTACACGCGCGCGACGGTGTTCGCGTTCACGCGCAGCTCCACCGCCAGCTGACGGACCGTCGGTAACTGATCGCCCGCGCGCAGCCGCCCGGCCGCGATCGCCGCCCGCAGTCCGCGCTCGATCTGGGCGTGGATCGGCGTCGAATCGCGCGCATCGATGGAGACGACGCTCATTGCCTTATTATACTAGTTAATTAGTACAAGTGCGTCAAGAAAAAGGGCTGAGGGCCTTTTTAGCCCTCAGCCCTTTGGTCCTTCCGAGCTAGTTACTTGCTGATCATCTTCAACGCGTCCGCACTGATCATCATCTTGCCGTCGTGATCCATCACGTCGCCGGTGATTTCGACCGTGTGCGCGATGTGTGGAATGAGCTTGGCGTTCTTCTCAGCTGCCAACCCGCCGGCGATTTCGTACACCTTGCCGTCGGACGTGAGAATCGCCAACGGGCGGCCCGCCTTCGCGCAGGCGATCGCGCAGTCAGTCGTGTCGCCCTTGGGCATTTTGTGGTCCTTGCCCGTGTTCGACTTGTCCATCTTGTAACAGGCCTGGTCGACGATTTGACCCTTGACCGTCTCGGTCTTGGCGAACGCAGGCGCGCCGAGCGCCAGGACGAATGCCGCCGCCGTCAATCCGGCGAGAAACGTACGCATCAGAAACTCCCTTCGTGAAAAAATGACCTGAAAGGTCAGTCGCTTATACCATACTCCCTGCTGTTATGAACAAATCCTTCTTCATCGCTTGTTTGGTCGCCGCCGGCATCGCGCTTCACGCGCAAACGACGCCGATCGCGCTGCCGAAGGTCGCGCCGACCGTCGACCAGGTGTTGTCGCTGAAGCGCGCCGGCTCGCCGCAGATCTCGCCCGATGGCCGCTTCGTGGCGTACACGGTTCGCGAGACCAACTGGGACGACAACGCGTACGAAACGGAAATCTGGCTGGCCAATGTGCAGACCGGCGGGACGCGGCAGCTCACCAACGCGAAGAAATCGAGCCAGTCGCCCGCCTGGTCGCCCGACGGCTCGAAGCTCGCGTTCGTGTCCGATCGCACCGACAAGCAGCAGATTTATCTGATCAACCCGCAGGCCGGCGAGGCCGAAGCGCTCACGACGCTCGAAGACGGCGTGAGCGGCTTCGCGTGGTCGCCCGACGGCAAGCGCATCGCCTACACCGCGACCGAACCGAAGTCGACGGCCATCAAGGATCGCGAGAAGAAGTACGGTGAGTTCGAGATCGTCGATCAGGATCACCGCATGACGCACCTGTTCGTGCTGGAGGTCGCGACGAAAGCGACGCGTCCGCTGACGTCCGGCGCGTTCACCGTCGGCAGCTTCGCGTGGTCGCCGGACGGCAAAAGCATTGCTTTCGATCACCGCATCAACAGCGATCCGGCCAACGGCGGCTCCGCCGACATCTCCATCGTCACGGTGACCGACGGCGCGATCCGAAAGCTGGTGACGCAGAGCGGCCCCGACAGCAATCCCGTGTGGTCGCCGGATGGATCGCGCATCGCGTTCACAACGGCGATGGCGAACCCGGACTACTTCTACACGAATTCGCTCATCGCCACCGTTTCGTCGAGCGGCAGCGTACCGACAGCTCTCAGCTCGGCGTTCGACGAGGATCCGAATCTCGTCGCGTGGAAGCCGAACGGTCTCTTCTTCTCGGCGTCGCACCACACATGGTCGTATCTGCATCGGCTCGATCCGGAGACGAAGACGGTCGCGCGCCTCGCGCCAAGCGACGCGGTGGTCATGTCCTCGTTCTCACTCTCGCGCGACGGATCGACGGTCGCGTTCCTTGGGTCGGATCCGAAATCGATCGCCGAGGTGTTCGTCGCGCCTCTCGAATCGGTGGTGTCCGGCTTGAGCCGGACCCTGCAGGCGAAAAAGCTGACCGACACCAACGTGCAAACATCGAACTGGGCGACGAGCACGCTCGACGTCGTGTCGTGGAAAAGCCAGGACGGCGCGACGATCGAAGGCGTGCTGCACAAGCCGTTGGATGTCGATCCGTCGCGCAAGTACCCGCTGCTCGTCGTCATTCACGGCGGGCCGACCGGTGTGTCGCGGCCGATTCCGTTCACGAGCTCCACCTATCCGGTTGACGTCTGGGTGCCGCGAGGCGTGCTCGTGCTCGAGCCGAACTACCGCGGCAGCGCCGGGTACGGCGAGAAGTTCCGATCGCTGAACGTCCGCAACCTCGGCGTCGGCGACGCGTGGGACGTCATCTCCGGCATCGATTCGCTGATCGCGAAGGGGATCGTGGATCCCGCACGAGTTGGCACGATGGGCTGGAGCCAGGGCGGCTACATCTCAGCGTTCCTCGCGACGCACGATGCGGCGCGCTTCAAGGCGATCTCGGTCGGCGCCGGCATCTCGGACTGGATGACGTACTACGTCAACACCGATATCCATCCGTTCACGCGGCAGTACCTGAAAGCGACGCCATGGGACGATCCCGAGATCTACGCGAAGACGTCGCCGATCACCTACATCAAGCAGGCGAAAACGCCGACGCTCATCCAGCACGGCGCCACCGATCAGCGCGTGCCGCTGCCGAACGCGTTCGAGTTGTATCAGGGGATGCAGGATCAGAAGGTGCCGGTGAAGCTGATCGTGTATCAGGGCTTTGGCGGCATCGGCCACGGTCCGAGCAAGCCCAAGAGCCATCGCGCGACGATGGATCACAACCTCGAGTGGTTCGATCAGTACTTGTTCCAGACAACAACCCGCCCGACAACGGCCGAACGACAACGGTAGGGGCGGCCCTTCAGGGCCGCCCGTGCGGGCCGGCCTGAAGGCCGGCCCCTACAGATGGAGGCGTTTGTGTTCGCTCGCCGATTCTCTTCTGCGTTCTTCATCCTCACGTGTCTCGCACTTGCCGCGCTCGGGCGTCCGCTTGCGCAGACGCGCACGACGCCGTCTGTGGTCGCCATTCGCGGCGGGACGATCCTGACCGTCACGAGAGGCGCGATCCCGAACGGGACGATCGTGCTTCGTGACGGCAAGATTGCCGCGGTCGGTGCGACCGTCTCGATTCCCGCGGGCGCGGACGTCGTCGACGCCGCCGGCAAGTTCATCTCGCCGGGGATCATCGACTGCCACTCGCACATCGCGGCCGACTCGATCAACGAAGGCGGGACGACGGTCAGCTCGATGACGGCCATCGAGGACGTCTTCGATCCGAGCGACATCGACGTGTATCGCGATCTCGCGGGCGGCGTGACGACCGCCAACGTGCTGCACGGCAGCGCGAATCCGATCGGCGGCAAGAACTACGTCATCAAGCTGCGATGGGGCAAGACGCGCGCGGAAGAGTTCGCGTTCGAAGGCGCGATGCCCGGCATCAAGTTCGCGCTCGGCGAGAACCCCAAGCGTCCCGGCGGCGGCGCCGGCGGACGTCAGGGCACCGGGCCCACGCGCTATCCGGCGACGCGGATGGGCGTCGAGTACGTCATCCGCGACGCATTCACCCGCGCGAAGGCGTATCAGAAGGACTGGCAGGAGTACGACCGCCGAAGGAAGGCCGGCGAAGACGTCGTGCCGCCGCGGCGCGACCTTCAGCTCGAACCGCTGGTGGAAATCCTCGAAGGCAAGCGGCTCGTCCACGCGCACTCGTATCGCGCCGACGAGATCCTGATGCTCCTGCGCGTCGCGGAGGAATTCAACTTCAAGATCACCACGCTGCAGCACGTGCTCGAAGGCTACAAGGTCGCGAAGGAAATCGCTGCGCACGGCGCCGGCGCGTCGACCTTCGCCGACTGGTGGGGCTACAAAATCGAAGCGATCGACGCGATCCCCTACAACGCGGCGCTGATGGCGCGGAAGGGCGTGCTCGTGTCGATCAACTCCGACAGCGCCGAGCTCTCGCGGCATCTCAACACGGAGGCGGCCAAGTCCATCAAGTGGGGCGGCCTGACCGACGACGAGGCGTTCGCGCTGGTGACGATCAATCCGGCGAAGCAGCTCCGCATCGACAACCGTGTCGGCTCGCTCGAAGTCGGCAAGGACGCCGACGTCGTCATCTGGAATCATCACCCGCTCAGCTCGTACGCGATCACCGAGCGCGTGTACATCGACGGGCAGAAGTACTACGACCAGCAGGACGATCAGAAGCGCCTGACGGAGCTGGCAAAAGAGAAGGAAACGCTCGCGAACGCCGAGCGCAGCGAGCGACGAAGTCCCACGTCAACGACCACCGAGACGCCGCGTCCGCGTGAGGATCGAGGGGCGAACGGGTCGAGCGCGGACGACAACGCTTCGAACACCAATGTAGCGCGGGCCTTTCCCCTCGGTGGACCTCGGGGCAGGCAGGCCCGCGATGGCGGCCCTGGAAACGATGTCAGGGCCGCCCTACAACAGCAGATTCAGCGCCCGAGGACGGCGACGCGTGGCGTCGTCGCGATTACCAACGCGAAGATCTTTCCGATTGCGAAGCCGCCAATCGAACGCGGGACCATCGTGATGCGCGACGGGATCATCGAATCGGTCGGCGCGAACGCGAGCGTGCCACAGGGCGCGCAGGTGATCGACGCGGCCGGCGCCGAGGTGTATCCGGGCTTCATCGACGCGTCGACGCCGACCGGCCTCGTCGATCCCGGCGCGGGCGGGTTCGGTGATGCGGACGAGCTCCTCGACTTCAATCCCGCGCTCCGTGCGCACGTCGCGTTTCACAACGACAGCGAGGCGATTCCGGTGATGCGCGCCAACGGCATCACCACCGTGGCAGCGACGCCGGGCGGAGGACTGCTCGGCGGCCAAATCGCCGTCATGGATCTCGACGGCTTCACGTGGGAAGAAAGCACGGTCGCGCCGTCGGTCGGCATCTCCTTCCAGTTCCCGCGCATCGGCGGGGGCGGCGGACGTGGAGGCGGCGGTCGCGGTGGCGCCGCACAGGACCGCACCTACGACGACCTGAAGAAGGACCGCGACGCGCAGCTCGATCGTGTCGCGCGCCTGCTCGACGACGCCCGCGCGTACGCCAAGGCGGGCGGCGGCGAGGCGGAGCGGGGCGAAGGGGTCCCCGCGCAGCCCGGCCGGGGGGCAGGGGCCCCCGGAGTAAACAACGACGCCCGCGCGTACGCGAAGGCGGCTGGACCAAATCGACAACGGGATCTCACGTTGGAGGCGCTGGTACCGGTCGTCGAGAAGCGCGTGCCGCTGATCACGCGCGTCGGCACCGAGCAGGACATCCGCGACGCCATCGCATTCGCCGACCGCGTCTCGGTCCGCATCGTGATTACCGCGCCGGCTGCGGAAGCGGCGATCGCCGCGCCGCTCTTGAAGGACAAGAACGTGCCGGTGATTCTGCTCGACGTGCTGAGCCTGCCGACCCGTCAGGACCTTCCGCATCAGGCGAGTTATTCGGCCGCCGCGGAGCTGGTCAAGGCTGGCGTGAAGATCGCGTTCGCGGTTCCGAGCGAGACCAACGCGCGCCAGCTGCCTTACAACGCCGCGCAATCGGTCGCGTGGGGGCTCCCGCGCGACGAGGCGCTCAAGGCGCTGACGATCAACTCGGCGGAGATTCTCGGCGTCGCCGATCGCATCGGCAGCATCGAACCCGGAAAGATCGCGAACCTGATCGTCGCCAAAGGCGATCCGCTCGAGGTGCGCACGCCGCTGACGCACGTCATCATCGCCGGACGCGACGTCCCGCTCGACAACAGCCAACTCGCGCTCTATGAGCGGTATTCAAAGAGACCGTAGACCAACGAAAATGCAACCACGAAGACACGAAGAACGGTTCAGTACAAGAAGAGTCTTCTTCGTGCCTTCGCGCCTTCGTGGTTGCGTTTGATGATCAGACTCAACTGACTATGAGACGCTCATTCTTCGCCGGCCTCGCCATTCTCACGCTCGCCCTCGGCCTTCGCGCCGACACCCCGAACGTCTACGCCATCCGCGGCGCTCGCATCGTCACCGCCGCCGGTGCGCCGATCGACTCCGGGACCGTCGTCATTCGCCGCGGCACCATCGACGCCGTGGGCGCGTCGGTCGCCGTTCCCGCCGACGCGGCAGTCATCGACGGCGCAGGGCTGACGGTGTATCCCGGACTGATCGATCTCGGCAACACGCGCGCCGCCGATCAGGCGATCCCGGCGACGCCGCAGAACTTCCGCACGACCGCGGAGCTCGAGCGCTGGAAGCGGATCCAGATTCTGAAGCCGCAGGCGCGCGCCGCCGACGCCGTGCGCGTAGACGATGCGGAGCTGACGCGGCTGGCATCCGCGGGCATCACGTCGGTGCTGGCGCTGCCGGCCGGCGATGTGATCTCCGGTCAGAGCGCGCTGGTGAACGTGGCCGCGCCGCCCGACGATCCGCAAATCGGCAACATCGTCGATCAACGCCGCGGTTTGATCGTCGTCAAGGCGCCGGTGGCCGTGCACGTGTCGTTTCCGAATCAGCCCCGCAGCGGCGGCAATGCCTATCCGAACTCGCTGATGGGCGTCATCGCGTTCGTTCGCCAGGCATTCCTCGACGCCCAGCATTATCGGGACATCGCGCGCCACGGTACGAGCGGGTCCCAGGTGGTCGATGACCCGGCGATGGAAGCGCTGCAGCCGGCCATCGACGGCAGGATGCCGGTGGCGTTCGAAGCGAACCGAGCCCGCGAGATTCTGCGCGTGCTGAAGTTTGCCAAGGAGCTGAAGCTGCAGCCGATCGTCACTGGAGGCCGCGAGGCCGTCGACGTCGCCACCGATCTCAAATCGCAGAACGTGCGCGTCGTCTACAGCCTCGACTTCCCGCAGCGTCCTCGCGCGCTCGCGCCGGATGCCGATGAGCCGATTGAGACGCTGAAGACGCGCGCCGATGCGCCGAAGGCGCCGGGCGAGCTCGCGAAGGCCGGCGTCACCTTCGCGTTCGAATCGGCCGGTCTGACCGATCCCAAGGACTTCGTGAAGAACGCGGCCAAGGCCGTGAAGGCCGGGCTCACGGAGGACGCGGCGATCCGTGCGCTGACGATCACCGCGGCGACGATGGCCGGCGCCGGCGATCGTCTCGGCTCGATTGAAAAGGGAAAGATCGCGAATCTGATTGTGACCGACGGGAATCTCTTCGACGAGAAGACGAAGATCACCCGCGTCTTCGTCGACGGCCGCTCGATCGCGATAGACGCCGCGCCGGCGGCGCCCGCCGGTCGCGGCCGCGGCCGCGGCCGCCAGTAGCAAACCTTACAAGCCTGACTCCAGCCCGACTAGTAATGTTTCGAGGTGATCGACGGCCGCGTCGACGCCGTTGCGGGCGGCAATCGCGGGCGCCAGCGCCCGCGTCCGCTCGCGGATTGACCAGTCCTCGAGCGCCGTCGCGATCCGGTCTGTGAGGATGTCCGCCGTCACGAGATCGACCGGGAAGGCACGCGGCCCCAGTCCGAGCTGCTCGACGCGGTGCGCCCAGTAGAACTGATCGAGCAGGTGCGGCAGCACCACTTGCGGCGCACCGGCGCGCGCGGCAGCGGTCGTCGTACCCGCGCCTCCGTGATGGACGACGGCGGCGACGCGCGGGAACACGATGCGATGCGGCACGGCGGTGACAGCAAGGACATCGTCCGCATCGGTGACGTGGCGATCGAGCGACGCCCATCCGCCGGCGAGAATCAGCCTGCGCCCGACCGCGCGCGCAGCGTCGACCACATGCGACGCCAGCGTCGCGGATCTCTTCGCGACCATGCTGCCGAACCCGGCGTAGATCGGCGGCGGATCTCGATCGAGAAACGCATCGACGCGCGGATCGAGAAACGGCGCCGGCTCGTCGAGGATCCACGCGTCGGTCGCGACGACGGTCCTGGGTGCGTCATGCGCCAGCGGACCGAGATCGCGATCGGCCGCGACGATCACGGGCTCGCCACCGAGGAGCGACAACGGATTGGAGACCGGCTCGAGACCGAGCCGCTTCCGGCCATCGTTGATCAAACCGCGTAGAGCCAATCCGCCGAGTGGCAGGCCGACGTCCCACAACAGTCTGTTGACCCATCGCGGCAGCGTTTGTGTCCGCACGGGCGGCGGCGGGGCCGCGCTGTTCGGGACGGCGCACGGACAGAACGCGATGCTGGCGTACGGAATGTCCTTCCATTCGGCGACCGACGAGGCCGCGAGCTGCACGCCGGCGGCGACGATGAGGTCCACGTCCAAGTCGATGCGCATGAACGAGTCGAACAGCGCTGGCATGAGCACGGTCTTGAAATGGCGCAACTGCCAACGGAGCGACGAGAGATCGCCGTCGGGTGATCGCAGCGCGGCTTCGACGTCGACGCCGTTCGGTTCGCACGCGAAGCCGTAGCCGCGAATCCACGCAACGAAGTTGTCCGGTGCGAGAAACGAAACGTCGTGGCCGCGGCGGCGCAGGCCGAGCGCCAGCGCGAGCAGCGGCTGGACGTCGCCACGTGTACCGTGAGGAGCGAGCAGAACGCGCATGTATACTCGCCGCCTATGGTAACCAGCACCGTGACGCGCGCGCGGCTGACGACGAATCAGATTCGCGGATTCTGGGCGGCGTGGGGCGGCTGGGCGCTCGACGGCATGGACTCGTTCATCTACGCGCTGGTGCTGGCGCCCGCGTTGCGCGAGCTGCTGCCGCGGTCGGGGATTCCGAGCACGACGGAAAACGTCGCGTACTACGGCAGCGTGATGTTTGCGTTGTTCCTGATCGGCTGGGGCCTCTCGATGATTTGGGGTCCGCTCGCCGATCGCTTCGGACGCGTACGCACGCTGATGCTGACGATTCTCTGCTACTCGGTGTTCACGTTCCTGTCCGGGCTCGTCACCAACATCTGGCAGCTCGCCATCTGCCGCCTCATCGCGGGCATCGGTATCGGCGGCGAATGGTCGATGGGCGGCACGTTCGTCGCCGAGGAATGGCCGGAGGATCGCCGGAAGATGGGCGCCGGCTACATGCACACCGGCTACTACTTCGGCTTCTTTCTCGCCGCGCTCGCCAACGCCTACATCGGCGCCAAGTACGGCTGGCGGTGGATGTTCATCCTCGGCGGAACGCCCGCGCTGCTCGTTACTTTCATCCGCTACGGCGTGCACGAGTCGGCGGCCTGGCGCCAGCGCGTCGCCGCAACGCGCCGGCCGAAGATGCGCGAGGCGTTTGGGAAGTTGTTTTCGTCCACCTACGCGCGCCGCACGATCCTGAACTCGACGTACCTGCTCGTGTCGATCGTCGGCTTGTGGGCGGGTTCGGTGTACGTGCCGACCTCGATCATCCAGCTCGCGACGCGCGCGGGGCACACGGCCGCGGACGCGGCGCGCCTGGCGTCGTACGGCACGATGGTGCTGTCGGTTGGAACCATTCTCGGCTGCCTCGTCCTGCCGCCGCTCGCCGAGTCGCTCGGCCGGCGCCTCACGCTCGGGATCTATTTCCTCATCATGTTCTTCAGCATCTCACTCGGCTTCGGCTACGTGTTCTATCTCCCGGCGAACGCGTTGACATGGTTCTTCGTCGTGCTGTTCTTCCTCGGCGTGGGCGGCGCGAACTTCGCGATGTACACCCTGTGGCTCCCGGAGCAGTACTCCACCGAATGCCGTGCGAGCGCGTTCGCGTTCGCGACCTCGGTCGGCCGCTTCGCGGGCGCGGGTATCACGTTCCTGGTCGGCGCCGGCGTCGCGTACTTCCACACCATCGGCACACCCGTCGCGCTCACGTCGATCGCGTTTCTGATTGGTCTCGCGCTGTTGCCGCTCGGCGAGGAGACGAAGGGGAAGCCGCTGCCTGCGTGACGCTCGGCGATCAGATCCGAGGAACGAGGTGAACAGATGTCGCCTTGATGGCGGCGGTGATCGGCGCGCCGACGGCGAGCCGCAGTTCCTCACGCGCGCGGCGCGTGATCAGCGCGTCCAACGCGAATCCACAGTCGAGCGACACGCGATCGATCGGTCCTTCCGCCGCGATCGCAATCACGCGCGCGGCCAGATGATTGCGCGTGCTGGCGTGCGCCGGCGACTGCGTTTCGAGCGTCACGTCCTCCGCGCGAATGCACGCGTACACGTTCGATCCAACCGCGGTCGGCTCACGCTCCGCGACGTGAATGACGGTGTCCCCCACCTGCACCGACAGCAGTCCTTCCCGTGCGTCGACGATGCGGCCCGGCAGGACCGCCTCGACGCCCAGCGACGCCGCGACGTCAGCATCCGCCGGCCGGCTGAAGACGTCGGCGATCGGTCCCACCTGCCGGATGCGGCCGCCCGTTGCGACCGCGATCTGATCGCCGAGCGCGAGCGCCTCTGTGCGATCGTGTGTGACCAGAACCGCCGGCGTGCCGCTGCGCTGCATGAGCGATCGCACTTCGCGGCGGAGGCGCGCGCGCGCCGGCACGTCGAGCGAGGCGAACGGCTCGTCGAGGAGGACGAGTCCCGGCTTCGGCGCCAGGGCCCGTGCCACAGCGACGCGCTGTGCTTCGCCGCCAGACAAGGCGCGCGGAAGTCGATCGGCGAGCTCGGGGATCGCGAGCAGACGTATCAGCTCGCCGGATCGCTGGCGGCGCTCGGCAGCGACGAGCGTGCTCAAGCCGTACTCGATGTTGTCGCGGACCGAGAGATGCGGAAAGAGCGCCGGCTGCTGGAACACCATGCCGATCCGCCGCTCCTGCGGCGACCGCCACTCGCCGCGGGACATGTCGCACCACGTGTCGCCGCCGAACTGAATCCGCCCGCGGTCCGGCCGCTCGAGGCCCGCCACCTGCCGCAGCATCGTCGTCTTGCCAGCGCCCGACGGACCGAACAGCACGAGGATCGTTCCGGGCGCGAGCTCGACATCCAACACCGGCGCAACGACGACGCCGCTCGCGAATCTCTGCTCGACGTCGACCCGTAGCTCCGCGTGCTCCGGTAGCGGACGCCCTTCAGGGCGTCCCGTCACTGCTGCGTCCGGACCCATACCGTCCGCTGCAGCGAGTACGTGATGGCGAGGATGACAAATGAGATGACGAGCAGCAGCGCGGAGGTCCGCGCCGCCGATTGATAGTCGAGCGACTGCACCGCGTCGTAGATCGAGATCGACACCGTCCGCGTGACGCCCGGCACATTGCCGCCGACCATCAGCACGACGCCGAACTCGCCGAGCGTGTGCGCAAAACTGAGCACGATTCCGGTCACGAGCCCGCGAATCGAGAGCGGCAGCACGACGCGGCGGAACGTCGCGAGCCGCGACACGCCAAGCGACCACGAGGCCTCGAGCAATCGGCGATCGACCGACGCGAACTCGGCGCTGAACGGCTGCACCGCGAACGGCATCGAGTACAGGACCGACGCGATGAGCAATCCTTCGAATGTGAACGGCAACCCGTGCCCGACCAGGCGTGCGTACGCGCGACCGACGGGGCTCATCGGTCCGATCGCGATGAGGACATAGAAGCCGAGGACCGTCGGCGGCAAGACCAGCGGCAGCGCGACGATCGCCTCGACGAGGAACTTCCATCGCCGCGGCGAGTACACAATCCAGTACGCGATCGGGACGCCGACGGCGAGCAGCACCAGCGTCGTGGCGGTCGCGAGACGGACGCTGAGCCAGAGCGCGGTCCAGTCCATCATCATTCTCTTGTTGTGCGCGGGGCCCCACCCCCGCGCACCTGCCACCGCTCGCTCTCGCTCGCGGCGCTGGTTAGAAACGGCCCGGCTACGACTCGGGCAAAAAGAAGCCGTACCGTTTGAGAACCGCGCGCCCTTCGGCACCGATGATGAACGCGCGCAACGCGCGCGCCGAATCGACGTCGGCGGCCCACCGCAGGATGATGCCTCCCTGCGTGATTCGCGGATACGTCTCCAGCGGCACGATGACGTAGCGGCCCTGATCCTTGACTGGCGGCGCCAGCGCGAGCGACAAGGCGACGATCCCCGCGTCCGCCGCACCGCTCTGCGCGAACTGAAG
>Ga0209237_1001402_pt1 | contig 14277 bp, 15 predicted proteins | sample GraSoi013_1_40cm_2_FD_185820 | JGI IMG/M metagenome (GOLD analysis project Ga0209237, IMG submission 185820) | Grasslands soil microbial communities from the Angelo Coastal Reserve, California, USA - Sample 10_02_2013_1_40cm (SPAdes) (version 2) | ecosystem: Environmental > Terrestrial > Soil >... | reverse complement strand
CAGATCGGAAAAAAGCTCTTAGAGCGTGAAGAGATTATCTATGTGGGAAAGAGCATTGGGCAGCACACGATAGATCTAAGAGTAGAAACAATATTAGAGGATAATGCAGAGATACTTCGAATGATGGAGCTATTGAAGGCCACGCCGGGTATCAAGGACGTGATATGGACAGAGATTGTAGAAGTCGTGGGAAGAAAAATGTCCATACCAAGCCAAATCGTTGACAGGCTCTAAGGGGTTCATTCGATATTTAGCAGTGAGTCATGCTTCTAATAGCCCAGCTATCTTGCTGCGTTTCCATGCCTGATTTTTTTCGCCTTTATGACTTTAGCCCGTTAGGTTCTCTTGGGAAAAATATCCTTCATCGTGCCTATGCTTCTTGATCTGACCATCTTTACTATTTCAGAAAAAGCTACATCTCTGACAAATGGCAAGCGCTTAATCTTATCTATGATGATGAATAGTTCATTGTTATCTCTGTAAAAGACCCTTGCAGAAACAGTTGCCGTGGAATTCACACGCAAAGATATCTCTAGAATGTTTGGATACATGGCAAAGATCTGTTCTGCCAACTCTTCGCTTTTGCCCTTTCCGACGTCCACTTGAATGTCGCCGATACGCCAGCCAAGTTTTGAGACATCTAATAGGTAATTTCTTGAAGCGAAATTAGCCTCTACTAACCTCCTTCTGCGCTTAATGTTAGCAAGGGCCAAGTGCAATTTGGTTGCAAGTGCAGAATCTGAAACTGTCGCGTCTTTCAGCATACTCTTCAAAATGTCGAGATTAACGTCGTCAAGAGGGATTATCTTACCCTTTACATTTCTATACAAAAGTGCATGTCGATTGGATTTTTTCCTTTCCAAACCTTTCTTATCTGTGCATCAACTGTCCTAATAAGTATTGATTAACGTCAAATAAGTGAAGGAGCGAATCTAACAGACACGTCATGAAGAGAAAAAACTGATCACATCACAGCACGACATTTTGCACCATGGCTGAGTAACAAAGAGGAAGAGTGTTTTCACCACATGACCCTGAAAAACCATTTGAATTCAAATTATGGTTTAATACGTAGTAGTTGATAGGCAGAAGTGTTTTTTTATTTCCGAGGCTCCCAACCACGTGGAGCCGACACATTTGTAGTAGATTGTCATAAGGTAGATGAGAAGCCCATGACATGTAAGGGAATATGTACTCGACACAAGGCTCAAAAGCCAGTCGGCGCTGGCAGGTATGCAAGCGGGCAAAAGAGATGCCAGATATGCGAAATTTTCATCAAATGGGAAGGACTTTGGTGCCCGTGCTGCGGTTATCGTCTTCGAACAAAGCCGAGGAACCTAAAGTACAAGGCGAAACTACGTTCGAGAATGATATTGCAAGAGGCCAGACGCGCACGAGAGCTGAAACCGGCTTTGCTGGTGAATCGAATAAGACGAAAAGTCAGAACGGCTTCGAGCACCGTGGCGACCAATTCTAAGGCAAGTGAGATTGGAGGGTCACGATATCGTTGAACATCCCTAATCGACCATTAAAGGACGAAATTCTGGAGAGCGGCATAAAAAATTCTATCTTTTTGAATAACCTGGAAGGATGGATAGATGAAGCCATCTCTAAAAACGGTCTTGCAGAGGAAGAACTGGTAAAGCTATTGAAAAGTAGCTTTCAACGTTCAATTCAGGCAAATATTGAATATCATTTGCTAATGGTTAAAGAAGTTGCCAAAGGCATCATGACAGACCGACATAGGATAATGGCCAAGGTTTACCAAGAATTGCTACCCGTGAGGTAGATTGTAATTAGTCTGATCATGTTGACAGAATCTTGCTGTAGATCTTGACTGGCCTCCCCTTAGACAGCTTCTTTTGCATTGCAACCCATCTATTATTGTGTGCCAACTCTATTCTTTATGCGATAGAGCTCACCTAAAGGAGAGGGCAGCTTTCGTGGCTGTAAAGGGATGAATCAAGAGCTGAAAGTAAATAAAAATACACACTTCCACCTAATAGAAGATAGTTGAAAGATTCATTGAGTAGTAGTGTATTTCGATTTGGGCAGGGTAGCGGATAGCGTTGATGCACTTTGCCATAATATCGCACTCATAGCGTTATCGGCTAGGACTTACCAAGCTAATGTTCTATTATACTCCAAAAGTGAGACAAGGAGCCGAAATTGACTTTGGAAAAGAGTAGCAAGAAGATCCTCATATTGGGTGGAGGTTTTGGAGGCATGTACTGCGCGAAAAAATTGGAATACTTAATGGCAAAACGGAAAAACATTGATGCCGAGATTATCCTGGTAAGTAGGCAAAACTTTTTCGTCTTTACGCCCATGCTGCCACAGGTTGTCTCAGGGATGATCGAATCCAATCACGTCGTGGTCCCATTAAGGCAGGTGCTAAAGAATACAAAGTTCTATGAGGCGGAGGTCGCATCAATTGATGTCAAAAAAAGAAGAGTTCATCTTTGGGTAGAGAATAACAATAATAATTATAATGATGACGGTCATGGAGAAAATGGATCACCATTATCTGATTTGACTCTTGATTATGATCACTTGGTAATTTCACTTGGCTCAGATACCAACTTTCCAAAAAGTTCTGACTTTGCGCATATGGTTTTTACTCTAAAGAATTTGAAAGATGCCCTGCTGCTCCGCAATCACATCATCGATATGCTCGAGCGGGCAGATATTGAAAGCGATCTTGATAAGCGCAGACAAATGTTGAATTTTGTAATTGTTGGAGGTGGATTATCTGGGGTTGAAACTGCTGCCGAGCTCAACGCCTTCTTCCACAAGGTGGTCAAGTACTATCCTAACTTGAAAGCAAAATTTTCAGAGTTGCCTCCCCATGTCACTGTCATTCAGTCACGCGATCGCATACTACCAGAGCTCAATTCGAAACTGGCCACTGACACTTTGCAAAAGATGAATCAAGATGGTATCTCAATTATTCTAAATACCAAGGTAATGGATGTGGGAAAAGGCTTTGTAAGAACGGTCACAAAAGAGGGTGAGCAGTCAACTATTCCTGCTAACACGGTAATATGGACTGTTGGCATATCTCCAAACCCTCTCACTGCAAGTATAGCCTGCGAAAAGATGACGTCTGGAAGACCGGTTGTTGACAGTTTCCTCCATGTTAAAGGGTGTGAAAACGTCTGGGCTGTTGGTGATTCCGCTTACATTATAGATGAAATCAGTGGCGAGCCATTTCCAGCCACGGCGCAGCACGCGCTCCGAGAGGCAGAGGTAGCCGCTGAAAATATCGTTAATTCACTTGAAAAAAATAATGGACTTCGCAAGTTCAAATACGGCAGGGATGCACAAATGGCCTTGATCGGTAGCAAGTCTGCAATAGCAAATATAGCGGGAATCAACCTCTCTGGCTTTTTGATCTGGTGCATCTGGAGAGCGGTGTATCTGAAAAAACTGCCGATGTTCAAGAAGCGCCTGAGGGTGGCGCTCGATTGGATAATAGATATTTTCTTTGATCCTGATCTCACCCATTTGAGAGGCTTGAAAGAAGATAGGAAATTCGAAAATCACACCAAGCACATAGAATCAAGATAGCTGCGCGTTGGAGCAAGATTTCTCTTTTGCTGCCGTAGTCTTGATCTGTTAATGCTAAGAAGACATCTCACTACGAATGTCAATCGATCTGCAAGACTCCTCTTTTGGTTCTCGGACCCTGATTCCAGTACAGCCAAAAGACTTGATGTCTATTCCTTGCCGTATTAATCCATTTTCCGCACTGAAAGTCCATACCCATAAGAGTACGGGTACCTCTGGGCCAGCAGCTTTACTCATTCAGATCTTTACCATAAATTCGGTACCCATTACAAGTAAGCTAGAATTGAAAGAGTTAGTCCCGCTTTCCAGTCTCTTCTTCGGCAGGCTTTATGTTCTTAAAATTGAGATACAACGCTAAATCATAAGCTATCTTTAAGATGCCCCCGAAAACAAAAGGTGCAGATAAAACAGGTAACGCCTGCAATATGTACCCGGTCAACGATGGAGATACTGCCTGAGAAATATTCCTTGATATATTGGTAATTCCTGTTGATGCAGTCCTTTCTTCTTCTTTTACTACCGATACAATATAGGATTGTCTTGTTGGTACATCCATTTGCGATAGAGCCATCCTTCCTAGGTAAAAAGCGATAGCCAATGGAAGCGTAGGCGCAAATCCCACTAGGATAAGTAGGATATTGGATGGTATGTGCGTGAAAACCATGGTATTGACAAGACCAATTTTATCTGCAATTCTAGCAGCTGCGAGAAATGAAAAAGCCGTCAGGACTCCAGCTATCGAAAAGATGTATGACAAGGTAGTCAAGTCGAGACCAAATTTAGTAAAGAACCAGAAAGCTACAATACTTTGAATGACAAAACCTCCTGCGAATGAATCCAAAGAGAATAACCCAGATAATTTACCTACAATTTTCTTTGTCTCAGGCGACAGCACTTGTGTTAATGGTTTTGCAATCTGGTCGCTTGTCAGTTCAATCTTCTTTGATAGCATGAAATAGATTATCATGACGATGATGCCCAAGATGCTATAGAGCATAAAGAGTGGCTTTATCGACTCTATCTGGCTTAGACCGAATTGATGTTGCAAGATTGCTGGCAAGGCAGATAGAAGAATCCCTACTGACATTGCAAAGGTTCCTGCCATGTTGTAGAGGGCAAAAATGGTATTTCGTTTTCTGACATTACTGACTGTTTGTGGTAGTAATGCCTGCTCTATAGACAGAAATGCACCGGTTTCAGAGCCAGTTACATTAATCGTACCAATTAAAGCGGCTGCAATTAGCGCAAGATAATCTTCTGTTGCAAGGAATATGGCGCCAGAAATAGACATGAGAGCTGCGTAGATGACAAGCATATTACGCCTGCCAAGTCTATCTGCATAAAAGCTTGCAATCAGAGTGAATATTACGCTATTTACAAGCGTAGAGGCAAGTACGAGCCCAATTACGATGTCATTGAATCCGATTAGCTTTAGGTAAATGGCGAGCACGATGCTCAAGAAGCCATATGCAAACGTCCTGGTAACTCTGGCGGCAAGTACAAGCTTACCATCTTTGGAGAGCCAATCGATCAGCAAATTAGTTCAGCAGCTTTGTCGACAAAATCTTTATCAGCCACGGACAGGTAATTCTATCTACTTTTGCGTGCTTTCTTGCAACCAATTTCATAAGTTTGATATCGGTTCTTTATTCCTTTTATTCTTTCTTGACTAGTAGAGGTTTCTATCTGGTGAGTGCATACTTTGACAGGGCCAACATTACAAAGCAATTTTCGGTTATTGCAGATAAGTAACCAAAGGCTCAAAAGCAATTAGACTTGTTTATCCCCAGGATCTTCCTTTCAGCTGGGGACATAGCCAAAATCCGGTCTGTTTACATCGAGTCGGTGCTGGTCAAAGGAGACTATACGATCTCGAGTGGTCCACTTCTTTATTCTTCAACGACTTGCCCGTTTCAAAATCATATGCAGATAGATGCTGATGTCCTGTTCTCTGGCAATGAGTTTCAGAATCGTCATGATAGAGGAAGACATTTTGACATCGATCACAGACCCAAACTACTTTGAAGTCGTCTTGGCAAGAAACACCATTGTATCCTATGTGCCTCAGGCGGCGAGCCCTCCTCTATCCGTTGAAGTAACAAGCTTGGTCAAAGGAGCCAACTTTTCCAGTTTATGGGTAGGATAAGCAAGATAATGCCTAGACGCACCATCGCCATTGAACTCGATCTTACACTTCAGGCAGCGCCATCTTGCAGGCAGTAACAATCAATCCCCATGCTCAGATTCGATAAGATCATGATATTAATGCATGTTGGTGGTTTCTTACATAATAAAATACACTGACCACAAGCACCTGATCAGCCATAGCAATATGATTGAGTATCGTGGATGTTGTGACGCATTTGCGCAGATATGACAAGGCTAGTACTACTCGTTGCAGTCCAGAAGAGTAATGATCTCAAAAGATATTGTTCTCGAACTAAAGTAGTCTACTCGTCTTCCCTACCCCAATTAAAAGAGTGTAGTTCAAATGCAATTACATACAAAAGAACATAACAAGAGATAACCTTAAAGTCAATTCTCGTCCATGAGACAGGAAAAGAAAAACAAATGGCTGTATTATCAAAACACGCAATCGGAGACATCAACAATACGAGAACGAGGGGCAGCAGTCTACTACAGAAAGGCTGGCTTGACTTTAGAAATGGTCACAGTGTGTACCTTAGTTTCATACTAACATTCATGAACTCTATTCTAATTTCCTACCATTTTGCCGTGGAACAGTTCTCATTCTTGAATAACATCTTTTTCAGCGTAGCGATATTTGCTCTCTTTTTCCTGGGTGTTTATGTGCCGGCTTCAGTAATCATTGGGTATTGGCACAGACGTCATCAATGGACAGTAGAGAATGAAGCTCTTCTGCAAGAAAATTGGGTATGGGCCTGGATTGCCAGATACCAAATAAGGTTAATAGAAGGAAAAGCGACTTCGGAGGAAACTAAACAGGTACTTGGTTATCTTGAAGCAATATTACATCGGCAAAAGATAGGAACGAGTCTGCTGGAAAGCTAAAAGCCGATTCTATCATGACTTGATTTGCCACAAGATAGCTCCCATTCCTGACATGACTTAGTGAATTTGAATACCCTATTAGCCCAGAGAATTGAAGTTAAGGTTTCGATACGCTAGTCTCTACTCAGTTTTAAAGGGCCTGTATGTAGATTAAGTTACAAACACATCTCAATAAAATCCGGGACTGCACTACATCTCAAGAGAAATTGCATTCAAGTGGGCAGGTAACCTACAGCTGACCATCTCGCAGATAGTGGATAGTAATCGCGTTCTGCTGGCATTTAGCAAGGTATTGAATATCGTGGGCGAACCTTCTCGAAACATGATCATAGGATACATTCAAGAAAAGTATGGAATCTCAATATTTTCCAATAGTCTGCATTCAATAGCTGTTGAGGAGATCGAAGATACGATACTAGAAATCTTCCCAATTGGCAGCGAACTGATTATCAGAATGCTCGAAGCAGAACTTGACAGAATGAACCGTCAGCAATGAAATATTAGATGTGATGCGTCATATTGGAATACATACTAGACTCTTTAAAACATGGTTTTGCTTTTGATGCTGGTGCAAGATAAAAGCAAGAAAGAAAAGTCAGTGTATCAATACTATGATGACCAAACTATAGAGAACCTTGCGCGCTACTTCAAAATAGACCAACACCCAGAAATGCTATTTCTTCTAAGGAAATTGCGCAAAGATGGCTATTGATTGTCCTCTTGTATTTGTTTGGATGGAACGTAGAATCGAGTAGAATTTCTGCCACATCTTGGTAAACTACGCGCACAATTCAGCTATCTCGCGATGCCAGTCCTTTCGAAAGATATTACAAAGTGCAGATTCACATCATTATTTCATTTTTGAGAACTCTAAGGTTATTCCCCGGTGAACATCATGATTGAAAAAACACGTTTCATCCGATGAAAGAGGGATTGACTCAACTGTGTTTTCTTCTTTGCATGATGGACAGTTGTTTAGGATTCTTCCATCGAGGCACGACGCACACCAGAAGCAGGACCTGCACAGAATCATGGTAACGTGTTTAATCTTGTTTGAAGCTTTTAAACTCGTCTCGGGGAGTGCACTAGAATTCATTTGACATTCACACATTTGGGAAGCCGAGTTCTAATACTTGACGTGTGGTAAACTTATACAACAATACCAATAGTTGCCCACATTGGTAATGGCGTGCCATGATGGATACACATTACTGCAATTGCAGAATGTGTCTGTCCATCGATGAATTGAGCACGGTTTTGATAATCGCCAATACCCCCCAATTATTCCTAGTTTGGTTTGTCGATCAGGCGGACGCCAGGGGACGACTTTGCCAAAGTACGCCTTGAAAATGAACAAAGTTAGTCAACGCATACCAACAAGAAGTTTCAAGACTGGCGTCCTGGCGTATCATTTCGTATCTTTCTTCTTCGCCTCAATCTTCCATAGCTTAATGATATCAGGTTCCCACGGTCCATGTCCGTCGTACCCTGCCGGAGAATGGCTTGAAAGGAAGATGTCTGAGAGTTCAGCTATCTGTTTTGCCGATACTGGACCCCACCCACATTTTTGAACTAGAGCAGACTGCATCGCCTGTGGTTCAAATCTTATGCCATTCTCAATCAGTATCTGTAACGTTTGGCATAAGGCTGCTCTGTATTCGGCAGGTGTGCGAGGATGGGATTCGCTGAACGCGAACTTTAGATGTTTGAATGCGGTTACCGCCACCTCATCCACGTAGATCGATGGTAGGTCCGGATTTTCGAGATCCTTTGCAAAGTTCTTTTTGGCCCAACCGTCTGCTTCCTCTGCCAACCAAGGAATAACTAACATACTATGTGTGTTAGGGATTTTTTCAAGCATGTTAAGAAGCTCTATCGTTGGATGAAAGACCAGCATTGGTCTTTTTGATCCGTCAGTTGGAATTGTAAATTTTGTGACAAGCTCCATAATACAATCTGCGATGATAGTCCGAATTACATTTCTCTTATGAAATATTGCCAATCTTCCCAATCCTGGGTGTCTTGCAATATGTCCAATGCTTTCTCTCTGATTCACTGCGATCCATCCCCCAGCAGTCTTTGCTCCCCGAACTAACCATTCCAGGCCCTCCTGGAAAAGCAAAGAATCAGGTTTTTCTAATCCAACGAAGTAATTTTCCTTTGCCAATTAGCTAGCTTGCTATTTCACATCCTAAAATCATTTCGTCTATCTATTGGCTTTATAAACAGATATTTTTTTGAATCTTCAGTCATATTGAAGATTGTCACTCATAGATGGGTTTTCCTTCAGAAGTGTATTTCTTGATTCTCTTTCCTGAGGGAGCTTGCTGCTTTGTAGGTTCACTGGTTGTCTCTTCCTTGACCTTCTTTACGGTGTCATCACTCACCCTTCGGAACTTATCTAAGAAGCCCATAAACTAACTACGAATTCCTTGGTTAAAAGTCTTACATCAAAAGCTCGAACGACATTAATAGAAAAACATGGTTCATCAAGCAAAGAACATCGGCGGCTTTATCAGCTATGATTCCTCGTCCACGAGCATAATTCTTACATGCTTGCCTGCCCAAGTTTTGGGAACAAGCACACATCCATTCTTCCCGGAGATGTCAACTAATCTCTCTATTTCTTTCAATGTTTCAAGCCGTTTTTTCTTTTCCTTTTCGCGCTGGTCTGTTTGATTTCTATCCTGTATCACCACCTGCTGTTGGCAGAAGCCACATGAACTCTCTGATTGTTTTGCTTCGCCGTTGCTTACGATGTGCTCTCTTTCGTGTTTGTTGATCATCAATATTTCCTGCTGTATCGCGAGAATCTTTTGCATAACAATACCAGAGCTCCTACCGGTACTCGGAACCAGATCACGCGATACGATCATGATGGATTTCGTTGCTTGGTTGATGTAAATGACGGATTGTTAAATAAAATTGACTTCATGAACATAATTAAAGAATTTCCTCGCTTTAATCTACTTATTCCATCATTGCGGTAGATATGATAGTCCTGACATAACCGGAACATACAACTCTTAATGAGCCTGTAAGCGTGATTTCTGTATGCATTGAAATCAAGGGACATCCCGTGCGGTTGTCGTGTGACATGGGACGATCGGCAGACTAGGGTGTTAATGTGCGCGCTACATCAACTGCGATACGTAGTATGGCGTGGAACAGATCTCGAATTTATTAAAAGAATAGTCACCCCATCACTTCAGGAGCTTGATATGGCGGAGGTCAATGCTGGAATAAACTTTCTTTGAAAGCATCATTCTGCCTTTTCTGCACGCAAAATTTCTGAAATAATGACAATAGCGCCGTTAGTAAATTTATGTTCAGTGTTTGAGCAGTGCCATGTTCCAAAGGGACCTTTGGAAAAATTCCTGCACTTGGTCAATGATAGACCTGCATATCATAGCAGCTAAATAGGGCCTGGAATAAGATTAAGGATATCTTTAAGTCAACTTATTCGGCAGAGGATCAAGTAACCCAATTAGCTTTTCACGCTTCGGGCTACCTTATCATCCTCGTAAGGGACAGCCATTACGCCCTTCCCTAAGAGTAGCTCTGCAATTTTCTGCTGCTCTTCCGAAGGGAATCCTTCGGAGCCTTCGATGCTATCCAGTGCCTTAAACTTCCACACGTCGTTAACAGCTCTTTCTACTTGCGTCATAGAATTAAGAACAACCTTGCCAAAAGCAGTCAGAGAATAAACGCCATCTCTCCTGGCTATTAGCCCTGAATTGATCAGTCTCGAAAGTCTAGAATAATACTGCTTCTTTGTCAGCTCAGACGATCCTGTTCTCAGTTCATCGTGATGGATCTGTCCAGCTGCTACTCTTTGGAACAGCCGATAGGCATGCTCGTCTGCTAGCGAAAGCAGCACAGTTGGGATATTAATGCGGGTGTGTGTCATGTTCAGGAGAAGAGTAATGTCCTTTCCCTCTTATCTTTTAGTTGTAAAAATCTCGTGGACAGTGCCATAATGAGACAAGTCCAGGCCACTTGAATGGCCTATAGGTTTTCGGGTGCAATGCCATCCTGTATGATTACATGTGTTCCAGCTACCGTATTTCTCGATGTCTTCTATCCCCAACTTTCCCGATCTTCCACCTACAAATCGACGTCATGCGAAGCTAAAGCTTCTTGTGTGTCGCAAAAATTAATGACAGTTACGCAGCACTTGCAGAAAACTAGTCGCCCTGACCTTCAATGACCATCATTGTAAGGCTTGACTTTATGCCGTTGATCGAGCGGATTTTTGCGATCACCTTTTTTATGTCACTCTCAGAAGGAGCGTTCACTTTTGAGATCACGTCGTAAACGCCGAACACACCCTTTACTTCTGAAACTTCGGATATGGACTTTAGTTCTTTGATTACACCATCTTCGCTTCCAAGGTCGCAGTTGATAAGTACATATGCTTCAGCCATGCTTAAGAAAAAATACAAGTGACTATTAAAGAATTTCTGACCCGACCGATAGTCTTTAAAGACGCATAAGCATTGTACAAAAGAAGTGAAATTCCTCTTTGTCTCTCCGGAAGCTTTGAGCGTTGATCTCGCTCGGGTAGTTCGGCAAGAGGGCAACGACGTCAAGTTCTTTGTCCAGAGCCCGACGGAAAAGGATGTCGGCGACGGCTTTCTAGATAAAGTTGATGCGTGGGAAGACCAAGTTGACTGGGCCGACGTGATAGTTTTCGACGATATCGGGTTTGGCAAGACCGCTGAAAAGCTAAGGTCCGAAGGAAAGAAAGTTGTGGGCGGAAGCACATACACTGACAGACTCGAGAATGAAAGGGAATTTGGCCAACAAGAGCTTGCCAAGGCCGGCGTTTCAGTCCTCCCGAACTGGACCTTTTCAGATTTTGAAGATGCCGTCAAGTTTGTTCAGAGTAATCCCGGCAGGTACGTGATAAAGCCTAGCGGTAAGGCGCAGAACGAAAAAGAGCTTTTGTTCGTAGGCCAAGAAGAGGATGGGAACGACGTGATCAATGTCTTGGCACATTACAAGAAGAACTGGTCAACCAAGATCAAGATATTCCAAATACAGCAGTTCTCATCGGGCGTCGAGGTGGCTGCGGGTGCGTTCTTTAACGGAAAAGAATTCATCAAGCCGGTAAATATCAACTTTGAGCACAAAAGGCTGTTCCCGGGCAATATCGGTCCCAGTACGGGCGAGATGGGATGTTATGACGACAAGACCGAAGTCTTGACCTATGAAGGTTGGAAACTGTTCAAAGATTTGAATTATGATGATAAGATATGCACTCTCAATCCCTCGACTTATCTCATAGAGTATGACCGGCCCACGGCAATAGTCTCATTTGCTCACCACAAAAAGCTGCTGACAATTCAAAATAGCACTATTGACATCGCTGTGACTCCCGATCACAACATGTACGTGTGTTCCCAGCAGAACATGAAGAATGAGTCCAACAAGTTTGAATTCGTAAAGGCTAGGGACCTGCGGTGCCAATCTGCAATCAAGAGAACAGGAACATGGATCGGAGTAGATCAGGAATTTTTCGTGCTTCCTTCAGTTTTTATCGGTCATAACGAAGGAAATCAAGCATTGCTTCATGCAACTCCTGAGCTAAAAATTCCGATGGATGCATGGATATCGTTCATGGGAATATGGCTTGCAGACGGCTCTGCATCTGGCAAGATTTCGATAGCTCAAAAGACAGAACAAAAAGCGGAACTCATCGAGAAACTCTTGCCGCGCCTGCCATTCAAATTCACGAAAGGGAATAATGAATGGTACTGTCACGATAAACAACTGTATACGTACTTGAAAACCTTCGACAAGGATTATGAAAAGTTTGTCCCCCAGTTCATAAAGGAGCTGGGTGGCAGGCAGATAGCGATCTTTCTAGACTGGTACGCTTTCGGCGATGGCACCATGATTAAAACCGGATCCAGGATCTTTTATGCGTCTTCGAAGAGGCTTGCGGACGATGTACAGGAGCTGTTGCTCAAAGCAGGTCGAGTAGGTTTGGTTAGGACTGGGAAAAGAAAAGCGGAGAGGATTTGGATAGAAGACCATTTTGCCAATTCCTCAAAAGTACAGTATGAAGTGATGGAGGGGATGAACAGGATTGAATCATGTCTGGACAAAAGGGATGCAAAAGTCGTCGATTATGATGGCAAAGTTTACTGTGCTACCGTGAAGAACCACACCATGTATGTGAGGAGAAACGGCAAGCCATACTGGTGCGGGAACACACTCATGCTTTGGACACAGAGGAGCAGGATTTTTGAACTGACGCTAGAAAAAATGAAAGAGAACCTTGCCGCCTCCGGTTACGTGGGCTATATCGATGTCAACTCCATAGCAAACGGGACAGGAATATATCCACTTGAATTCACATCCCGGTTTGGCTACCCAACCATATCGATCCACATGGAAGGCATCACCAGCAAGTGGGGCAAATTTCTCCATTCTCTTGCCAAGGGAGAAAATGCAGAACTCAACACGAAGAAGGGCTTCCAGGTTGGCGTGGTCATCGCGGTACCGCCGTTCCCGTTCAACGACGATAGGACGTTCAGGAAATTCTCTGAAGACGCGACAATACTCTTCAAAACGGAGAAACTTGACGGGATTCACCTCGGCGAAGTCAAGAGAGAAGGCAACGACTGGCGCATCGCAGGAAGGTCAGGGTATTCGCTTGTGGTAACGGGCTCTGGGAGCACCACAGTTGAGGCTAGAGAGCAGGCGTACCGAAGGGTGGCCAACATCATGATACCCAACATGTTTTACAGAACAGACATAGGCAGCGGCTGGGTCAGAGACAGCGACCTTTTGCTCTCGTACGGCTACCTGCAATGAAAGCAAAGTGGGACATTATGATTTATCCTATATCTGTTCACTCTGCTCGGAATGCAAAGAGTAGTTAAAAATGATCGAGCGTTTATTGAGCGCAGCGATCACGGCTAGAATTCTAGTTACGGCACGATCAGAAGCATAAAAGGCTTGAGAGAGTCGAGTGCATGCTAGATCTTAGGTCTTGGCTCGCCTGAACCAGCGTATGATCCCATACGTCATGCTGGACGAAAATGCCACGATAAGGCTTGCGATGCCAAAGTCTATCATCGTAAAGGGCATCATTGCGTTTGCTAGTTATGCATTGTTATTATCGCTTTAGGAACTATCTTCTGAGATCAGCGCAGCAATACGGTCGTCGCGTACCTTGCGGCAGAGTGGATAATGATCGGCGACTGGAAGGCGAACACGAATATTGCCATTGCCAGAGAAGAGGATTTTGCAAAGTCCTGCAGGTACTTCTTTAGCTCGCTGTAGCGATTCCTGATTGTGACTTCTGTGACGCCGGCGGCGACCGAAAGTTCTTTCTGCGTTTTGACCTCGCCTGCCTGCAGGCAGGCGATGTAGAGGACAGTTGCAGCAATACCCATCGGGCCCTTGCCTGCAGATATCTGCATAGCAACAATTTGGCGCATTATCCTTACAGCCATCCTCTTTGTCTTTTCGCTGACGCCAACCTTGTTTGCAATCCGCGTGATGCATCTTGCGTGGTCCACTGTTGGGATTTTGGGGTCAAAGATGCGCACCAATAGCCGGTAGTCGCGTGAGATCTTTTTGCGGGCGATATTGCCCGCGGCCGCAATTTCGTTCAAAGTCCTTGGGTTCTCTAGCTCGCGGCATGCAAGGTAGACTGAA
>Ga0209237_1001399_pt1 | contig 14290 bp, 13 predicted proteins | sample GraSoi013_1_40cm_2_FD_185820 | JGI IMG/M metagenome (GOLD analysis project Ga0209237, IMG submission 185820) | Grasslands soil microbial communities from the Angelo Coastal Reserve, California, USA - Sample 10_02_2013_1_40cm (SPAdes) (version 2) | ecosystem: Environmental > Terrestrial > Soil >... | reverse complement strand
TTCGCCATCGAGTCGGGAGTCAGTGGGAGGAGGAGGCCAACGCCCTTCCGGATCACCGGGACCGCGGCGCGGCCCCACGACGCCGTGCGCCCTCTTGCGCTTTGCGCTTTCAGAGGAGCGCTTGAAGCTGTGGGGCGGTGATCGCTCCAGAGGAAAACGGAGCCGAAGGTCGTGGGTTCGAATCCCGCCTGGCGCATGGCCTCACCCCGCGTACATTAGGCCCCTTCTCGCGTCAGGGCGCCTACATGATCCTCGGCATGAGCATCGCGACGTTCACCCTCGTCCACACCGTATTGAGTCTGGTCGGCATCGTCGCGGGCCTCGTCACGGCGGGGGCCCTCGCCACGGGGACCCGGCTCGACCGCTGGGCCGCCGTCTTCCTGGTCACCACCGTCCTGGCGAATGCGAGCGGATTCGGCTTTCCCTTCGTCAAGCTCTTGCCGTCGCACGTCGTGGGGATCGTGTCGCTGGTGGTGCTCGCGGCCGTGATCGTCGCGGACTACGTCAAACACCGGGCTGGCGCGTGGCGCACGACCTACGCGGTCGGCGTCGTCCTCGCCACGTACTTGAACGTCTTCGTCCTGGTCGCGCAGCTGTTCAAGCGGATTCCGGTGCTGTTCCTCCTGGCGCCGACCCAGTCGGAGCCGCCGTTTGCCCTCACGCAGGGCCTCGTGCTAGTGCTCTTCGTCTGGCTGGGAGTGGCCGCGGCCAAGGGGTTCCGCCCCGCCCCCGCGCTCGGCCGTCCGGGCCCATGAAGCCTTATCTAAGATTAGAACCCCACCCCTACTCCCACCCGCGCCATCGTCGCCTGCATCGGCGCGTCGATCTCCCCGGTCCCACCGGGATTCGTCTTCCGATTAATCCGCTGGAACGTGTAGCCCGCCGTACCGTGCAGGCGCCCCGCCAGACGGACGTCGAGGCCGAGCCCCAGGTCGATCGAGAACCCGGCATGGCCGCCGCCCGAGAACTTCGGGGCGGCGAGGTAGTTCGCCCGGAACAGCACGGTCGCCCCCGGGCCGAGCTCGTAGAACGACCGTGCCCCGATACGCACCGCCCCCACCGACTGCGCGTCGAACTCCGGATCCGCGGTGCGCCGGATGAATCCCGCTTCTACGCTCGCGTAGGTCGCGACGTCATAGGCGACCCACGCGTTCACGTCGGTCGCCGTGAAGCCGCTGGTCGCGGCGCTCCCGTTGGCGGGATCGAGCGTCAGGCGCACGATGCTCGCCTCGGCCGAGAGCCTCCGGTAGCGAGCGGACAGCGCGCCGCCGAACCCGCTGCCCTGATAGCGGAGCCCCGAGGCCACCTCGCGATAGCTCGCTAGCGCAAACTGCGGTCCGACGATCGCCGTGACCCGCTGGGCGGGGGCGGCCGGGGAAGCGAAGAGGAGCGCGAGGCCCACGGCCGCGCGGCTCACCGGGGCCCCGCTCCGCTCGCCTTCGGCAACGGCACGAGCGTGAGCTGCACCTGCTGGCGTCGGGCCACGTTCTCTTTCGCGATGTCCTGATTGCGCCGCGCGATCTGGTCGCGCAGCAGCCGATTGTACAGGATGTTGGCCGCAGCGGGCCGCGGGGCGGGCTTGCGCAGGGTCATGACGAAGCCCGTGACCAGCGCCGCGCCCCCTACCACCGCGAGCTCGCGCTTCGAGCTGGAGCCGAGGCTCGAGCTCTCGAGCCCCAGTGTCCCGACCAACGCGCCCCCCGTATAAAGGAAAGCGAGCCCCAGGGGGCGCCAGCTCTGCGGCGGCACCTCCGTCTCGGGCAGGTACTGGTAGCCGGGCAGGCTCGTGAGGGACTGCAGGGTATCTACGCTGCCGTGGCTCACGCGGACCGGTTGAGAGGCAGAGGCCGTGTTCTGCCCGAGCCGCGCCTCGACGACCACCGTGTAATTCCCCGCCGGCACCGGATCGCCGTTCGCGAGCCGTGCGGGCCAGCTCAAGTTCACCTGGCCGTTCCAGGCGCCCGAGTCGATCACGTAGCTGCCCCCACCCGATCGCCCGCGTCACGACCCGCGCGGGCTGGGTGACCGTGAAGCGGATGGGCACCGCCCCCCGGCCTCCGACAAAGCTTGTGCTGTCGACGCGCAGCTGCCGCACGAGCAGCACCTGACGCAGCGCCACGTCGAACGCGCTGTACGCCTTGGGCGAGACGCGGTTCGGGTCGAGCTGCCGCTCCGGATCGATCAGGACGACCTGCTTGAACGCATCCACGGCCTTGAGGATCGAATCCATGGCGCCGTACGTGAAGCCGAGCAGCTCGTACGCCCGGGCGCGCTCGGGCCCCGTCAGGCGCTCGCGTAATGCGGCCTGGGCGAGCGACACCACCTGACGATACTCGAGGTTGTCATACGCCTGCTGCGCGCGGCGCAGCGTGGCGTTCTGAACCGTCTGCGCGCCCCCGGCCGCCGGCGCGGCGAGACCCGCCAGCAGGGCGAGGACGTGGAGCTGCCGGGTCATACAGCTCACTCCGGGAGCAGGGTGTAGCGCTTGCGGACGGTGTTGCTCGCGTCCACTTGCACGGTTTCGGTCATCGTCCTGAAGCCGGCGTGCTCGATGCGGATCGTGTGCCGGCCCGGCTTCACCGCGTATTCGACCAGCGGCGTCTGGCCGGCATCGACTCCGTCGATGTAGACCTCGCCGAACGGGTCAGCCGCGATGGTGAGGAAGCCCCGGGCCTCGGCCACGGGCGCCTGTTCCCGCGGCTTCGCCGGCGCGGACCGGCGCGTCGCCGGGCGACTGGGGTTGGCCTGCACCGGTACGCGAACCGTGTCGACGGAGGGAGCAGGGAGCTGGGAGCGGGGAGCAGGGATGGCTTCCGGCTCCCTGTTCCGTTTCAGTAGCAAGTATCCTCCAACGCCCGCCGCCACCACCGCCAGCCCGATCACGGCGGGAGCCCGCGAGCGCGGCTTGCGCGATTTCGCGGCGGGGAGCGGGGTCGTAGGCGCGCCCGTGATCTCGGTGGGCGCGTCGGCGGTCGCCCGAGCGCGCGGCCGAGCAGCGCTCCGGGACTTGGCGGGCGACGCGACCGGCTGCTCCGGCCAGACGGCGGTGGCGAAGTCCTCCATCGTGGGGAAACGCTGGTCGGGCTCCTTGGCCAGGGCCCGCGAGATCGCCACCGTGAGCGCCGCGGGGATGCCAGGCCGCTTCGTGCTCGCGAGCGGCGGCTCTTCGTAGATGTGCTTGTAGATGATCGTGTGCACCGAGTCGCCGCTGAACGGCAGCTCGGCGGTGATCATGCGGTAGCCCACCACACCCAGGGAGTACTGGTCGGCGCGGCCGTCCACCGCACTGCCCTTCCCCTGCTCGGGCGCCAGATAGTGCGGCGTGCCGATGATCATCCCAGTCGCCGTAAGTCCCGTGGCGGCCTGGAGCGCCTTGGAGATCCCGAAGTCGGTCAGCATCACGCGGCCGTCGTGGTCGAACATGATATTCGCGGGCTTCACGTCACGGTGCACCACCCCGCGCCGATGGGCATGGCCTAGGGCGCACGCCGCTTCCCAGAGAATCCGCTGGATCTCCGGCACGGGGAGCGGCTCCTTCTTGTCGAGCAGATCCTCGAGCGAGGCGCCCGAGATGTACTTCATTACGAAGTAATTGAGCCCGCCCTCGCTCTCGACGCGGTAGATGGGGATGATGTTGGGGTGGTCCAGCTTGGCGGCGGTCTTGGCCTCCTGCTGGAAGCGGCGCACCACCTGGTCGTCCTGGGCGACGTCGGACGGCAGCACCTTGATGGCGACCTCGCGCTCGAGCGTGAGATCGTGCGCCAGGAAGACCTGGCCCATTCCCCCCTTGCCCAGCAAGCGCTCGATCCGGTACTCGCCCTCGATGATGCGCTGCAGTCGCTCGCGAACGATGTCGACGCTGCTGGTGCTGGTGGGTCCGTCCCCGCCGGAGACGTCCGCGCCGCACGACAGGCAGAATTTGCTGTTGTCGGGAATCGGCGTGTGGCAGCGGAAGCACTCGAGCACTCCGTTGGTCATCGGCGGCTCGGCACGAGGGGAGGCGGCAGCGGCATCCGGCCGGTCGGCCGGCGCTTGGCGCGGTGGGGCGCCGCGGTGGGCGAGGGGGCGGGGGGCGACGGGAAGCCCGTGGCGCACGGCCCCGCTCCCAGAACAGAGAGGGTGCCGACGCAGAGCTCGTAATGGGTGGTCGTACCCGCGAAGTCGACGACCGCCAGGTAATAGTCCCCGGTGGCGAGTGCCGACCGCAGGTCGGCGTCCGAGCCCGCCGCCGTGTCGGCGGCCAGCACCTGCACCAGCGTGTCGCCGGGCTGGGGGATATTGACGACATAGATGTCGAGATCCTTGAGGGAGTCGGGATGGACACCTGGGAACGCGTGCAGGCGAACCTGCGCCGTCGATCCCAGCCCCCCTTGCGTGTAGTGGAACCGGATCCAGTCTACGTCGTGCGGATTCTCGATCGCCAGCGTGTCGCGGAACGGGGACGTGACCGTCCCGCGCAGGTCGGCGGCATTACACGAGTTGTCGTCTTCATGCGCGTCGGCGGGCAGCTCGCTTGCGTAGCCGTCGAGTACGGCCAACCCGTAGCCCGCCGCTTGTCCGTAGATCGTGATCGCGTGCAGCGCGCCTGCGGACGCGTTCTTGAACGCCACGATCGTGGAATCGCCGTTCGCTTCGTGGGGCGCGAAACCACGGCCGTGGCAGGCGTGGGAGGCCGGGCCGAACGTCCAGGAGTCGGGGCCGAGGGTGTAGGTCGTCCCGGTCCATGCCAGTGAGTCGGTCACGAACGTCGAGAACGTGCCGTGCACCGACGGTGCCGTGAGAATGATCGTCAAATCTCGCGCCGTCGAGTGGCCGAACCGGTACCAATCGACCCCGAGCGTATCACCCCGCTTTAACGGCTCGAAGAACAGTGCCGGGTTGTAGACCAGGAGCAGGTTGTAGACCGTGCCCGGGAACGGGAACGGCCGCGGCGTGTCGAGGTCGAACCGATGAGGGGCTATTTCATTGGGCTCGTACACGTCACGTTTGATCACGTGCGTCGAGTCCGCGCTCGCCGTGACGATCCCGTTGCCAATGAAAGTGACGCGGTCGGACTCGGCCGGGGGCGGGATCCAGAACTTCTGCTGACCGTAGCCGGTGGTGTCGTGTTGTGCCGAGAACGGATACGGATACAGGAAGAACGCACCCTTCATCGAAGCCAACACGACCTTGTCGGCGCCGGGACCGAAGACGGTCACTACTTGACCGTAGCGCGCCGTATCAGGAACCACGCTGTCGATTTCGAGCGGCGCCGTCACGCGCAGCGTGTCCTCCCCGATCAGGGCGCCCGTATCGAAGTTCGCAGCGGCCGCTCGGATCAGCGCGACGCCCGAGTTGACGCCCACGATGCGCCCCGAGTTGTCGACGGTCGCGACGCCGGGAGCGCTGCTCGACCAGACAAACGCGACATTGGGGATCGGCTGCGAATCAACGGGCCCCACCATCTGCCACGCGCTCGCGGTGGCGACCGTGTCGCTGCCGCGGATCAGGATTTTCACCGGCGTCACGCTCACGTGGACCGATGCGTCCCGCTCGGTTGGGTAGGCGCACGTCCCGCCAATCACGGAACCGACCAGCAGCGTCAGGGCGGCAAGACCTGGACTGCGTCGCATGCGCTCTTAGTCCGGCGGAGGTGGGAGTCAATGTAATAACGGCCCGGTGGACACCCAAATGATCCACCTCACCTAGAGGCGTCCCCGCCGCTTCAGATCGAGGTATTTGGCCACCACCGCCCCGGCTGCTCGCTCGGGCGGCACATCGAGCACCAGCACCCCGGCGCGTCGCATGTGCCCCAGCGCCTCTTCGCGGGCGCGCAGCAGCTCCTCGGCCGCCGCTTTGCGGAACGCGTCGGGCGCGACGGCGGGCCGCAGCGCCGCCACCGCGTTCAGCTCTTGGTTCTGGAGCGTGACCGCGAGCGGGAGGTGGCGCGGCCGGAGCGAGGCGACGTTCGCCACCAGCGCGTCCGACGCGAACCGATCGATCACGTCGGTGAAGAGCACCGTGAGCGCGCGCTTGCGGTTGCGGGCCGCGAGGTAGCGGAACGCGCCCGGGTAATCGGGCTCGACGAGCTTCGGTTGCACCCGCGCGAGCACGTCGAGCACACGCCGCAGCGCCAGCCGGCCGCGTTGGGGGACCACGAAGTGCTGCACACCGTCGGCGAACGCCATCACGCCGACGTTGTCGTCGTGCTGGACCGCGGTATAGGCCAGCTCCAGCGCCGCCTGCACCACGTAGTCGAGCCGCGACACACCCGCCGCCTCGGCGGTCATGAGCCGCCCCAGATCGAGCACCAGCAGCACGTGCTGCCGGCGCTCGGCTTCGTACTGGCGGGTGATGACCTTCCCACGGTGGGCCGTGGCCTTCCAGTCGATGTGCCGGAGGTCGTCGCCCGGCCCCCACTCGCGCAGCGATTCGAACAAGCGGCCCTCGCCCAGGCGACGCAGCGGCGCGATCCCCTGCTCGTGACGTCGCTGCGCCCGCGCCACCGACGCGCGCAAGCGCACCGTCACGAGCGGCGGGTACACGGCGACATCCCAGGGCAGCGCGATCGCCGCCCGACGGCGGCCCAGGCCGAATGGCCCGATCGAGTCCACCGCAAACCCGCTCTCCGCCTGCTCGCGGCCGCGCCGCACAGGGAGCACCGACACCGCGTCGCGCACTTCGCCGCGCGGAGGCACGGTGACCGGTCGAGGCCGTTGCGTGCCCCCGAGCAAGGCAGGACGCACCTCCCGGACGTGCAGGCGCGCCTGGCGCGTGGTCGCGTTCACCCAGCGATAGGACACGTCGCCCGCGCGACCTACCGAGAATGCGGGGGGCGCGTCGCGGAAGACGCTCAGTTCCGGGGCGCTTGGCCGTGTTGCCAGTGCGGCATCCAGCCAGACGGCCCCGATGAGCACTGCATCGGTAATGAGCATGGCGTCGAGGGCCCAGGGAAAGCGGACGCCCACCACGCCGAACAGCGCGACGGCGACGCCCGCCGCCACGCCACGCCACGTCCACAAGATGCCCGCCCACGCGCCGACGAGATACCACACACCCCAGAATCCGCCGATGGCGGTGACATACCCCAGCCACTGAAGCAGAGTCACGCGGTGGGTACTTCCGTTTTGTCGAGGATCGCCTTCAGCGCGACGTCCGGCGTCACACCCTCGAGCTCGAGCTCCGGGGCGACGCTCACACGGTGCCGCAGCACGGCGGGCGCGAGGTGCTTGACGTCATCGGGGATCACGTAGTCGCGTCCGTCCAGCAGCGCCGCCCCGCGCGCCGCCTTGAGGAGCGACACCCCCGCGCGCGGACTGGCCCCCAAGGTGAGCGAGGCCGCCTGCCGCGTGGCCCGGACGATGCCCGTGATGTAGGCGGCGATCTGGGGCTCGACGCGCACGGCCTCGACGGCGGCGCGCAATCGCTCCAGGCCGGCCGCGTCCGTCACGCGCGTCACGCCGTACGTCACCGGTCGATCCGCTTCGAAGCCCGCCACCGTGCGCGCCAGAATCCCCTGCTCGTGCGCCGCATCAGGATAGCCCACCAGCACCTTCATCATGAAGCGATCCAGCTCGGCCTCCGGCAGGGGGTAGGTGCCCTCAAACTCCACGGGGTTCTGCGTCGCGAATACGGTGAACGTCGCGGACAGCGGGTGCCCGACGCCGTCCACGGTGACGGTGCGCTCCTGCATCGCCTCGAGCAGCGCCGCCTGCGTCTTCGCCGGTGCGCGGTTGATCTCGTCCGCGAGCACGAGATCGGCGAAGATCGGCCCCGGCCGGAACGTGAACTCCCGCGCGCCGGTGAGCAGCGTGACCCCGGTGATGTCGGCGGGCATCAAGTCGGGCGTGAACTGGATGCGCTGGAACTTGACGTCGAGCGCCAGCGCTAGGGTGCGCACGAGCAGGGTCTTGGCGGTGCCGGGTACCCCCTCGAGCAGTACGTGTCCCCGAGCCAGCAGGCACACCAGCGCCTGGCGGGTAGCCGCGGACTGTCCCAGCACCACGCGGTCCAGCGCCTCTACGACGCGGCGTGCATCGTCTGCGGGCGAAGCTCCTCCCACACGTCCTCCAAGGCTTGGGCGGCCACGAGTGCGCGCTCGGCGCCGCCGGGTTGGGTCTCGGCCTGCTGCAGGCGGCGGACTGCGTCCCGCGCGCGCGTCGTAGGCAACGCCAGCTCGAGCGCGCTGAGCCAGGCGCGTTGCTCATCGGGTTGAACCACGCCCGCCCGCCCGAGTCGGCGTCGCAGCCCGGCCACGATCAGCGCCACCGCGGTGTCCACGCCGCCCGCGCCCTGCAGGCTCACCGCGAGCGCTTCGACATGCTCGAGCGGCGACCGGCGCCGGCGATCGATGACCGCGCGCGCCGGTCCGAACCGGACCGCGGCGACCGCGAGGGCCACGAGAGCCACGGCGGCCAGCTGCAGCAGCGCCCAGCCCGCGGGCGTGCGCGCGAGCCAGTCGAGCACCGCGCCCTCGAGTGATCCGCCGCGCCCGAACCCCTGGTGGTACTCATCCCACGTGACTCGCCCCCGCGTGGCGGGGGTGAGCAGCGGCACCGCGAAGGCGGGCACGTCCGTGGTCCGCCACGCGTGGTTGCGAAAGTACCCAGGGTCCGCCGCCAGCGTCACCATGCCGCCACCAGGATAACGCAGCCGGAGAATCACCGGCTTCCCGTGCTCGGTCCGCAGCAGCGTGTCCCGCTTCGCCACCGCCAGACCGCTGCATCCGGATTCGCTGTCTAGACTGCGGCGCACCCGGCGTCTCGTATCCGCGCTTTGCCCCGTGAGCAGAGAATCGAGCGGCCGGAGCACGGCCGTGACGGAGGGCAGCTCGAGAGCCGAGACCGGCTGCTGCACGGTTTGGCTATCCCCCGCGTAGCCTCTCAGGAAGACGGCGTCCGCGTCCCATCCGGTGCAGCGCGTGATCCCGCCGCCGTCGCCCGCGGCGAGCACCGCTCCACCGGACCGTACGTACCGGACCACCTGCTCCAGCTCGGCCGCGGTCAGATCGTCCGGCGGATCGACGACCACGAGCAGCGCGGGCGGGCGCCGGACGCGGGTGAGGTCGTAGAGCGGCGTACGGCGCCGCTCGACCGGCCGACCCAGGCGCAGCAGCACGTCGTAGACGGCCTTCGCGCCGTCCGGCCCCGCGAGAAAGGCGGACGGTGGCCCTCCTTCGGCCCCCCCCAACGTGTTCCGCAGCCCCGCGACGATCGCCACGGCGACCGCCAGCAAGAAGAGCGCGACGAGGGCGAGCTCAGGCCGACGCGACATGCTGGGTGACCCACTGCGCGGCAGCCCCGAATTCGTCGTACGCACGAGCGTCGCAGGGCTCGGCGCCGAACACATGGCGATACAGCCGGTCGACGAGACCGACGAACGACGCCCGGGCCTCGGCGTCGAGCCGCGCCTCGCCGATGTACTCGGCCGGCGTTTTCGACGGATGGAACTGCACGGCGCGGGCGCGCTCCAGCTCCAGCAGCAACGCGATGAACCGGTAGGCCAACGCCTCGGTGTACCGCCCGGCGCGCGCCAGGGCGTCGGCCCGCTCGCGGTAGGCGCGGGCGTCTTCGAGCCGCATGCCGGTGGGAGCTGTCGACGCGCCCTGCGGGCGCACGGTCGCCCGGTAGATGCGCCAGGCCACGTACCCGAAGTGCACGAGGATGGCCAGCAACGCCACCACGGCGGCCCAGAAGATCACCCGGGAGAGGATGGGGTGGCTGGTGTCGAGCGAACCCAGGGCGGACATCAGCTTCCGCCACCAGTCTTCCAACCATCGCAGCGGATGAGACCGCGCGCTCCACTGGTATTCGGACCGGGCGAACACCTCCCGCACCGCTTGCCGCACGGAATCCGTCGGCACGCCCTGAACCCACCCGAGGAAGGACGCGCTCACTGCTGCGTCGGCCGCCAGCGCGCGCCGATCACCCGGCGCTGAGGTGCTGGCTCAAGAGCTCCAGATCGAAGGCTTCCCGGCGCACCCGGAGATCGTAGTACATCAACGTGAACACACAGGGCAGCACGGGCGTGAGGATCACCGGTAGGACGGCCGCGAGCACCAGCAGGGCCGCAGCCGTCGTGGAGGACGAGAACCGGAGGACGGCGGCCAGGGCGCCGATGCCGGCCGACGGAACGCCCACGAGGATGAACGCGACGAGGGCGAGTCCGAGCACCTTCAGCTTGCGGCCGCGGGTCAAGTCCCACGAGCGGCCGAACGCGTCGAAACTTGAGCCCAGTGGTTCGAGCACCACGACCTGGGTCGTGACGCCGTAGCCGCACGCCACGAACGCCGCGAGCCAACAGGCGCCGGCGAGGAGCGCAAGGGCGACGATCCCGCCGAGCGCGCCGGTCTTGGTGAGCATCGGGATGGAGATCGCCGCCACGATCCCGAGCACGAAGACGATGAGTCCGAGCAGGACCCCTTTGCCCAACCCGACCACGAACAGCGGCCAGACCTTTTGCACACCAAGCGCGAGGGCCTGTGTGAGACCGGACTCGCGACCGAGGTAGAAGTCGGAGATGACGCGGATGACGCCCGCCGTGAGCAGCAGACCCGCGAAGTACTGGAGGATGGCCGCGAGGAACAAGATGCCGGTGTGCCCCTGGGGACCGGAGAGCTGTGCGTAGATCGACAGCACGACGGGCAGCCACAACACGATGACGCCGAGCGCCAGGAAGGTGATGAAATGGCGGCGGTAGATCGTAAGCGCGCCGTCGAGGATTTCCCCGACACCCATGGGCCTGAGATCAGCCATCGACACTCGCTCCCGCGGAGGGACAGCGATAAGATGAGGACGTGACTGCGCCCGCGCGAGTCCCTATCCCGTCCGGCCCGCCTGATCTGCGTCAGCAGCACGGCGTGGAAACGCCAGAGCACGTGGAGGTCAGGTTCGAGCTGGCGGGGCTGGGCTCGCGGGCGGCCGCGGCGATGACGGACGTCGTCCTGATCTCGCTGCTCCTCGTGCCACTCCAGATCGCGGCCGACCAGCTGGGACTCAAGACCGTGCTGGGACGGTGGGCCAGTGCGCTGATCTACCTCCTGCTGAGCTTCGCGCTGTTCGCGTACTATATCCTGTTCGAGGGCCTGAACCGCGGTCGCACGCCGGGCAAGATCCTGCTCGGTATTCGCGTGGTGATGGATACGGGGCGCCCGATCACGCTGGCTGCGGCGGCCCTCCGCAACCTGGTCCGGGCGGCCGAGTACGCCGCCCTGCTCCTGCCCGCGGCGCTCACGATGCTGCTGCATCGCAGCAACAAGCGCCTCGGAGATCTCGCCGCCGGCACCATCGTGGTCCGCGACCACGCGACCGAGTGGGGACTCGCCCCACCCGCGCGAGCCGGCGAGGACCCGGTGGAGGTCGGACCGCCGGAGCTCTCCGAAGAAGAATTCCGGCTGCTGGACCGGCTGCTGGCGCGTCTGAGCGACCTCACGCCGGAAGTACAAGTGCGGATGACCGTCGAGCTCGCCCGTCGCTTCGAAACCCGGGTGCCGCGCCGCACCACCGATCCGCAAGAGTATCTGGTCACGCTGTTCGACGATGAGCGCCGCAAACGACGCAGTCGCTTCGCGACCCGGGCCGCGAGCGGCGCGGGACGCACCACGGTGACGGCCGAGCGCTTCGTGGCGCGCAAGCAAGATGCCTGGGAGGCGTTCCGTCGCACAGCCGCGCGTATCGAGCGGGCGGGGCTTCGCGCTCTCGCGGCGGCGGAGATCCCGGCGTTCGCGGCCCGCTATCGCGAGGTCGCCGCCGATCTGGCGCGAGCCCGCACCTACGGCGTGAGCCCGGAGGTCGTCGCGTATCTGGAGCGCCTCGTCGCGGCCGGCCACAACGCGCTCTACCGCGCCCGGTCGCGCGGACGCCTGCCGATCGCGCCCTACGTCTTACGGGACTTCCCGGCGGCGGTCGTGGAATCGTGGCGCTACGTGCTGGTCGCGTGCCTGCTGTTCACCGTCCCGGCGGCCGTGGGCTACGCCGTGCTGCGCGAGCGGCCCGAACTGGCCGAGGAGATCGCCCCGCCCGTCATGGTGAGTCGCGCCGAGCAGGCAGCGCAGCGCCAGGCCCGCGGCGTCGGCTACGCGCAGGCGGAGAACGAAGACCGACCGGTGCTCGCCTCCTGGATCATCAGCAACAACATCATGGTGTGCCTCGCGGCGCTCGCCGGCGGCCTGGTCGTGGGTGTCCTCACGGTGCTCTCCCTCGTGTACAACGGCCTCTCGCTGGGCGTCGGCTTCGGCGTGTTCGCGAATCACCATGCCGCAGGCTACCTCGCCACGTTCATCGCCGGGCACGGCGTGTTGGAGCTGACGGCCGTGTTCATCTCCGGTGGCGCAGGGTTCCGCCTGGCCCAAGCCCTGGTCGCGCCCGGGGACCTCACCCGCAAGGACGCCCTCGTGCTCCAAGGCGCCGTTGCCTTACGCATGATCGGATCGGTGGTGTGCCTGCTCACGGTGGCCGGCGCGATCGAGGGTTTGGTTTCAGCGAGCGACGCCGCTCCAGCCTACAAGTTCGCCGTCAGCGGCGCGTCGGCGGTGCTCCTGGTGTGCTATTTCGCGAGCGGGTGGGCCTACCTCAGGGGCCGGGCCAGCGCAACTGCGCCCGCCGCGGCGGCCACCGGAGCCACCGGCACGACCCCACGCTGAGGCGGCGGCGGGACCACCACCGCGCGGGAGGAGAGAATCGCGGCCGGTGCGGCCGACTCACCGGCTCATCTGTCCAGGGCTTCGAGGATGTCGCGCATCTTGCGCGAGAGCGCCTCGATCTGCTTCAGGCCCGCGACCGTCTCCGCGTCATACTTGTCGGCACCCAGCAGGAGCAGCTGGGTCTCGGCGAGGATCGCAGCCAGGGGGTTCGACAGGTCGTGCCGGAGCTGCCTGATGGGGTCCAGCGCGTCGACCATCTAAAGCAGCGAGCGGTAGAGATCGCGCAAATGGTGATCCCGCAGGTCCCGCACCGCCTGCCACAGGTCCGGCTCCGACGTGGCGCAGAAGATCTCCGCGGTGGAGCGCTCCGCCTCGGTGTCCGGCGCGCCGAACAGCACCCGCCCGCGCCAGATCCCGTCCTCGGAGCGGCGTACCTGGAGGCGAATGGCGATGAGTTGTCCGTCGAATCGGATGGGGGGAAGGTCGTGGACGACCGCTTCGGGCGAATCGGGTGCGTTGTAGCGTGCCGGCTGTCCGGGCATGCTGACCCTAGGGCTGGTTTATGCAAAGATATAAGGGTCGCCCACTTACGCAATACGTTTCGGGGCTCCGTCAGGGTCCCCACGGTATGGGCGCGAACGTGATCGCGAAGAGTGCAAGCGCTGCCCACGCAAGCCAAACCCGCGAGTGTGGCAGGGGACGGTAGGCGTCGAGCACGGGAGGATGCCCGAGGCGTCCACGCGACAAGAGCAGCACCAGCACGCCCCAGGACAACCAGACCCATGACACGAAACCGAGCGCCGTGATCGCTAGCCAGATGGCTTGCGCGAGGCGGTAATGCCAGCGCGGCAGGACAGCGTACAAGACGTGTCCGCCGTCCAGCTGCGAAATCGGGAGCAGATTGAGCATGGTGACGAACATGCCGACCCAGCCGGCGAAGGCGAGCGGATGAACCCAAATCGCGCGTGCGTCGCCGAGCATGAGGTGACGCAGCGTCCAAGTGACCAGCGAGTCCCCGACGGGGAGAAACGGGTCGGCGCCGAAATACACGATCATCCCGGTCCATCCTTCCTGGGGAGGCGCTACGGGATGACTCAGCGCAAGCCCGACCACGAGCGTCGGAAGGGCTACGACGAAACCGGCGATCGGCCCGGCGACCCCGACGTCGAACAGCTGCCGACGATCGGTGACGACGGTGCGCAAACGTATGAAGGCGCCCATGGTCCCGATGAACGACGGCCACAGCGGCACCGGGACGAAGTACGGCGGAGACACGTCGAGGACGTAGTATCGTGCAGTGATGTAATGGCCCAGCTCGTGGCACAAGAGGATCGCGAGAAGGGGGAGCGAGAACACCACCCCGCGGGACCACGCGTGCAGGAACCCCGGATAGCCGGGATGCCCGCTCGTGAAGAACGTGAATGCCCCGGTGTAGGGGATGTCCCCGCTCAGCACGGCCCCGGCGAAGGTCGTGGTGAGGAGGGTCGCCAGGAACAGCGCGACATGGAGGCCCCAGCGCTCGCGGCGCCGGGCGAGCGGTCGCGTGAGAATGAGGTGGCGGCCGTCAGCCTCGTCCGACCAGTAATAGCTGCCGGGCCAGTGGGCGAGCACCGCGGCGAGCGCCGGGGAGGGGCCGGCATGGGCCGGATGTACAAGCGCGTCAACGACTTC
>Ga0209237_1001398_pt1 | contig 14291 bp, 13 predicted proteins | sample GraSoi013_1_40cm_2_FD_185820 | JGI IMG/M metagenome (GOLD analysis project Ga0209237, IMG submission 185820) | Grasslands soil microbial communities from the Angelo Coastal Reserve, California, USA - Sample 10_02_2013_1_40cm (SPAdes) (version 2) | ecosystem: Environmental > Terrestrial > Soil >... | reverse complement strand
CTCCATGACCTCCCTTTCGTCCTGATAAACTGCTAACTCGTAGTCTCTACGCTGACCCACCCTGTTACCTTTTCTCATCCTAGTTATGACAGAAGATAGGCTACCTTCAGTATCTAGCCAAACTCCATACATTTTCCAGTCGAGAACTTGAGTTACTAATTTTGACAACAGCGACATTGTCAAGTCCTAAGCGCCTGCCCTCAACACAACTCTCCTGTTTTGTGCCGGGTTTGACATGACTTGTTTGACTGATTGGTAGATCTCGTCCTGTGACATCGGTCTACCATTGAATTTCACGATCTTGTTCTTGATATCTATCATCGTCTTTTCCGCTATCACGGCTGCCATCTGGCCTGAATAGTTCTGTTCAATGTCAACCATGAGTTTGGCTCCCGCCAGTTTTTGCTTCACGGCATCGGTCGGGAAGGGGCTCACGAGTCTTATCTGTAGAAAATCTACTCCGATCCCGTCTTTCTCCAGTAGTTTCATCGCGTCGAGTATGGGTCCCTTGGTGGATCCCCAGCTTACGATTGTGACGTCGGCTTGTTTCTTGGGGGAGCGGAAGAAGTTCAGCTTCTCCTCTTCTGGAATCTCCTTCGCCGCCGTGTCGAGCTTCGTCATCCTCTTCGTCATCATTTTCACCCTGTTGTCCGGGTCCTCTTCGATATGGCCCATCTCGTCGTGCTCGTCTCCAGTGTTCCAGAAGCGATAGCCTGGCATTCCGAGAACTGCTCTCGGTGAGACCCCGTCCTCCGTGAAAGCAAATCGTCTGTACGGTTCGCTGTCACCATTTCCCTGATGATTCCCTTGGATCAGTTTTCCTCTTTGTATTGGGACTAGATCGGCTTTTGGTGGGGTAATTGTCATGCTGTTGTTCGCTAATCCTTTGTCGATCAGGTGGATGCTGGGCATCTGGAATCGTTCTGCATAGTTGAAAATCCTGATCGCGTCGTAGAAGCTTTCTTCCATGTCCCCGGAGCATAGCACGATTCTCGGAAACTCTCCGTGGGCGGCGCTGAGGACGAACTTGAGATCTCCCTGCTCGTGTCTCGTTGGTTGTCCCGTCGCTGGACCACCTCTCTGGTAATGGGTTATGACCAGCGGAACCTCGTTCATTCCCGCCCAGCCCAATCCCTCAACCATCAAGGAAAAGCCCGGACCCGACGTAGACGTTGCGGCTCTCGCTCCTGTCAACGCAGCCCCCGTCGCCATGGTTATCGCCGCGATCTCATCCTCTGTCTGTGTAACTAGAATCGAGCCTTTCTGACTCGGATTTGTTCCTCCGGAGATATCGAAGTTTCCGTGCGACTCCAAGAACTCGCTCTCGTCAGCAGCAGGGGTTATCGGGTAATAGGTCTGGACCCTGCAACCGCCCACCAGCTTCCCCAGTGCAACCGCTTCAACACCCATTAGCAATAGCCTCGGTTGGTTCTGAACTGGCTGGAGCTGGAATGGAAAAGGCTGTTTCAACTGGGACTTCGCAGCGTCGTAGGCAAGCTTTGCACCTATCTCGTTCATATCGACAACTTTCTTCTTGCTGGCGAACGCTCTCTGAATCGATTGGTTGAGATAGTTCTCGTCGAAACCGAGGATTGCGAAAGATGCGGCGACGGAGAGAACGTTGACGATTCTTGAGAGCTTGCTGAGCTGGTGCTCTCCAATCTGGGCCGCCGTCTTCGCAATGATGTCGTTGTACTGTATTGGGAATAGGTTGACGCCTCTTCTCTTCGCCTCCTCGAGTATTCCACTAACGCTCCCAGGCAGACCCTGCTTCGCCAGTCTCGCCTTGATCCTCAACACCACAGGAGTCTCGATAGAATCGATCTTGTCGATCTCGATATTGGCAAAAGAAGGATCATACAATATTCCACCGCCAGAGGCTACTTCCTCGGCATGGCGGATCAGGGTCTCCGCGTCGAACGTGGCGAGAACGTCCACGTTGTTCACGTGGGACCTGATCTTGTCACCGTTCACTCTGACTTCGAAGTAGCTGTGGGGCCCTTTGATGCTGGAGTAGTATTCTCGGAGCCCGAACGTCCAGAGCCCACCCAGAACACAGGCTCCCGCGAAAATGTTAGCAGATGAATCTACTCCGCTGCCCTGTGGGCCGCCTGTCATCCAAGACAGATCGTTGACCTTGATGCTTGCGCGGCTCATCATTTTAGCCTCCCGTCGCCTTATCGTGTCCGACAGCGCATTCGCAGGCTACGTTTTCTGCGCAGTAGGGGCATGCACACTGACAACTGTCTATCTCATAATTGCAGTTTGGGCAAGCATACATGTCGTTTTCAGCGGTCAGAACAATCTCCCCGCTCACAATCGTGGAGCTTGCTCGTTCGACATAAGGCTTCACCCTGAGAAACTCAGCTTTGACCCGACCGGGAAATTTGGAATCCACTCCTTGAATAAGCTTAATGAGCGCTGAAAAAGAAGCAAGCCGATGAACAATATGAATTGGAAAAAACAATGGATAGGCGCGTCAATTCTACTCGCAACATTCCTTCTTGCAGTACCAGTGCTAACTCCCCAAGCTAGCGCGGGTCCAGTTACCAAGACTTGTCTTGGATGCGGGATCACCATGCTTTCTCCAGGGTCAAACGGTGCCCTCAACAACCAATCGACCGTCGGTCCCACTTTCCTGGTGTCCTTCGCTGTCAAGAACTTCTCCCTCGTCCAACCAGGCACCCACAACGATGTCAACATCACTAACTCCCAAGGCCTTCAGGAAGGGCACATCCACGTGTTCGTTGACGGTAAATATGTTGAAATTTGGGCAAATACAAATGGGATACCATTAGACCTGACAACCGGGTCCCACACGATCAAGCTTCAACTCGTCAGCGACTTCCACCTACCCTTCAGCCCGGACATCTCCGCCTCCACCACGGTAACGGTTGCTAACGGAGCAGACACAATACAGTCAACAGCAATGAACGCACAGAACTATAGCCTAGGTGCACTAATCGTCTCAGTAATCGCACTGATCTTAGTGGCCTACGTTGCGTTCAAGCCCAAACCAAAAACTGCTTAGACGAAGCCCCAACAACGGGGCACGTCCCCTTTTTCTCAAGAATTTCACATTACTCACACTCGTGATCGCACTCAGCCTCCTAATTCACGCAGAATCTATCGGTGCCAACGCTTCGGGTCAAGCAAATGTTGCCATAATCGACAATGCATTTCTGCCTAAGCACATCAACGTCACAACGGGCACCACCGTGATCTGGACCTATGCGAGCAACTGGAGCAGCCTGCATACCGTGACGTCAGTCGGGAATACTACCCAAGGGGGAAGCCCTCTTCTAAACAGTGGAACACTCCACCCGGGCCAAGGCTACAGCTATACCTTCTACCAACCAGGCCTCTACACATACCAGTGCTCCTACCATTTCACAACTCCTACAATGAGTAACGCTTGGGTCAACGTGACCGGATCCCCCGTTATCCCTCCAACCTCTCAGAATCCTCAGCCCAACTACACCCTCTTCGCAGTCGTTGCAGGAGTAGTAGCCGCAGTGATTGCAACGACTGTTGCCGTGTATGTCAGGAGGAAGAAGCGGGGGATTTTCATTGCTCCATCTTCAACTCATAACGCCAAGCCGTAGCAACTAGAACACGCGACCTCCTATACGTGACGAATCACGCAGGGCCCTCTGGATAGGTAATCTGAGTACCTTCGACACTGGCCCATTTTGTCAACGAGTGTTTGGATTAGGTTTTGACCGTCATGATGTGCTCTACCTGAACCGCCCGGACCAATAGTGCGTCAGCGATCAACCATCGATGACATCGTCAGGGCAGAACCTCGGCACACATAATGGCAACCTGACCGTTCCTAGCTAGCTCAATCAGTTGGTCGATGCCTTTCGCGAATTCTTGCGTTTGCATATAGTCGGCGAATCCTCTGAAGGAGGAGTTCCTCCAACCCATGTTCGGGGAATCTGCTTTGGGACGACGCAAGCCGCCGAGCTGCTTCACTGGAACGTAGTCTATTGAGGACCCATTCAGGCTCTCGGAGAGTGATTCTTGGTTGAATTGCGGGTTGTGCCTTGACCGCGGGATTGTGCGGATATCGACAACTCGTGTGACGCTATGGGCTCGCAGAATAGCAAGGAAATCATCCAGTGCCCGGGTTGAGTGTCCGATGGTTAGAATTAGCACGAGGATGTCCCAGATTTGTCGGGACGGTCTCGATTACTGTTTATGGAACTTGGGAACATCTTTCACATAGAAACAGTCGTCGATTCTCAACAATAACGAGACCAGCTCGAAGGCCCTGTTTAGATTGGCTTTGTTTACCGAGGCAAGCTCGATCACGTTCGCTTTGTACATGTCGATACATCCGTTCTCTCCCACACCCATCGCCTGCCTCCTGTTTGTGTGATGATTGCGGAGCTGGATCACAGTATCGATGGGATCCAGGCCGTAGTTGCGGGAGAGACACTCGGGGACCTTTTCTAAAGCGTCGGCGAACGAACTAATCACGAATTGATCTCTTCCCTCAAACGTTAGCGCGTATCTTCTGAGTTGTGAGGCCATCTCGACGAGGATCGCGCCTCCTCCAGGTACCACTTTCGGGTTCGAACGCGAATGCTTCAAAATGAGAAGCGCCCTCTTCACCGTCTTTTCCAGCTCCTGAACAAGCTCGGGACTGCTGCCACGAAGCAAAAGCGTGGACCCCCCGTCGCATTGAAGAATCACAATGTCATCGGGTTTGATCTTGTCAACTTCGAGTTTTCTTGCAATCCCCAACCCATCTCTCTCAAGCTGGTCAGCGTCGCTGACAATGGTACCGCCTGTTGCTTTTGCTGCGGCTTCGAAATCCTGGTAATCTACCATCTGCATGGCGAAGATTCCTTGCCTGCTTAGTTGGTCAGAGAGTCTCTCGTCTATCTTGGATCGGCAAATCAAAACATTGGCCCCCGCCTTCTTCACCCTCCCCACTAAGAGAGTCCGGAGTCGGTTCTCTTCCGACTTGAACAGCTGGATCTGCCCTTGGCTTGTGATGTTCAACTTAACCGAGAAGGGGCCTTCGTCTTTCGATTTCAGCTCTAGGCGCTTGATCTCCAGCTTGGTTAGAAACGCGATTTTGGGCCCATCGATCCAGTCTGGCATGCTTGGATGCGCCTTGCCCTGTTTGAGTATGACTCCGCGCACTAGCTCGGAATCATTGGTCTGAGCTCCGGGCTTTGTTACAATCCGTATTCTGCTGATATCGATGCTTCCATCCTCCGTTATGCGGCTAATCGCCTCAGATAGATCTCTCCGTAGCGTCCTGCTGAGAAGATCCCTGCCGCAATCAACCACCTCCAAGAGACCCTCGTCAATGTCCTCGCCAACGTTCTTGGCATTTTCATTGATGATCGCGCTCGATTTTTCAGTTGCTTTCAGGTAGCCATCAAGGATTGTGTTGGCATGGAATCCCATCTCGATGAGCTTGTCAGCCTCTGTCAGCAGTGCTGAGACTATAACGAGCAGAGTGGAGATTCCGTCGCCAGTGTGCTGACGCTGTATCTTCGCTGCTTCCGCTAGCGTCATTATCGCTGGATATTCGATGCCCAGCTCGTCAACAACATCGACAGGGTCCTTGGTGACCTTCATCACCATTTCAGGACCCCTGTGATAAGTCACAAGTTTGTATGCACCCTTGGGTCCCAGGCTGGTGCCGATCTTGAACGCTGCCAAGGATGCAAGGTTCAGGTTCTGTCTCCAAACGTCCTTCCCACTTAATCTTCCCCGGTTTTTCTGGAGGATTTGCGGAGTTGCAGGAAGGATCTGTTGAGCCGCGGCCATCTTGCCTAACCGAACATGTGGCGGCTTCTCATCACGGCCTCATGTATCTTCGATGCACGATCCATCCAGCCCAGACCCGTATAGAGTTCGCTCTTCACCTTAAGCGGGATTATCGGTAGCTTCACACCAACCACGTATACGTAGTCCGGTTCAAAGTCGAGCGGGTCTCCCCATTCCCAGTCTCCTACCTTGATCTGTAGGTCACCGTGTACATCGAGCCGGGAGCCTTGAACGTCAAATCGGGCGGTGTAGCTTTTGATCCATACTTTGTGGAGTTTCAGGTCTACCTTTGCGTCTCTTTCTATCTCTCTCTCAACAGCGCGAGGGGGTTCAATTTGATACTTTACTAATTTTCTTGTTATCTCGTCGCATCCTTCCTTAGTGGTGAGTATTGCGATATGATCGGCTTGTACGTTGACGCCTGATATTACCTCGGCCGCATCCCCTGCCATAGCCCACTTGTTAGTGCAGTCTATGAGCACTTTTCCTATCATGATTGTTGCATCAAGCAATGGCTTGCTGAGAACTACCAGTTCTTCTGGCTTAGGAATTCTGCTCTCGATCTGAGGTAAGGAAACGTACTTCGGTTTATCGGATAGTCTCAGAGCCGGCATATGCCCGTCCCTTTAACGATTGATAATTGCACTACGGTAGAATACCAGGGGTACCGAGCGCGAGGTATTGTTTGATACCCTCTGCGGCACGGTAAGACTGTGGACCCGCGATGTGCGTTCCCGAGGGAACATTATCGCCGGACGTGTTCGTAATCTCGCCTGCGCCGAATATGTTGAAAACCGGTTTTGACACTGGTGACCAGCATTGGTTCCATTTATTCCACACAGAGGTGTTCGGGTCCGTCCCGATTCTGCACCCTCCTCTCAAGTGATGACCCCACCAGTCGTTGTGCGCGGCTCCAGGCGCCACCGTGCTACCTACGGTGACGTTCGATGCACCCATCTTTGTGAAGATGTCTTTGACCTTGTTCACTAGGTAGGTTGCTCCGTTGTATGTGTTAGGCGTCCAGTCGTAGGTCAGTCTGGTCAGAGGGTCGCCGTAAATATCAGTGTAGTGAGGGTCCAGGTCAATGTAGTTGTCGGTCGTAGGGAGGTCGTGAGCGAAGGGCGTCGAACTCAACGTTGTCTTGGTTGGTAGATACTTGTCCTTCTGAGTGGCTTTGAACGTGCCTCCCATGCTTGCTGACGAGACGCTGCCTGCGAACGTAATATTTCCCGGTCCTCCTCCCGGATAGCCGCCTGCACCGACTTCGGTTCCTCCGATGAAGTTCAAACCTGTGTGGTCGAAGTTATCGTCCATCAGATCATAAATGTCCACACTGCCCCCGCTGCCGTTGCCAGCAGGATAAGAGTTGCCGCCGTTATTGGGGAGAGTTCCGGAAACGTTGGTTCCCTTGTATGGTAGATAGCCGTTGGTGAGGCCTCTCCCTACAGCGCCGGAGACAGAGGCGGGAACTGAATTCCAGACGTAAGGCGCTCCGACTCCTGAGAGGAGCATTATCCTGATCATGTTGTATCCCCACATTCCATTGAAGAAGACCTTGCCGGGTTGGATGTGCACGTTTCCTTGTGGATCGTAATACCGTGCGGCGGTTACAAGTCCGCTTGCAGGGTCGGTGTCCAGACGGAATATGAAACTATTCAGTACCAGCGTGAAGTTTGAACTCTTCATGGCGGCGGGGATGGTTCTGTATGCAGCGTTTGCCTTGGCGCCAGTCTCGCATGCATAGTCGCAAGGACCACCGCAATAGCCGTCATAGACACAGGGATTGACCGGTACACCATATTGGTTAACGTAAGGCTGTGACGCGAGAGCGCTCACGTGAGGAAAGGGATGGTATCCGAGCGATTGTGTCGCAGTTTGGAATAGCTGTCCAACGGGAGTGATGGGTGAAGGAGGCAGCGGATAGTTCTGGCTCATCCATGGATAGCCCGTGTCAGACGACTGATTGGTTGCACTCCCGTTGTAGTTTCCGCAGAGTCCGTGAGCCTTCTCCCACTCCACGTAATACGGCTCGTACTGGGCGTAGGTCAAGGGCCAGTCCTCAAGGTCGCTGTGCGGATTGACACCATCCAGAAACGCCTGTCCGTACCTGGTCACAGTCGATGATTTTTGGGTATACCCCCACGGTCCCTGGCGTCCCATTGTTCCGCCGTAGTGCTGGGCGGCGCCGCCTACTCCGTGCCCTAGCGCATGGTACTGGATCGGCATGGTGTATCTTCGCACAGGCAATGCGAACTGTTGGGGGGTGTTCCTGATAGTGGCCGATTGGAGAGGAAGCGGGCTATCGTATTTACGCCCCAGCCCGACTCCCCATTCATCATACTTCGTCGTGGAGAAGTCGTTGACGTAGTCCCAATAGGGACCCTTGGTTATCGCGACGACTTTGTAAGTTAGACCCGGAAGGGTTAGCTCGGCCGCTACGACACCGCTCATGTAGCCCACGCCTAGAATCACTACATCTGCGGCTGGCTCTGTGATTGTAGTTGGCATTTCTATGAGCTCCCAGACGCTTTCTGCTGATATTGGGCGAGGCTGGCCGGTTTGAGCCTTGTCGGAGCAGTTGCGACCATGAGTGCTTTCTGGTCTTGACCCTCGCCGTAGAAATTGCCGAAATTGACTCCGTTGAACCCGGTGAATGTCCACCCGACCATGTTCTGGTTTCCTCCGTAAATCGGGTCCATCAGGAATCCTGCCCAGGTCATGAAAGTCAGCTCATACGCAAAGTCCGACGGAAGGATCTTGCTGAAGCTAGTCGGCTTGTTAGCCCAGAGATCCTGCAGGAGCAACAGTTGGTTCGCTGAAGAGAGGGTCTCGAAGTTTCCTCCGTAGGCGCTATTAGCGTATGCCTGCAGGGCGATTAGTCCAACTCTCCAGAATTCTCTAAGGTTCAGGGGGTACTGGTAATTTGTGCCCGCCCCAACCCTAACCTTCGGAGAACCAGCCGAGTAAGTTTGCGTTCCTACTGTTATAGAACCGGTCTGGGCTGGTGCCACAAACGGTCCGTCCATAAACATGTTAGCACTCTGTCCATAGTCGCCTGCCAGTTGTCTATCTATGAAGTAAATGACACCAGCCTCTTTCGCACCAGGATCGGAATCAGTGGGTATGATCGTCTCGACTATCTTCTCGAGAAGAGACTGCTCAGTGACACTTAGGCTGACAAAACCAACAACAGTATTGACTCTGTTCTTCAGGTTAGCGAGCTGTGTATTCGCACTATTGAGCTGAGTCTGCATAGACGAGTTTTGGCTCCCAAAGAGTGGGATCTCTATCGCGGATGCCGTGACTGCGCTTGCTGCAGCTGCCAATCCGAGTTTGAGAAATTCACGTCTGGTCTGATCGACCATTCGGGATCAGATTTGCCCTAGCCTACTCCTATTTTAGCTAGTACCATCTCAGAAAAGAATACAACCTTTTCAGTTCTGAAAGCTTATTTTCTCATTGATCGGCCCGTTATTCTCCGTGTTGTAGGTTGGAAACTACTCCGCCAAAGAAAATGAAGTATGCCGACCTTATCGTCCCGATCCTGATCGTCATTGCTATCGGCGCAGGGATTGGCCTCGCGGGGCTCGGAGTGTATCAGCTGAGCACAGGCTCTCCCATCTTCGCATTTTCAAGCTCGAACACTGGAGGCAGTACAGTGAGCGTCTCCATTCCGAAAGGTGTGGGCAGCACACAAGGCCTCAACTACGTCCCTGCTGGTGTAATGGTTGCGAAAGGTGGTAAGCTAACTTGGACCAACAACGATCCGGTTCCGCACACCGTGACCTCCACCAGCGTCCCCTCTGGGGCAAGCAGCTTTGACTCTGGGAACATGAATCAGAACGCCACTTACACGGTGACCTTCACGGTCGATGGCACGTACCAGTACAAGTGCACCTACCATCCCTGGATGTACGGGACTGTAACTGTCACCGGATAAAATGACGGCATCCCGCCACCTACGTTAGGTCCGGCAGGATCTGAAGCAATTTCAATGGAAGGTCATGCGGCTGAAGGGTTAACTTCAACTATGGGAAAGTCGCTCATCATTGGAGGATTATGCTGCGGCGAGTCCTCCCTCTAGCAATTATCGTCGTAGCGGTGGTTGCGACAATTGCGACCAGTTACACCTATCTTGCACCATTGTCTCCAGCCAAAAGTAGTGTCAAGCCTTCGGTTACAGTGATCGCAATACCCAAGGGCTCCTCGATAGAGCCAACCGGGTTTAGCGTAAGGGATTTCCAGACGAACTTTGTAAACGGTACGTACCCTTTTCCCGTTAATGTCTTGGTCACAATTGGAGTCAATAACACCATAGAGTGGGTAAACTACGATACCGAGGGTCACACGGCGACCGCTCTCGTGGCTCCTGCTGGAGCGTTGAAGTTCAATTCCGGATTGATCCTCGGAGGAAAAACGTTCTCAGTGACATTAACTGTCCCAGGGATTTACAAGTACACTTGTGCGTGGCATAACTGGCTCGCAGGACAGATAACCGTCAATCCTGCCTAGAGAATTTCGGATAAACAGAGAAGATAGCCCTCTCGAGCTGCCTCGTCAAAACGTCGCGACTGCAACTTGGTCCATAGGATTTCCGATGGACCCTTTAGCCAAAGGATTCGGAATTGCTAGAATATTTCTATGTGGTCGTCTGGAAAGCCGAGCTTGACTAGTTCGGCTTTGATTCTTGCGCGATGGTCGCCCTGTAGCATGATCACGCCGTCTTTGGCTGTTCCACCGGTCGCGAGACGTTCTTTCAGTTTGTGGGCGACTTCTGCTAGGGACCGTCCGGTTTTGGGTAGTCCTTGTACGACTGTTACGGGTTTTCCCCATCTGCGGAACTCGACTCTTACGGTGAGGTGGGTTTCGCTCTTGTCGAGTTCTTTCAGTGCGCTGTTGAAGTCGAATCCTTCACTCAATCCGGTCACTCAGAACGGTTTCGAGCAAGCATTAGTTCTTTTCGGCTACTTCCAAGAACCGGTTCAGGTAGTCTGCGAGGAGTTCTCGATACTGATCCCGAGTCATGTTTTCCTTCAGGTTGACCATTAGGTCTTGGAAGTATGGGAACTGGCTTGCGACCGTCTTTGGCATTCGTGAGACAAATCTCTTGTTCGATTCCACGGCTTTTCCACCAGTGTCTGCTATGCCGTGTCTCGTCATCTGGCCGATTGCACGGGCATTATGGACCATGATCGAAGCGTTCACCCAATGGTCTCTTTTCGGATCGTCGGATTCAACGGGCTCGGCTTTTACCCAGTCTTGGAGGAAGCTGCTGATCTGGGCTGAGTCAAGTATCTGGTTCTTCTTGAGAACTTTCATCGAAATATCGTCAGCGTACAAGTCTTGAATGTCATTCATTAGATCATGAATGATCTTTTGTTGATAGTCATGTGACAGATTTTCTTTCCCGGCCTTCCCAATTGCCTCCTCTATTATCTCAGCATCGTGGGAAACGTGATTATTCTCCATCCTGTAGATATGTGACATTTCATGAACTATTAGGCCTTCAAGCATTCCTGAACCGACGGAGCCGCCTGATACGACTATTCTGTAGCCTTTGCCTAGAGGCATACTGTATCCCATGAAGGGTAGCTGAGGATCGATCGCAACCTTCACGTGACTCTTGAGGCCGAATCCGGATTCCTTCATCATCCGGGATGCGTTCAGGTAGGCTTTCTTGACAATTTCGCTGCTCGCGCTGTCGCTGGTCGGAGCAGTTGTCTTCGCGACAGTCGTGTTTCTTTTCACCGACATCTTGCGTTTCTTCCTATAGTCCCAGAAGGTGGTCGATTGAAAAGATTCCGCTGCCGAGGAGAGCCAGGGCAAGCGCGGCCAAGAACAGTGTAATGTCGATCTCATAGCCGCTAGCATACTTCTTTTTCACTTTGTTAATTGAGAACCAGGTAGTTGATAGCATCCATAGTGCTGCTAGAACCGCGATTATCGGTGTGAGTAGTCCGAGAATCAGCGCGAGTCCACCGAAGAACTCTACAACGCCGCCGAACGGAATCATGGCAGCCGGCATTCCAATGCCTTTCATCCAAGCCCCACCTTGCTTTCTTTGCTCTTCAGTTAGCTTAGGGTATCCGTGTATGATGAACAGCGTCCCAATCGCCAGCCTGAGGATCAATGAGGAGAGGTCGACTGAAATGGACGATCCGAAGAGGGTTTGAATCATGTCCCAAGAGGACTCTTGGTCTTTATTATAAAGTAAGTAGTTATCTGCTACCAAGTAGGTTACGCCAAGCATATCAAGTCAAGAGAGCTTGACTATGACGATGCTGAATCGTAACCGGGAACTCCTGACGGTAGAACACCGCGCATATCTTCCCGCAACCCACCCATCTATCACATACGGAACCCGAGACGATCTTTCCGTGCTAGTAACGTGAGTGGAGGAGAACTAGTGAGAACTGCAGTTGGCATCGACGACATATCCGTCTACCTCCCCAGGCTATACCTAGAGCTAGCAGACGAGACTCGGCCCGAAAAACCAACTGAATTCTCAATTTCCAGAAAATCTGACCCTTCCAAGTATCTTCACGGTATCGGAATCGCCAAAATGTCCATTCCAGACACCTACCAGGATAGCGCGGTTTTGGCCGCGAATGCAATCTTCGAGTTGATGGAGAGAAACAGCATTCGCCCCGCTAGTCTAGCCAGAATAGACATAGCCACAGAGACCGGGGTAGACGAATCCAAACCCGTCGCGGCCTACGTCCACGGAATGTTGGAGCAAAAATATGGAAAGGGTTCTCTGAAAAGAACTTCTGGCGTCGAATACAAGTTCGCATGCGTAAGCACCGCCGATGCCCTGGAAAGTTCACTGGACTGGGCGTGGGCAGGCAGAAGCAATGGACGATACAGCATCATCTGCGCAACAGATATAGCTAGATATCCGCTCGATAGTCCAGGAGAACCGACCCAGGGAGCCGGGGCGGTTGCCCTCCTGGTCAAGGAGGATCCTCGGTTGCTAACGATCGACCCAGTCATCGGAACTCACATGGAGGACGAAGATGATTTCTGGAGACCACTCTTCTCGACCACAGCCGTCGTTCACGGCAAGCATTCTGAGCGATGCTACCTAAGGGCCATGGAAGGGGCGGTGGACGACTGGGCCGAGCAGGCCGTCGCCTCTGGTATCATAAAGGTGGGACCTGGAGAATCTCTGGTGGATCACTTAGGGCCAATGTCGTTCCATGTTCCTTATCCAAAAATGGCTGAGAAGGGATTTGCTTATTTGTTGAGACATTTTTGGCGCGGTCTTCCTCGCTGGAAGCAGATTCTCCATCAGATCGGCGACGAACCCAAAGCCGAGACCTACAAGAAAAGAGATGAATTCGAGAAGGCGGAAGCTGATTACATGAAACGGTTCATGGAGACACGTCAGTTCCAGATTGAGTATCTGGACAAGGTGGCTGACGGACTTGTGCACGCTAGGGAGAGCGGCAACAGCTATTCCGCCTCGGAGAAAAGCTGTCTATCAATGCTGTTAGAGACGAAGGCGACAAAGGGAACAGATCTCGCAGGGAAAAGAGGAGGGTCTGGAAACTATGGCAGCGGCTGCAAAGCGAAAGCGTCGAGCTGGACTGTTCAGGAAGAATGGGCGACCACTGCAAAGAAATTTGGTCACGCCGAGAAGCTACATCATCGCAGAACAGTGTCTCTCGCGGAGTATGAAATTCTGCACGAAGGAAAACCGTTTCCAGATGGAAGAAAGTTTGTGGCAGAACCCGAGAACGAGTTCGTTCTAGTAGACGTAACCTCTCAAGGCTATCGACATTACAAGTTTGCTGACTGAAAGCTGAATCGATCGTGGGCGCCTCTCGGATTACTATAGTCAAGCGTTCACGGTTTCGAACCGTTATTCAAGGGAGACCCGCAGAGATGACTGATTATGAGCGAGCTCGGGGAAGAGAGACCGATCGGAGAAGACGAGCTCGTACTTGTTTTCAGGCCGCCCGAGAACCCTTCGGCCCAAGTAGCAACTGATATTCCCTTCAAGGGGCACAGGGTCCGAATTGACGAGCTACTAGATTGGTTCAAGACCCTCAAAGTAGATTCTATTGAGCTCTGGATAGAGGGCGCAAGGACCTCTGGAAGCAAGACCGAACTATTTCTCTCCACAGAGGGAAAGACTGGGGCGAAGATCACCCTCAAGCCACGCACTGAGCACGTGTCTAGAGGATCCTCTCTTGACCGGATCGAAAGCGCTTCCCCCCAGAATACACCGGGAGAATCGCTCCGGAACATGTCTCAGAACCTCACGGCTAAACAATCTCAAAGGATAGCTAATACTTCAGACTCAACCGTCACAGCTTTCTTTTCTCCTAAAGGCGGAATCGAACAGCAGATCTTCACTTGCATAGGTGACGCGGTCGAAACCATCGAGATGACTGCGTACGCATTCACAAACGAGAATATCGCGAAGGCCTTGATCGACGCGATCAAGCGGGGAGTCAAAGTTTCCCTGGTTATGGACAGGTCTCAGACAAAGG
>Ga0209237_1001396_pt1 | contig 14294 bp, 8 predicted proteins | sample GraSoi013_1_40cm_2_FD_185820 | JGI IMG/M metagenome (GOLD analysis project Ga0209237, IMG submission 185820) | Grasslands soil microbial communities from the Angelo Coastal Reserve, California, USA - Sample 10_02_2013_1_40cm (SPAdes) (version 2) | ecosystem: Environmental > Terrestrial > Soil >... | reverse complement strand
TCCGGCCGCCCGTGTACGTGGCCGCCGGATCGTTCGTCGAAGGTCGTCTGGGTCCGCATGTCGTCTTGGGCAAATCGTGCAAGGTCGGCCGCGCCTCCGTGACGAACGCCGCGCTCCTCGAGGCCGTCAGCGTGGACGACAAGGCGGAAATCTCCGCGTCGATCATCGGGACAGGCGCGTCGATCGGCGAGGGGGCCCACATCCGCGACAGCATCGTCGGCGATGGCGTGCAGGTGCCGCCGTACGCGACGATCTTCGATGACCGGGTGAGCGCATGACGCGGCTGTTCGGCACGAACGGGATTCGCGGAATCGTCGGTCCCGAGATGAACGCGGATCTCGCGCTGAAAGTGGGCCGAGCGATCGGCACGTCGTTCGGCGGTGGGACGGTGGTCCTGGGCCGCGACACGCGCCTCAGCGGTCCGATGCTCGCGCGCGCGGCCGCGTCCGGCCTCATGTCGGCCGGCTGCGACGTGATCGACCTCGGCGTCGTGCCGACGCCGTGCGAGCAATACTTCCTCGCGAAGTCGGGCCACCTGAAAGGAGGCGTCGTCGTGACGGCCTCCCACAACCCGCGGGAGTTCAACGGGATCAAGGCGCTCGATGCCCGCGGGATGGAAATGCGCCGCGAGGACGAGGAGGCCATTGAATCGATCTTCTTCGATGGCACGTTCCACGTGGCCGCCTGGTCCGAGGTCGGGTCCATCCGATCCGACGACGGGGCGAACCATCAGTACCTCGAGGCGATCCTCGCGAAAGTGGACGTCGCCGCGATCCGCAAGAGTGCGTTCACGGTCGTCGTCGACCCCGGGAACGGCGCGGGCTGCGTCGTGACGCCGTACCTGTTGCGGTCCCTCGGATGCCGCGTGATTTCCCTCAACGGGCAACCGGACGGCGCGTTTCCCGGCCGCATGCCGGAGCCGATTCCCGATCATCTCGGCGATCTCATGCGCGTCGTCTCCGAGGTCCACGCGGATCTCGGGATCGCCCACGATGGCGATGCGGACCGCGCGATCTTTGTGGACGACAAAGGATCCTTCGTCTACGGCGACAAGAGTCTGGCCCTCCTGGCGAAGGCCGCGATCCAGGGCCGCGGCGGGACCGTCGTGACGCCCGTCAGCACGTCGAGCCTGATCGATGACGTCGTGCGCGCCGCAGGCGGGCGTGTCGTCCGGACCCGCGTGGGTTCGCCGATCGTCGCCCGGACGATGTTCGAGACCGGCGCCGCGTTCGGCGGCGAGGAGAACGGCGGCGTCATCTTCCCGGATCATCAGTTCTGCCGCGACGGCGCGATGTCCGCCGCGAAGATGCTCGAGCTCCTCGCCCACGAAGGCAAGCGACTGTCCTCGCTGACGGCCGCGCTTCCGCAATATCATCTGAAGAAAACGAATGTCCCCGTCCCGGTCGAGCGACGGGACGCGGTCCTCTCGTCCCTGGTCGAACTCACGAAGGGCCGGAAAGTCGATACCACGGACGGCGTGAAGATTGTCGAACCGGATGGCGCCGTCCTCGTGCGGCCATCGGGCACCGAGCCGATCTTCCGTGTGTACGCGGAGGGCCGGACCCCGGAACGGGCGGAGGCGCTCGCGAGGGAAGGCGCGGATCTCATCGAGAAAGCGCTAGGCCGTCGGTAGCGGGCCGGCGGCAATCAGGATGACGTACGCCAGGACCGCGCCGAACGTGGTCGAGACCAAGTTCACGGTCTTCTTGTCCATGACGCCTCGGCGTTCCAGGGTGGCGCCCAGCACGCTGTCGACCTGACAGCCGAGGAAACCGATGGCCATCGGGATCAGCAGGTACCACGACGCTTCCGGCATCGTCGGGATGACCGTGAGGTTCCACACTCGAGAAAGATACGAAAGGACGAGCCAGCCGGCGACGGATGTGTAGGCCGCCGCTCCGAACGCACACAGCTGGCCAAGCCGCGAGACGCCGCCGTCGGTGCCGGGTGGCACGGGCTCACCTGTCGTAATGAGGACCGTCTTCCGGGAGAGCACCCCGATCTCGCTCGCGAGGGTGTCCGCGCCCGCGACGGACAGGGCGGAGAGGAAGATGACGCCGCTGATTATCTTCGGGAAACTTGCGGGCATCGTGAGGGAGATCGCCGCGACCGCCATGGGGGCGAATCCGTTCGCGAGCACGTTCGTCGACTTCCGCTCGCCTCGGACCCCCTCCTGGACGCCCAACGCCTCCTTCAAGGCGAACCGGTAGCGGGTGGCGAGGAAGCTCGAGAGAAGGAAGAACAGCAGGAGGAACAGCCAGGTCACGTCGCCGAAGATCCCGATGACCATGCCGACGACGAACGCCGCCAGGCTGCCGTCCCACGTCAGTACGTCGCGCCGGTACGCGAGGGCGCTCAAGGCCCCCGTCAGGACCGTGCTGACGAGGACCGAGGGCACGAAATCCAGCGGCATTGGCCGGGGAAATCGAGGTCCGGTTATAGCCTTTCCGACCCAGTTCTCGGACCGTGCCTACCAGGAGTCGAGGGAGCGTTGTTTCTGCTCCGCCCGAGCGCTTCCGAACTTCTCGAGCGCCGCGTTGATTCGATCCGGCGAGAAGTCGTGTTCGTCGCAGAGCATGTGGCGCACCCCGTCGGCATCCGGATCGCGGAATCGCAGTTCGACGGTCGGAAGGACGTTCGGTTTCAGGAAGATTTCCCGCACCTCGTCCTTCGATTCAATGTCGACGTGGAGTTCCTCGAGGGCCGGCTCGAGGGACCCGTGTTTCTTGATGAGCGCCAGGGCCTTCTTCGGCCCGATCCCCTTGACCCCTTCGTTGAAGTCCGTGCCGATCAACAGGCCCATGTCGACGAGCTGCTCGCGCGTGATGCCGAGGTTCGCCAACGTGGCCTCCAGCGAGATCTCCTCCGGTTGGACGTCGACGTAGACCTCCTTCCTCGGCAGCTTCCGCCGGCCAGTAATCGCGAGGTTCTTCACGAGCCGCGGCGAGCCGAACAATAGGGAGTCGAAGTCTTGCGAGGCGGCTGCGTACGCGACGCCTATCCGGGCCATCGCGCTCGCTTGCGCCTCCCCTTCCGCGGGCGCCTGGATCCAAGGAATGCCGAGCAGGTCCAGGAGCCGCTTCGACTGGTCGACCATTTCTCCCGTGAGCCGCGAGGTTTGCATTGCCTTCGTGCGCGCCGTCGCGAGATCTCCGATCTCGACGGCCTCCCGCCACTCCCGCTCCGCGCGGCGTTTGATTTCACCGCGGGCTACGATCGTGCGCGCCTTGAGCCGCGGCGGTTCTCCGTCGAAGACGAACGCGGGCTTGATTCCCGCGGCGACGAAATTCGAGGCTCGATAGATGATCCCGGACAGATGCGACGTCACGCGGCCCTCGTGGTCCATCAGGGGCGTCCCATCCGGTTGGCGGATGATGGCGAGGAATTGATACAACGTGTTGAACGCGTCGATCGCGAGGACGTGGCCCGAGAAATCCTCCAACGTCCGAGGTTCGGACGTGACGATGTCCGCGAGGTTGATGCCCATCCGGTCGACAGAGAGCGGGCGATTCTAAAGCGTTTGCTTGAAGAGAACTCACGTTCGGGGAGGGGGGCATACTCTTCGCGGACGGCGGATGCCGAGCGTTCCCGGTCCATTTGGCGGCCCAAGACCGAGCCTAGGCCCAACGCGACGTGAACGACCTCCCTTCGCCGGTTGGCTTTCACTGCGTCTGACGTGTACTGTTTCCTTTCGAACACAACCGAACCGTCGACTTATCATGCGATTGATTCGGTCTCCGGCAGCATGTCGCGGATGGGAAGAACCTCGGCGACGGCACTCTTCGTATTGGTGATCGCGACCTTGGCGTTGGTCCCTCATGTATCGGCCTCGATCACGGTGCGTGACCTGGGGACGCTCCCCGGCTACACCCTGAGCGAGGGATTTGGCATCAACGCGGCGGGGCGGATCGTGGGCACAAGCGGCGACGGCGAGGCGCAGTCTCGCCCCTTCCTGTGGGACGACGGCGTCATGACGAACCTCGGGACCCTCGGCGGCAGCCGCGGCACGGCGCACGGAATCAGCGACACGGGCCTCGTGGTCGGCGAGAGCGAGGATGCCTCCCACGTGATGCATGCGTTCCTCTGGCAAACCGGAGTCATGACGGATCTCGGTCCGGGCGTCGCGTTCGCGGTCAACGGTCACGGGCAGGCCGTGGGCTGCGGATTCCCGACCTCTCCCTCGCCCCCGTGTCACGCGGTACTCTGGCAAGACGGGCGGATGGAAGACCTCGGCACGCTCGCTGGCCGTTCCGGCTCCGCGTACGGCATCAACGACGCCGGCCAGGTCGTGGGCAGCAGTCTCGCGTCGGACGGTTTCATGCATGCGTTCCTCTGGCAGGGCGGGACGATGGCCGATCTCGGAGGCCTTCCCGGCTACCAATTCAGCGTCGCCTGGGACATCAACGACGCCGGCCAGATCGTCGGCAGCAGCACCGGCGCTGACGGCATCACCCACGCCGTCCTATGGGCAGACGGCGGTGTCCGGGACCTCGGGAGCCTAGGCGGTCGGTCCACGACGGCATTCGCCATCAACGATGCAGGGCAGGTCGTCGGGATCAGCATCTCGACCGACGATCAGATCCACGGGTTCCTGTGGCAGGATGGCGTGATGACCGCCCTTCCGACGCCAGATGGTGGCAGCGGCGCGGCCTCCGACATCAACGACGCCGGTCAAGCCGTCGGTGGCCGATACCTCTACGCGGCTGCCGGGACGCCCGCCGCACCGTCACCCGGAGTGGCGTTCTTCGTCGCCGCCGTCGGGTTGGCCGGGGCGACCTTCGCGTTCTACCACGTGCGCCGGACCTTCCGGGCGCGCAACAGTCCGAACCGGAGGTGAGGATCGAACCGATTCCGTTTTGAGACTCGGCTAGGCGACGCCTCGGAGCGCTCTCGAGGGGCTGCGACGAATCCCGGTGCGCTCTTGCAACTCTTCCGCGAGATCGACGCGTCGGGATTACATCTCCGCGGCTCGGACGCCAAGGAGGAACGTTTCGTCTCCCAAGCCCGCCTCGATGACGTATGAGTTCGCGTCCGGCTCCGTGACGAATTGCAGGTCGAGTGCGTTGGAGTCGCGCAAGATCATGTCCTTCCACGGTTGCAGCATCGCGCGGAACGGCTTGCCGGCGACGAGCTCGATTTCGACAATCCGGTCATCGGCGAGACGCATGTCCTTCCGGGCCTCACGGACCAGGTTCGCGATTTCCTTGGCGTACCCTTCCGCGATCAGTTCCTTCGACATGCGCGTATCGAGGTAGACGACGCCGCCCTCGAACGGCTCTTCGACGACGTACTCCGGAATCGACTCCACGAACGACACCATCGACGGATCGATCCGGACTCTCTGGCCTTCGATTCCGACGGCGTACTCCCCGCGGTCCAGGCCCGCCTTGATCTTCCATGCATCCTGCGAGCGCAGCAGGATCTCGATCTTCCGCGCCCAGAGCTTGTACGCCGCGCTGACCGAGTCCATGTGGACCTGGACATCGATCTTCATGCCGCGCCACATGTCGCTCGGCGCGACGAGGTCGAGCTCCTTCGCTCCGATCTGGCCGACGATGACCTTGCGGAACGCGCTGACGGCATCGTAGCCGATCTGTTCCGCCGTCTTGACCGCAATGCGTGAGACCGGCCAATACCGTTCGAGCCCCGCACGATGCTTCGCCTGGAAGGCCGCCTCGAGGGTGAGCCGGAGGAATTCGACGTACGCGTTCACCTGCTCATCCGAGATCTGGAGGGTGCCCGCCTCCTTCGACGCGATGATCGTCTGTCGAATCTGACGGGAGATCTCCTCGGTCGGGCCCACGGTGGCATCGGAGATCTGACGGAGGACGACCATGCCCTGTCCGTAGCCTTCGCGCTCGATCGTCGTCCGGGCCCACGTCAGGAAGTCGGCCTGCCCTTCTCCCGCGAGCAGGCCCCGCTCCATGAGCATCGGGATCTTGCTGACCGGGCTGTCTTCGAGCGGGCCGAGGGACACGCCGTCGACGTCCGTCGCGAAGAGGATCTTCCGCACGGCGTCGCGGATGCCGGGCAGCTCCGCGGGGTCGCCGCTCCACTCCTCGAGCCGCGGTCCGTACGCGTCGTGGATGTCTTTGAGGACCTGCATGACGTAGAGCGGGAGGATCGCGGGTTCCTTCCCGCGCAACGTGACGGCCAGGAAGGCCTGGGGACCGCGCGCCGCGAGGACGGTCGTCCCGCCGAACGAGGCCGTCTGGATGCTCTTCCCACCGTTCGGGAACGCCCGGTTCACGAACTCCTTGACCTTCGCCTCGAGGTTCGCCGCGCGGGACGTCTCCTCCGGGGGCACGTACGTCCGGGTCTCATGGCACACCAAGGCGCCCGTCGAATGGAACAGGAGGCCGTCGTCGATCAGATAACCGGTCTCCGGTTCGACGCGGACGACCGCCGTGTCGGTCGTCTGATGCTTGCCGTCGTCGAGCGGCCGCGTGTAGTGGACCTCGAAATCGAAGTCCATCGTCCCGGCCTCCTTCGGCTTCAGGCCGAACTCGAGGGAGACCTTCTGGTTCGGCTCGATCTTCTCGACCGTCCGGAGTCCCACGACCTCGACGGGTCCGCTGACGATCGGGGTGACGTGCTCGGCCGGCCAGTTCCCCTTGTTCGTGATGTTCATCTCGAACCGGTTCCAACGGTTCGCCTGGAGCCCGGCGTTCGTCGTCTCGAGGAACAGTCGCGGATAGCGGTCCTTCAGGAGTCCCTCCACCTTCGCCTTCGAGGTGACCTCGGCCCGCTCGATGAGGGACTCGGCCCCCTTCAGGTCTTCGAGGCGCATCGCCTCTTCCGCCTTCTGCAACAGCGCCTCGACGTCGGAGAGGTCCGCGTGGACGGAGTTTGCCTGCGCCACGATGTTCCGGATCCGCTCCATGTCGGCCCGCGCCCGGTCGAGGACGGTCCGCCGGCGCTGACGGGAGAGCGATTCCTTCGCCCGCCGCAGGTACTCGTCCATCTGCCGCGGGTTCTTCTTCTGGATCGCACCCTCGATCTTCGTAAGGTACGACTCCGCCTCGCGGACGTCCAGGTTCTGGCTCTTCGCGATCGAGATGTCGTTGATCAGGGACGCGAGCTCGACCTCGACCTTCTTGGCGGCGATCTCGCCCTTCTGCCGTTCGAGGGATTCGTGGAGGCCTTGCTGGATCTCCCGGACGCGCTGGTACTTGCCTTCGCCGTACGCTTCTTCCGCCTCCCTCAGGAGGAGCTCCGCTTGGCTCGTGTCCGCGCCGATCGACTTCATCTCGCTGACCGTGTCGCGGGCCGCCGTCAGGATCTCGCCCATCCGGTCCCGCAGTTGGGTCTTGACCAGGTCCGCTTGCGTTCTCGCCTGTTCGATGAACTGCCATGCGAGCTGGATGTCCGTCTCCAGGGTCGACTGCGCCTTCGCGAGGAGTTCGTTCGCCTCGGTCGCCTGGGCCGTGCCGAGCGCGTCGATCGCCATGGCCGTCAAGGTGACGGGGCTCTCCGCGAGGGCGCCCAGGTCGGCGTTCGGGTCCTTCGCGACGAAGACCAGCTTCTCGATCAGCTCGTCGACGCCTTCGAGCTGGTGCAGAAGGCCCGTCCACTTCTCGAGGACGTTCCCGTATCGGTCCTCGACCTCCTTCAGGACCTGAAGCATGTACAGCGGGAGCAACTTCGGCTCCTGGCCGACCACGACCGTGGCGAGGAACGTGTGGGGCGAGCGCTCGATCAGGATCTTGGAGTCCCCGAAGTCGAGGCGTTTCATGCCGACGCGCGTGCGCGTCTTGAACGAGTCTTTCACGAAGTCTTGCACGACCGTGAGCATGCCGGAGAAGATGTCCTCGTCGATCTCCTCGCGGAACTTGCGGCTGTGGTGCGCGATGAGCCGTCCGTCGGAATGGATCAGGAAGACGTCCTCGACGAGGTACGTCGACTCCGGTTCGACCTTGATCTCCTTCGTGTCGCGGACCTCGTAACGGTTCTCGTCGAACATCCGCTTGTACGTGATTCCGACCGCGACGGGGACCGAGCCTGTGCCTTTCGGCCGCACGCCGACCCGCACGGGGACGACCTCGCCTACGCCGATCTCCGCGATCGGGGCGACGCCCTTCGTCTCGAGGTCCCCGGAGAACTCGATCTGGACGTTCCGCGCCGGGAGTTTCCCGCGGTTCTCGACCTCGACGACGTACTGGTTCCACTCCCCAGCCTGGAGGCCCGAGGACGGTAGGCGCAGCGCCAGGTTCGGGTACTTGTTCTTGATGAAATTCTGGATCTGGATTCCGACAGAGACCTCGGCCTGTTTGATCAGGATGTCCGCCATCGCGATGTCGCCCGCGCGGAGCGCCGCTTCCGCCTGCTCGAGTGAGCCCGCCGCATCGCCCAGCTCCGCCCCGAGGCGTTTCGCGTTCGCCATCATCGTCGAGACGGCGTGGACCCGGGTCTCATACTTTTCGAGGAAGTGGGACTTGCGCGACTCCTCCAGGGATGCGCGGGCATCGGTGAGCCCACGCTCGAAGCCGTCGACGTTGCCGTCCTCGATCGCCTTCCGGGCTCCCTCCAAGTGGGTCCGCGCGGCCCCCGCCGGGACTCCGAGGCGCTCCGACTGCGTGACGAGCTCCTGGAGGCTCTGGATCTCGTTCATCGACCTCTTGACGATTTGATGGCGCTTCGCGTCGAGGAGTCGCTCCTGCAAGTCGCCCTTGAGCCGGTACACTTCCTCGAGATCGTCCGCCGCGGCCGCATCCTCGGCGTGCGCGCGGTATTCGTCGAGTTCCTCCTCATGGAGGCCGAGGGACACGCCTTCCTCGATCATCGGCGAGAACGACCCCACGACGGACCCCAGATGCGTCCTCCGAGCCAGGTCGACTTCTTCGGAGATCCGCTTCGCGTATCCGCCGACCTCGTGCAGTTCTCCGGCGTCGATCATCGCCTCCGCTCGCGCGAGGATTTCCGAGGCCGTCCGGACGTCCGCGCCGAACTTTGCGTGGGCCTCGACCTTCGCACGGAGCTCCGTCAAACTGTCCCGTGCGACCCGCGTTTCCTTGTCGCGCCGGGTCTCATCGAGGATGTCTTCGATGACCTTCTTGTACTCGATCGCCTCCACGAAGCGTCCGTCGTTGATTGCCTCGCGCGCGTTCAGCAACACGACCTCCGCACGGCCCGGATCGAGGCCGGTGGAGCGCACGTCGGCGACCTCGCGTTCGACGTACGACACGAGGTCCTTCGCGGCCGCCTCCAGTCCGTCGTTCAAGCGGGCGGCCATCTCCTTCGTTTCCGTGAGCTCCCGGGAGATGTCCTCGAAGCGTCCCTCTTCGAAGGCGGCCTCCGCCCGGTCGAGCGCCGATTCCGCGCCGACGATCGAGATGTCCGCGCGCGCGAGATCCGAAATCGTCTTGCGGAGCGTCGCGAGCTCGGCCCGCGCGGCCTCCTGCGCTCTCCGACGGGCCTCCGCCTCTCGACCTTTCAGGTCCCGGAGCCCTTCCGCGACCTCCTTCTCGGCGGCCCGCGCATGCTCGAGCGCATCGGCATACTCCCCTCGCTCGAACGCACCTTCCGCCGTGTCGAGGAGGGCGACGGCTTTCTCGACCTCGAGCCCGGCGTCCCGCCCTTCGTGAATCTTGCGTTCCGCGCGGCCGATTAGGTTCCTCGAGGCGGCGACGAGCTCGTCCATCAGTTCCTTCGCGGGCGCGTCGAGGTCGGTTAGGATCGCATCGACGTCGTCGAAGTTCTGCTCCTCGAGGGCGCGCTCTGCCGCTTTCAGACTCTCCTCGGCGCCCGTGATGTCGATGTCCGCCTTTCGCAGGTCCATGATGAGCTTCTTGACCGTGATGAATTTCGTCGCGGCGCTCCGCGCCTTCTCCAAGCCGCGCCGCTGTGCCTCTTGATGTCGGGCCTGCCGTCTCTCCGAGAGGAGCCGATCGATCTCGCCCGTCGCCTGAACGACCTCGCCCGGCTGGCTGCCTTGAACCGCGGCTTGTGCTCGCTCGAGGAGGCCCGCGAACTCCGGCGCCTCGACGCCTTCGCGGATGGCCTGATCGACCGCCTTCCGGGCTCGCTCAAGGGCGACCTTCGCCTGGCTGTTCAACGTGACCTTGACGCCCTTCACGATCCCCTCCGCCGACGCGACGAATCGTTCCGCCTCATCGAGGGACCCTCGGTCGATCGCTTGCTCCGCCGCCGCGAGCGTCTCGAGCGCATGCGCCAGATCGACGTTGTGCGCGAGGAGGTCTTGGACCTCGGCCCGCACGGACTCCATCCGGTGGTGGATTTCCTCCGTCCGTTCGAGCTTCGACCGCGTCGCGTCGGCATCGGATTTTCGTTTCGAGTCCGCGGCGGCAAGCGCGAATTCTTCGACCTCGGAAATGCAGGCTTTGCCGGCGTAGATCGTGTCGCCGTAGCGGGCTTCTGAGTACGACGTCTCGGCGTCTCGCAACATCTGAGCCGCTGCGTCGACTTGAATGCCATCCGCCTTCGCCCGGGCGACCTCGCCCCGGGCCTGCCCGAGCACCTCGGCGGCGGAGCTCCGCATCAGCTCTCGCGTCGCGAAGATGTCGTGCTCGACGTTATCGAGGAGAGCGTCCGCATGGAAGAACCGGCGTTCCTGGATGCCGATGGCGGCGTCCGCGAGCTTCCCCTCGAGCCCGACCGTGTCGTTCTGTCCGCCCTGTCGGAGCGCGACGATGTCGTCCCGCGCCTGGAGCACGCGCACGTTCAGCTTTGACTCCGTCTCGGCGTCGGCATCGGCCATGCGCTTGTCGATTAGGGCCTGCATGTCGAGCTTCTTGCCGAGCGAGACTGCGTCGTCGACGTCTTTCAGGAGCTGCCGAGCGAGCGCGGGATCGAGGCCCCGGGACGCGTTGAGTAAGATGATTTGCAGGGATTGCTCCATGATCGCGCGGAAATGGGAGTCCCGCGCGCTTTCAGCGGCGTGACGGGCCCGGCCGACGAGGCGCCTCGCCGCTTGGAGGTCTCTCGCCTCGACCGCTTTCGTGAGATCGACGAGGATCTGCTCGAAGTCCGCGGCGTCCGCCCCCAGATCCCTCAAATCCTCCGCGTCGACTTGGAGGCTCGCGAACGCGTCCCGGACCGTCTGGAGGCGGGACGCCTCCCGCACCGCGTCATGGGCGTCCTTCGCCAGCGCCCGGACCCTGCCGTACTCTTTTGCCGCCAGCGCCTTGCCGGCGTCGTCGAGGATCGCCTCGGCGCCGCTCACGTCGACTCCCTTCCGGCGCTCCCGCGCGGCTTCGCGGGCGGACTCCCGCAGGCCCACGTCGGCGACCGCATACCGTCGCGCCTCCTGCAAGCTGCCGCGGGCCCTCTGGGCCAGGACGGGGATGTCGGCGTACACGCCCCGTCGGAGCGCGTCCCGCGCCTGGGTCAGGACCTTGCGGGCCTCGGCGATGTTCACGCCGTCCCGACGAGCAGCCTCGACGTCCGCCGCGGCGCGGTCCAAGATTGTCTCCGCGCGCGCGTACTTGCGCTGCGCGTCCGCCTTCTCGATCGCCTTCGAGGCGAGCGGTCGGATTCGATGGTACTCCCGCAGGGCGAGCGCGTTCCGGGCTTCGGCGAGGTGGTCCTCCGCGTCCTCGACGTTCCCGCCGCGCTCTTTCGCGTATTGCACGCGGGCTTGGGCTTTTTCGACGATTCCCTGGAGGACCCGCTCCCGTCGCTGGTCGAGCGTTCGGATGGAGATTCGCCGAAGCAGGCGTTCCGCCGCGACGAAGTCGCTCCGGCCCGCGAGGGCCCGGGCCTGCTCGATATTCCGCTGGAACGCCAACGTTTCAATGCCGGCCTTCTTCGCCCCTTCGAGGACCGCGTCCGCATAGGCGAGCGCATCCACGACCCGCGCCTTTCGCCTCGCGATCTCGAGGACCCTCCGAGAGGCACGTGCAAGATCCAAAGCCCGTCCGAGGTCGCCGGCGGCCTCGGTCTGCTCCGCCCGCTCGAGGAGGTTCCGCGCGAACGACGGGTCGGCCGGATCGCGGCTCGAGGCCGCGAGGTCCTTCCGCGCCGCCGCGATCGCCCGCTTCGTGATGTCGGAGGCCGCCCGGGCGGTCAGGCCGCGGTCGAACGGCTGCCCGCAGATGTCGCAGGCGGACCGACCGTCCGGTACGTCCGACTCGCATAGGGGGCAGCGGGCCATGTGGCTCCAACCGAGGGGTCGCCCTCCGCACCCGGAGGGAATGACACCGTTGGATGTCGGGTCAGCCAGTATAAATGAAGCGTCCTCGATATCTCACCTGATAACCGTATGGCCGAGACCTGTTCCCGACCCGTTCCCGAAAAGCTTCAGTAGCCGCGCGGTGTTCGGACGATGTCGGGCGGTCCCGCGAAGGGCGCACGGGGAGGTGTCTCGGTTTGGCGGCTCGGCGGGGTCGGTCGCTCGTCGGCATGGCGGTCGTCGATGGGGACGGCATCGAGGTCGGCTACGTCTCCGGGGAAGAGGCGAACACGCTCGTCCTCGGGGAAGGCTCCGGAGGCCGGATGCGCCTCGGACGTCGGTATGTGAGCGGGGTGGCGGACCGCGTGACCCTGCGCGGCCCGGCGGCGGAGATCTTCGCCGGCCTGAACGTGGTGGATTCGGATGGCGAGTTCGTCGGTATCGTGCGCGACACGAACGAGGCGGACGACGTCCTCGATTCCTTCATCGTCGAGGACGAGTCCGGGGAGATGGTGAACGTCCTCCTCGAGGACGTGCGGTCGATCGACGAGTGGGTGGAGCTGTCCGTCGCGGGCGATTCCCTCTACGAAAAGAGCTAGGCCTCGTCCTCCGAGGTCGGCGTGAGCACGATGCCGGTCCCGAGCCACACGAGTAGAGCGATCGTGACCAGGATGCCGCCGTAAGTCGTGATGAGGTTGACCGCCAGGAGCGCCACGGGCAACAGCGTTCCGATTACGAATCCGAGACGGACCATCGCAAGCGCCTCGATGCCCTCTTGCTCCTAAAGGTTTGCGAGCCTCGGATCGGCTCCAAGGCGAATTGTGTCCTAGACGCGCTTCGAACCCGCGCGACCCTTCTCGGCCGCGCGGCGGATGGCCATCAGGTTCGCGCGGATCCGGTCCGGGAAGATGCCGGTCCCCGAGACCAAGATGTCGGCGCCCGCCTCGGCGACGATCGGCGCGGTGTCGACCTTGATGCCGCCGTCCACCTGGATCTCCGTCGTCAGGCCCTCTTTGTCGATGTACCGTCGGGCCTCGCGAATCTTCGGGACAACGTCCGCTCGGAAGGCTTGCCCCGAGAATCCGGGCTGCACCGTCATGATGAGGAGCATGTCGGAGTCCCCGAGATAGGGGACTGCCTTCTCGAATGGCGTCGCGGGATTGAGGACGACCCCCGGGCTGATCCCTGCATCGCGGATCGCCCGGATCGTCGCGCGCACGTCATGGTCGCTCTCGACGTGGACCGTGAGGTCGTCCACTCCGGCGTCGGCGAACGGCTTCACGAATTCTTGCGGATGCGTCACCATCAAGTGGGCGTCGAACGGGAGCCGGGTCAGCGGCCGGATCGACTTCACGATGGCCGGCCCCATCGTCAGGTTGGGGACGAAATGGCCATCCATCACGTCGATGTGGAGCATGTCCGCGCCGGCCTCCGCGGCTTCGCGCACTTGGTCTCCCAAACGGTCGAACCGTGCGGACAAGATGGACGGAGCGATCTTGATGGCCATCGGGGCTGCGCAATGAACGCGCGTGGAATAAGACTTCCCTCCCTCATGGCGAATGCCGGAGGGAAGGGACGGTTCCGGTGCGCGCCTACGCTCGATGGAACGACGCGAGTTCCGCGACGATCTTCATTCCGCCGATGAACGAGACCGCCTTCACGGCGTTTCCGACGTCGCCGCTGAACCATGCTTCCGCCGCGAGACGAGGCTGGCCGCACTCGTCGCCTCCGAGGCCCACGACCGGTCCTTCGCGATCGTCGGTTGCGAGGCGGTCGATCGTCGGGAGGGCCACGCGGACCGGGATCGAAGCGAACGTCCCGGCGGGCGTCGTCACGTTCTCCAACTCACCCGAGTGGAGCGTCAGCCGGATCGGCACCGTCACTTTGAAATTGTGCCAGAACCCGAACGAATCGTTCGGTCCGTCGAAGCGCCACGCGATCATCGCATGGATCGTCGCGTTGCTCGACACATTCCAGGTCTCGTTTTCCTCGATCGGGAAGGACCAGATGTTGAGGGCGGGCTCGTACGTCGTCTGAACGGTCGCGGTGTACGATGTATTGAACCAACCGCGGGCGGTCCAGAGCGCGCTCTTCAACTGCACGGTGCGGACCTCTTTCAGCTCTGCGAGATCCGAGGCGCGATACAGGGCGTACCCGTCGACCG
>Ga0209237_1001394_pt1 | contig 14309 bp, 12 predicted proteins | sample GraSoi013_1_40cm_2_FD_185820 | JGI IMG/M metagenome (GOLD analysis project Ga0209237, IMG submission 185820) | Grasslands soil microbial communities from the Angelo Coastal Reserve, California, USA - Sample 10_02_2013_1_40cm (SPAdes) (version 2) | ecosystem: Environmental > Terrestrial > Soil >... | reverse complement strand
GCCTGGATGGCGCCAAGGCCGGTCCCGGCCAGGACCGCGATGACCCAGAAGTGCCACTTCGTCTCCACGAAATAGGCGAGCACGGTCACCGCCGTCCACTGGACGAGCATGACCGCGATCACGAACTTCGGCCCGCGGCTGTCCGTCGCCCATGCCCACGCCGCCGATCCCGCCAAGGCCGTGATCTGGATCACCATAAACAGGAGGATGATCTCGGTCATGGAGAAGCCGAGCGTCTTCGCTGCGAATACCGCCGCGAAGGCGATCACCGTGTTCACGCCGTCCTCGTAGATCAGGTATGCCAGGAGGAACCGGCGCAGCGGCGTCCGCTCAGGCCGCGTCACGATCTCGCGCAAGGTGGCCAGGGTTTGGCGTAGGCCTCGGGATACGGCCTCTCTGAGCGGCATAGGATGGTGTGAGTCGGCGGGCAAGATGACAAAGGCGGGGATCGAGAACAGGCCAAACAGAAGGGCGGCGGAAAGGAAGCATCCCCAGTAGGCCTGTGCGGCGGCGAAGGGCCAGGCGGCCAGGAAGGCGGCCACCGAGCCGGCGTAGCCGACCGCGAAGCCCGCAGCGGACACCCGGCCGAGCTGCTCGGTGAGCGCGATGCGGGGCAGGTACGAGTTGTAGTAGACGAAGGCCACTTCGAACGCGACGATGCCGACAACGGCGAGCGCAAATCCCCAGAGGACCATGCCCGGCCTCACGGTGGCGAGCAGCGCGGTCGCGGCCACTGAGACCAGCGTGAACCCCACGAGAAACGGCTTGCGGACCCCGGCGTGATCGGCGATGCCACCGAAGAAGGGCGAGGTCAGGGCGACGAGGCCCATCGAGACGGAGACGGCGAGCCCCCACCAGAAATCCCCCAGTCCCTGTTCGTTGCCGACGACCGTGTTGGCGTAGTAGGCGGGGAAGACGGTCGCGTAAACGATGGCGGAAAAAGCGGAGTTGGCGAAGTCGTAGAGCGTCCACGCAACGATCGTGCGGCGCGATGATCCCGTCACGGCGGGCAGAGGATAGCACAGGGCCGAGTGGTTGGCCATGGCTTCGTGGCAGCCATCTTGCTTGCCGAAAAAAATGCCGAACGAGATACGAACATAGGGCTTGACACCTCTGAGCCCTTCTGTTAGTAAGGCGACGCCATCCTTAGCGGGCAGGTCACGGACCTGCAAGTTGAAGGCGCGATCGGTCCCTTAACGGCAGAGAGCAAGGAAAGCCGATTGCGCTTTTTTAATGTCTCGGGAACGGCGGAAGAATCCACAGCCCACACACCATCAGGAGGGAGCGCGATGGCAAAAGCGATGACGAAATCACAGGTTACCGGACATCTCGCCGAGAAGATCGGCGTCACCAAGAAGGCGGCGGGAGAACTGCTGGAGCATCTGACGGCCCTCGCCTACAAGGAGGCCAAGAATACCTTCACCTTGCCCGGCCTGGGCAAGCTGGTCTTGGTGAACCGGAAGGCGCGGATGGGCCGCAATCCGCAAACCGGCGAGCCCATCAAGATCCCGGCCAAGCGGGTCGTGAAGTTCCGGGTGGCGAAAGCCTGCAAGGTCGCGGTGCTCGGGAAGTAGGCGCGCGGGCTTGTATGGAGCACGTCGAGCGATGAGGGAGTCCGGATGAGCTGAACGGGTCTGGCCGGCGAAGGGGAAACGTGGTGCTTTTGCCTTTTGCAGGATCGACGGTTATGGTATTGTTGCTGGTGCCGCGGTTCTCCTGCCGGCGGCCTTGTCGAACACCGGGGGACGCATGCCCGACAGCAAAAAATCCGAGACCCTCCGCTTTCTCTACACCTTCCAATTCCCGGACAACACGGAGAGGCAATTTGAAATCCGGCTGAACGCCAAGACATTGGAGTTGGTCAACAAGAAAGACCTGCCCAAACCCGCCTGGACGAAGCTGAAATACAAACAGTGCGAACACTGCCCGCTCGGCGACGAGCACGAGTATTGTCCGGTGGCGGTGAACCTCTCGGCGCTGGTGGAGTCTTTTAAAGACTCCATCTCCTATGAGAGCACAAACGTCCGCGTCCAGACGAACGAGCGGATTTTCGAAAAGATGACGACCGTGCAGAAGGGCCTCAGTTCGATCGTCGGGATCTATATGGTGACGAGTGACTGCCCGGTAATGGACAAGCTGCGCCCGATGGTGCGGTTCCACCTGCCGTTCGGTTCGATAGAAGAGACCGTGTACCGGGCCGTGTCGATGTATTTGACGGCGCAATACCTCCTGATGAGGCAGGGGAAAACGCCGGATTGGAACTTGACGAAGCTGGTCGAGATTTACAGAGCTGTCAACGACGTGAACCGGGGCATCTCCAATCGGTTAGCCAGCGCCTCGGAAGAGGATGCCAACACGAATGCGGTGGTGATTCTCTCCGCGTACGCCGAGATGATTCCGTTTTCGATCGAGCGTCACCTCGCGGAACTCGAGTACATCTTCAGCGAATACACCAAGTTCGAGTAGCGCGTCTGCGCCTCGAGGTGGTCGAGGAGGCCATCCATGCAGACGGATTTAACCCGCCGTTCCTACGGACGCTTGCCCATCCTGATCCTGCTGATGACCCTGGTGATCCTCATCATCGGGGCCGTCGCCCTCCACTATGTCGAGAACCGCCTGGTGGCCACCACGGGCGAGAGCCTGGCGCTGGCCGCCGCCGACATTGCGGACATGCTCGACCGGTTGCTGTTCGAACGGTACAGTGACATCCCGATGATGGCGCGCGCGCGGGTGTTCCAGGGGCGCGACCGCGCCGCCATGACGGACTACCTCAACTGGGTGCAGAAGAACTACCGAGTCTATCGTTGGTTGGGAGTGCTCGACGCGTCCGGTCGGATCATTGCCGCGACGAGTCCGGCCAGTGTCGGGAGGAATTTGAGCCGCACCTCCTTGTTCCGGAACGTGCGCGATCATGGCATGGTCCATATTCAGGATGTGGAGGTGTCTGAAGAAGCCGGTGGGATTCCGGTCATCGGATTCGCCGGTCCGATTCGGGACGAGAAGGGGGGCTTCCGGGGGGCCGTCCTTTCCCAGGTCACTCTGTCCAGCGTGGAGGATGTCGCCACGGCAGCGATCCGCACCTTTCAGGTGCAGCGCGGACCGACAGGGAAGATCGAGTATCAGATCATGACCCGGGACGGGGACCTGCTTGTGGACTCACTCATGCACCAAGAGATGCAAGTGAACCTCAAGCTCATGGCCCTGCCCTCGGCGCTGCTGAGCGCGTCGGCGCTGCCTGGGTATATCGAGGAACAGCACGTGCGCCGGAAGGTACCGGTCGTCACTGGCTACTCGGGGACCGAAGGATACGGCGATTTTACCGGCTTACACTGGGCAGTCCTCGTGCGTATGGACCGGAGCGACATCCTCGCTCCTATTCGGGCGGTCTTGCAGAATCTGGCTCTGGCAGGGGCTCTAATCGTGCTGCCGCTGCTGGGCTTTCTCCTCTGGACGTCGGGACGACTCCAGGCTGAGTACCAGCGTGCGTTGGAGGAAAGTGCCCGCGCCATGGCCGCTGAGACCAGTCTGCGATTGCGCGATCGTGCGATCGCCGAGACCAGTAACGGCGTGCTGATCATCGACCCCCACCAGCCCGACAATCCCATCATCTACGCGAATCCGGCGTTCGAGCGCATCACGGGGTATCGCATGGACGAAGTGCTCGGGCGCAACTGCCGGTTTCTCCAGGGACCCGACACCGATTCGGCGACGGTGGCCGTCATGCGGCAGGCCATCGCGGAGCAACGGGATTGCCAAGTGATCATTCGGAATTACCGCAAGGACGGCACATCGTTCTGGAACGAGTTGACGGTCTCCCCCGTGCACGACGACAGTGGACAGGTGACGCATTTCGTCGGAGTGCTTGCCGACATTACGGCGCGGAAAGAGGCCGAGGAGGCGATCGAACGACTCAGCCGCCAGAACGAATTGATCCTGAACGCGGCGGGTGAAGGGATCTATGGGCTGGACCTGCAGGGCAAGACCACGTTTGTGAATCCGGCTGCGGCGAGAATGCTCGGATGGAGGGTCGCGGAGCTCATCGGCCAGCCCATGCATCCGATCCTGCATCACACGAAGCCGGATGGGACCCCCTATCCCGAGGAGGAGTGCCCGATCTATGCCTCGTTCAAGGACAGCGTGATCCATCGAGTAGCCGACGAAGTGTTTTGGCGGAGGGATGGGACCAGCTTTCCCGTCGAGTACGTCAGCACGCCCATCCGGGAACGTGGCGAAGTCGTCGGCGCCGTCGTCGTGTTCATCGACACGACGCTGCGCAAGGAGGAGGAAGAGCGGCGGATGCAGGTGGAGAAATTGGCCGCTCTGGGCCAGGTGGCCGCCGGCGTGGCGCACGAAATCAACAACCCCTTGGCGGGCATCAAGAACACGTTCCTCTTGCTGAAAGATACCATTGCCCCCGGCCATCCGTATTCCCAGTATGTGAGCATGATCGATCGGGAGATCCAGCGGATCAGCGACATCGTGGGTCAAATGTACCAACTGTACCGGCCCGATCCGGCGGAACCCCATCCCATCGACCTCGAAGCGTTCCTTCGGGATGTCTCGCAGATCATGGCAGGCTTGTTGCGGCAGCACCGGTTGAGTCTTACCACGGAGATCACGCCCGGTCTGCCCCAGGTCCGGCTTCCGCAGCGTGACCTCACCCAGGTTCTGTGTAACCTGATCCGGAACGCCATCGAGGCATCGCGGCCGGCCAGTGATATCCGTATCTCGGTGACGCATGACGAGGAAAGTGTGTCGATCGCGGTAGCGGATCGCGGCCACGGCATTCCTGCTGAGGTGTTACCGCACATCTTCGACCCGTTCTTTACCACCAAGATGGGGAGCACCCAGGGAGGCATGGGCCTCGGCCTCTCGGTTTCTCGAAGCCTCGTCCAGGCGATGGGGGGACGGATCGAAGTGCAGACCGCGGTCGGCCGCGGCGCGACCTTCATGGTGGTCCTACCTTGCCATGCGGCGATCGTCTCCCCACGCGTCCGACCCGAAAGGGAGCAGCCTCATCATGTCTGACGTGGCGCGGATCCTGATCGCCGATGATGAAGAGACGTTCCTGCAGTCGATGGGCGCCCTCTTGCGCCGGGAAGGGTATGCCTGTGATTGCGTGCGGGATGCCGGGGAGGCGGCCGCCGCCCTGGAGAAGGTAGCGTACGATCTCCTGATCACCGATATCTACATGCCGGGGAATGCGGAGTTGGAGTTCCTCCACGACCTGCAAAGCCGCGGCGCCATTATTCCCGTGATCGTGGTCACCGGCTACCCGTCCGTGCCCACCGCAGTGGAGTCGCTGCGTCTGTCTGTCGTGGATTATCTCATCAAGCCGGTGGACTTCCCCGTGGTCCTACAGTGCGTCAGCCGAGCCATCGATAAAGGACGGGTGCTCCGCTCGCTGCACAAGACCCAGGAGCAGATGCGCGAGTGGGTCAAGACGATGGAAGATCTGGAGCGGTCGCTGAACGTATCTGGCACCAAGGGGGGAGAGACCAAGCTGGCTTGGGCCATCGATAACTATCTGGATCAGATGGTGGGGCACATCACGCAGATCGCGGCGAGCCTCAAGATGACGATCGACACCCTGCGGAAGGATTATGCCGGTCAGACGACGGATGTGTGTGCGCTCATCCGGTGCCCCCGGTTAGAGGCGTACGAAACAGCCCTGCGCGGGACGATCGAGGTTCTCCGGAAGACCAAGAACGCGTTCAAGTCAAAGGAGCTGGCCGCGCTGCGGGAAAGGCTGGAGGAGTTCCTGAAGAAAGACCACCGCTAGCAGAATCGGGCCTGGGACCAGCGCCCGCAAGCCCCTCTATGGGTATCGGGCTTCGATGGTGCTCCGCAGACCCCCGCGGGCGGCGAAGTCGCCGATGACCCTGGCGTGGACCGGCCGACAGACGGCCACAAGGTCTCTCAGGATCCGGTTCACGGCGTTCTCGTAGAAGATGCCGAGGTCGCGGTAGGCGTGGATGTACAGTTTCAGGGACTTCAGCTCCACGCAGAGCTTGTCCGGCACGTAGATGATGCGGATCGTGCCGAAGTCGGGCAGCCCGGTCTTGGGGCAGATGGCCGTGTATTCCGGCACCTCGATGGCGATCTCGTACCCCTTGAACTGGTTTGGCCAGGTCTCGATGGCCGGCAGCTTGGCCTCCAGCCCGCTACGGGCATGCGCCTCCGTGTAGTCGGGCGTCTTCTTTTTCATACTTGGGTCATCCACTCGGTGTGGCCCAGTTTCTCCAACTCGAAGTACAGGACCACCCAGGGACACATCATTTCGGGAAAGACCTCGCAGTAGCCCCCCTTGCGCACGCCGCCGCACGGGCCGTGACTCATGAACTTGGGACATTCGGCCTTCTCGCCCGCGCCCGGGATCGGCGGGCGGTTGTGGATGCCTCCCGGAGCGCCGACGGGTGGCGGCCCTGGCTGGATCAGGTGAGGGGGCTTGTTGGGTTCATCCGCCATCAGTGCGCGTCCAAGAAACCGGCGATCTCGGTGAGCCGGAGCCTGGCCACGGCGATCTCGGGGGCGTACACCACCTCGTCCGCCGCCCAGATGATCGTTCCCCGGCTCTTGCTGGTGATGCCCACGATGTTCTGCAAGACCTGGTGAATGTTGTCGTTGATGCGCAGGACATTGGCCTTGATGGGCGCCGCCAGTTTGCCGTCCTTGATCATGTAGGAGTCGCCCACCACCGTCGCGGTGAAATCGCCGGTGCGCAGGCCGTTGATGGGATACGTATACCATATCCGGCCGATGTACACCCCGTTTTGCACCTGCCGCAGGAGGTCCTCGCGGGTTTTCTTGTCCGGCCCTTCGATGAAGACATTGGTGGGCGCGACCGAGGGGGCGATGTCGAACCGGCGTCCCCCGCCTCCCGCGAAGCGGAAGCCATTGCGCGGCACCAGGGCGCCGGGACAGTCCTCCGGGGGGACGCCAAGCTTCTCCTTCGCGGCAGGGTCGCGCAGCATCCGCTCTGTCTCGTAGAAACTCGACAGGAGCCCGACCAGCTTCCCGTCTGCGATGAGGTCGGTCCGCCCGGTCGGGAGGCCTTCGCAGGTGATGCCCTTGCTGCCCATGTGACCCGGGAGCGCCCCGTGGTCATAAATGGTGAGGTCGTGATGCGCGACCTGCCGGCCAAGTTTCCCGTGGAAGGCTGAGCTGCAGTCGTAGAAGCTGGCGACGGTGAGACTCGGCAGGATCAGGTTGCTCATCAGCTCCGTCACCGGTTGGGGACCCAGGACTACCGCATACGCCCCGTCCTTGATGCGGACCCCGCCGACGGCGGACAGGGCATTGCGCGCGGCCTCGGCGCCGGCGTCTCCCCGCAGGGCGCTCAGGCGCGTGTGGCAGCCGGACCCGGTCCCTTTTGCGCCTTCCCGTTCGACCATGGCGGTGATGAACGAAGCGATCAGGGTCGACTCGTCGGTTTGCACTTTAGGGAGACGGGTCGAGCCCATCGCCATCCGTTCCAGCAGGACGGTGACGTCGCCTCCGACGATGAATCCCAGCTCGCGTAGCTTGGGCCCGGTCTGGGCCGACGCACTCAGCGAACCGGCCTTGGCGAATTCGTCCAGCGCGCGGGTGAGGACGCGCCATCCAGCCTGCACGAGATCGGTGTCCGTCAAGGTCATGGCGCTCGGGTCGTGGTATTTGGTCAGCGTCCGGCGTTCAGGGGACGGACGTGGCAGGGTTGTGAAGTCGGGGTCATGGACCGCGCTCCGCCTGGCCTTCTCCAGCGCCGCCTTGACGCCGTTGAGCGAGAGGTCTCCGGCTTCGCTGCCGAGCCCGATGCGTGGGCCCCTGGGATCCTGGAAGACGGCCCGCACGCCAAGTCCGTGGGAGGAGGTGGACTTCGGTTCCTCGACGCCGTTGCACGGAATGTGCGAGGTGTAGTTGACGCGCGCAGTCAAGCCGGCATTGCTGGCCACAAACACCTCCGCTTCCTGGATGTCCTTCTGGCGGCGCAGGTAGCGCAGCCCTTGCTCGGCCGTGCGCTTCAGTGTGGGCAAGCTGACCATGTGCGGTGACGCTACGCGGGCCCGGTCAGGTGGGCGCGGCTGCGGAGCGTCGGCCCGCCGTTCCCGAGCCGCCGGCCCTGCATGGGCTGGCCTTTTCCGCAGTTGGGGATGGGGAAGAGGCGGAAGTCCCGGCCCGCGGCGTCCACCTTCATCAGGAAGGTCTTGGTGTCCGCCATGATGCCGCCGCCCCGGTACAGTCGTCCGATCTGGCCGTTGTGGATCTCGTAAACCTTCTGAGCAGAGATCCGGAAATTTTCCCGTGATTCCGCGATGGAGGGAATCCGGTGCCCCACGACGTAGTACCCTTTGTCGACCTCGTGGATGATGTCCTCAGGCGCGCGCGCGCCGGCTGCAAACACGGTGGTGGACATGCGGACGAGCGGCACGAGATGCGCTTCCGTGGCCAGGCAGGATCCGTTCGGCGGGACGTTGAGAATGGCCGCGGTCTGGCGGCTGTTCATAAAGCCTTTGAAGATTCCCTTCTCGATGTGCGCGACCTTCCGGCCTAGCGTCCCTTCGTGGTCGTATTTGTAATGGCCGAAGCCCGGCAGCGACGGGTCCGAGTAGGCAGTGACGAACGCAGACGCGACCGTCTTGCCGACCATCGTGTCGTTGAGCATGCGCAGCAACCAGCTTCGTCCCGCGTAGGCGGTCTCCATCTTCAGCGCGCGATCCAGTTCGGTGGGGTGGCCGATGATCTCGTGGGCAAGGAGGGCGTTGAAGTGGGGATCGGTGACCACCACGACGTCTTTGTCCGAACTGCGGAGCGGCGGCGCGTGGGCCAGCTTGACGGCGTCGCGCGCCAGATTGGTGGAGAAGGTGAGCAGATCGAGGTTGCGGATGTGCTCTTCGACGACGCCTTCGGTGATGACCTCCCACCCGCGCTGATGACCGATGTCGTCGGCCAGCTCCTGGTCGCCGGTCTCGCTCACGGCGACCACGCAGGCTGTACCCTTGGTCAACGCGAACGACTGATCGATGCAGGCGCCCTCGGAGCTGGCGAAGAGGTCGCGCGTGATCAGCGTCACGGCGCTGACGGCGTTGTATTTGAGCTGCTCGTCCACGTCCCGGACGGCGCGCGAGACTTCGGTGACGTAGTGGACCATGTCGTCAAGGCGGACCTGCCGGGGGTCAAGGGAGTATTCGGCCTTGACCGTGTCGCGGTGCACCTCGACCGAAGCCAAGCGAGTGTCGGACAGGGCTTCACCGAGATCCTTGTATTTGGCGCGAGTGCGGGCTTTTTCGCGGGCGTTGGCGAGGGCGCGCTCGTAGGCGTGCTTCAGACCGCTCGCCAGGGTTTTGGCCAGTTGAGGCAGGTCGGCCTTGCCCAGCATCTGACCGAAATACCCCGGGGCGATGGCGCCGTCGCCGGCCAGCACCCGGATGCCGCAGGCGAATTGGCTGTCTTCGCTGGCATACTTGGACGTCCCGTTCTCCGCTCCCGCGTGCTTTTCTTCGGTCACCTCGATCCGGAGGTCCGCATACCGACACAACTTATGCGTAGCCGGCGCCTCGGTCGTCAACTCGACGGCGGTGTTCTTGATGGCTTCCACCAGGTCGGTGGTGATGAATTTCGGGATGGTCGACATCAGGTGTACAGTCTCATCGTTGGGACGGTCTACTCCATGTGATTAGGGTCTATCACTGAGCCCTTGACCGTAAATTATAGTGAACCCACGTCAGTCGTCGCAAGAGAAACTGGGGGTTTTCTGCGTTCTTGGTCAAAAGAAGTGGGTGGCCGGAAGATTTCTTCCATATTTTCCTGTACTTGCCTCAATAGGACCAAAGGACTAGCGCTGGGATCAGGAGTAGGCCTTCGTGAAGAGAGAGACTAGGTCTTCTTTGTGGTTGCAACGACGCCACCGTTGGCATATTGTCGGACTCTGCGGAGGAGGGCCAAGCCAACACGTGGCGGCGGATTTTCGCATTGACATCAATCGCAGGGGTTTGCTAAGCTTCGAACATTCACGTCGGCCTTGGCCGATCCAACTTAATACCTTGTAAGTAAAGGAGAAAATCCCTTATTACCGACGAGTAGCCAAGCTCGCGTCAGGTCGAAAGAAGGAGGATGGTCGCATGAGTCTCGATTACGTCAAGTTTTCCCCTGGGTTTGACAAGTTCATGCCCAAGGAATATCGCGATATGGTTGAGCACGGTCCCTTCGGCAAGAAGGTGACCGTCTCGCAGATGGGATCGTTCAAAGAGATTCTGGAAGAGCATCCTATGTGTGCGGGGTGCGCGATGACCCTGTTCATCCGGCTGGCCATGATCGCCTTCCCCAACCCAGAGGACACCATCACGGTGGGCACGGCCGGCTGCGGGCGTTTGGCCATCTCCCAGGCGGCCATCCCCTTCGTGTATGGGAACTATGGGGACCAGAGTGCCGTTGCCAGCGGGCTCAGTCGGGGACTGCGATTGCGGTTCGGTGATAAGCCCAAGGATGTGGTGGTCATGGCCGGCGACGGCGGCATGGCCGATATCGGCTTCAGCATGACCCTCCATTCCTGGTTCCGGAAGGAGCGGTTCACGACGATCATGCTGGACAATGAAGTGTACGGGAACACCGGCGGCCAGGAGAGCGGCATGACCAACAAGGGGCAGGTTCTGAAGATGGCCCCGCTGGGCAAGAAGTTTGAAAAGATGGACATGGTCGGCATGGCCAAGCTCGCCGGGTGTGCCTATGTAGCGACGGTCGTCCCGAACAACCCGAGGCGGGTCGAGAGCGTGATCAAAAAGGCCGTCCTGGTCGCGCGCGAGATCGGCCCGACCTACATCCAGGCTTACACTTCCTGCAACATCGAGTACTCCATCCCAACTGATAAGGTGATGGAAGACGCGAAGAACGTCGAGAGCGATCGCTACCAGTTCTCCGAGCACATCAGCGACGAAGCCAAGCACTACCTGGCGACGCGCTATGGGTACAAGGAGTATTTGCCGAAGCCGGCAACGGCGGCGGCCCTTCCGATGGCGTAGGCTGCACATCTCCTGTTCGGGGGGGAGGGAGGGATAGCAATGGCAAAACGTTTCAACATTCGCATGGCGGGCGTCGGCGGCCAGGGCGTGGTGACCGGCTCGCACATTCTCAGCACCGCGGTCATCAGGGCCGGCGGTGAGAGCACGATCGTCCCGTTCTACGGGTCCGAGAAGCGGATGGCTCCGGTCGAGAGTTATGTGCGGGTCTCCGATGAACCGATCTATGAGATCGGCGAGATCACGTTTCCCCACATCTGCATCATCTTCCACCCGCAGGTGATCACGCACGGCAAGTCGTACACGATGCCCTTCTACTTCGGACTGAAGCAGAACGGCGTTCTTTTGATCAACCACGACGGCCCGATGAAGTTGCCGCCGCAGGAAACGAATGAGCTCAAAGAGCGCAACGCCAAGCTCTACTATATTCCGGCGACGCAGCTTTCGTTGAAAGTGGCCGGCCTCGATCTGGCCACGAACATGGCGCTGATGGGCGCGATTGGAGCCATCACCCGCTTGACAACTCTCGAGGCACTCGGAGGTGCCGTGAAAGATCGGTTCCTGGGAAAGGGCTTCGTCGTGTCCGGCGGGACCGCGGCGCTGGATAGTGTCGTGGAAAGAAAGTTCAAACAAAAACAGGAACTGATAGATAAGAATATTGCCGTGATCAAGGCCGGTTGGGACTACGCTGAGGAACACGGCTGGGGCGTTGAAGAGAGGGCTGAGGCGAAGAAGGCCGACGATCTGGCTGCCGCTGAGGCTGCCCCCCGCTGATCCCAAGCATTAGGAGGAGACCTGCATGTATCTTGTTGCCGATATCAACGTTGATATCTGCGCCGCGACGAGCTGTAAGCTCTGTACCCAGTATTGCCCGGAGGCCAACACGATTCTCTATAGCGACAACTTGGGGAAGGAGAAAGGCCTCAAGTACGGCTCGGCGTACGTGGCGGTGGACCGGTGCAAGGGTTGCGCGCAGTGCGTGTGGGTCTGCGACAATATGGCCAAACACCATGCGATCACGATGACGATGATCGACCAACTCCCCAAGGCGGCCATCACCGACCGCATCACCTACCTTGACAGCGGTGGGACCAAGGCGATAGCCGCTCCGGTCGAAGTGGCGTAGGAAGGGCGTATGCTCTTGCAAGGCCTCCCCGCGGAGAAAGAACGTATCATTGTGCCTGGACCGGCCGGCTTCATGCCGCCGTCCGCTGCCCAGCTCGGTGTGGCATTGCCTCCCTCGGGGGTCGGCATCGCTTACGGGCATCACGTTCCCGAAGACATTGCGATCGCAGAGATCGCCCGGCAGATGCTCACGAAGCCGAACGCCACGATTTTCCCCGGTCCCATGGTCCTGTGGGCGTGGAACGAGCATGCGGTCGAAAAGGCGATGGCGGTGCTGGAAATCGCGGCCCAGATTCCCAACGTGCTGATTATTCCGATGCCGGATTACCGGCCGAAGTACCCGAAGGTCGATCCGGAGGAGGTCATCAATCCGAACCATCCGAACCTGACGATCTGGGGCAACAAGATCGAGGCGTGTATTTTCGTCGGCGTGCATTGTCACTATGCAAACCTCACGCTCAAGATGATCCGTGCCGGCACGAACTGTTGCACCGCGGCGCTTTGCGCGGAGCAGGGCCATGAGGACGCGATGCTGAGTGTCCACGACATGGATGCCGCCAAGCTCAGGAGAGTGGCCCAAATCTTCAAGCGGGTGCGTGAACAGATGGGGATTAATCTCCCCAGCGACGGCAAAAATGTCCGTTATACCGGCTTGCAAAGCCGTGTCAACGGGAATGAGACTCATATCGATCCCCTTGTCGCGTTGAAGCCTGGGGCTCCACCCGCTGGCGTTCATATGCCCTCTGAAGGGCAGATGCCTCACTGACAATTTTTCTCGAACCTGAGGAGGCAACAATGAGCAATCCCCTCGAACCCGAAGTCAAAACGAACCCGCAGGGGGATCCGATCACCTCTGTCGAACCAGAGCAGAAGACCAACCCCCAGGGCGATCCCATCACTTCGGCCGCGCCGATCAAGGTCAGCGGCGGCTCGAAGGATCTGCAGGAAGCGGCCAAGAAACAGCGAGTGGTGACGCCTGAGTACATGTTCTTCGAGGCGCCCCGGAAGCGGGAATTCATTACCGGGAGCGAGGCGGCGAAAGAAGCGGTGCGGCGCTCCAATGTCGATTTCTCGGTGGCCTATCCGATTACCCCTCAGAGTGAAACCATGCAGTTGATCGGGGTTCTCTACGGAGAGGGGTATGTCAAGGAATACTATCGCGGTGAAGAGGAATACGGCGTCATGTCGGCCATTGCCGGAGGTTCCAGGGCAGGTGTCCGTTGCTTTACGGCAACTGCCGGTCCAGGCACGCTCCGCGGCATCGAGCCGATCGCTTCATGGCCCGGCCACCGGCTTCCGGCCGTGGCCATGTTCACGTGCCGCGTGGTCAACGCGCCGCTGGCGATCCAGCCCGACAATATCGAGATTTCATACCTCTTGAACTGCGGCATGATCGTCTTCCATGCCGAAAACCAGCAGGACCTGTTCGACTTCATCATGAAGGGCTTCATCATCAGCGAGAAGAACGACGTGACCTTGCCCGTCGGCGTGGCCTGCGACGGCTTCTTCGTGACGCATGCCCGCAGTTACGTGGACATGCAGGAAAAAGGCATCAAGCTGCCCCCGCGTCAGGCCTGGAAGGGCGCGGTTCCGGTGCTGGACGCCGAGAACCCGCCGGCCCGCCTGTCCCGCGACGCGCCGGTCCAGAAAAGCAATTTCATGGCCTACAACATCCATGCCGTGTGGCAGCAGGAAGTCTGGGCGGCGGTGGAGCGATCGCGGCGGTACATTGAGCAATATATGGGCGGGCTGTGCGCGCCCGAGAACGTGGAGGGCGCTGAAGCGCTGATCGTTGCCTCCGGCAGCGCCGCAGCGCAGTCCCGTGAGGCCATCCGGCTCTGCAAGGATCAGGGCGTGAACGTCGGCTTCATCAAGATCCGGTCGCTCCGCCCGTTCCCGACCAAGGAACTGCGCCAACTCTGCGTGAAAGCGAAGCTCATCGTGATCCCGGAGTTCAATTACGTCGGTTGGCTGGCGAAGGATGTGGCGGCGGCGATCTACGGCTACTCCAACGCCAAGGTCGTGGCCGGGCCTCACGTGTACGGCGGGATGTCCATGCCGGTCGAGATGATCGTGGATGAGGTGATCGGTGGTCTGACCGGGAAGAAGTCCATCGCGGTGCCTGACTCGGCCATCATGGGACGCGACGTCAACCAGGCCGAGGTGGCCCACTTCATGCAGAACATCTGA
>Ga0209237_1001393_pt1 | contig 14312 bp, 15 predicted proteins | sample GraSoi013_1_40cm_2_FD_185820 | JGI IMG/M metagenome (GOLD analysis project Ga0209237, IMG submission 185820) | Grasslands soil microbial communities from the Angelo Coastal Reserve, California, USA - Sample 10_02_2013_1_40cm (SPAdes) (version 2) | ecosystem: Environmental > Terrestrial > Soil >... | reverse complement strand
GATCGCGCGCGGGAGCTGACTTTCGTGGCGGAGCAGCAGGGACTTTGGCGGAAGCCCGTGATGTACAATTGGTTCGTCCTCGTGGGTCCGGGAATCCGCACCTGGAACAGCTCACTATCCGCGACACAGCTCGCGCAAAATGCGACCGCTTTTCTGGCCCTGCTCTACGAGCACCGAACGGAGATTACGTTCGTCAGCCGGGGGGACGCGAGCGGGACCTACGCGAAAGAACTCGCCTTGTGGGCCGCGGCAGGCGTCAACTCGTCCCTCCTGAGCGGTTCATGGTACAAGGAGACGGGCTCCGGACAGGCGAACACCTTGCGAGTGGCGGCGGAGTTCGGCGGCTACGCCTTGACGGACGAGGCGACCTGGAACCTCTTGCAGTCGCAAGGGCTCACGGGGAACCTGACCGAAGTCGTCCGTGATCCCGCCCGGATGAAAAATCTGTACGGGGTCATCCCTATCAATGCCGCCGTCCACCCGAAGGCGTACCAAGAGGGTGCGTTGGCGTTCGCGGCGTGGTTGACGGGAGCCGCCGGGCAGGCGGTCATCGCGAACTTTCAGGTCGCCGGCAAGCCAGCCTTCTACCCGGACGCAGGCGATCCGAACGGATAGGACGCGCGATCCAACGGAGCTCGAACGATGGCCATCCCGCTCGATGAACTCGTGAACATCACCTTGCTCACGGTCGCCGTGACGGTCGGTGCGACGGCCCTTGGCTCGTTGCTGGGCATCCCCTTGGGCGTGTTGCTGGTCCTCGAACGGTTTCCTGGACGCGGCGCGATCCGGACGATCGTCTACGCGCTCTACGCCTTTCCACCCATCGTCGCCGGCGTCCTCCTCTACCTCCTCCTCCGGCGCGAGGGCCCCCTTGGGGACCTCGGACTCCTCTTCACACCCGTTGCGATCCTCCTGGGCGAAACGCTTCTCACGACGCCGCTGATCGCCGGTCTGACCGTCTCGGCCGTGGCGGAGCTGCCGCCGGAAGTGATCGAGATCGTTGACTCCGGCGGACCGTCGCTCCCTCAGCGGGCGATCGCCCTTCTCCGCGAGGCTCGATTCGGTGTGACGGCGGCCGTCCTCGTGGGGTACGGGCGTTCCCTTGCGGAGGTGGCCGCGGCGCTGATCTTGGGCGGGAACATCCGAGGGGAGACACGGACTCTCGGCACCGCGATTCTGCTCGAAGTCAATCAAGGCGACTTCGAATTCGCCCTGGCATTGTCGGCTCTCATCCTCGCCCAGGCACTCTTCATGGCGTTTCTCCTTCGTCGGCTCCAGCGCGCGGAGCGAGCGTTTGCGCATCGCATCGACACGTCGCACCACCGGCCGAAGCGACCCACATCTAAGAAGACCGGCGCGGAGGGATGACCGGTTGGCCTACCTCCACCAGGATCGCGCACGCAATCCGCCGGAATTCACATTGGCTCGGGTCGGGGTCGACTTGGAAGGCCGTCCGCTCCTTCAAGGCGTGGACCTTGGCCTGCCGCGCGGCTCCTTCGTCGTCGTCCTCGGACCGACGGGGGCGGGGAAGACGACCATCCTGCGCCTCCTGCTCGGGCTGCAACATCCCAGCGCGGGGAAGGCGCTGGTCGGAGGGAGAGAGTGGTCCACTCTGAGTCGAACCGGATGCGCGGAGATTCGGCAACGGATCGGGTATGTGCAGCAACAGGTCGGGCTGCTCAAGGCGCCCGCCCTCTACAATGTCACGCTGCCCCTCCGATGGCACGGCATGTCCCGAGACGTCGCCGACGAGCGCGGAAAAACGGCAATGGCCTCCGTCGGCCTTTCGGGATACGAACGAGAGCCGGCCTTGAGCCTCTCCGGCGGCGAGCGTCAACGTCTCGCGATGGCGAGGGCCTCGGTAACTGAACCGGACGTTTTGTTCCTAGACGAGTTCACGAACCATCAGGATCCAGCCCACGAAGACTTGCTGGAGTCCTTGGCCCACGGCTTTCATCGTCTGGGTTGCACCATTGTCGTCGTCAGTCATCGTCTGGATCAGGTCCGCCGCATGGCCAATCGAGATGGCGATGCCGTTCAGGTAGCGATTGTCATCGACGGGCAGGTGTACGTTTGCCCTTGGCCTGAGTTGCAGCGCCTGGCGACAGAAGCGGTAGGACCCGGTCCGTTTCTTCGTCGGCTCGCTTTGGCGAACGAATCCGACGTCGAGTTCGCATCCATGCCAACGTCGTGAACCCCAAGCTTCCTTTCGCATCAAGGAAGGATCTTGACTTGGGAGCCCAGGGCCTGTGGCGGAAATCCACGATTCCAGCGGACCCGGACCGCCCCGTTCGAACCATGGCGTGCCACGACGCGCCCCTGAATCCGGACGCCATCTTCGCGGAGCCATACCACGCGGGCTCCGATTACCTTTGCTGCGACGTCCAGGCTGGCCATCTGGACAATCGTTTGGTAGCTGTCTTGTTTGAACTTGCTTTGGCGGAACGCGGTCACCTTTCCAACCAATTCGGTTTTCGCCATACATGCACCGCCACTGCCCGCTGCCGGATAAGCGCTTCGCAGCACCTCGACTGGCGTAAGAAGGTGTCGGAGCGTCCCCTCGACGAATCAACGTAGAAGTCCGGCCGCTTTCAACTCGCCCGTGATCCTCTCGACCGCCTGCTCGACATCGGAAGGCTTCCGCGCACCGGTGCAGACGAGCTTGCCGCTCCCGAACAGGAGGACGACGACCTTCGGCTCGTCGATCCGATAGACGAGGCCGGGGAACTGCTCCGGCTCGTACTCGACCTTCCCGGCGCCAAGCGAGATCGCAATCGCATTCAGGTCGATTTGCCCACCCAGGTCCGACGTCGCGACGATGTTCTGAACCACAATCTCCGGGTTCTTGTGCACCGGAATGCCCGCGGCGCCGATTTGCTTCGCGACCAGGTCGATCGCGGTCTTGACGTTCTCAAGGCTCTTCGCGCCCGTGCAGACGACTTTCCCGCTTCGGAACAGGAGGATCGCCGTCTTCGGTTCCTTGAGCCGGTAAATCAGCCCGGGGAACTGTTCCGGCTCGTATTCGGCGCCGCCGAGGACGCGGGCGATCGCCTGGAGATCGAGTTCCTCCCCGAGCGAAGTCGAGGCAACGACGTTTTCGATCTTGATGTTCGCCAAAGACACACCATCGAGGGCCGGAGGCGGCGTCCCGGCGCGCCGGCTCCGACCGGACGCAGGTAGTTAGTTATATAGTTAGGTCGTCCGCCCGCTGGGCCTTTCGGGGGCCGCCGTCCGATTCCGGAGATACCACTTGCGCGGCTCGGCGATGAACGCGGAAGCCAGAACCTCCCAGACCCCCTGAATGCCTCCGGGTTAGGGTGCGAAGGCCGAAAACGGGCATGCTGATCAGAGACGGTCCGGTTGTCGAATCGACGGGAGAGGTCGGTACCATGCTCGGCCGGGAGGACGAACTCCACCTGCTCGGGTTCTTGGCGACGCGCGCCGGCCTGCTCGGAATCGTGGTGGGCGTCAGCCAGTTCCAGGTCGGCTCCGCCTCGTCCGCGACCGTGCGAGCGTATTTCTCCGTGCTCCTCGTCGTCTTCTTGTTTGCTGCCGCCCTGGCCTATCTCGGAGCGTTTCAGGATCGCGATGTCGCTTCGTTCAACATGGCCGTGCTCGGCTATTTCTCCGCGCTGCTCGGATTCGCGGTCGGACTCGCAGCCGCGAGCCTCCTCCCCGTCGACGCCCAATTTGCAGGGTTCTGGGTGATTGCCATCGTCGCCGCCCTCTCCTTTGTTGGACGTTGCACCGTTGGCACCGGAAGCTCGAATGGGGCCCTGGATCGCGATCGGCGGTCCTGGCGTAGCTGGTTCGCCGGACCGGGGATTAGGGTTTTCCGTTGGAGACCCCTTCTCACGGATTGTGGCATTTCATTTTGAGTCCGACCTTCGCGAACCGGTCGCGACATGGCTCCGAGATGCCGGATTCGACGTTCGGATCGAGGTCCCGATTCTCGGTCGACGAGCGGATCTTGTCGGCTCATGCGGAACGAGCTTGACGGCGATTGAAATGAAAATGCATCGATGGGCCGAAGCGCTTCGACAGGCGATCGCGTACCAGCTCGCCGCCGACCGCGTCTGGGTCGCGATGCCTCTCGGGGCGGCCTGTCGCGCCTATCGCCACCGTTGGACCTTCCAATCGGAAGGAGTTGGGCTCCTCGCGGTCGATGACCAGGGGCGCGTTCGCAGTCCCATCCTCGCGGCGGCTTCTCCAAGGCTACTGCCGTTCGTTCAGGAGAAGGTCCTCGAGAGCTTTTATGCCGAGGCCCTTCCGTCACGATTCCCTGGGTGAGGCTCGAACTCTCATTCCTGATCGAATAGCTGCGCCCAGTCCTCTGTCAGGAGATGTTCCTACCTGCCATTCTGCGCTCACGCGAGTATCCGAGAATGAAGAGTGCAACGCCGATGGCGACCAGAGGTATCCCGAGTTCGAACGTGCCAAACGCAAACGAGAGAGCCGAGAACCCGATGAGGAACACGCCCACGTGCGTCAGGCGTTCCCCACGGCTCAGGTGGAAGACCTCCTCGAGGATTTGCTTGCGGTATCGGATCATCAGCGCGACGAGGATGAGAAAGGCGACGGAGGCGACCAGGAACTCGAAGGTGAGCTCGGAATAGTAATCGTCGAACGTCAGGAGGAGCCCGACCTCGTCGCCGACGAACCCGGCCCCGACGCCGAACACGACCGCGTAGACCCGAGCGAACTTTTCGTCGTTGTCGACGATGCCCAGCCAACCAGCGACCCCCATCATTGCGAGCCCGTACCAGAAATGATGGAAGTGAATTCCCTGGGTGATGACCATGAGGCTCGGGAACGCGAGGTGAAAGAGCCGCGCCCCGAAGAAGCCGCCCAGGAACGCCAGGGTCGCGAGGAAGGACAGTCCGTGCTCGAATCGGCGTCCCTTCGCTAGCGGGAACACGGATCCGCCTCATCGAACGGACATGTGAATGCGCCGCATCGTGGCTCCAACGTAGAGCATGCCGAGGCCGACCGCAATCATCGCCCCACCCGAGGCGTCGGGGGCCTGCATCACCGGGAACACGCGGCCTAACATTGCCAGTCCCGCTGCGAGCATCAAGCCCCCGTAGACCATCATCAAAAAGCCCTCGCTTCGGCCCCGAGGCGTCGTGCGCATCCCGATCATTTGGACAGTGCTTCCGAGGACGACACCGCCGAGGAGGAGCAACAGGATCGCGCCGAGGTAGCCCCACGTCACGCCCATCCCGGTTTCGGTGGAGGCCATCGGGGAGGTCGCGAGGATCAAGAGGCCCACGCCCAGATCGATGGCTCCTCCGGCGATTCCCAGGACGATGGAGATCGTCCTCGGAGTTCGGCGCGCGGCGGATGTCTCGGGCTGCATGGTCTCAGCCCTGCAACGCTTTCCAGAGCAACGGGAGGCTCACGTCGTACCGATAGTCGATGTCGGAATGGGTGTCCTCGAACTCCTGGTACACGTGTCGGATCCGCCGGTCGAGGAGCTTTCGGTGCAACGTGCGCGCCCCCCAGATCAGGTTGAACTGGTCTTGCGTCCCGCAGTCGATGTACACGAGCCGCAGGCGACGCAGCCGGGAGCCGTAGCGATCCACCATCTTCACCGGATCCCACGCGCGCCAGCGCTCCCAGACGTCGGGACGCCACTCGCCGGTCTCGAGGTCGAACGGAAAGTCGATGCCCATCTCCTTGCTCCGCGGATTCGGCGAGTAGTGCGCCGCCATCCCGATCGTGTTCAGGACCGGGTACATCTCCTCCCGGCGCCGGTTCGGCTCTCGCCAATACCAGCGGAGCCATTTCGCAGGGCCCCCGCGCCGCCGGAACGCGGCGAGGGCCTTTGGGAAGTCCATGACGTAGCAGAATTCGAAGAGGGCGTCCCCGGAATGGTCGGCCAGTGCCGACCAGGTCTCGGGATGCAACATTCCCTGGACGATCGAGCCATACCCTCCGGACGACTTCCCCCAGATGCCGCGGCGGGAGATGCGGAACTTCGATTCCACGAATGGGATGATTTCCTTCCGCAGATAGTCGTCGTATCGGCCCGTCCCGGTCGAGTTGATATATTGATTCCCGCCGACCCGCGTGAAGCAGTCAACCAAGGGGACGATCATCGGGCCCATCTTCCCCGTACGGATGAGGCGGTCGAGCTTCGAGGTCAGGTCCTCGCCGAGCGGATCGACGCCGAGGAGCATCTTGCCAGTGCCGGTATAGCCAACAATCCCGTACGCCGCCGGATAGCGTTTCGTCGGATCGTATTTCGGCGGGAGGTATATCGCGATGTCCCGTTTCGTCGGGTCCCCCAGCGCGTTGCCTTTCAGCACTCGCGAGTCGAACGTCTCGACGACGACCTCCCCGCCGGACATACCAAACCTCGACGAGGGCAGCCGGGCGGAGGGCATTAAGGCGTCGGCTTTTCCGAGCGGTGGGATCCGATGACCTCGGGCTAGAAATGGAAGATGAAGGCAATGATCCGAGAGATCAGGATCGCGACGACCGACAACGTGATCGCCGACAACCGTCCCAGGATGCCGACGTCGTAAGGCCACACGGCTATGGCGGACACCTTCCGGTCCATCATGTCCACTCGGAACAGGTGGCCGACATCTTCCGTGGCATGGGATCCCGCGCCGTCCTCGAAGACCGGCGCCAACTTCGGCCGGAGTCGAGCGGCTTCCTGATGCTTCTGATGAAGCATCCGTTGGTGGAGTCTCCGCAATGGCAGGAAGAACAACACGAGACCGAGGAGCACGAGCCCGCTGAGAAATCCTCCAACCCCGAGAATGTCGGCGGGGGTGGGCGTGGACGGCGACCCCGTCACCGCGACGAGGAACAGCCCGACGAAGACGAAGTACCCCGACGCGAGGGAGAGCGATAGGGCGCCAAGCGGCTTCAGCCCGAGGAATGCGTCCTCGTAGTACGGGCGCAGCGCGAGCGGAGCGCCTCCGAAACGATGGATGCCCAAGGAGATGCTCCAGAACGTCCAGACGACGGACGAGAGCGCCAACGTCGCCACGGCCAGCGAGAGGACGTCGTAAATGGACGCCGCGAACTCGAGTCCGGAACCGGGGCCAGCGTTGAACACGAACGGAGACGGGCCCGTGCCGAGGATCGCCGCGGCGTTGACAGCGATGAGCAGGGCGACGAGGAACAGGAACCAAGCGATGAGCTGGGGGCGGGGAGCCGCGACCTCGGAGAAGATGCGCCGAAACTCGCTCTCACGATCGGGCAGGAGAGGCGAAAGGGCGCGTCCCGCGTCGACGAGCTTTCGCCTCATGTAGCGCGGTGCGTAGAACGCGTACGCGACTAGGAGATCGGTCAACAGGGAGGAGGGCGTGAGCGCAGCAGCCAAGGCTGTCGAGAGATTCGAAGTCTGCGCATACTTGGTGAATACGACGTCGAGGAGCCCGAACAAGAAGAACCCAACGAGAATGCACCCGATAGCGTAGGGGAGTCGAACCGCGAGGATCAGCCGCTCGGCCAGCGTGGGCGATTCAGGTCCGCGAAGGGCTCCAGCAGACGGAGTCGAAGCGCTCCCTGCGCCTGACGACCTCGACTCCTCCACGGTCTGCCCGGCCGATTAGTAGTGGCCTTGGCTCAATGAAGATATCGGACGGACGATGGCGTGACCGCCCTGGGGAGTGCTGCAGGCCCATGACCCAGTTGATAACTCGTTTTCGGTTTCGATACCCAGCCCACGCCGATTAAATAGTCTGTCGAGAACCGCGGGAGCCTAAGGGAGCGCCCCCCGCGATGCTTCGACAACCCGACCGTCCCGTGTCTTTCGCACCCCGCATGATTCCGCTCGGCATCACCGCCGTTCTCCTTTCGGTGGCGATCCTGGCGTTCCTCATGCCGCCTGCGGTGGCCGCCTCCGTGGCGCCGTACTTCGGCCCGAACGTGCAGATCGACGTTCCGCCGGCATACCGAGCCTCCTTCTCCTTCCCTGTTCCACCGCCGTCGATCGCCGCCGGCACAGATGGCGCGGTCTACCTCGCGTTCGGGGGCTGGTCCGGGTCGCCGACTGGCGATGATATTTACGTCACCAAGTCCCTGAATGACGGACGCTCGTGGATTTCACCGGTCCGGGTGAACGATGATAGCGGGGCCGTTTCACAGATTCAACCGTCCCTCAGCCTGGATCCTGCGAATAATATCTACGTCGTTTGGACCGACATGCGCGGAGGGACCAACGACGTCTACTTCTCAAAATCGGTCAATGGCGGAGCCAGTTTTTCTGCGAACGTCCTCGTGAACGACGTCGTGATGAACAGCCAGTCCGAACCGCACATTGCCGTCGATCCCGTGAATCCGCACCTCGTCCACGTTGTCTGGACGGACAGCCGCAGCGCCGTCACCGGGCCGGACATCTACTACGCGAACTCGACGAACGGAGGGCTGAGCTTCAACCCGAGTGTCCGCGTCAACGACGACGTCGCGTCCGCCGAACAGGGGCAGCCGGCGATCGCCGTCGCTCCGAACCGAGACGTATACGTCGTGTGGCGGGACCCGAGGAGCCCCGCGAAAGGGCGCGACATCTATTTCTCGAAGTCCTCGGACCTCGGGTGGACGTGGGCGCCGAATAGCTATGTCTACAACGACCCCGGCAACGTCGTCCAGCAAGACCCGACGATCGCCGTCGACCCGGCGGGCCGAATCTACGTCGCGTGGACAGACTCCCGCAACACGAATACCGGCCCCGACATCTACGAAGCCTGGTCGGCAAGTTCGGGCTTCACCTTCTCGGCGAGCGTCCAAGTCAACGACGACGGGGGAAACGCTCCTCAGATGAACCCGAGCCTTGCGGCAAATGCGGGGAAGGTCCAGCTCGCCTGGGCCGACTATCGGACGGGCGGCTCGACGAACTGGGATATCTACACGGCTTCCTCTGCGGACGGCGTCACCTGGTCTCGAAACATGAAAGTGAACGATGACACCTTTTCGACCTACCAAGTGGCCCCGAGCATCGCGGTAGATGCCGCGGGCGACGTCTTTGCCGCGTTCACCGACACCCGAACGACCGGTTGGGATGTGTACGCAGCGACCCTCGACGTGGTCGCGCCCACCCCGAAAGCCGGACTCGCGGTCACGGTTGATCAAGGCGCCAACGTCGCGTTCGATGGGAGCGGCTCCTCCGACAATTTCGGAATCGCGGGCTACGCCTGGGACTTCGGTGACGGAGCCACCGCGACCGGAGCGAGTGGCACTCACGTCTACGCCACGCCCGGCGGCTACACCGCGACCTTGACCGTATGGGATGACTCCGGGAACACCGCGACCGACACCCGGAGCATCACAGTGCGAGACATTCAGGCCCCCGTGCCGCATGGTACCGGAGACCGGACTGTCGACGCGGGCCAGTCTCTCTACTTCGATGCCTCGGCATCAACCGACAACGTCGGGGTGACATCGTATCGGTGGGACTTCGGGGACAATTCGTCCGCGGCCACCGCAGCGGCAAGTCATGTCTACGCTCGACCGGGGGCGTACACCGCCAGCCTGACGGTGACGGACGCGGCCGGCAACTCGGCGACGTCGACGTTCAGCGTGACCGTTCGCGCGGTCTCTCCAAAGGCGAGCGACCTCCTCGGGATGATCCAGGTCCTGGAGGCGATCATCGCACTCCTTGCAGCGGCCTTGGCGTTCGTCGGATGGCTGCTGTTCGGAATGCGGAAGCGGGAGCAGCGGCCGCCGGTGCCGGCGTCTTCGCGGCCCATGACCCCTCCGCGCGAGCCGATGCCGCCGTTGCCCCAAGCACCGCCGCCGCGAGAGGCGGACCCGCTCGACATGACGTTTCCGCCCACGCCTCCGAACGGCCCCTAGCGAAAGTGCGAAGGCGGACCCCATGGTCCGCCACCTCTCGTTCTTTCGCGCGACGGCCTACGCCTTGTACTCGACCAGGGTATAGACGTTGTCGTCTGGGTCGAAGAACCGCGCCCGGATACCGCCCCAGTCCTGGGCCTCTGCCTTCTCCTTGAACCGGACGCCCTTCGCGAGGAGCTGCTCCTGCAACCGATAGATGTCGCTCGTCGTGAAGCCGATCCCCGTCTCCTCGCCGATGTGGGCCATGTCCGCATCGAAGTCCGCGGGGTTGTCGTAGATCTCTTTCCTCGGGGTGAACGGGGTGATTGCCGTGGCCTTCGGCGATAGCTGGTAGGAATCGAATCCTTCCTCATCGCTTTCCGCCCTCTGCTTGCGCATGCCGAGAGCCTTGCGGAAGAACTCCCCCGTCTTCTTCGAGTCGCGTGACGCGACCGTCACGAACCCGAGGGCGGAGACTCCGGCCCGACGGATCTTCGGCTTCGCCGGCTGCGCGAGGAACAGGACGTTGCCATCTGGATCCGTGAAGCGCCCGAACGTCTGCGACTCGCCGTCGACCGCGGTCTTCGTTCCTTTCTTCTTCAGGTCTGCGATCGTCCGCTTCAGATCGTTCGTGATGAAGCCGATTCCCGTCACGCCGCCAATCATCTTCAGGCGGGACTCATACATTTCCTTCCCCCACTCCGGGACAGGCTGCCATGGGGTGAGGGCCGCGTCCTCGCCGCCCTTCGTCGCGCCCAGGGCCAGATAGCCCCACTTGGGCATCGACGATCGCACCTTCAGCCCGATCTTCTTGGTGTAAAACGTTCGTGCCGCTTTCAGATCCTTCACATAAATCTCGACGTCCGTCAACTGTAGTTTCGCCATGGGGGTTCCCCGCCGCGACCCCAATCGCATCCGCGGCGCATAAAGGAGTCGAAAACTCACGAGAACGTGACGACGCACTCCTCCGGCCGCTTGTCCTCGCGGACGCGCGAGAATGACGGCGCGCGCATGTGGCGGTCCTTCGAGAATTCGAGGAAGTGCGCCTCGACGACGATCTCGGGCTTGGTCCAGAACCCGACGTGGGCATCGATCTCCGGCACTTCGGGGAACGGGCACTCCTCTTGCCGCAAGGCGACGAGCCGTTGGAAGAGCGTCCGCCGCAGCTTTTCGGAGAAACCGGTCCCGACCCGACCGACATGGAAGAGCGCGCCTTCGAAGTACGCCCCGAGGATCAGGGAGCCGAACGTGTCCGTGCGCTCGCCTTCGCCCGCGGTGATCCCGCAGATGATGCAGTCCAGGGTCGTCTTCTTCTTGATCTTGACCCAGTCTTTGCTTCGCTTGCCGACGTGGTACCGGGTCTCCTTGTGCTTCGCGATGATGCCTTCGAGGCCCCGCGCGATGACCGCGTTGTAGTAATCGATCCCGCGGCCTTCGATGTAGTCGCTCAGGACGACTTTGTCATCCACCTCGACGAGATCGGGCAAGATCGCCTTGCGCTCCATCTGGGAGAGGCCCATCACGGACTCGTCGCCGACGTAGAGGACGTCGAAGACGATGTACGTCGCCGGCAGGGTCTTCGCGAGATGGTCGATCTTGATCTTGCCGCTCGCCTGCTCCCGCTGTTGGAGTTTCTCGAAGCTCGGCAGCGGACCGTTCATGACCACGATCTCCCCGTCGAGGATCGCCGGTTTCCGCGTGTGGACCGCGAGGTCCGGATAGCGCGACTCGACGTACGACAGGCGGCGGTTCTGAAACCGGAGGCCGTCGCGCACGACCGCCAGGGCCCGGGTCCCGTCCCACTTCAGCTCGAAGATGTGATCCTTCGAATCGAACGGGGTCTGGCGGCTCTCGGCGAGCATCGGCTTGATGACGTGGGTGTACGGGTCGAACGCCGGCATTCCGCTCAGCTGGCCTTCGCGGCCTCGAGGCTCGCCTTCAACGCGGCCATCAGATCCTGCGTCGGCCGGGTCTCGACCTTCGTGACGGAAGGCAACTCCTTGCCCTCGACTTTCGCTTGGATGAGCGCCATCAGCGCGTCTCGATAGCGGTCCCGGAACTTCGACGGGTCGAACTCCGTCGCGAGCGTCTTGATGAGCTGGAGCGCGAGGTCGATCTCCGCGTCGGAGATCATGACGGGTCGGGTCGCGGGGGGTTCCGGCGGCGGCTTCACTTCATCCTGGTACATGAGGGTCGTGAGGACCAGGCTCCCATTAAACGGGCTGATTGCGACGAGCTGCTCCTTCTTCCACAGGACCGCGCGGGCGAGCGCGACCTTTCCCGTCCGCATGAGGGCCTGGCGGAACAGCTCGAACGGCTTCAGGCTGATCTCCTCCGGGCCGAGGTAGTAGTTCCGCTCCCGATAGAGAGGCGAGATCTCGGTCGCATCGACGAAGCCCGCGACCTCGAGCGCCTTCGTCGCCTCCAGCGGAATTTTCTCGAAGTCCTCGTCTTTCAGGATGACGTACTGGCCTTTCGCGTACTCGAAGCCCTTCACCATTTCCTTCGAGTCGACGGGCACGTTGTCTTTCGGGCAGATGTACGGCCGCTTCAGGGCGGTCATGCACGTCGCGTGCAACGTCGTGAAGGAAAGGTCCTTCGTCTCGGTCGCGCCGTACAGCTTGACAGGGATGTTCACTAGGCCGAACGCGATCGCGCCACTCCACAAGGCTCGGGCCATTCTCGGTCCTCCAGAGGAACTCAAACGAAGGGCCATGAGGCTCTTAACAATTTGTCCTCGAGGTTAACCTTGTTTAAGGTTGATTCATCACCGGGGCCTGTGCACGGTCCGTGGCCGACCGGAAATGATATTCGAACGGAAGCGCACTGTATACCGATTGAGCGGACCACCTCCGGGTCCGACATCCGGACCGAGTGACCCGATTCCCCCTCCCGCGCCAGGAGGGTACGGGCCATCGTTCTATCCACCGGCCTACTATCCACCGCCCCCGCCGCCTAAGAAGAGCAACGCCGCCCTGATCATTGTGATCGTGGTCGTCGTGGTCGTGCTTGTGTCGGTCGTTTTGGCGGCCGCCTTGTACCTCCTGACGTCCACCCTCATCGAACCTCCGCCACCACCGATGGTCGTGTTCGGGGCGGTCGAGCAGACGGCGGGGAACGCGACGATTCCCATCGCCTCGAGTTCTCGCGAAATATCCCCATCGAACCTCCAGGTCCGCCTGTCCGCGGGTACCTCCGGGAACTCGAGCGGCATGCCTCCGCCGAATGGATCGGTGGTCCTGATCGCGGGAGGCCGTGCGCTACGAGTGTTCTGGCTCGATGCAGACAGCGATCAGGTTTTCGGCACCGGCGACGCCTTCCGGGTCACAGGCGACTCGGTTCCGCTGCCCTATTCGACGATGTTCAGATTCAACCTCTTGACCAGCAGCGGAGCGATCATCTCTGGGATGACATGGACCACGGAACCTCGTGTGATGGGTGTCAACATCGGGAGATCCGGCGATGGAACGAACTGGACGCTGTTGATCACGTCAACACCGACTGGACTGACGACATCGGCCGTTAAGCTGACGATTATTACGTCAGCGAACCTGACGGCACTCGGCCCCACCGCCTTCTCGGCCCTGACATCGGGCGCTTGGAACACAAACCACGCGCAGTTCGTCGGGACCGGAGGCACGACGATCGTTGTCGGAGACCGGCTCCTGATCAGCACGACCGCGTATCCCAGCGGCTACAGCGTGCAAATCGCCGACTCCCAGGGAGTCCTGTATGCCCACGCCCTGGGCTAGACGCAGCATCAGGCCGCCTAGGGCGAACGCGTCAGCGGACACTCGGGGAGCGCGCCGCGAACAGGTTCTCCGGAAACCCGAATCCGAGCTTGCCGGTCGTGGCGTACCGGTATAACGCCGTCACCAAGATGCTCTGAGCCGCGGAGCCGACGAGACCGAGGATGAGCCAGTAGACGACCGCGATTCCGAAGCCGATCACGAGACCGACCACACCGCCGATGGCGAACCCGAGGAGGGGCACGAGCAACGCGGGGAGCGCGAGCAGCACGATGATCCCGCCGAGCGAGAGGTATCCGCCCGCTGCCTCGCCCCAGGTCTGTCGCAGGAGGGATCCGCTTCGCTTCACGGCAGCCCAGGGCCCGATCTTCTCGAAGATCAACACCGGGACGACGAGGTATGTGATGATGCCCCAGGCGGCGCCGAAGGCTCCCGCGATAATCCGTCCGATAAAACCGAACCGTTCGGCGATCGCTCGCAGGATCAATCCGACCGTGGCGGTCACCAACGCCCAACCGGCGATGCGGCGAATGTTCTCCCTCGCGACCTTCAGGCCATCCGAGATCGTCGGGTCGCCGCCGTTCAATCGAATCATCGCGGCGCCCATCACGGCGGCATTGAAGTAGATCGACACGAAGAACGTGACGAAGTAGACGATTGCGAGTCCCACGTAGAAGAGCCAGAATCCGAACACGTCCGAAGGCGCGGTGAGGAAGAAGATGGTGATGAAAAACAGAATCCAGACGGCGCCGGTGATCAACAGGGAGAGGAACG
>Ga0209237_1001392_pt1 | contig 14317 bp, 14 predicted proteins | sample GraSoi013_1_40cm_2_FD_185820 | JGI IMG/M metagenome (GOLD analysis project Ga0209237, IMG submission 185820) | Grasslands soil microbial communities from the Angelo Coastal Reserve, California, USA - Sample 10_02_2013_1_40cm (SPAdes) (version 2) | ecosystem: Environmental > Terrestrial > Soil >... | reverse complement strand
TTCCATTATCCGTAGGTCAGGATTATACTATCAGGCTGGCAATTGCCCACAGAGCAAGGAGCTGATGCGGTTCCAGCATTCTTCGGAAAAACGTAGTTTTGAGGGGCGGTCGAAGTATAGTTCTGACCGTTAACTGTCATGGTCAAGTGGTGGGTTGCGTCAACTTTGTACTGCCATATCTGTGTAGAATTCAAGATAGCGATAGTCGGGTTGTTTTCGAAATTCCCCCAAAGCAGGAACCAATCGTTCAGAGTATAATCTCGATTCTCGTCTGATTCGACATGAAGTAAGCCTGTCGAGTCATGTGTGTGAATTGGTTGATGGCAGCCCAAGTTAAAAGTAACAGGAATTGGCATTCCAACTCCGTTAATTGTAACCGTTAGGGTCGGATGATAATGGTAGATTTCGCTATTAACACACCGGCTCAAGTATGGTGGTAAGGGCACTTTGTTCGGTGGGACTTGTAAGAAGATTACAGCACCTACGATTATGCCAATGAGAGCTACGACAATTGCTAACGTGACATATGCTCTCTGGCGGCGTTTCTTCTTGACATCTCCTAGAATCTTTTGCTTGCGGGTCTGGGTCTGAGACATCGAGAGAGCCTATCAAGAACGAAAGTGTGTTCGAGCAATAATATCTTTGGGGCGGAACTCCAACGTCTGAGTTTGGCGATTTCGACCCTGTGCCTCTGTCGGGACGATACGCCTTAAGGCATATTTGAGAAGGCTGACGAGTGGCTTCGGAGCGGGGGTACCAGAGTCAGGTCAAATATCTGACTAAATGGGCGGGTCGCGCCTGGGAATGCGCGCGCTACACTCAAGACCCAATCTCGCGGGGCATCGATACGATTGGTGCCCAAGAAAAACGCGGGTGTGCTATCCCGTGGCGTAGGCCTTCGTGGGTTCGAATCCCACCCCCCGCACCAATTTGTCATAGTATGGACGGAACATCAGCGATGAGCAGTCAAAACATGAGGGGTCGGGCTCGCTTTGACTTCTCTCCAGGTGAAGATCATTACGGGAATGATTACTCCTATCATGAAGGCTAGAACTATCAGATTTCCAAAATCTAGGGGAATGGTGTCCTGTATGCCAGTTCGGAAGAGTATCCCCGCGATGATGAATATTATTCCGCCGTAAAGTAGGCTGCGTGCTCCTGCTCTTGTGCCGAAGAGCTGGATTCTTTCGGGACCCCACTTCTTCGCGATCTGGAGGACGCCGCCGAAGAGCGTACCAATTGCTAGCAGAACGATCAGCGTGCCAAAGCCGAATGCTGCCCCCGGTGCGAACCCAAGATATGCGACAGGCATTGCCGGGACGGCAACCAGATAGATGAAGGTAGTGAATAGTCCTGTGTCGACACCGAACCCGGCGATGAACCCATGGATCACACACCAGTGTATGGGAACCTGTCTTGAGACACCCTTCTCGTCATAATGCGTTCCGCCGCGAGTGCGCAGGAATCTAGTTAGTGGATGCCAAGACGGCAGTTTGCTGGACAATATCAGATATCCTGCGATCGACATAGCGACTCCAACAGCAACGTAAACTGTGGCGTTCAAGCTTTCATCGAAGGCGAGATAACTGGCGAGCGCAAAGTAGACTAGCTGAGCCATAATTGCGCGTTGGAGCGTAAAGGATGATGCGAAGAACACGCCCGAGAGCATACCGCCTCTTCCGGTAGCTGAACCTACTGAATAGCTGAATGTGATCGGCCACGTGTGCTCGTCGGGGATGACCCCGTGCAGCATTCCGAGACCCAGAGAACCTAGTAAGAGAACGATCCATCCTGGGAGAAGAGGAATCACGGCACGCGAGATGGGGATGGAATTATTAAGTATTTTCCGGATTTTAATAACCCTAATATAAGCGGTCAGCTGGAAATTATTATGTCAAGGACACATGCCCATCGTTAGCGTCTCGTTACCAAACGAACTAGTCGATTCCATGACAGCGATTCAGGAATCTCAAGGATTCGCCGGAAGATCTGACGTGGTCAGGGCTGCAATTCGTCTCTTGCTCTCCGACTCGAGAGAGAAAGCGTCACTCACTGGCCGAGTATCAGCAATTCTAGTAGTTACACATGATGAATCGAATGAAGAACCAATCACTCGGTTGAAGCATGCCTACGATGACATTGTGCGAACCCATATTCACAATAAGATGGGCCAAAACAATTGCTTCGAACTCTTTCTCCTAGAGGGGGAAGGAAGGAAAGTCGCATCAATGACAAGTGCCTTCCAGAAAGAGAAGAAGCTGAAAACCGTCAGGCTCCTCGTGGTCCGATAGGCTCGACTAAAGGTTGAGAGGTAACCAGCGAGATCAGAGCCTCAGATCTCCGGAGAGCCCTGAAACCCGACACCTCCATCGAACTCACGCCGCTCTCAATCGACGAGAGAAAGGCGATGGCGGCTTGATATTAGCCCGAATGGAATAAGGCAGCGAAATAGATTGTTAGGAGTCCAAGGGCAATGAGCACCGCCATCGTTATCGATTCTTTCGAGCTTGTACGGTTCGAATTGTCGAACATCGGTCCAAAGAGTCTCACCGCGGCGTAGATCGCAGTTCCGGTGCCCACAGCGTAGAGGTAACTGCTGTCGTATGTTAGGTAATAGCCGGTGATAGCACCAATAAGTGAGGGAATCGTAAAGATTATGCTCAAAACTGCTAGGTCTCTCAGGCGACCAGTAGTGTTCTTAGCGCGCTGGATGGAATATGCGCAGTAACAAGCGCCAATTATCATAGGTTCAAGGGCCTTGTGCAGAACGTACGCTACTCCGCCCGAAATGCCACCGAATGTGTCGAGTAGTGATACGCCTTTTGTTAGGGCTGCAGTCCCGCCGAAGGCAGCACCTTCCCCCAGTCCATGGATTCCCAATGCCAATGCCACTAGCACCGGTATCACCAATCCATACTTTCCAACTGCTAATTGGGGCGAGAAGATATTCCGATTCCGATCGATTGAAAAGAAGAAAAGTAGCCCAATGACAAAGAGACCTACCCTTGCAAGCTGACCTACACCTCCTGAGAAACCGGAGTTGACATCGAGGCTTGCGGCGCCGGTTATCGTGTCGACGAAAAACCAGAACAAGATCCCGAACGCGAATGCCGCAACATATCTTGCCAGTAATTTCATTCCCACCAACACAATTATGAGTAACCCTAAAAATGCGGGAATAAGCGTCGACGCAGTCCAAGGGAGGAAACTCTCAGCGAACCCCAGCATAAACAGGTGCCTCAAGCATATCGTTCTAAGAGTTTCTGGCTGAAGTTACGAACAGGACAGATGTTATCCCTTGAGCGCGGGATTAGCTGGCTTCTTGTTCGCACCCTGAGCCACTTGTCTCTTTGTCATTGAAGGTCAGTTTCTCCTTCTTGCATTCGTTGGCGTACTTAGCTTTCCATGCAACTTGCATTCCGGCCGATTCGGCGGCTAACGTTGCCGACAGGTTGGGCAAAGTTTAGCACTCGTTAGAGCTTCGAGTACCAAATGTAACAGATGGTCCCGAGGAGCGCAAAAGCTAGTGAGGGCCCAGCAAGAATCAATATTGACCCTAGGGAATCGCCGGCAGGAACTTGTGCAAACGCAATAGGCGACAGTTGCCGGAACGCCTGTATCGCCCAGGTCATCGGGTTAGACGACACTATCGGGGCCAATGCCTGGGGAAATACGCTCACTGAGTAGAACAGTGTGCTGAGAAAGGACAGGTAAAGCTGGATCACGCTTCTGATAGTGACCCACATTTCTATGCTTGAAGAAAACGCGGAAACAGCCATGGAAAGTCCGACAATTCCTAGAGAGAATAGTCCCACTATCAAGTAGGCGACGAAGACTTTCGGAGTAAAGAGTATCCCGTAGAGGTAGCATATTACAAGCGTCCCAGGGAAAGTCGCGATGACGCTTCTGACAACCCCGCCCAGAACCCTTGAGAAAGCGAGAACAGGCCTCTGCACCGGAAGAGTCAGAAGGTACGAGGTCAGGTCTTTTATGTATTTTTCCCGCCAGACATCTCTGCCTGACTGGAACGCGGCGACCATGGCCGTTATGAGATTCGAACCCGGTGCGATGAAAAGAAAATAGTTCGCACCTTGGCCCGTAACGAGCCGACCGAAGGTCGCAGCTGTCACAAACAGGTCGATCGCAAAGTTTGCGAACATTATGGCGACGAGGAACGCGTCGGAGAAGAGGACCCGTACATCTCTCTCAATGATTAACGGGATTAGACGCGTGCTCATGAATAGATTCCTCCCTCAAGACGGCGGAAATAAAACGCGGCCCCCAGGCCTAGGAAAATGACAACGAATGCGACAAGCCCTGCGATCGCAGGCAGGTCAAGGGTGAACCCAACCAGAGACGCACGTGCACTATCAGCAGCAAACGAAACTGGTGAGAACGGCGCGAAAATCGAAACATAGAGCGGCATGAAAGCGATCGGGTAGAGCGCCGTGCTTCCCCGTGAGACCGCGAGTTCAAGAAGAGCAAGAACTACATCGAATCTGTTTGCGCTCTTCACGCTCACGGCGACAGTTATCGACATACCGGTAACGCCGAAGGCCAAGAGGAAGAGAGAGAGGAGAGCCGAGATGATCGAGAGTGGCTGTGCGAATCCCTCGATGAAGGCGACGACAAGGAACATTGGGATGATGTAGATTATTGCTCTCAGCGCTCCTCCAAGTGCTCGACCAATGATGAACTGTCGTCTTGAGATCGGGAGGGTCAGCAGGTAATCGAGCACTCCTTCTTCGGCTTCTTCGAAGATGTCGTAGCCGATGACGAAGGATATGGACGCGATCGTTGCCACGACGCTTCCTACGGCGTAGTATTGGAAGAAGTTGAGACCTGGAATGTGGATCAGCCCGCTGATGAGGTATGCGAAAACGAAGAGCTGGATTACGAATGCAAGGCTCCGAGTGATGATAATCCAAGGTGTCCTAAAGAGGACCGATACGTCTCGAAGTGCCATCTGAAATACGAGACGAGTGGGCGATTCCTTAGCTAAGGGCGGACTACTCAAGTCGCTGGCCAGTGTAGGTAAGGAAGACATCCTCGAGACTAACCTCCTTAAGTCGGACGCTTTCGATTTTGAACCCTTGACTGCTAAGAGTGTCAACGATCTTGGGCAGAAGAAGTGTGCCAGAATTGAGGAAGACCATGATCTTGTTGTCTTGTTGCTTTACATCGTGGACCTCTGGGAACTCTCTCAACGAGTCAGGCTTGAATTCGGACCCGTCGTTCAGTGTGAGCTCTAACACTTCGCCGCCTTTTACAGTGCCTTTCAGCCGCTCCGGGGTTTCGCTCGCGACCAGCTTGCCCTTGTTGACTATAGCAACTCTCTCGGAGAGGCGTTCGGCTTCATCCATCATGTTGGTTGCTACGATGACAGTCGATCCTTCATCTCGTAGCTGGCGTATCATCTTCCAGACCAACAACCTGCTGGGAACGTCTAGGAATGCTGTCGGCTCGTCGAACACCGCTATGCTTGGGCGTTGAACCAGGATCTTGGCGTCCTCAACTTTCTTCTTCATACCACCACTCATCAGCCAGGTCCGTTTCTTGCGGGCCTCCCAGAGGTCAAGAGATTTCAGAACATCCTCAACTCTCCTCCGACGCTCGACTTTATCGAACATTGTAGTCATTTTGAGGTGCCAGTTCAAGACATCAAACGCGCTAAGAATGCCATCAACCCGCGGATCCTGGAAGGCTATTCCAATCAGCTTCCTGACCTCGTTAGGATGCTTCACAACATCGTAACCGTTAACAGAAATTGACCCGCTAGTAGGACGATAGACCGTTCCCATCATAAGCATCAAAGTGGTCTTTCCAGCACCATTCGGACCTAGAAGCCCGAGAATCTCCCCGTCCTTGATAGTAATCGAAAAATCCTTGACAGCGTCAAGATTACCAAAACGCTTTCCAGCGTTGTCGAAGGTTATCGTGGACAACCAATCCTAGATTGCAAAGCCCGGAGCACCAGCACGTGTTTGGCAGAGGATCAAAAAGAGGCCGGATAAAAACCCGCGACGATTCCAGGCATGCTTTTGAAGAGGTCCGAGGCAAAGCTCGACCAACATGGACTTTACGAGAACTGTACTAGCTCGCAGAATGGTCCGGGCTTTCAAACCAGACCCGGTACCCCGAGAGAAGCTCAACCGAATTCTCTCACTTGCCCAGCACTATCCCAGCGCCGGCTACAGCCAAGAGGTCGCGTACGTAGTAATCACTGACAAAGAACAACGCGAGAAGGTGAGGAAGCTCAGGGATCTGAGAAGCAACGCGCCGGTCTTTTTGATTCCGTGCGTGAGCGAGAAAGTCGTCCACGACCGTTATCGTGAATCGGACAAGATTCGTTCGGGAGGTAAAGAAATTGATTGGCCAGTCCCGTTCTGGTACTTCGATGTTGGTTGCAGTTGCATGCTAATATTCTTAGCAGCTGTAAACGAGGGACTGGCGGCGGGGTTCGCGGGTAGCATTGGGATCTTCAATCCAGGCCTTCTGAGAAGGAAGCTAGGTATTCCCGAACACTACGAGCCTGTAGGAGTCCTTTCTCTAGGCTATCCGGACTTCGGCAAAGATGTTCCGTCCCTCTCGTTGAAACGTGGTAGGCGATCTCTGAAGGATTTCATCCATCGCGAAAAATGGTAAAACCGAGTCGAATTGTCTACGAGCTAATCGATTCAGATAGACCGTGAGATCCGGCTAGGTGGCGATTGTGTGACGGGCTTGAGCAGAATCGGGAGAACTGGTCGGAGCCTTCTCGATAAGGTCGTAATACAACCTTCTGTTCGTCTTTCCCTTGTTCTCCAGCTTGAGCAGCTGGATCTGTCCGATCTCTTTGAGATGGGCCACGTGCAGTCCTCCGTCGGCCTGACGGTCAACGCCTTCGATCTCTACGATTCTAAGCTGGGCCTCGGCTGGTGGCGCGGCCTCAGCAAGCTTCACCATATCCGGGAGCTTGAGGGCTTCCTCTCGGCCTAGAAAGTACGTCTTGACCGGCGCGTCTTTTCGTATCAGATCGTTCGCCTCCTCCACGTACCCTTCGATCTGGCTTCGATCGAACGATTCAAGATTGAAGTCCATCCTGGACCGATCCACATCGATCTGGTTCCCGGTTATTCGACAGTTGGCCCTTGAATAGAACAGCGAGCTGAGAAGGTGGCCGGCAGTATGCATCTTCATCAGTCTATGCCTTCTATCCCAATCTACGCGTCCAGTCACCTTGTCTCCGGCCTTCAAGGATCCCGGATCTTCTATCGTGTGGAGTATTTTGTCGTCAGCTTTTGTTGTCTCTAGAACCTTCGACGCGTTGAGGGTCCCGGTGTCGCAGGCTACACCGCCACCACGCGGATAGAAGAGAGTCTGGTCCAGAACAATCGCTTGCCCCTCGGCAGAAACTATCTTAGCGGCGAACTCCTTGGAATAGGGTTCTTCCCAGTACAATTTCCTCGTCATCGATAATCTCCCCCAAACAATCTAGCGTGCCGGGGAAGGTCTGAGAATTACCTGTTCCTTAGTGTTCTTCGATCGGTTGTAGATTTCCTGGGCTTCCCTCACAGTCACGCCTCCATGAACTATATCTCGAATTGCCCTTATCATTGGCACTGGGTGCTCGGATTGCCAGATGTTCCGACCCATGTCAACGCCCACGGCTCCCTCCTGGATCGCATCATAAGCGAGCTGAAACGCGTCCAGTTCTGTCTCAAGCTTCGGCCCTCCAGCTACAACCAAAGGCACTGGGCAACCCTTCACGACTTTTCCGAAATCTTCGCAGTAGTATGTCTTGACAAAATGGGCCCCGATCTCCGCGGCGATTCTGCAAGCCAACGCAAGATAGCGCGCATCACGCTTCTCCAACTCCTTCCCTACCGCGGTAACGGCGAGAACTGGAATCCCATGTTCCTCCCCTTCATTGACCAGTTTGCCAAGGTTCGTGAGGGTCTGATGTTCATGGGCAGACCCGACAAAGATGGATAAGGCCATTGCCGTCACATTCAGCCTGACGGCATCGTGGATCGATGTTGTAATCGCCTCGTTAGTGAGAGATTCTCCAACTATGCTAGCTCCGCCTGAAACTCGGAGGACAATCGGCAAATTGGATCCGGGATTGATAGAGGTTCGGAGCACCCCACGGGTGCACATTATCGCGTCAGAATAGGCGAGAAGGGGCTCGATCGTTTTCCGAGGCTCCTCCAGCTTGTGAGTGGGACCCATAAAATAGCCGTGGTCCACTGCAAGCATCACTGTTCGACCAGTCTCAGGCTTGATAATTCTTGAAAGCCGGTTTTTCATTCCCCAGTCCATTTGCGCTCAGTTCAAACGGTGTTGCGGCGGCAACGGAATATTACGGTTTCTCTCGTCTGGACGGAACAACCGATCCGCTCAAACGAGGACTCGCATCGAGTCGTGAAAAGATCACGGAGTAGGTATAGCTTGAGTCAAGGACCCGATACCTGAATGAAGAGCCCGAGGCTACTAAACCCCTATATCACAACAGGGCGCCGCATCTCGTCAACGAGCACACTGTTTACGAGAGGCTTGTAGATGATCCGACAAGGCTGGCCATATTTCGAAGGATGGCCCTTCGCCGAGAGATGGGTTCACCTAGACGGGATCGCAATCCACTACGTAGACGAAGGCTCTGGCACCCGACCGGTTGTAATGATTCATGGCAACCCTGCCTGGTCTTACATGTGGAGGCGGCTAGTCCCTGCAATCACAGGGTCCGGTCACCGAGCTCTCGCATTCGATCTAATGGGTTTCGGAAAATCGGACAAGCCAAACCCGGACCTCCACGATTTTCCACACCACGCAAGAATAGTTTCCAGCTACATCGAATCCCTAGGACTGAGGAATCTGATCCTGATCGTGCACGACTGGGGAGGACCCCTCGCGATGCAGTATGTGATACGGCACCCGCAAAACATTGCGGGTCTAGTCATCATGAACACTTTCCTCACATCAGACTATCGTCTTCCACCTCAAGTGGCCGCAAAAATCACTCCTGCGATTATTAAGGAGTCATCAGTCAACCCCGAGAACATCACAGAGAATACCATGGAAGCCTACTGGGCGCCTTTCCCGGACGACGAAGCGAAGAAAGCCTACCAAGCCTTCCCTAGAATGTTCCCCGACTCGCCCACGCACCCGAGCTTCAAACCGATGAAAGAAATAGAGCAAGGTCTTCCTCGGCTGAAAATTCCAACCCTAGTGATCTGGGGAACAGGAAAAACGGCCCCGACCTATGCTGAGAGGGTGACCAAGATGATTCCGAACGCAAAGTTGACACAGCTGAAGGCAGGTCACTTCGTCCCCGAAGACGCGCCTGACGAAGTGGAGAAGCTTGTTCTAGGCTTCTTCTCCGATAATCTTCTCTAACCTACTGTCGATCTCGTAACCACTCATCTCGGATATTGAGAAATAGGTTAAAAGGTTCAACGTAGAGCAATCCAGTCGATCCAAAATTGAAGAACGACGCGTTGCCCATAGAAGGAATAGACTATGTCGAGCTCTACGTTGGAAACGCGAAACAGGCCAGCTACTTTTACAAAAACGGCTTCGGCTTCACACCAGTCGCCTATAGCGGACCAGAGACGGGAGTCAAAGACAAGACCTCCTACTTGATGCAGCAGGGCGATATCAGACTTCTACTAACCTCCTCCCTAATTCCAGACCATCCGATCTCTAGGTACGTAATCACGCATGGAGACGGTGTAGCCGACGTTGCTATGCGAGTGAAGGATGTTGACTGGACATACAAAGAAGCCCTTCGGCGTGGCGCCAAGGGAATACAAGCTCCTAAGATCCTAAAGGACGATCATGGCACCATCCGAGGCGCAGCTATCGCAGCCTACGGCGATACTGTGCATACGTTCATTGAGCGTCACGATTATCGCGGAATATTCGCCCCAGGATATACGCCGTTCCCAGGGAAAGAGGAGTCTGTCGGTCTGAAACACGTCGATCATGTGGTCGCTAACGTCGAAGAGGGAAAGATGGACTATTGGGTAGAGTTCTACGGCAACGTTTTCGGATTCACCCAGCTTATCAGCTTCGACGATAAGGACATTAGCACCGAATACTCAGCCCTACGCTCCAAAGTCATGCGCAATCCTACTGGAACGGTTAAGTTCCCGATCAACGAACCGGCCGCGGGAAAGAGAAAATCGCAGATACAAGAATATCTAGATTATTTCAAGGGCGCCGGAGTCCAACACCTCGCCATCTCTACCGAAGACCTCGTCGCCACCGTCGCAAGATTGGCCGAGCGGGGAATAGAATTCTTGCGCACACCCGACAGTTACTATGCAGAGCTTCCTAAGCGCGTCGGAGGAATCTCGGAGAGGATAGATGATCTAAAACGTCTAGGCATCCTGGTGGACAAGGATGAGAAGGGATACATGCTCCAGATATTCACCAAACCCCTCCAAGACCGGCCAACGTTGTTCTTCGAGCTTATCCAGAGGAAGGGAAGCGAATCGTTTGGAAAAGGCAACTTCAAGGCCCTGTTCCAGTCCATAGAAGCGGAACAGGCGAAACGGGGAAACCTCTAGCCTCAGATGAAACTGGTCGCCTACAGCACAAAGAAAACACCGAAAAAGACCCGTAGCGGGCTGCTGTGGGGAGAATGGATACTAGACATCGAACGAGTTGCCAGCACAGCTGAGAAGCTGAAGATTCCGGCACCACGATCAATCCGAAACCTACCTGCAGCCGTCACTGTCAAACAGATTCTCTCCCGGAACCCGAAACTCCTGGACGACCTTCAATCCGTATCATGGCGGATCTTCAACAGAATACCGCCAGAGAATGTCCACCGATTCATGACCAGGACTGAAGATGCCGGGCTCAAGGCTCCAGTTCCAGACCCTCCCACTCTGCGAGATTTCTACGCATTCGAGGACCATGTCAAGGCTGCCCGAGCCAGACGAGGCCTCCCAATGCCAGGGGAGTGGTACGAATTTCCCGCCTTCTACTACTCAAACCCTCACGTGATCTACGGCCCAGATGATAACGTGCCCTATCCATCCTACACCAAGACCCTCGACTACGAGCTTGAGATTGCGTGTGTAATCGGGCGAAGCGGTATGGACATACCGGAATCAGAAGCCGAAGGCCACATCGCAGGCTACACTATACTAAACGATTGGAGTGCGCGAGACGTTCAGGTAGGCGAGATGAAAATCGGGCTGGGCCCAGCTAAAGCAAAGGACTTCGCCACATCGCTCGGACCGTGGCTCGTCACCCATGACGAGCTGCAAGACCGGAAGACCGCGCCAGGCAAGTTCAATCTCAAGATGACAGCCAAAGTCAACAACAAGCAACTGTCAATCGGAAACATGCACGAGATGCACTGGACCTTCCCACAGATGATAGCCCGGGCCTCCCAATCCGTTCAGCTCCAGCCGGGAGAAGTGTTCGGATCCGGGACCGTCGGAACAGGATCCCTTCTAGAACTCGGACCAGAGGTTCATCCTTGGCTTAAACCTGGAGATACCGTAGAGCTTGAGATAGAGAGACTGGGAGTATTGAGAAACAAAGTTATACGCCCCGAGAAAACGTCACAGTGAACAAGATTGCCTAGTTATTACAGCCTCGGCAAACTTCCCGCCAAGAGACATACCCAGTTCCGAAAACCAGACGGGTCATTGTACCAGGAAGAGGTTTTCGGGACCGAAGCATTCTCCGGCGTCTACTCAACCCTCTACCACATCAATCCCCCAACCAAAGTGTCCCACATCAAGAAGCTCAAGGAGCTCGCGATAACGCGATGGCAACCTGACCTCCATCGTCACCATCACGTTCGTACAAAGAACACTGAACTCTCCAAGGACCCTGTTGAGGGACGCCAACCCCTCTTCTACAATGATGACGTGTTCGTCTCAACAGTCCGACCCTCTCACGGTATGGACTGGTTCTTCAGAAACGCCCAAGGAGACGAGCTATACTTCATTCATGAAGGAAAGGGAAGCCTAGAATCTGTCTTCGGAATCTTGCCTTTCCACGAGGGAGACTTTGTCGTCGTCCCGCGAGGAACCACGTACAGGATTCACCTTGATGGACAGGACAATCGGTTTATGGTAACCGAGTCCGCTGGGCCTATCGAGATTCCGAAGCGATATAGAAACGATTACGGCCAGTTGGTAGAATTGGCACCCTACGCGGACCGAGATTTCCGTCGGCCCGAGAAACTTGTCCCACATGGCGACTCCGGGGAGTTTGAGGTCCGAGTCAAGATCGACAACTCGCTAATGTCCTATGTTTTCGATTATCACCCAATCGATGTTGTCGGATGGGACGGCTATCTCTATCCCTGGGTCTTCAACGTCAACGATTTCGAGCCGCTAACGGGTCGGGTTCACCAGCCGCCACCGATCCATCAGACATTCGAAGCACCGGGGTTCGATGTGCTATCTTTCGTGCCGCGAAAACTCGACTACCACCCTCAAGCCATACCCGTCCCATACAACCACAGCAACATCGACAGCGACGAGGTCCTCTACTACGTCAGCGGAGACTTCAGCAGCCGCCGAGGAATCGAGGTGGGATCTTTCACACTCCACCGGAGGGGAGTACACCACGGACCACAACCGGGAGCCGTGGAAGCAAGCCTGGGGAAAGATTCCACCAATGAACTGGCAATTATGATCGAGACCAAGAAGCCGTTGAAGGTGACTTCGATCGCTGAGAAGCTGGACGATCCCAACTATCCCTTCAGCTGGCAGACACCCGCCAAGAAATAGAGGGGCCACACTCTTCCGAATCCGAAGCTGACACTCTTGTCCAATTTGGAAGTTGTCAGCGGCGAGTACTCCTATCTACCTATAGAGAGGGTCCACTTCGGACCGGACTCGATTGCACGGTTAGCTGAAGAGCTTGAAAAAATACCATCACACCGTCCATTCATCATCACCGGACAAACCATCGCCGAGAAGACAAGACTAGTAGACGCAGTCGAAAAGGCATCAGGACGAAAGTTCGTCGGCATCTTCTCTGGCATCAAACAGCACGCTCCGATCAGCGCCATAAAACAAGCAATCAGTGAAGTACAAAGGGCAAGAGCTGATTCTCTGATTAGCCTTGGAGGCGGTAGCCCTATCGACTCGACAAAGATCGCCGTCAAGGAGCTATCAGAAAACTTCGCCAAACCCATCATTGCTCATCTCGCGATTCCAACAACACTCTCCGCCGCTGAATTCTCACACTCAGCTGGAATGACAGATGACACCTCGAAAAGAAAGACAGGTGTTCGTGATCCAAGGCTCGTTCCACGCTTGATCTTCCTAGACCCGAAAATCACAGTTGATACTCCATCATGGCTCTGGGCTTGTACCGGAATCCGGAGTCTCGACCACGCAGTGGAGTCTGTCTACTCCCCCAGACACCAACCATATGTCGACGTTCTTGCATTAGAATCTATCAGGCTCCTCTTTCAAAGCCTCAAGTCCTCCACTAACAATCCATGCGAGATCGGCCCTCGTCTCGATTGTCAACTGGCAGCATGGATGTCCTTCGCCGGAGTCCAAAGCGTCGGGACCGGATTGAGCCACGCCATAGGCCGCGTTATCGGCGCAACCTGGGACATCCCTCATGGTATCACATCTTGCCTGACACTTGCCGAAGTAATGCGACACCAGGCTAGGAAATACCCAGACCGGCTCGTATTAATCGCAAAAGCAGAGGGACAAGACTCGACGGGGCTCAGTGAGAACAAACAAGCCCTATCTGCGGCGGATCGAGTCGAAGAGTTAGTCAAAGACCTCAGACTCTCCAAAAGGCTCAGCGACTACGGCATTGAGAAGAATGATCTCCCATCAATAGCTAGAGAGGCAGCAGGGCCCGAAGAATATTCGATGGCGATGGAAGTTCTACAGGCGATATTCTAGACATCATAAGGTGAAAGACTTAACCCAAGAAACTCCGACAACCCAGTCTCACTCTTACAAGAGGTCGGGTTCCCACAAGATGCCAGGGTTAACTGAGAGACTTCTCTACCGTGTCGCAAAGCGATGGATAGCTGGATACACACTCGAAGACGCGATTAGAGTCGCCCACAACGCGAACAACAGAAAACTCAGCGTAATCCTCAACCGGCTGGGCGAACATACTCCCGACGAGAAGCTGATTCAAGGCTACACAGAAGAATACCTCAAACTTCTCGACCAGATACAAGAAGGGAAAATAGACGGCACGATCTCTGTAAAACCATCTCAACTTGGGCTCGCCGCGAATCCTTCCCTCTACGGCACGAATCTCCTACGGATTATAGAAAGAGCCGAAGCCTATGACGAGTTTGTCTGGATAGACATGGAAAACTCAC
>Ga0209237_1001391_pt1 | contig 14320 bp, 13 predicted proteins | sample GraSoi013_1_40cm_2_FD_185820 | JGI IMG/M metagenome (GOLD analysis project Ga0209237, IMG submission 185820) | Grasslands soil microbial communities from the Angelo Coastal Reserve, California, USA - Sample 10_02_2013_1_40cm (SPAdes) (version 2) | ecosystem: Environmental > Terrestrial > Soil >... | reverse complement strand
GGCGGAGCCCTTCGTGGCTGATCTGGAGGAGCGCCAGACCGTACCAGTCGAGGAACAGGAGGAGAACCTCGACCCCTGCCCGCATCACCTTGACCCGGTTCGTCGGTAGGCCCAGCTTGCCCGCCAGATGCGCCGCGCGGCCGGCATCCAGACGGCCTTCGCAGGTCAGCAGGTCGGCTGTGGTCAGCACGCTGGGGGGGTTTCGGCGTGTCAGCACGAATGGCAGGTTGGAGGCCGTTCCCCCGGTTGCCACCAGGCGGTCGACGTCACCGTCGGGGGCATGTGTGAGCTCACGCAGCGCGGCCTTTCGCATCCGGGCGCGCTCATCCGGTCGCGGCGGATCCGACAGGTAGGTGCTCGCCAGGACGCCCGAACCGATGGGCAGTGCAGCCGAGCGCAGCATTTCGTGTCCGCGTGCGATCACGACCTCTGTGGAAGCGCCACCGAGGTCGACCATCACCCACTCGCGGCGCGCGGCGTGCCGGCTGGCAACCCCAAGGAAGCTCAGCTCCGCCTCCCGCTGCGCCGAGATGATGTGCACCGGCACGCCGATCGCCAGGCCGGCCTGGCGGGCAAAGGCCTCGCCGTCGGAGGCCTCGCGAACAGCTTCGGTCGCCGCGGCGATCAACTTCTCGTAGCCGTGCTTTCGAGCCTGGGCGATGACCGTGCGGAGGGCGCGGATGGCGATGGAACCCTTGGTTCCAATCGAGCCGGCGCGGGCCACGCGGGCGCCGAGCTCTGGCATTTCGACGTAGTGGGCGACGTCCACCAGCTTGTTATGAACGACGTCCGCCACGAGCACGTGAACCGTGTTGCTGCCGATGTCGACGGCGGCGAGTCGCATTGCAGAAAAGTACCCTGCTTACAATCCGTGCGTGGCCGCCAGCAAGGAGGTACGCATGGAGCGCGACTCGATGGGCGAGGTCGAGGTGCCCGCCGACGCTTACTACGGCGCCTCCACCCAGCGTGCCGTCCTCAACTTCCCGATCTCAGGCCAGCCCTTCCCTCGCCGCTTCATACGCGCGCTCGGGCTGATCAAGAAGGCTGCGGCCGAGACAAATCGCGAGCTCGGCTTGCTTTCGCAGCGGCGGACGCGAGCGATCGCGAAGGCGGCTCAAGAGGTCGTCGACGGCAAGCTCGACGACCAGTTCCCGATCGACATCTACCAGACCGGATCGGGCACGTCTACCAACACCAACGCCAACGAGGTCATCGCCAACCGCGCCACCGAGATTCTCGGCGGCAAGCGGGGATCGAAGCTCGTCCACCCCAATGACCACGTCAACCTCTGCCAGTCCTCCAATGACGTCATCCCTACCGCGATCCAGGTCTCTTGGGCGGTCGCCATCGTTGACGAATTGATCCCGGCGCTGCGGCAGCTGCAGACGGCGCTGGAGGTGAAGAGCAAGGAGTTCTGGCCGGTGATCAAAACCGGCCGCACGCATTTGATGGACGCGACACCCATCCGGATGGGCCAGGAGTTCAAAGGGTATGCCGGTCAGGTCGAGGAGTCGATCCGGCGAGCCCGGTCTGCGGTCGACGAGCTGACGAGCGTGCCCCTGGGCGGGACCGCGGTCGGCACCGGCCTCAACTCGCATCCGCGATACGCAAAGGTGGCCTGCGCCCGCCTGGCCAAAGCCACCGGGCTTGCGATTCACGAGACTCGCAACCACTTCCATGCGCAGGCCACCCTCGACGTCCTTGTCGCCGCGCACGGCGCGATGCGGACGCTCGCGGTCAGCCTGTGGAAGATCGGATCGGACATCCGGCTCATGGGCACCGGGCCCGTCGCCGGCCTCGGCGAGCTGCGTCTGCCGGAAACACAGCCCGGCTCCAGCATCATGCCGGGCAAGGTGAACCCGGTCATCGTCGAGTCGATGACGATGGTTATAGCCCGGGTTCTCGGCAACGACCTCACGGTCACGACCTGCGGGCAGTCCGGCAGCCTGTTCGAGCTCAACGTGATGATGCCCATCGCCGGTGTGGCGGGCCTGGAATCGATCACCCTCCTGGCAGCCTCGGCGCGCAACTTCCGCCAGCGCTGCGTCGAGGGTTTGCAGGCGACGGGCCGGGGCCCCCAGCTGGTCGAGCGCAGCCCGATGCTGGCGACCGCGCTCAACCCCGTGATCGGTTACGACGAGGCGGCCAAGATCGCCAAGGAATCGATGCGCACCGGCCGATCGATTCGCGAGCTCGCGCGCGCCCGAGGAGTCTCCGAGGCGCAGCTGAACAAGCTGGTCGACCTCGGCAAGATGACCAGGCCTGGTCTGGAAGGTCCGGGCGGAGGCGGCTAGCCGGCCCGACGTGAAAGACCTGCGGCTCGAGATTGACGGCGGGGTCGCTACCCTCGTCATCGACCGGCCTCAGGCGCGGAATGCGCTGGCTCGGCAGACCATGCGCGAGCTCGACGATGCGCTCGGTTCGATTCACGAAACCGGCGCGAGAGTGCTCGTCATCCGCGGCGCGGGCGAGCGCGCATTCTGCGCCGGCGGCGACCTTAAGGAGCTGGAGAACATTCGCTCCGAGGCCGGCGCCGCCGACATGGCGCGCGAGATGCGGACGACCCTCGACCGCATACCGCAGCTGCGGATACCGGTCATCGCGGCGCTCAACGGCGATGCATTCGGCGGCGGCGCGGAGCTTGCCGTCGCGTGCGATTTTCGGGTCGCCGCCCGTCATGCGCGAATCGGTTTCGCGCAGATCTCGCTCGGGCTCATGCCAGCCTGGGGCGCCTCCGAACGCCTCGCCGCCCTGGTTGGGCGTGGGCACGCTCTATACATGCTATTCACCGGGGAGGTCATGTCCGCCGCCAAAGCCAGAAAGCTGGGCCTTGTCGAAGCCGTGTGCCCCACGGAGAGTTTCGACGATGCGTTGCGAAACCTGGCGCAGACGATCGCCACTGCACCCGAGGCGGCGCTCGCGGGCATCAAGGCGTCGGTCAACGCCGTCCGTCCTCATCACAATCCCGAGTTTGCCGACGACACGATCGCGGCGTTCGCCAAGACCTGGGCCGATCCCGCGCATTGGGACGCCGTCGAGAAGATGGAGCGGCAACGCCGGAAAAAATGAGGCACCGTCTCCCGCACCCGCTGCGGCGGTTCCGCCTCCCGGCTGTGCTCCTCCTGCTGGTTCTCGTGTACGGCATCACCGGCTACACGCTCATCGAAAGGTGGAGCCTCCTCGACGCCTTCTACATGACGATCATCACCATCAGCACAGTCGGCTACAGCGAGCTCCATGGTCTGTCGACTGCGGGTCGGTTGTTCACGTCCACGCTGATCGTGGTTGGCGTAGGTACGATGCTCTACGGTTTCGGCGTCTTCGCCGAGACGCTCACCGACAACAGCTTCGTCGCCTACAGGAGAGAGCGGCAGTTGGAGCGAGCGCTCAACCACCTCCGGGATCACTTCATCATCTGCGGTTACGGCCGCATCGGAACGCAGATCGTCGCGGAGTTCGAGGACCACAACGCCCCTTATGCCGTTATCGACCAGACCGAGGAGGCGCTCATCAGACTGCGCAACGAGGACCGCCTCCACGTCGAGGGCGACGCATCCAGCGAGGAGATCCTGAAGCTCGCAGGCATCGAGCGCGCCCGCGGCCTCATCTCCGCGGTCGACTCCGACGAGCGCTCCGTCTACATCACGCTCGCGGCTCGGGCGCTCAGGCCCGAGCTGTACATCCTCTCCCGCGCAGGCCGGCCCGAATCGATTCGCCGCCTGGAGCTCGCGGGCGCGAACCGCGTCATCTCTCCGTATCGGATGGCCGGCCATCGCATGGCCGAGCTGGCGTTACGCCCGGCGTTGGTCGATGTGCTCGACACGCTTCACCACGGCATGTCGGAGATCGCGGTCGAGGAGATGCTGGTGAAGCCGGGCATGGCGGCGGTGGGTAAGAGCGTCGCGGAGGTCGGGTTGATGAGTGCCGACGCGGCGAAGCTGCTGGCGGTGCGGCGTACCGACGGCACGGTGCACATCAATCCAGGTCCCGACCTGCGGCTGGAGGAAGGCGACCTTCTCATAGCACTGGGCTCAGAGGATCAGCTCTTCGCATCGGCTGCATTGCTGAAGTAGCGGGCGGGGCGAGCACAAAACCCGCCCACTAGAGTTGTTGAGGTGAGCCCGCTCAGTCGCCGGCCAGAGCTCGTCGCCCTTGGCTCGGTGTTCATCGGCATGGCGATAGTCCTGGGCAAGCTCATCGTCGGGCTTCTCACCGGGAGCCTGGGGATCATCAGCGAGGCGGTCCATTCGCTGCTGGACCTCGCGGCCAGCGTGTTCACCCTCTTTGCCGTGCGCACCGCGCGCAAGCCGGCCGACACTGAGCATCCATACGGCCATGGCCGAGCGGAGAACCTCGCCGCTTTTGCTGAGGGCGTCCTGCTCCTGATCACGGCGGCCGGCATCGCGTTCGAAGCCGTCCACCGGCTCACCTTGGGAGGGGGCGCGGTCAACGCCGCCGGCTACGCCTTCGTGTTGCTGATCGCGACCCTCCTGATCGAGCTCGGCCGCGCAGCCGTGCTCCGCCGGGTCGGCCGGGAGGCCGGAAGCGATGCCCTGCTGGCCGACGCCACCAACCGCTGGTCGGACGTGCTGGCGACGGTCGGCGTCCTGGCCGGCCTCGCCGGCGTCCGCATGGGACTCGCGTGGGCGGACTCTGCAGCGGCGCTTCTGGTCGCGGTGATCATCGCGCGGGCCGCGGGAACCCTGGCGTGGCGCTCGGGTGACATCCTCATCGACCGCGCACCAGCCGGCGCTGAGCGCAAGCTGCGCGCCGCAATCCAGGGAGTGAACGGCGTGCGCGAGGTGCGCTCGGTCCGGGTGCGCCGCTCTGGACCCAACTTGCTCGGTGACGCCAGCATCGCCACCGCGCGAATGCTGCCACTCGAAGCAGCAGGCGCTCTTGTGGATGATGTCAAGCGCACGGCGCGCGCGGCGCTGCCGGAGCTCGACCTCACGGTGCTCGTGGAAGGACAGTCGCAGCCGGCCGACCTGGTCGAACGCGTCCACGCTGCCGCCGCGCGCAATGGCGGGGTGCGCGACCTTCACAACGTGACCGTCGAACGCGAGAGCGATGGCTCGCTCCACCTGACCATGCACGCGAAGCTTCCGGGCGACATGACGCTGGCCTCAGCCTCGCGCGCCAGTGCCCAGCTGGAAAAGACTCTGCGCGCCGAGCTGCCCGACGCCAGTCGCATCGACATCCACCTCGAGCCGATGGAGCCACACGTCGTGAGCGGGGAGGATGTCACGCAGCAACGGGCGCTCCTCACTGAGCGCATACGGCAGGTCGTCGAATCGCACCCGTCGGTCAAGCGCTCCGTCGACGTCGAACTGAGTGACCGGCACAACCGCATCCATGCTCACGTGGTGGCGGAGCTGGCCGGCGACGTCAGCCTCGAGCAGGCGCACCAGGTCGAGACCGAGCTCGAGGAACGGATCCGTCGCGCTCTGCCCGAGATCCGCGAGGTCACTGCAAGGGCCACCGCATGAGGCCGGGTCGCGCCGACGACCTGCCCGCCGTCCTGGAGCTGTGGCGCTCCGAAGTGCGGGCGGGAAGGCAGGACTGCGTGCCCGGCGAGGTTCGACTGCGCCAGATGCTCATCGGGTTCGATTGGAGCGCTCGTTCGCGGATGGTTGAAGGCAGCTCCGGCCTCGAGGGAGCGGTCCTCGTCTCGGGCCGCTCGACGCCCGACGGAACAGTGACACAGGTATCGGCTGCAGGAGAAGGGCCGGAGCTGCGACGGAACCTGCTTCGTTGGGGCGTCGACTTCTCAAAGGCTGCCGGAGCGGTTGCGGCCCAGGTGTGGTGCGGTCGCGGCCACAGCGACGGCCTGGACAAGCTTGGAGCGGAGTTCGTCCGCCCCTGGTGGCGCATGGACATGAGTCTTGCAGGCGACCTTCCAAATCCCGAGCCTGTACGCGGCTACGAGATGCATGACGGAAACCGAGTCGCCGAGGGCGGCTGGTCTGATGTGCACAATCGCTCCTTCGCCGACCACTGGCGCTTCTCGCCCCGGCGCGAAGACGAGCTGACAACGGGGCGGCCGCCCGGCCTTTGCCTGATGGCGACCGCCACTGATGGAAAGCCCGCGGCGGTCACCCTTTGCCAGATCGAGTCGTATGTCGAAGATGCCCGACTCCAGCCTGTCGGGATCGTCAGCTCGGTGGGCACGGTCCCGGAGCATCGCCGCAGCGGTCTTGCGACCTGGCTGGTGGCGGAGTCGCTGGTTCGCCTTCGTGACGCGGGCGCGCGCTCCGCTTCGCTGTACGTAGACGGCTGGAACCACACCCGCGCGTACGACGCCTACCGCAAGCTTGGCTTCGAGTTGTCATTCGAGTCCGAGGTCTGGGAAGCTACGTTCCCGTGACGGCAAGGGTGGTAGGGGTGCTGGCCGCCCTTGTGATCACCGGCGCCGCCGCTTGCGGGCCGTCGCAACCGGCCAGGCCGGCGACGCCGGGAGTTCCCGCAGCCTCACCCGCGCCGCCCACGCTGGCTGGCGCCATCAAGCACGCGGTGCACCTCGGCCCGGCCGGCACGGCAACGCAGGTCGAGCTGAGTCTTGGCCTCAAGGTCCGTCAGGCCGACCGGCTGGCCAAGCTCCTGGCCAGCGGTCACACGGTCACGCCGGAGCAGTACCAGGCCGAATTCGGCCCGGATCCCACTCAGGTCGCCGCTGCGCTGCATGCGCTCATGTCAGCGGGCCTGCATGCGTCGTGGCTGCCAGGATCCGCACTGATCGCCGCGGACGGCCCGGCACCTGCGGTCGCCGCGTTATTCGGGATCGACATCGAGGACTACCGGCTCGCGAGCGGCACGACGTTTTACGCCTCGCTCGACCAGCCGAAGCTCCCGCCTGAAATCGCGACCGTCGTCAGCAGCGTGACCGGGCTGGACGACTACAGGCACGCGCGCACGTACGCAGTTCGCCCAGGTGGCCTGACACCGACGGATGTCATCGCCTTCTACAACCTGAAGCCCCTTCGGGATGCAGGACTCGACGGTTCGGGAATCACCGTCGTCCTCCCCGAAATCGATGATCTCCCCAACCTCTCAGACCTGAACAAGTTCGCCGGCAAGTTCGGGCTGCCGCCGTACGACCCGTTGCTGACCATCAAGCGCGACCCGTCTTGGGGAACGCCCATGAAGGCGGCGGGCGAGAGCGTTCTCGACCTCGAGATCATTCACGAGGTCGCGCCCGCGGCCAAGATGGTGGTGTATCTCTCAGCCGCGGACTTCGCGCATGCGGACCGGGCATTCGACCAGCTGGTGACCGACCACCTCGGCTCCGTCATCTCCGAGAGCCTGGGCGCATGCGAGCCGGATACGCCAGCCGGCCATCGCGATCTTTACGCGAGCATCCAGGACCGTTCGGTGGCGCAAGGAATGTCACATTTCATCGCCAGCGGGGACAGCGGCGCGTACACCTGCGGTATCGACGTGGCGCCCGCGGCGAGCTTTCCCTCAACGCTCCCGAACGTGACTGCGGTCGGCGGTACCACCGTGTTCGAGTCGGTGCAGGGCATCTACTTCAAAGAGGCGGCGTGGGGCGCTCCGATCAATGAAAGCGGGACCGGCGGCGGTCCGAGCCAGTTCTATCCGCTGCCCGACTACCAGAAGATCATCGGCCAGGCGGCTGGGCACGGGCTCAGACAGGTGCCCGACGTCGCCGCGGACGCGGACCCGTCAACAGGCTTCCACATCATCTTCGGCGGCCAGGACGGCCAGGCCGGGGGCACGTCGGCCGCGGCGCCTCTTTGGGCGGCGACCGTTGCGCTCATCGACCAGGACCTCAAGCGCAAGGGCTTGCGCGAGACCGGGTTTGCGAATCCCGCCATCTACTGGATGGGTACGAACTCATCCAAGCTGCCCGCACCTCCGTTCCACGACGTGAAGGTCGGCAACAACCTCGCTTTCGATGCGGGTCCGGGCTGGGACTTCGCGACCGGCTGGGGCAGCATGGATGCGGCGGCACTCGATGCCGCATGGATCCTCTACATAAAAGGAGGGGGGGCGTGACCGGCGATCCGGGGCCGCCGCTTGTCACGTGCCCGCACTGCGTGTCGATGGTGCCGGCGGGCGAATTCTGCGGTCATTGCGGAGCGCATCTGACCAGGGGCGACGCGTTCCGCCACGGCGCATTCGCGGCTGTGCCGTCGGAGCCCGTCGTGCACCTGTCTATCGTGTCGACTCTCTTTCCCCACCTTCCACACCGGCGAGGCGGCGCGTTCAGGTGGGCGCTGCTCGCGGGGAGTGTGGCGGTGGTCATCCTGGCGGCGCTCCATCTGTTTGCGCCGGCGACGATCGCGGCGGTCTTCCTGCTGCCCGTGCTGTACCTGCTCTACCTCTATGAGGTCGAGGTTTACGAGTCCGAGCCGTGGCTGCTGATTGGAGCGACGATGGTGGCGGGCGCGGTCCTCGGCTACGCCTTCACAACTCTCACCGGCGAGGGAGTGTCGCGCCTCGCCATCAGCGGCGACAGCGGCGCCAACGTCCTCATTGCCGGCGTGATCATCCCGATCGTCGCTCAGGCCCTGATGCTGGTCGGGCCCCTCTTCCTGTACTTCGTGCGGAGCCGGATGCGCGAGCCTCTCGACGGCCTCACGTTCGGCGCCGCCTCAGCGCTCGGATTCACACTCGCCATGACGCTGACAGCGATCTGGCCGCTGCTTGCCGGGCCCCTGGTCGGCAGCGGCTCGCCGCTGGATTGGGCGCTGCGACTCCTGAGCGCGGGCATTCTTCTGATGCTGATCAACGCCGGCACCACGTCAGTGGTGACTGCGTCGATATGGCTCCGCCGCTACGACCTCCGCCCTTCGAGCCGCGGCTGGCCGGCGAGCATCTTCGCCACGGTGGCGGTCGCGGTCGGGGCGCAGATCATCCTCGGCATCCTGACTGTCGTCGTGCCCGACCTCGTCCTTCAGGTCGCCGTCCGCGGCGTGGTGGCTGTCGCACTGCTGATGTACGTGAGACTGGTGATCCACGAGTCATTGCTCGTCGAAGGCGCCCTGCACGAGATCGGACCTGACGCCGCCTGCCCCGAGTGCCACCGCATCGTGCCCACGATGCTCTTCTGCCCCGCGTGTGGCGTTGCCCGCGCGGCGGCCAAACAAACGCGAATGCATTCAGCAGAGCCGTCGTGATGGCGGTGCAACCGCGCTTTTGCGGGCATTGCGGCGCTCAGGTCCCGCCGGATGCGCCGTACTGCGGGCGGTGCGGTGCGCCGCAAGCACCGCTGCCTGTAGCGACGCCTGCCGCCTACGCCTACCCGTCCGCGACTCCCCGCGGGCGTACAGGAATCGGGAGGATCAGCGGCGCCCAGATCGCGGTCGCCGCCGGTCTGCTCATCGTCCTATCGATAGTGACCGTGGGCCTGAGCGCATTCGCGGTCTCGCAGGTGATCGGCACGCGCAAACCATGCACGTCGAACTGCGGCGCGAAGATCGTCACGCCCTTGCCTGCGCCCGCGACGTACAAGAGCTCCGCCTTCGGTTTCGAGGTCGACTATGACCCCGGTTGGACTGTGCGCAGCCAGGACTCGCAGGGCATCATCCTCGCGACTAAGCTCGGCTTGCTGCAGGTCACGGGCACGAAGTCGGGCCAGCCGCTCCAGGATCTGATGCAGGCGACTGTCAGCGCACTTCCGTCATCGACCTGGCAGGACGTGCTCCACGTCACCGACCTCAAGGGCGCGCACATCGGCGACCAGGATGGGATCGGAGCTGTTTACTCGGCGAACCTGATCCAGACGAACGCGAAGGCTGCGAAAGTCCGGTTGTTCGTCATCGCGGCGACCAAGGGCGGGGTGAACGTCGTCATCTTCGGCGTCAACCCCTCGGACGCGAAGGATTTTCCCAACGGCATTCCCGAAGGCCAGGAGTTCGACGCGCTGTGCCAGGAGTTCCAGTGGAGCTCGGGCTAGACGCGTTCTAGGGCCAGACGCGCTCCGAATCCAAGCAGCACCACACCCGTCACGCGCTGCATCCACTGCCTTACGCGCGGCGCGGTGATGAAGTCCCGAATCCGGCTGATGAACAGACCGTAGACGTTCATCCACGTCCACCCGATGACGGCGAAGATCAAGCCCAGCTCGAGCAGTCGCGGCAGCAGCGCCTGGCCGGGGGCCACGAACTGGGGCAGAAACGTGACGAAGAAGACGCCCAGCTTCGGGTTGGAGATGGCGGACAGGAAGCCTTGCCGGAATATGGCGTAGGCGGGCGCCGGCGGAGGCGCCTCGGCCAGGAGATCGGCAGGGCGCCGACGCGACTCGAGCAGCGTCCGGATTCCGAGGTACGCCAGGTAGGCGGCGCCCACGAGCTTGAGCACGAAGAGCAGCTCGCCCGACGCCCTGAGCACCGCCGACAAACCTACTGCCGTCGCGGTGACCCAGATCGACAGCGCGAGCGCGATGCCGGTAGTGGTCAGCACGACCCCGCGGCGGCCGTGGGCAAGCGCATTCTTCGTCACTACCGCCATGTCCGGACCTGGGGTCACCGCCAGCAGCACGGAGATACCGGCGAACGCGAGCAGCGGTGTATCCACGCTATGGCAGGTCCGGGAGGTCGAAGCTGATCTCATACACTCCGCCGGTCAGCTTGGCGTGGTGGATCCAGCCCATCTTGCGGAGGAGGCCGAGCATCTGCTGATTCTCGGGCAGCACGATGAGGGTGAAGGTCTTGATCCCATGGTCGCGAGCCACCTTCGCGAGGATGGCGAGGAGCGCGCTACCCAGGCCGCGCCTCTGGAACTCGTCGACCACGGCGACCGCCGTTTCGGCGACGTCTGTATTGCCGGCGCGATCATATCGGGCGACGCCGACGATGCGTTCTTTGCCTGCGGGCTTGTGGGTGGTTCCCACCAGCGCGAAACGATCGTGGTAGTCGACCACCGCCAGGCGATGCGCGAGGGCATCGGGCAGACGCTTCAGCGGCGAGAAGAAGCGGAAGTACACGGTGCGCTCGGACATCGCGGCCACTGCATCGATAAGAAGGGGTTCGTCCTCGGGGACGATCGGCCGGACGTGAACTCTTGTCCCGTCATGCAGCTCGAGGACACGCGGCTCGAAACCCCGCAATGGCACAGCGACACCAAGGTAAGGGAACCGCGCCCTACGATCCGGGTTGCATGGGTGACCTGAGGCGTTGGCGCAATCTCGGCATCGCGGCGGGAGCGACCACGGCCGCGCTGTTCGCCGGCTTCGACCTCTACCAGTGGGTGGTCGCCTACGCCTCCGACCACTTCCACAACGACTTCACCTTCTATTACGCCGCCGCGGTGATCGGGACCAGCCATGGCTGGGCGTCGATCTACGACCTCGGCCTGCAGCAGGCCGAGCTGAATGCCATGGGCTCGGGCATCGGGGTCGCCGAGCTCGCTCGGTACATCAGCCCGCCGCCGGTCGCGTGGCTTGCGCTTCCGTTCACCCTACTTCCTTATCCCTTCGCCTACTGGCTGTGGAGCGCGCTGTTGTTGATCGCGCTCGGAGGCACGTGGTACCTGGCGGCACCGGGAGCGGGGCGCCTGCGGCTCATCCACCTGGTGGCAGCACTGGCCTGGCTGCCCGTCATCTACGCGCTCCAGCTGGGACAGCCCGGCATCTTCATCGCATTTGGAGTGGCAACGTCGTATGCGCTGCTTTGCTCGGGCCGTCAGTTCGCGTCCGGCCTCGCGCTCTGCGTGGTCGTGCTGAAACCACAGCTCGGGTTCCTGGTGCCGCTCGCCCTGGTGGTCAGCGGTCGCTATCGCGCCTTCGCTGGCGCGGCCGCGGCCATAGGGCTGATCGCGGTGGCGTCAGCCCTGAACGTGGGACCTGGTGGCATTGCCGCGTACCAGGACCGCCTGAGCTTTGCCGCAAGCGTGCCGGTCAATCGCGAGCTGACGCTCGCCCCATACATCGGAGACCTGACGGTCACTCGCGTGCTGCAGGCCGCGATCGCGCTGTGGGCGCTCGCGCTCGCCTATCGATTTCGCAAGCGGCCGCCCGAGTGGATCTTCGTGCCGGCGATCCTCGGCGGAATGGCGGCCAGCCCCTACCTCCACATCGACGACCTGGTGATGCTCGGCCTGGCAGCCTGGCTCTATCTGCGCATTCCGCAGCGACCGCAATGGTTGTGGGCCTTCGTGCTCGCGCTTGTCATCGCCGCTGAGGGGATCACGATGTGGGGACCGCTGCCGCTGATCACCGGCGAGCTCGCGGCTCTTGCGCTGCTTTCAGTCGCGGCGCTGAAACATCAAGACGGCGATGCCGAGCATCAAGGCGCCGAACGCGAGCATGATGCCGGCCTCCAGCGGGATGGCGAGCACGTGTCCGTTGATGGTCAGCGCGAATCGCTCGACCAGCGCGCTGGACCGGCCTGAGTCGGAGAGCACAACCCGGCGCAGCGGATCGATTCCGTACGACGCCGGGTCGAGCCGGGTCAGCACCGTCATCCAGCCCGGGAGATTGGTCAGCGGGAACAGCGCGCCCGACAGAAAGAACATCGGCATCATCAGGAAGTTCATCACGACCTGAAATCCCTGCAGCGACTTCATGGTCGATGCGAGCGCGACGCCGAACGAGGACAGCCCGAATGCGAGCAGCGCCGCCAGAGGAATCAGCTCGGCGACGGTAAGGACGTTGAGCTTCACGCCGACGAATGGCGCCAGCACGAGCAGGATCAGGCCCTGGATCATCGCCTGCGTGGTGCCGCCAAGCGCCTTGCCGATCGCCACCGCCCACCGGTCGATGGGCGCCACCAGAACTTCCTTGAGAAACCCGAACTCCCGATCCCACACGATCGACATCGCGCCGAAGATCGCGGTGAACAGGATCGCCATCCCGATGATGCCGGGATATACGAACTGGATATATGTGAAGCCGCCCGACGCGCCAAACAATGAGTCGCGGCCCAGCGCGGAGCTCAACCCGGAACCGAAAACGACCAGGAACAGCAGCGGCTGCGCCAGCGAAGCAACGAGCCGCCAACGGTCGCGCCAGTACCGAAGGAGGTCTCGGTACCAGATGATGTAGATCGCGCGCAGGCTCGCCATCCGGATGTCGACCGGCATGGCCGCAGGGGTCGATTGCGCAGCGCCGGCCGACGTTGCCTTCGCGCTCATCGCCGCCGGCCCATCCACCGGCTCGCCATCGCTCGCATCTGATCTTTCGTGCCCGCCTCCTCGTCGCGGATGGCACGGCCGGTCAGCTTCAAGAAGACATCGTCCAGGCTCGGCCGCCGAAGCGTCACGGTGTCGACAGGCGCGCTCAGCTCACGAACGAGTCGCGGCACGAAGACCTTGGCGTCGGGAACCTCCATGCGCAAGCTGCCGTCATCGCGGATCGGCGTCACGCCCAGCACCGACTCGATCTCCGCGGCCGCCTCACCCGGGCGGCTCGATGTGATCGTCACGACGTCGCCGCCGACCATGGCCTTCAGCTCGTCGGGCGTCCCCAGGGCGACGATCTTGCCGCGATCGATGATCGCGATGCGGTCGCAGAACTCGGCCTCGTCCATGTAGTGCGTCGTCATGAAGATGGTGATGCCCTTGCTGTCGCGCAGCTGGTTCAGGTGGGTCCAGATGCTCTGGCGCGTTTGGGGATCCAGGCCCAGGGTGGGTTCGTCGAGGAAGAGAACCTGCGGCTGATGCAGCATGCCCCTGGCGATCTCGAGCCGCCGCTTCATCCCTCCCGAGTACGTTCTCACCAGCGAGCTCGCGCGGTCGGTCAGCTGCAGCAGCGCCAGCATCTCATCGATGCGCCGGTCGCGCTCGCCGGCTGGAACGCTGTAGATGAACGCGTGGAATTCGAGATTCTCGCGCCCGGTCAGCTGGTCGTCCAGCGACGGGTCCTGGAAAACGAGGCCGATCCGCTGGCGCACACGCGCCGGGTCTCGCATGACGTCGATGCCCGCCACATGCGCGCTGCCGGCTGAAGGCGTGAGCAGCGTGCAGAGGATCGAGATGGTCGTCGATTTTCCGGCGCCGTTCGGCCCGAGGAAACCGAATATCTCGCCACGGCGGACCTCGAGATCGATGCCACGCACAGCCTCGAGCTGTCCGTACCGCTTGACCAGGCCATCGGCCTCGATCACCGCCCCAGCCTCAGTCATGTCCACCCAGGCTCCGAGCATTCTTGAGCAGCCGGTGCAGCATGTCGGTGAGGTGTTCGACCTCGTGGTCGGTGAAGCCCTCGAGCAGCTGTCGATTGACGCTCTGGAACGTGGGCGACGCCTTCTTGGCAATCGCCATGCCGGTGTCCGTTAGCTCGATCGTGATCAACCGCCTGTCGCCGCCTCCGACATGCCGGACGACAACACCCTTGGCCTCGAGCCTGTCGATGAGGCGG